>Ga0075117_1001430_pt1 | contig 14696 bp, 13 predicted proteins | sample AntAceMetag02UKJ_FD_69789 | JGI IMG/M metagenome (GOLD analysis project Ga0075117, IMG submission 69789) | Saline lake microbial communities from Ace Lake, Antarctica - Antarctic Ace Lake Metagenome 02UKJ | ecosystem: Environmental > Aquatic > Non-marine Saline and Alkaline > Saline | place... | reverse complement strand
CACAGCATTGATATGATCTTTTGCTTTGACTGTCCCATCATGTCGATCAAGATCGTCTGTGACACATGGTAGATGTGTTTCGTTACATCCACGAACTATACCACGATGCTTACCAGTTAAGTGATCACGTAGCGGTCCCCATTTGTATTTTTCTGTTTTTGGGGTTTCCCATACTCTAGGACCGGGAGTTTTTAGAGTTCGGCCTGTTTCCTCATCAACTTCTGTTTCAAAATTGAAGCCTAGAAACTTTTCGCCACATCCTGCATAGAAAAACTTACTTTGAAAATCACTTGTAATCTGTGATTCCGTTTTTTTCTTTTCAGATTGATATTCTAATTTTGTTTTTGATTCACTATAATACATTAGTTAAAAGTTTATTATTTGGGGGAGTTCTTCGTCGGGCTCCCCCATTTTTTTACCTTGTTTTCAAGACCAAATTCATACAAGTATTATAGTGCATTTCTAATTTATTTCATAATCTTTTTGGTCAGCTTCATGCAAAATTTTTGGTCCAAAAATCTCTTTCATCTTTGCTGTAAAGCAAAGAACCAAACTTGCTCTATTGTTTGTCTATCTCAAAGCGTTTCACCTATCTTAATAACGCCAAAATGACAAATTTTGCTTTACAGCAAAGATTGAAAATGTAACGCACGCTTTACAAATTATCTTTCTTACATTTACTTTACATTCAATAAAATCAGACGTATAATTGGGTAACGCTTTAATCATATTTTTGAGATAGCCCCCACCGGATCAGGTTCAAAGATTCATTCTTGAATCGCCTACCAACTCGGCTGTTTCTCACACTTTAATCGTGAGAGATAGCCCATGCGCAAACGTGCCCCACCTCCAATCCTCAAAGCAATCTTTGTATTTACTATTACAATTTCTTTGAGGATAAATAACATGTCTGAAACCAAATTAACTAAAAAACAAACTGAAAAAAGAGAACAACTAGAAACCATTGTCGATCAGTGGATTGATCAAGCTCTAGAAGCTGGCAAAGCATTGATGGTAATAAAGAAAGAAAAGCTTTACAGAGAAACTCACAAGAATTTTGAAGAATACATTCATGAGCGTTTCGCAAAAACTCGGCAATGGGCTTACAACTTTGTTAATTGGTATGAGGTGAATTATCTGGCTGAAACGCTGGATCATCCATTGTCTAACAGAGCGGCCACCAAATTAAGCAGTGTGGCAAAGAATGCACCAGACAAGGTGAAACAGATTGTGGCCGATGCAGCAAAGATTGCATTGGAATCTGGACGATCTGAACCAACCGAGAATGATGTTGTTGCTGCGAAGCTGAAAGTGATTCCTGTGAATGCACCTCCAGTAAATGCACCAGCACCAAAGAAGACTGACAAAGTTCGTAAAGTTTTTGAGGTTTCAATTGTTGTCGATGAAATGAACCGCATGGAAGTCATCGGAATTCTTGACGATTTGAAAGTAAAATATGAACAGCAAGGCAAATGTGGACTATGCGTGATGATGGATTCTGTGAGTGCATTTATGCTTTACGCTGGACAGGTATTTGACAAAGCAGAAAGCTTTGAATTTTCGATTCAAGGTCAAAAAGTTGAGGTCACAAAACAACAAAGTGCGTAATTCATTTTGATACCCCTGATGATGTCATCAGGGGTATCATTTCAAATCTACATTATGTTCAAAATAATCGTGCGTAGAATTGTGTGTGTGTGATAATCACCGAGTGACTGGTCCGAACGCTTTTTAACCACCAAAACTTCCAATTACGTAAAAGGTACGCACAGACAATTACAATTATGAGGAGAAAAAACATGCCTACTTATTATAGAGATGATCCCAAATATTTGGACAGAGTTATAACAAATGACGAAGAGATTAAGCTTCGAGATACTCCAGAATCGTCAGGATTCCTAACGAAGGCCGCAAATTTACGTACTCATTATAGCTTGGAGGAAAGATGTCTGTCATCAATTTAAGAAAAAGTCAGAGTAAAGCTTTCACTGAACTAAGACAACATGACCACGCTATATTAAATGCCCCGACTGGCTGGGGAAAAAGCATGGTGCTCTGTGCTCTTGCAGGTGATGAGTTACTTTCTGACAAAGAAAGAAAAGTTGTTATTGCGATCCCTCAAACTGTTATCGCCAAAGGATTCATCCACGACGTTTCAATCAAATTGCCGACCGATGAAATACTTGATTGGACTATTAAACACAATCTTTGTGATTTCATTCGGAATAAAACAGAAGAGCTATCGCTGTTCCTCACAGAGCCAGCAATAAATGAAAAGATTTTCAATCGGATTATCGTGACAACTCACGCTGGTCTGGCTCGGACATTCGCAAGCCTTTCTGATAAGCAACTCGCAGAAGCGTCCAAGAACACTACATTCATCATTGATGAAGCCCACCACATTTCGGGTGCTGATGAATCATGTAATCAGCTAGGCGCAATCGTCAATTATATTTTAGATGACCGGAATCCAACTACCACTACTAGATTGATCTTAGCGACTGCATTCTTTTTTCGTGGGGACAAACTCCCGATTATCCGAGAAAACCACCTTGACCGATTCTATCGCCATTCTATTCTGTTTGATGAATATTGGCGATCTCTCAAGTACATCAAATCATACAAGTATGATTTCGTTGCCTTTAAAGGCACCGTTTGGAAAAGTCTCAACCAACTACTTGCACAAGATCAATCTCCAACAATCATATATTGCCCGCCTAAAAGTCATCGTCTACTTCTCGGAAAAGAGAAGTCTGATTTTACAAAACGTATCGTGCGGACAGTCAAAAAACATTATCCAGATAGCGATTTATGGTCTGCTGACGGTGATAATGAAGGTCGAATTATTCTTGATCTTGTGGATGGAGATAATCGAGACGAGAAAATAAAATTTGCGATGACACAAGGGGAGCAAATTGATGCAATTCTAACAGTCGGTATGTTTAAGGAGGGTGCTGACTGGCTACAAGCACAAAGAGTAATCGACCTTGTACCAAGTGGATCTGATCAAGACCGGAATCAACGCTTTGGCAGGCTTATCAGAGATTACCCCGGTAAGAAGCATATAAGCTATTTCTCTTTCTTTCCGGTTGTTACAGATGCTCCAAAAGATGAACAACGAAAGTATTTATCTAAACTGTTTGCTCATTTTCATGCGTCTTTGATTTTGGATAATGCCCTTAATCCTATCAAAATGCCGAAGTATTATGATGATGGGCATTTTGAAGGGGGAAGCCAAGGCAGACCAGTAAATTTGCTCGGCCAGTATGATGAAGATTTGCAAGAGAGCATTCTTTCTGATTGTTATGATGCTATGACCTCATTGTTTTCTGATTGCGAGCAGCAAAACAGAAAACCATCAGACGCAGAGGCACAAAATGCAATTGTTCGTGCTCTGAATAATTATGACATCGAACAAGAAGAACAGACAGCAAAACAAATTGTGTTGATGATCAGACGAAAAGCAAACATCAACCTTGCTGTTGATGATCTAGTCCATTCTGGATTCGACAAGGTTTGGTCTGACGATACTCTGAAAGGTCTACAGTTGTTTTCAGCAGGGTTTGGTGGTCCTACCAGATTTGCTGAATTGAGAAAAATTATTTCAGGAATCTTTGACTCAAATTGGCTTGAAAATTACGAGAAGATCAAGTCTTTACCTGCTTGCCCGCCACAAAGCAGTAAAGCTTACTGGTGGATCAGCAACAACAAAGCATTTTATCGAGATGGAAGGTTGTCGAAAGAAAGAATTCATCTTTTGGAATCAATCCCTTGGTGGGAATGGTTCAAAAAATATGATGATCGTTGGCAAGAATACTTTAATGAGATAAAAGCTTATAAGCATCATCCAACGAAGTTACCTAAAGCATTAGAGAATTGGACTGGCAAGCAACGTCTTATTTACTCTGCTGGCAAACTATCTCAAGATAGAATTGAACTACTAGAATCAATTAGTTGGTGGCAATGGAAGCCTGATCGATGGCACCGCAACTATAAATCAGTCAGAGTTTTGAAAGAAAGACCATTCCCGAAGACTGACAAGAAATCAACTAATTGGTTTTATCAACAAAGGGTTGCTTATCATCGAGGCAATTTATCTGTTGAGAAAATCAATTTGCTGGAAGCAATTATTTGGTGGTCTTGGGCATAAAAACACAAACAATTAAATCAATCAAAGGATAGAGAAATGAAGACACAAAGAAAAATTACAGATCAAGAAATCTATGATTTCTGGAACGAAAACAAAAAAACTGATGCTGCTTTATTAGAATTTGCAGCAGGTGAGGAAAACCGGGCTGATCTTCATATCCAAATTAGAAACTGGTTTGCAAGTGAATTTGGTTTCGATGACGCTTGTGAATTTGATAATGCTTTGGGCATGACACTTGATGAAATGGCTTGTGCTGCTATTGATGCTCTTCCTGTGATAAAAGAACAGCATCAAAAGAAGGGTTAATATTAAGAAAGATGGGCAATGATGGAGGGTCGCCCAATACAAATTCTGTGTTATTAGGTCACACTTTCGGTACGTCTCCGAAATCCCCTGTATTTCAGCGTGAATTGCAGGTGCGCAGCATCAGTGCTGCGATGTCAGGGCGACCCCGAACAGGTGCGGAATGTTGTGCGGGTCGGCAAACAGCACTCAATGCTATTGCGTGACATCTTCCCGTCTTGCTTTAATGAACGGCACCAAGGGTGCTTATGGCCGTCTACAAACAAATAAACAACATTGTCGAATGGAAAATATGCCAACTGGATGTTTCTGTTTTTTTTGGACACAAAGTTTTGAGTTGAAACTTTTGGTCCAAAAGTTTGAGTCTTATTATTTTGGACGTGTTGCAAAAGAAAAAAGACAAGCAACGAATGTACGCAAAAAACTTCTCTTCGCACTATGGGGTATGAGTGTCGGGTCAACAATTTTTGTAAGATTGAAAAAGTTTTTGACGTAAAAGAATAAATCTGCTAACATTTCGTTCGTACAAGCAAAAAATACTTTGACTACCGCAATGCTACCTCTCTCTTACTGGACGCTCCGCTATTAGCGTCTGCTTACCTTGTTCGGAAGCAAGGCGAGCCGCCTGCCAGCCCATGTACTGTGCTGGCATGATCCCAAAATCACAACTGCGTGGGATGCTGCGCAGTTTCAAACAAGGATGTAGTCATGCTGATGAAAAACAAGGCAGAAGATGCCGCACAACAAATCCTCAAAGCGTTTGCAGAACCAAATGATCTCCCCAAGCCAATAGCGAGCGTATTTATTAACCGAAAGGACGGTTCGCCATGTCGAAAATGGACGTGGCGAAACCAGCTAATCGTTGCGATCAATGGTTGTTCTGATGCCCGTGGATTTCGCCAGTGGGAAAAGGTTGGAAGACAAGTAAGGAAAGGTGAGAAATCCTTTCGTATTCTGTCTCCATTAGCAAGAACTATCGTCGAAGAAGAGTCCGAGAAAAAGCGAGTTGCAGTTTATGGATTCAAGGGAACGCCAGTGTTTGGTATCGAGCAAACTGAGGGCGACCCATTCCCGGTGAGCAGTGATAGTATTCAGGAATGGCTTCACAACCTTCCACTCCGAGAAGTTGCCATGGAGTGGGAGTTGTCTGTCGAAGCGTTCAATGGGCAAGGAGGACGCTATCTCGGGCAATATCGACACGGAGTAGGAATCGCTCTTTGTGTCGAGGATCTTTCGACGTGGTGCCATGAACTTGTCCATGCTGCTGACGACCGAAATGGAAAACTGAAGGGAAGCAAGATCAACCGAGAGGTAGTTGCTGAACTCGGCGGTGCCGTACTACTCACGCTGCTGGGACACGAACACGACGCAGACCTTGGCGGGTGCTGGCAGTACATCCAACAATACGCCGGGACTGACAATGAGAAAGCTCTAAAGAAGTGCGGTGAGATGTTGGATCGAACTTGCGAAGCTGTAGGTCTCATTTTGGACACAGCCGAATTGCTGGGAGCCAACGTACAGACGGTTGCTGTGTAACTGTATTTTGCGGGGTCGTAGGTAAAGTGTTCTATGGCCCGACAATACAATTTTTGGATTGAAACCTGAAAGGAATCGAAGATGAAGACGAAAGAAAAATGCCCGGATTGTGGAACGGCTGTGGGCCAGCCACATCACTGAATGTGACATCCAACGCTGTTCCATCTGCGGTAGTCAAAAAATCTCGTGTAATTGCACTGACCATGACCCACTGGCTTCGGTTTGGACTGGAGAGTGGCCCGAGTCCATGTCTAAACGAGATCGTAAGTGGATGGAGAATTTCCTGCGTGTCAAACAGGAGGGAATAAAGAATGTTCCGAAAGGGAGTTGTCTCCACCGATGGCTGTTGCGCCAACGCCTTCAGTATCGGCAGCATTTAGAGTCTGACAAGCAGGCCGGGGTGTCAGAGTCGAGTTTCATCCGGGGCAAGGAGAACAAGCAATGAAATGTTTTCATAGAACGCCACGCCCCAAGTCAATTCTCGAAAACGGATTCGAGGGCACCAGTTAAACACACAACTATTCTGGTCTTTCTTGAAACACAGTCTCCTTGCTTAAATAGTGGGATACCAAACTCACTATTCAACAAGGAGACTGTCATGCCCAATGATCTCGAAAGTGCTTTCCGTTGCCTATTAAAACTTGTGGTGCAGGAAGTGACCAGCGAAATACAAAACAGAGGACAATTCATAGATCATAAGAAATCAGAGCAAGATTCTGATTCTGATGATCGTTTACTGTTGCGAGCAAGGGAAGTAGCGGAACGTCTAGCAATTTCAGAGCGACACCTCCGTAGAATTGACCGTGGAAGGTGGGCTATGGTTCATTTTAATTCGATCCTTTCGGCGATCATTGACTCAACTTCGTCTGCTGTCATTCGCAAGGAGGTCCAGTTGCCTTTCGTGTTGTTCAGCAGCGATTGCCTAACCTAATGACTTGTTAGCGATTCAACCATGTTGCTTACCGATCAGACATCCATTTCGAGAAAATTGACAGAGTTCCCCTCGGCCAACTGTTCTTCGATGCGGCGAAGTTGAACGTAGTAACGAAGTAAACTTCGTTCAATGCTCGGTTCACGTCCTGTGCTGAGATCGTGAATTAACTGTCTGACTGCGTTCCCAGCATACTGCCGCACCTTCTCAACGTAGGATGGGAGAATTTTGTTGTCGTAATGGGCGTTATGGACGATTTGATTTCGGAACCGATAGATCAACAACAAGTCTTCCTTGATTGTGTTGATGTGCCGCTCAATTTGATCTCGGGCAGATTTAATATCGCTTTGCAACTGGTGAATTTGCAAGACCTGATCTTTGACCGTCTTTCTTTCGATGGCATCAGCAATATCGGGTAGGTGATTGACAAATGTAACAAGGTCGATCTGCGTGCCGGGTGCTGCCGACAGCATAGAATCAGTGGCGACCTGAGCAGGTAGGCTTAAGTGCTGACGACCATTTGTTGAAGTCGTAAGCAATTGAACGAGCTTGCGAAACAGCATTGCAGCAGCGTTGCCTAAGTAAAGACAGCACTCTAAACTGGGGATCAACTCTCGAATGAGAGTGAACTTAGTCTCCTTGCTCTTTAACGGAAGGAGAACATTTTCATTTGACTTCTCAACGCTGACAATGTTCTCCAAGACAATCCAGTAACCGAGCAGCTTATCTTCGGGAGTCTTAGCCTCTTCAGCCTTGCGATACCAGTGCAACGAGTACGAGAGTTTCTGTCCAACGTCACCGTCGTCAGTATGTTCGAACAACAACTTACCTGCGGACGACAGAAAATCTCCATCATGCAAGTGTTCAGCAGATCGGGTGAGGTCGAGTGCCCTGAAATGCTTGTAGGCGGGGTCGATCAGAGAACGGCCTCTCTCACCATATCCCCAATACTCACCATCCGGTGATACTCGTAAGAATTTGTTTGTCGTCACGCTGAAAGGAACATCCGACGAAACAAATACTCGAAAGAAGTCCAACGCATTTTCAATTGCTGCAATAGCTGTCGCTTCGGATGCTGGCGTGTCGAATTCTGCAACCTTTACAGCGGCGTTAGCGAAGCATTTATCTTCAGGAGTGTCGAACAATTCATCGTTGCGTAAGTTATCAGGGTTCTCGCCGGGAATTGTCTTAATGTATCGCTTGGCCTTTGGCGAATACAGGTTTACATTCCCGACGGTGATGTCGAGACTGTCCCCCTTGAGTCCCTCGATCTGGTACAGAAAATAGGCCTCTTTCGGCTCTGGCGAAAAATACTCGTTCAGAAAATTGAGACGCTGCTGGACGCTTACTGCGTCCACTTGCGATTGTACTTCGGCAACATACGCTGGATGGTCCAACTTGCCGTCTTTCACGAAGTCATTTTCACTCAACGCAAATGAGAATTTGTGTCTGAAATAGAGGCCGGTTGAACGGTCGAAGATGTTTTCAGGAAAGTGTTTGATGGTGTCGAGGCTATAGCCGAGCAGGAGCAACTCGACGATCATGCACTGAGAGATCACCCGAATCGACTCAGAGTCACCTTCAATCCACGCATCGGTTGCAAGGATGCTTCGCAAAGAAACGTACAACTCGCTGAGGTATTCTCTCTTCGAGTAAGCCTGATCGACTATCTGGCATAACTGAACGAGGTACGCCAATCGAGTCCCCCCAAACTCACGGCGAATAAGAGCCAAGTCGGAAGCAAACAACTTTTTCGTTGCGGGATCGTGCTTTGAAAAGAACTCCAGTTGTCGCTGAAAGAAAGCTCGATTTTCGGCGTTTTGAAAGGTATTGAAGACAATTTCATCGATAATATGACGTACCAACAAGTGCGGGTTCATTAAATCGAAGTTAATCACGGACCACGGGTCTTCGAGGCTATCAATCATCGATTCCCAAAGATCAACCCAGTAACGAATCTTGTCATTTATCTCATCGGTTCGATAAGAGTCCCAAAGTGCAGGGTTCATTACTGTCACGCTCTTTCTAAGGCATTCTTGGACACAATTCGTCGGTTTTCGCTGGTAATCACTTTGCCGACGTTCGTAATGGATAAATCAGGCTCGGAAGTGGCAGGAAGCAAGACTCGCTACTCCTTCGATTTGTAAACAAACAATTCGTCTTCGTTCCTCAACGGCTTGGGTCACACCCGACCAATTATCAAACCGTGACGTAAACACTTCGGCGGCGAGGCAGTTGGAGACCGGGTTTGACCTTCATGTGTTCATGTCCAATTGCCTTTAATTTCGTATTCTTCTTCGTTCGATGACATAGGGAAATTTCCTTGGTTTCAGCTACTCCACGACGCTGGCATTTAACCGGTCTCCTCTCTTTTCAGTCGGGTACCTTGTTGACGATTCACTGTGAAGTGTTGCTCATTTTGTGTTATCTATCGTTCCAAAGTTAACGACGGCACCCGCTATTGCGTGCCAGTCCATTTCGTCTGTTAGATCTCCGAGGACGACTGCGAATGGTGCAATTTCATTGAAAAAGAGGTTCTTTGGAAGACGCCATTCCCTCTCATGTCGAAAGTCGTAGTATTTGCTATTGTCTCGCCTAACAAGGTTTACGAATGGCTTTAATTCTTCGGCGAACCCTTTCGCCTTCTGTACCACAATCAAAGATTCGGGCATATAAAATGCGGGTGCTCCACCATGTTTCATGAAGGTTCGTTTATCGAATACGAACCCAAAATCTCCATGAGCCTTTTTTACTTCACCCCACGTTCCTAACGGTGCCTCGGTCAGACATACAGCAGGTTTACCGAAGTAGCCAGTTTCTGAAGCGAGTATTCCACCAGTGTAATAGATCGAGGAAAATTCATCCGACGAACAGAAGTGGACCAAGCCTTCCCAATAGTCTATGCGCTGGTTCCTGATGAGTGGGTGTGGGCATACTTCGTTTGTGAGATGTTCCCAAACTTCTTTTACGTGTTGATTTGAGTCTGAAACGTAAAGTGGAGTACGACAGACAGGACAGCCCTTATCCATAACTTCGTATGCGACTTTGATCGTCTCGGCTCCTGCGCTTTCGCCGCAGTACGGGCATGTCAGACCAACGCCATCTTCAATTGCCACGTCACCATTGCATTTTGGGCAGCCATAAGACACTGCGGAAATCAGGTCATGTAACTCGTTAGCACTAACTAAACGAACATGTTCATTTGAGCAGAACAGCTTATACATTTATTATGGATCCTATCATGATAGTCATTAACTTTATCAAAGTGTGTCATGCCTGCCAACTATTCCGCTCGGGTTAGTGCTTTACATTTATTGTCATTTTCAACCTTTATGTGTTGACAATGTAAAGTTCGTGTCGATAATAAGAGAATACGGTGATGAAGAGAGTCTTCTGAACATTACGGAGCAGCAAAATGGCTGAAAATGAATCACTTGATCTGGGCCAGCCCGGTGGTCAACGGTGGAAACACGTCCTTGATGCGGTACGGAAGAAGAAATCGTCCGCAGACATTGCACGACAGGTTGAACTGAAGATGCCCCAAGCCTTACGGAAGGCCTTCAAAGAGTTAGCTGAATGCGGCGTTCCTTTCGACGAGTTCATGAAGTGTCGTGACGACACTAAAGAACTAAAGCGACTTGTCCGCAAATGTGATGGGCACGAGTTTGCACATCTTTTTGAACAAACAGCAGCGATTTCGTCTGGAGAAGATGACCGGCAATTATTAGGGTCGTATCTTCACGGCGTGCTAGATCGAGTCGTCGACCAAATCACTCACAAAGTTGTTGGGGCAGAGTGGGAATCCATCGATAAGGTACGAACTGTCTTCAAAGAAGTTCGTAAACTGATCAAACCTGACATGGATCGCATCGCACGCAATCTCGATAAGAATCATGGATGGAATCCAACGGTGAAAAAACGGAATCAAGAAGAAAAAGCAAAGGACACGCAATCGCTTATGCGGGTATCACTTCTGGGAGATAAAAAACAATGACTGCATTTGATGTTTCATTTCACATCCCCGGTGAGAAACAGGATACCTTGTTGACGGCAGGAAAGCACTTTCGGTTCGACATCTATCGCATCGAAGAGTTTTTCTTCAAGAATCTTTCATCACCAATGATCGACCTTTTACGGATTGGAATGGCTGTTTACGTGACAGATCGATTGGTTCGTCGAAAGCGACGAGAACAGCAACGCCATTGGTCAAGATCGCTTGCTTTGAGGGTTGGAGTCTTGGAACCGGACCTCTGGAATAATCATAACATCAAAGACTCTCTCATTGAGTGTCTAGAATTCTTGACCGACGATTCTTGGGATATTGATTTCGAGCTTGATGACCGACGATTGAGTAGGGTGTGGCAGCCGAGACTCTTCCCGTTTTCGTCCGAGACTCGATTGTGTCTCAATAGTGGTGGTCTCGATTCGGCTGCCGGTCTGGGCAATCAATTTGCAAGCGATCCAACTCGACCAACAATTCCAATTACGGTTTGGCATCAGGGCGGACAACGCCACATTATTCAACGACAAATCGACTTCTTGCGGAAGCATTGCCCTCACAGTGATCTCAATCCACTCGTATTCAAGGCTCACCTTCTACATGGTTCGGCGGAGCGGCGTAGAGAAGAAACGACTCAACGGAGCCGTGCATTTCTCTTCATGGCTGCTGGAGCCGCTACAGCCTCAATGTGCGCCTGCTCTGAAATCGATGTTTATGAGTCTGGAATCGGTGCCATCAATTTGCCTTTGATGGCAGGTATGACCGGTTCTCGGACGACCCGAAGCACTCACCCAGAATTCCTACGGCTTATGTCACGGCTCGTCAGCACTATTGGCAACCATGAAATGAAATTCAAGTTGCCTTACAACAAAATGACCAAGGGCGATGTCGTTGGTGAACTTGCTCGAAATGGCCTTGGAGAACTGGCAAAATTTACTGTATCCTGTGTTCATTACCCATTGCGGGAGAAGATCGGGAAACAATGTGGCGTATGCCCCGCATGTCTTTTCCGGCGACAAGCAATGTTAACGGCGGGCATTGAAGAAAATGCGGAAACATACAAATACGACCTGTTCACCGGACATAATGGAACGACGGGGACTCCTACAAAAAAACTGAGTTTCCTGAAGGCTTACTTAATGCAGATGTGCGAATTACAGGACGTACAGTTTGGTGAAAAACTACCTGAGCGAGTGCTTCGCCACTTGGTTGGGACAAACATAGTGGAGCAGAGTGGCCAGACTGCCCCGTACGTCCGATTACTTGGCCGGTATCGTGACCAGTGGATGGATGTTGCACGACAAGCTGAATCCAAAGGCTATTCATGGACGAAAATGCTTGGACCTGTTGGTTCTAAATTAGAAGGAGTTAGCCGTGCTCAAGCTTGATTCAATCGATCCAAAGACTCTGGGGCAACGAATAGCAGAAGCCAGAAAGGCTCGTGGTTTAACTCAAAAAGACGTTGCGGAAAATCTTGAATGCAGTCGCCCGACGTACATCGCAATTGAGAAGGGGGAACGTGTTGCCAGTGGCGACGAAATCCGAAAGATAGCGACGTTCCTTGGACGTAAAACTCATGAGCTAGTTCGTAGCGGCGAACCTGTCATCGAATTGCAACCACATCTCCGTGCGGTTGCCGGGAAGATGAAAGAGGCAGATGACATTCTTCTGAATGCGGGCATTGATGAGCTTCAGCGGCTTGCTGAAGATTATCGAGAGCTTGAACAGTTGATGAATGCGCCTTTGCAATTTAACTATCCACCTGTTGTTGAGTTGAGTAATCGGCTTGAACCGACTTCGTTGGCAGAATCAGTTTCGATACAAGAACGCCAACGGCTTGGGCTTGGCGATCAACCTGTCACGAATCTTCGCAGTATTCTCGAATCTGATGTGGGGCTTCGGATATTCTATTGGGCTCTGCCACCAAACATTGCCGGGATGTACGCTTACACGCCTGACTTGGGTTGCTGCATCCTCATTAACAAGAATCATCCACCTGAGAAACGTAGAGCTTCTCTGTTACATGAGTATGGACACCTCATCGTTGACCGATATCAACCGGGAATTGACTACTTGAGTTTTCCCGGACGTAAGCCACTAAACGAACGGTTCGCCGAACACTTTGCGTTGAACTTTTTGATGCCGACGAGTTCACTTCGCAAACGATTTCAGGAAATCGTGACGACGACTGGCGACTTTCAAGTGGCAGATTTATGTCGTCTCAGCCACTTTTATTTCGTTTCCGTTGAAGCTATGGCTTTGAGACTTGAGCAGTTGGGGCTCATTCCAAGAGGGTCATGGATAGCAATGAAGGAATCGGGCTTGGCTCCTCGAAAGGCGCAGGCGATGCTGGAATTGCCGAATCATCCTGTATCCAGCAATCCATATCCAGACCGTTACAAGTATCTTACCGTGCAAGCGTTCGAACAGGAAAAAATCAGCGAGGGACAACTCGGAAGATTTCTTCGATGCGACCCGCTGTCAGCTAGGGATATCGTAAACCAATGCCGTGCAAGTACGGTCGTGGAAGACAGTGGAGAACCAACGCAGCTAGAGCTACCATTCGAGAGATCGTTGCTGTCAACGTCAAAAAATGGAGGGCGGACGGTCAATGAGTGACGTTGTTATCGATGCGTGCTGCTTACTGAATTTGATTGCTGCTGGAAACATCCTTCCGAGAATCGAGAAGACTGATACTAGATCGGAATATTTTCCACACGTACTGCACATTCCCGATGTGGTCGAAGGCGAGACGCTGTACGTTTACCAGCCGGACGAAGACGACACTAACGGTCTAGTTAAAAGTCCACTCGACATTCAAGCAATGATTGATTCGTGCGTTCTCCATAACTGTACGTTGCAGAGCGGTGACGAGTCAGATTTGTTTATTCATCTGGCAGTGCGGCTCGACGACGGAGAAGCAGCGTGTCTTGCAGTGGCAAAGAACAGGTCGTGGACACTCGCAACTGATGACAGAGTGGCACGGAAGCTAAGCAGCGAACTAGATGTTGCAACATTAGGTACTGCTGAGTTGGTCAAGACTTGGGCCGAAAAAACAAATGCAAACGATCAAGAAATCCGTGTTTCGCTTACGAATATCCAGCGGTTTGCAAGATTCGTCCCTAGAATTGATTCCCCAGAATCGAAGTGGTGGTATCAACACGCCAAGTAGCTTGCCGATTTAGTGTGCTGGTGTTGCGAACATAAGACTTACTCCTAAGTCACGGTACTCGTGGCGGCGCTGTGGCAATGAGTATCGGCTCGGACAATACACCATTGGTTCTTTTATGCCCAGCTTGAGAGAAAAGGGGGGAGCCACAACCATCAAATCCATTCACACCAAGACATTGTTGTAGCATTCGCTAACTCGGAAGAATTCATGAATAACAAGGCTTTGCCCGAGCCTGCGTTCAATGAGATCGGTACAGATCAACGACTGGCCGATTTCGAGTCACTAGAAGCTATGTTGGAAGAATCAATGGATGCTGGGCGAGTAAGAATGGTTATAGATCGTCAAACCACTTTCCCGCTTCACTTTCTACTGCCGTGGTGTCTGCGAAATCGACGGCGTGATACAGGTTGTGAATCAGATCGCCGGGCAGCTTCGGAAGTTTGGCGTCCTTTAATATGAGAACCCTCTTATTCAACGCCTTCATAAACCCTATTTCAACGCCGACGTTTGCGTTATACATGACTCCGCTCACCTCTCGGAACATTGCGATGCCATATTTACATCCCAGCATGTATACGCAGATATTGTCCCAAAGCCCGTCCTC
>Ga0075117_1001427_pt1 | contig 14711 bp, 13 predicted proteins | sample AntAceMetag02UKJ_FD_69789 | JGI IMG/M metagenome (GOLD analysis project Ga0075117, IMG submission 69789) | Saline lake microbial communities from Ace Lake, Antarctica - Antarctic Ace Lake Metagenome 02UKJ | ecosystem: Environmental > Aquatic > Non-marine Saline and Alkaline > Saline | place... | reverse complement strand
AAGGGATTTAAGAAATTGAGTAAGAAGATCCAAAAGGAACGTGACACTGACGTGGATAAGATCAAAGAGAAGTTCTCTGATGTTTTCCGTGATGAACAGCGTCGTTTGAAGGGATACTTCGAGGAACATAATAAGTTGATCAAGAAGGATGACAAACCTAAGAAGAGTGGTAAAAAGTCTATTGACTTTTACGAAAAGTAAACCATAAGGTACACAAAACAAAAAACATTGCCAGGGGTGGATTATCCCCAAACTTCTCAGCCAATAGAGCGCACACCACGCTGTACTGGACGAGCCTAATTTCCTGTTGTGTTTTGATCATCGTTCGTTTCATAGATCCTCTAGACCTTTGAAGTCCGGTGACAGCCGTATTTATCTTACCAATGGTTCCGGGTATCTCCGTTGTCTTCATGAATATGTCACCAACATCCACAGACTCCAAGAATTGTTGTTGGATGAGGGGTTCCAGGTATGTAAAATAGTTGAAATCTGGATCTAGTTTGAGACAAATACCCTCTATAGTTGAGAAGGCTTTGGCGAGGTACACGAAACTACTGGGTACGACGAATGGCTTTTCCATAGCAAGCTGTGTTGTGAGATCATCCTTCACGATTCCAGAACCATCTAGGGTTTCCAGGTACCCTAAAATAGTTTCAAAAAAGAGTTCAATATCAGAAACATCTGAAGACGTTGGAACGATCACTCCCAATTTGACTAGGGTATCAACTATACCAGCAGTATCACGGGTAATTATAAACCCAAAAAGTTTCGTGAATCCATCCCTCAATTCATCTGATAAATTTACAAGTAGACCGAAATCATAAAACACAAGTTTCCCCTTTGATGATAATCCCAAGTTACCGGGGTGTGGGTCAGCATGGAAGAGACCATTATCCATAGTTTGGATGACGTATGCGTTTATGAGGGCTTCGCATATCTTCTTCTTATTCACTCTCTTGTCTGTAATCTCTGTGAGTTTCGTAGAAGGCACGTATTCCATGACGATCATATCATCGTTTGAATACTTTTTATAAACTCTGGGGACTTTCACCCAATCAACATCCTTCATACTTTTCCGAAACTTTATAGCATTATCAGTCTCCCGTATATAATCGGCCTCACCTAGAAGATACTCTATAGACTCATCAAGTACTAATCCAGAACTATTACCTGTATCGATACCAACCCGTTCCAATAAATATACAATGTCCCGAATATTATCTGTATCCTCTTTCATAATATCATATATACCCGGTCTCTTTACTTTAACAACAACCTTCTGACCAGATTGAAGTACTGCCATGTGAACCTGACCTATACTTGCTGACTTAAATGGTACTGGGTCAAACTCCTTGAATATATCATGATTTACAATAGTTTCAATTTCCACTGAAGGGACGTTATCTTGAAGAGACTCTAATTCTTTTGTAAATTCGGGTGGGTAGAGATCTCCTCTAGTGGACGCGATTTGACCTAATTTTACAAATGTCGGACCAAGTTCAAGAAGTTCATTCTTCGTCCACTTACCAAGTTCAGATTTATTTTGTACAGTTGCATTTTTCCATAAAAACTTAGTGGTAAACTTCCACGTTTTAAGTTTCCTACTGACTGGTACAACAGGGTTATGTTGTGCTACACATAACATCTTATCTTATATTTATTTTTTAAATCTTAACTTATATTAATGAAAAGTTTATCAAGTTTTCTTGGACCCTTTAGTAATCAAACTGAAAAAGCTATCAAGAGTCAACCAATCTTTTTTACCCTCATCATATTGTACCAGGGTCTGTTCTCTGGTAATGCGATAGCTATCCCACAAAATCTTAGATCCCTATTTGAAAGTAAAAGTTTTAGATTCCTATCCCTCATGCTTATCGCGTTTAGCGCTACCCAAGATATAGAGTACGCCCTCATATCAACTATGGTATTCCTGACTGTGATATACACCATAAAGACTCCAGAAGAACGTAAGAAGACTGGGTTTATTTAAAATGTTTATAAAATATAAATGATGTTCAAGACAATCAGTCTTAACTTTGTAGCGATTTTACTTTTCACTCTCATATACTTCACCATGTCTAAGGCTGGTGAGAGTTCTGAACTCAAAACATTTAATGGGTTAGATGAGAATTCCAGTTTTCTAGATCATCTTTATTTCGCTTTCACTGTTCAATCCACCGTTGGTTTCGGTGATATATACCCTATAAGTCCTATGGCTAAAATTGTGGTGATGGCACAACAATCTGTCCTCATTTTAGGTGTTCTAGAACTTTTTTCTGAGGCGGGTACCACAAGTATTCCAACTGCGGTGAGAAATATTGTCCCACCCGTACTGAAAAAAATGATGTAAAAATTATATATCAGTTAAAAGTAGAATGAAAGTTCATATAGTAGGAGCTGGTCCATCTGGTATGTCACTCGCTTGGGAAATACTCAGGTCAGGTGATCACGATATAACAATTTATGATAGGAAGTCTTCAGCGGGTGGATCATGGTGGGAACCTAGTGAGGAAATTCGTGATCTTCACGCACACCGTATAGTTTTTGACAAGGCGTTTGTCAACACACAAAGTCTCTTTAGTGAGATGGGAATTAATTGGGATGATATATTTGAACCTGCCCAAAAGGATTTATACAGTTTCATATTACGTTCATTGTCCATAAAGGATTATGGAACCCTAACATCCCTCGCTGCTAGGGTACTCACCAAACCTGAAAAGTACAAGGGTGTGTCCCTCAAAGATGCTCTAGGTCCATTAAGTGAGGGTGGTCAACAAGTATTGGAACATCTCCCCCTAATTATAGATGGTGTCACGTGGGATACCATGTCCGCATGGGAGTTTGTAAAGAGTTTTGATCACGTGGGTCTCTCTAAACAATATACCCAAAAGGTTTCTGGTAAGGTGATGTGCGACGCAATGCAGAGAGCCTTAGAAGATGTAGGTGTAGGGTTTGAGTTTGAAAAGGAACTCAAAGAAGTTGAATATTTAGAAGATGGGTACACAGCTGAGTTTTCCGATACAACTACAATTAGTGACGGAATGCTTTTCTTGTGTCTAGACAATAGTCCAGCTATAAAGTTTTTGGGGGATAACTGGGGACCTGACGCGGAAAAGAAAGTTCGTGAGAGTACATACGGATGTATAAATATTTTATTTGACTTCAATGAACCAGTTGAACTTGGGGATGATTTGGAGATTGCTGCGACAACTAAATTGAATCTCCAACCAGTTGTATTATCTGATGGTATGACTGTATCGTGTGTGATATGTGACCTCACCGAAGACATTCTCACTACACCACCAGAAGAGTTGAGAAGCCTCGTTTTGGGTGAGTTGGATGTTCCACTACCACGTGAGATTCGTTTTGGTTGGGGTGCAGATTGGGATGGGGAGCGGTGGCAGTTCTCCCAATCGTCAGGGGTCCTAAGTCTCCATGGACAACTCCCCTTCTTTGGGGAGTCTCAAAATGTCGCGATGTGTGGTATGATGTCTCCGAGGAATACACCCTATTCTAGTATTGAAGCGGCCGTGGAGGTCTCAAGGTCCCTAAGTCACAAATGCTTCGGAACTCGGGAACCATTGAACCCCCTCCTTCTCACACAAGTTTTATCTATAACACTTTTAGTGCTTATAGTTTTAATGCTCATATACCGTAACAGAAACATATGAAGTTTCTAGCAAAAGTACATACACCCATGTATGACCATAACGATAAAAAATACATTCGTTTGGTCATTCCTGAAAAGTGCACTGAAATTATAAAACGTATGCAACTCAATAAAGCTTGCTTGGTAAAAAATAGTCATCTAGATGACCCCCTAGATGGTCGTATATTGACAGTTAAGGTTCCATTCCGTTATAGGAGAGTGATGTGTGAGGTCAAAGGGAGACCTCTCCAATCTCTCATAAAGGATGATGAAGTTGAAGTTGAAATACAATTTTGTAGTGTTTGGAACGTTGGTAATTATTCAGGATTTTCATGGAAATTACATAGTTCTATATTTGGAGTATAGAGCTCCCAAAGTATCAGTCGCTTCGTGATGATGGGAGTGAATATCCTTCACTTGATTACATTGGGCTTGATTGTCATTCACTTGATTACATTGGGCTTGATTGTCATTCACTTGATCAAGATATGGTTGATTTTTATCAACAATATGTTGATTTTCATCAATAATATTTACAATCCCAGCCTCTTGAAACCCATTGAAACAAATTAGACACCCGTCCATTCGGAGTAGTTCTTCTTTAGCAAACTTTATATGTTCCTCCAAACTAGTAATATCTCCCTGTATTTTGACTTTAGAAGCAGTTATCCGCTCAATGTTTTCAGCTACATTCACAGGCATGATTTTATATTTATATAAAGCTTTAATTCTTTAATATAATAAATGTTGACAAGAACTGGTTATATCGTGGATGCGGGTCCTATTCAAGAAATTAAAAAAGACCTTACGGTAAGACCTATTGTCAACGGAGATTATGGATTTCCTCCACCGCCTTTCAAAGTTTTCAGACCAGCTAAGAATGGAGTGTGTGTTCCAAGATTCTACGGAACTGCTAAACTTGGAGAGCCTACCCAAGATAAGAGACCCGAACCAGCTCGTTCCAACGCCAAGTTTGTCGGGGAACTCAGGGATGCGACACACCAAAACGAAGCACTCACAGCAGGAATTAAAGCAGGTCATGGGGTCCTTTCTTTACCATGCGGCTACGGCAAAACGACCGTATCCTTGGCTATAGCTTGTAAATTGGGGTACCGTACGATGATTGTCGTCCATAAACAGTTTTTGGCAGATCAATGGAGAGAACGCATCCAACAGTTTTGTCCAGGTGCCACAATTGGCATCGTTCAACAAGACAAGAAGGAGGTAAATTGTGACTTTGTGATTGCTATGCTTCAGTCTCTCTCCCTCAAAGAGTATTCATTCAGTGACTTTGATTCTGTGGGAACCCTCATAGTTGATGAAGCCCATCACATATGTGCAAAGGTATTTAGTCAGAGTCTCTTCAAGATGTGTCCCAAGCACATTTATGGTCTCTCAGCAACTCCTGAGAGAAAGGATGGACTCACCAAGGTACTCCATTGGTTCATGGGTCCCACATTCTTTGCGGTTGAGAGGAAGAATCAGGAACAGGTTGAGGTGTTTCCTATAACATACGAAACATTCAATTACAGGAACCCACCCCCCTCTATGAGAAATGGAAAAGTCTCAATGCCAAATATGATCACCGAAATTGTTGAAGATAGGATGAGGAATCAAATGCTCGTGGATCTCGTGAAGAAGGCTTCAGTTGGTACGAGGCAGTTGCTCGTCCTAAGTGACCGTAGACAACACTGTGAGATGCTCCATCAGTGTTTTCCGAATACTTCGGGTCTATATATGGGTGGTATGAAAGAAGCAGCTTTACAAGAGTCATCTAAGAAGAAGATTATATTTGCCACGTTCAGTCAAGCCCACGAGGGTCTAGATATTCCAACCCTAGATACGGTTATTTTGGCCTCCCCCAAATCTGATATCACCCAAAGTATTGGTCGTATCATGAGAGAGACGAAGGGGAAGAAGAACAACCCACACATCTATGACATCCATGATCCATGGTCATTCTTTACGGCCATGTATTACAAAAGGGTTAAGGTGTATCGTCAAGGTGGTTTCAAAATACATGGTAAATTAACTGAGGAAAAGAAGGAGGACTTCCCTCAGGGAAAGTGTCTGTTTTTATAATCTAAACAATAATTAAATGTCTGGTGCATTAATTCAACTTGTTTCTAGAGGTGTACAAGATGTTTATCTCAATAGCGAGGAGGGACATTCTTTTTTTCGTATGAAGTTTACTCGGCATACAAACTTTTCTCAAACCCCCAAGTTGATTAAAACTATTTCAGATAAGGATCCAGTTTTTACAGTACCCGTTTTAGGTGACCTTATAAATTGTTTATGGTTTGAGGGTCTTGAGAGAAACTCAAATGTATCTTCAAATCTTCTTTATAACTCAACAATTGATCTTTATATAGGAGGTCAAAAAATAGATTCTCAACATTATGACTATTATGCCGATATATGGCCCAATTATCTCGCAGAAACATGGACAAAATCCCAAGAACTTACAAATAAAACAAGTGTATCGAATAGAAATTTTCAACCACTTCATTTCTTTTTCTGTGATCATGGTGCATTTTTACCCCTAGTAGGACTCACACATCATCAGGTTGAAGTTAAAATTAATTTTGATGCGAATAGTTTATCCGGGTATAATGATTCTCAAAAAAGAATCAATGTGTATGGAAACTATATATACTTGGACAAGGATGAGAGAGAATCAATGGTAGGAAGACAGATGGATTTTGTCATTACACAAACACAAAGGGTAGAATACCCCCTCTCTAATGTATTCAATAACCAGATAGAGTCAGGTGGTTATAATGATTTGGACCTATCTTACTTGAATCACCCAGTTAAATCTATATTTTTTGGATATAGTGCAACTAGTATTGATCCCACAAATGACCGTTTTACGTTTAAAAATGCTGATATACACATTAATGGTACACCATTACTTGAAAATATGTCACCAACTTATTTTCACACAGTACAAAATTATTACAAGTCTAAATATGGTGTAACTGACTTTAGAGTTGATTCTGAGGATCTCATGTATACGAGATACTATGCATATCACTTTGGTCTAAATGTATCAGATTACAGTCCATCAGGTAGTTGCAATTTTAGTAGGCTTGATAATGCCAAACTCATATTACGTGGTGTAGAAAAGGGTAATCTTAGAGGAGACCAAAAAGATATTTATGTATATGCTACAAATTACAATGTCCTCAGGATCAAGGATGGTTTAGCTGGAATTTTATTCGGAAACTAATATATAAATGGGAAGAACGGCTAGGTTCGAACAAATCTATGTTGCCAGTCTAGAAGCAGAACCCGTTGAGAGTGAAACACTTACAGGTGTTAACAGTATTTTAACTAGGGAGATTGAGGCGAATGAAATTAAACTCGTAGCGAATGATGGAGTAACAGGTCGTCTAGCTCTATCAAACGCTCTACCAACGAAACAATTTTCTGTAGGTGATAAACTTTTTATTGATAAGGATGATGCTATTGTTTGGAATCTAAAAGCTTCTGGTGCAGCGGATCGTATATTCATTAATAATCAGCTCTCTGTGGGTACAACTAATCCAACGAATGCTTTTCAGATTAACGAGAACGCAAATGTAAAAGTAAGTGTTGATTTAACCGGTCGTGATCTCATGACAGTAAGTGGTAACCTCGTGGTCACAAATGTGATTATCAACGACCAACTTACTTTTGGGTCAAATCTTATAATGGATGGTACGTCATCTAACATTCTGGTAGTAAGCGGTGGTATGAAAACAGAGAAATTAAGTCTTGGTTCAAACGTAATAATAACTGATAGTGATGCGAATGGGGGTAGCGCCGAGTACCCCAATAATGTAGCTGTGATCACAGGTAATGTTACAGTTGATGGTGGTATGTATATTTATGGCAACACCCGAATGTATGGTAATCTTTATGTATCTGAAACGGTGACATATGAACGTGTCATTAACCTTGTTGTTGAGGATACAACTATCACATTCGGTGAAGGTAATGATGGTACGAATGACCCAACGTTACTATTTACACATGATAGAGATGAATCAAATGTCGCTTTTGGTTTTAGAGGTGGTCCTAGAGGGAGGGAAATGACTTTGTTCCAAACGACAGGTGGTCCGTTGGATTCATCATTCACAGTAGATGATACGCTATCTACAAATCTTCACATATTCGGTGATATATATACGTCAAATGCAGTGGGTGTAGCAAATATATATCCAACACACGACCTCTGTGTGGGTTCTAACCTCTTCGTTGAAGATACAGGATCAAATGTTTTAGAAGTCCACGGTAACATTTTCACACAAAGTCTTAAAATTGGATCAAATGTTACAATTGGTAATGATATAATTATAATAGATACAACTAATCAAACAGTTGCTACTTTTAACAGTAATGTGAAAGTAAATGGTTTACGCACAACAGGTACAGAAACGTCAGGTATATCTAATGTGGCACCCAGTGATACATTATCTATTGGAAATAAGTTATACGTCAATTTAACCGCTGCAAATACACTCACTATAGTTGGGAACACCGTGACAACAAATCTTATTACAGGATCTATTAGTTCAACATCTAATATAATGGTCCATAGTGATAGATACGGTGGTGATAGTCTTGTAAATCCACTTATCCTCAAATCTGGACCAACTTCCTCAAACGTGAGTTCCATTGAGATATATGGTGCGAGTACATCTAATACTCATCAAAACATCCGCTTCAAAACTAAAAATGCTGAGAGAATGCGCATTGCACCTGGTGGTCAAGTTGGTATTAATATAATAAATCCCACGAAAGCACTCACGATTAATGGGAATGTATTTGTGATGGGGAGCAATTCTGTTGTATATGGTAACGTATGGGGATCAACGGGGAACACTGCCATGCAGGTGTATTCTAACCCAGTGGTAGGTGAAAACAAAGTTGAAAATATCGTTGGAACAGGTAAGGGTCTCAACTTTTATGCGAGTACCACACCCAATATGGGTACACCAAAATTGACCATATTGGAATCAAGTAATGTAGGTATTAACACTCAAACACCCGAGAGTACGTTCCACGTAAACGGATTGACTACATTCATAAATAATCAAGTCACTAGAAAGAATGGGTATAATCATTTGGGAATACCGCTAGTAGTCAGTAATGCACAACCTATTACGAGTACTACAGAATTAGTACCCGTGTTGCATCTATCTAGAGAGGGTACCGGCTCTGAACATGCCGCGAAAGCTGCGTTTCATTTAGGGAAGCATGAAAAGAGCGCCGGAACTTCACATAGTAGACTTGATATTGTAATGGGACATGCCGATTACGCCGTGGATACTAGTGTTATGACAATTCTGAGTTCCGGTAAAGTTGGTATAGGTGTTACACAACCAGCCGCTCACATTGAAATAGACTGTACGGGTATAGCCGATCCCACTGAAAATGGTATACTTGTACACAATACAACATCCGGTGACGCTATAATGGCGGCACAAACTAACCTAGCAAACGGAAACTCCTTCACATCTTATATACAAACAGATGGTGTAACCCTGTCCGGGTGGTCCACTGGAGTAGCGGGTGATGATGGTGATTTCAGAATTATAAATAATCACGAGAGGGTTTCAAGTAACGCCACAGTTGGTTTATATATTAGTGGAGCATCTGGTGATGTAGGTATAGGTACAGATGTTCCTAGAGGTGTTCTTGAAGTCAATGGTAATGTGGTAATTGGTAACGAATTATCATTTGGTGGTGTACCTGGACAGTTATTTGGTAATACTCGTATTATTGAGAGGCGTTATACTACGGCTCAGCCTAGAACCGAATTGTTACTCTTTAAGGGTAATAATAATGGTACAGTTGACCAAGGTCCAGATAGAATCAGACATATCGCAGCTGAACACGTATTCCAAACATATAATACTTCTGGTGATACCCTTTACGGTGGGGGTGAGATACTGGATACGATGGACGGGCAAACCAATCGCCCTCTCACTATAACAGATCTTGGAAATCCAGGTATAGTTGTAATTGGGGGTAATAGAGATACGGCCAAGAATAGAGAATCGGGTACCAGGTTAGTTGTCAATGGTGATATTGAGTTCGATGGTGGTGGTTCTTTCAAGTTATCAGGTTTAGAGTTTTCTACGAGCGATTTGGGTTTCAATATTATTAGGAATGTACTAGATGGTGCTACACGACGACCACTTACATTCGTGCATGAACGCACGAGTATTCTTGACGATGAGTTTGCACGCTTTGATGAAGATGGGAGATTAGGTTTAGGTACCACGTCACCAACGTCTAACATACACGTGTATGATACAACACCTGGTGATGCGGACATCATGAAACTTCAGAGTATCGGTGACAATAAACAAACCAATCTACTCCTATACACCAACAATGGTGAAGGTGGTATAGTCAGGGGATTCAGTAACCTTGAAAATAAAACTACGGGACTCGCTCTAGCTGTATCCAATAATAACACTATTACAACTTGTCTTAACATTGTTAACACAAGTAATGTAGGTGTGGGGACACCATCACCCGCGCGTCAGTTCCACGTAGTTGATCATAGAAATCCACTTCTTGGTGGTACAGGGGTTATGAGGGTGGAAAGTATTTCCTCAAATGCCAGTATAGAGTTTACTACCTCTGGTGGAAGTTCAAATATTTACGCGGATACAACCGGTAATGTATACATACAGCCATCACAAATTGGACGAGCTACAACACATATAACAAGTAATGTTTCAGTAACTGGTGATTTGGCGGTAGGTGGAAATATTAATTTCACAAAAATTGCGGTAGGACTAGGTGGTGCGGAAGCTTCTACAGATCTTGAAATTGGTGGAGGTAGTATTTTAGGCTCTAATGAAGTTTCTCGTAAAACGTATTCTAAAACATTTACAATTGGTACAGGTGATGCTAAAAACATCCAAGTACTGTTTGGTGCGGGTGCCTTCTATGCAAAAGTTACAACAATATTGAGGAGGACGGATGGGTCAACCGTTGGTGATGTAAATACGATGGTCCTCGAAGTACAAGGTGGTACAGGTAATGAATCTCAACCAGCTCTAGATGTGGCGTTGGGTTCACAAACATTATTTGGTGGTACCAATAGTTATCCATGGAGTCCTCTTGTAACTGTGGGTCAAAAAGGTATAAGTATTACACCATATAATATAGAATCTTCAAGAAACTATAGTTATGATCTTTTCATAGAGTTGACGAGTGCATGTGGTGGAAAAGTAACTAAAATAACACGAAATCTTACAATTCCAACAAGACTTGATAATGGTGATGGTGGTCAGACCGATGTAGCAACTTTTAACTATTAATTTTACCATTTAGGGAAAACCCAAAGGTAGAATCAATTTAAAATAATTTTATGCCCTGATGGAATCAGAGACGGCTAGGAAGAGAACGCCGACAATGAAAGCCATGACGACATAATTACACTCACTTTCTTCGAGGCCAGCTTCGGGCTTGACCTCGGCTTTCTTTGCGACGACGGGTTGTTCACGTCGCACAGGAGGTTCCAGATCCTCCAAAGGACAGCAACCTATCATTTATACTTTACTTAGAGATTAATTTCTGTTTTCTTCTTTCGGCGGGTTCTCTTTGGCTTGGATGCACCGACCGAAACTTCCTTGACCTCACCACCCGTGGACTCTCCTGAAATAGAAATAATGTCGGAAACATCGTCGTCCTCATCCTCATTCTGTACTCTGGTTGTATTCATTGGTGGTGGGGGGGGCATCATAACACCCCCCATGAGGCTAGAGATGTCAAGTCCAGGACCCTGCATCTCGTAGTTACCAGTGCCACCGAAAGGTGCACTATCAGCGGAACCCGAAGGTGCTCGGGTTGTGTTTTGTACTGCAGACATCATGTTTTTCACGAGGTCTGGGTTCTGCTTGAGAACATCGTTCATGTTGGGGAGGGCGCTCTTGAACATAGAGTTCGTGAGGTGGAACATCATCGCCGAACCACCCAACATCATGATGAGCTTGACCTCTGGTGCTACATTGACCTTGGATCGGTACTTCACGTAAAGCTCTTCAAATACACCATCGTAATCATCTACACCCTCCATGACAGACTCAGACCAGCCCTCAAGTTGAATCTCAAAGGGGTTATAGCGTTTATTAAGGAACTCCAATCCAGTCACACAAGCCACAAGCATGCGACGGGAGAACCGAACAGATTGTTCAACATCAATACTGTACGTAATTCTCTTTACTTCTGTACGAAGGTCTTCAACATTAGAGTAGGCATTCAGTCTCTTATTAACAGCAAACCCCTTCTTCTCAAGACGTCCTAATTTGTTGATGAGATCCGCTTTCTCTTCATCCACTGAGTTGTATCCCTTGGAGGGTGCCTCATTTTGTGATCCAGGACCCTCGTCGGCATCATCATAAAATATAGGTTCATCCTCACCATAGTCAATCTCTTCATCCATTTGTGGTTGACTGGGAGCTGATTGTTTGTTTGGGTTTACAAAAGCGTCCATAGATTCTTGTTGTTGCATTTGGGGTGGGGGTGGTCTGCTAGCTACAGGGCGTCGCACAGGCTGAGGACGAGCAGTAGATATTTCAATTTCATCCATGAGGGCCTGTTCATCTGCATCTAATTTCATCACATTAGTAGTTCCACGATCAATGACAATTTCTTCGTCCATCTACTCTCTATAGGGAAACTATTAAATTACCTTTAACGCACTTTTTTGAAAAAAATATATATGTACATCATAAATGTACAACCTTAACCGTACCAATCGTAATGCTATGATCAGTATTTTCACCCTGATCGCCGTGATTTTCGTTCTCGGTATTTTCAAAACTACCAGCAAGTATCAACCTAGACCAATTGTCGTTAAGGTCGTCAATGATAAATCTATCTTTGATCTTGAAGATCGCATCGAGTGTGTCCCTGGTCACACCAGTGAGGGTAGCCCTTACACCAAGAGTCTGACCCCAGGTGGCCTCTGTGGTGCCCAAAAACTTGTGTCCGAGCAAGCTGGCTACGAGATTGAGGATGGAATTGGTGGATCTTTAATCTAAGCTATTATAAATGGCTTTGGTTACTTCCCCCCAAACTATTCCAGATCTTGATCATGAATATCACATCATAACCACTGATTCAATTGGTCAAGACAGTGCCAACACTTTTACTTGCCACCTCCAGCAGCCCCTCAAGAATGTGATTCAGGCTAAACTCCTCGCGGCTCACATTCACTCCAATGTTGTAACAGAACACTGCTATGTTTCCATTGAGGAGCTGGATACCATCTTTAACGACAGGGCTTCCAATGTTCTCACGGGTCAATCCCATATGAGTATGATTAGGGGTTCTTTCGCGAGTATCGTCACTGATGGTACAACTCATGATGGTGGTAACTCCTTGATCTCATTTAAGGATAACTACCCCATCGCGACTCAATATATAAACCCCATCAGAAGAATTGATCGTCTCAGTATTACGATTAGAGATCAGAACGGCACCACCATCAAAAACTCTACGGATAATGGTGCTAATTTTTTAGTTTTTAGATTTGTGTGTAGAAAACCAAACTTGTAATTTTCTCCCTTTAAAGTAGTAATAACATGTCTTCGGGTATCGTCCAACTTGTAGCTATCGGCGCTCAGGATGAGTACATTATGGGTAACCCAGAGATATCGTTTTTTAATTCCACGTTTAAAAGACATTCTAATTTTTCACAATCCGTTGAGAAGCAGACGATACGCGGAGATGTGAAAAATAATTCAATGTCAAGTGTCCAGATTGAAAAGTCTGGTGATATGCTTGGCTACATCTATATGACTATTGATGATAAAGTTCAAGCTTTAGATACTTCTCGTTGGGATCTTCTCATTGATAAGATTGAACTCCTGATAGGTGGTTCTGTCATTGATACACAAGATTCCATTTTTACCGAAAAGATTGCCATAGATACATTTGCTCAAAATGTTTCTAGAAGTGCACTCGGTACACACCCTGGTGTGAGTGCACGTTCTTACTTTTACCCCCTTCGCTTCTTCTTTTGTGAGGGTCCGCAGTGTGCACTCCCCCTCGTGGGACTCAACTATCACAATGTTGAGTTGAGAATTCATTGGGGTGAACAAGCAGCCAACTATAATTTTGAAATGTATGCAAACTACTACTATTTAGATAACGAAGAGAGGGGTAACATGGCTACCCGAACCCACGATCTTCTGATCACACAGGTACAGAAAAATATCCCAGGTGGTGAGACCACACAGGATCTTATATTCAATCACCCAGTTAAATACCTAGCGTCATCGGATACTAGTATTGATGGTGCTCTCACTTCACCAGCAAATAAAATAAAATTAAGCATAAACGGAGTTGAATTAACCAATTATAAATGGGGTAAACCCCACTTCATTGATATTATGAGCTACTACCATACAAACAATGTGACATCCCCAGATTTCTTCCTTTACTGCTTTTGTCTCATGACAAGTTCACTTCAACCAACGGGCACCCTAAACTTCAGTAGAATTGAGTCAGCCAGAATCATGAGTGAAAATACACCTATAAATGACCCAATTTATGCAGTCAACTACAATATCCTTCGTATACAAAATGGGATGGCAGGCCTCCTCTATGCAAATTAATTTACCACCCTATATTAAATGGTCAAGAACTTGCCGACAGTGGAGAGATCTACCAAGATTAGGTTTGGTAAGCATGTCCCGGATTCCACCGATCAGGAGGAAAATACCATTGTCTTCAACGCGAGTAATGTTTTAGTTCCAACACCATATAGTAACGCTGTCTATTTATCACCTATCAGGAACAAGACTGATTATCAAGCTCCCGAGATTGTACTTCTAATGTACGACCGAAATACAAAGGAAATTACAGAATCTGGGGAATCCGCGAATGCCCTTATAGGTGGTGTGACACTTAATACAGCTGTACAACGCGGTAACGCAACTTCAAATACCATTATATTTGTGGGTGGGGGTATGTCAGATAATGGTGTAGCGTTTGTAACGGACCCGGAGAGTTCAAATAAGGTTGGTATAGCAAACTTAAATCCCCAACA
>Ga0075117_1001426_pt1 | contig 14711 bp, 12 predicted proteins | sample AntAceMetag02UKJ_FD_69789 | JGI IMG/M metagenome (GOLD analysis project Ga0075117, IMG submission 69789) | Saline lake microbial communities from Ace Lake, Antarctica - Antarctic Ace Lake Metagenome 02UKJ | ecosystem: Environmental > Aquatic > Non-marine Saline and Alkaline > Saline | place... | reverse complement strand
CGATGAGGTGAAGCAGATTTTATTTTTCAAAATCATTGACGATAACCTCAGCCCCCCCATAAATTAACCAGGATTCCAGATTCCTTTTTTCGTCTAGTAAACCATGATTATTTACCATTTCTTGAAAAGACATCCGGAACAATTGAAATTCGAATTTCCTCCCCGTTAATGGTTCATTCATTTGATTTGCCATTTCAAAAAAAAGAAGAACCTGTAGCTATAACTTGAATATCTTTGAATTTATCAGTTATGAGTTTTATGGTCAATCCAATATTTGGGATACGCTGAGCCTCATCAATAAACACAATTTTATGAGCACCTATGTAGTTTCTTAATTGCGTAGAGGTAATACTTGACAGTAAGTTTCTTATGTCTGGTTCATAACCATCAAGATGCAATACCGTCTCTGGACGCTCCTTTATGAGGTATTCTAACAAAGTAGTTTTACCCTACTTGCCTTGCTCCAAAAAGCAAAATAGCTTTACCTTTAAAGAGTTTCTGGTCAATATTTTTGATGATTAATCTAGCTATCACACAATGTGTTTATCATAATTTTCGATTACTTATATTAAATACATGAAAAAAAGCATCATATCCTTCTATCTCTTAGGGCTTTTGCTTACCTCTTGCTCTGGACTTGAGGAAAACCTCCCTGAACCCAAAATCATCACAGAATTTCAAGAAGAGGTCATCACCTATTTCAAAGAAGTAGCTCTTGGTTTTGAATTCGGTTCTGCCTCTCAAATTACCAGAAACTGGTCAGACAACATGAAAATCTATGTAGGAGGAGACAAACGAGACTACCTCATACATGAATTAAATAAGGTTTCTACTGAAATTAACGCTTTAGCACAAAACGGCTTTCAAATAAGTATAGTAACAGACTCCTCAAGTGCCAACTTTTATATCTTTTTGGGGACCGGAGAATCATATGGAGATTTATTCCCTTCTTCTAAAAAGTTAGTGACTAGTAATTGGGGGCTTTTCAGTTTCTACAAATGGCCAAGACCACATCTTTGACGGACGGATGTATGTGGATACCGAAAGGCCGAATAAAACGGAACAAAGACACCTCTTACGAGAAGAATTAACACAAGCTTTGGGTCTTGCCAAGGACTCAGGAAGATACCCCAAAAGCATTTTCCAGCAATCATGGACCAGCACTACAGAGTACCTTGACATTGATAAAGAACTTATTCGTTTACTCTATCATCCTTCCTTAAGAACGGGTTTAGATGCCAGACAGTTAGAAGAACTTTTGATAGAAATATTATTGGCAGAAAACAGCTAATGACTTTTTTTGCTTCAAAGAAAGTCTCCCTATCTCTCCGTCTCGTCGATACATCTCTTAGCTACCTACAATTATTGAAAGTGTTTCTAATAAAGCGTTTAGATTTGTATCCCAATCTAATGCTTTCAAAAACACGATTAACCACTTACGATGTACCAGAAACTGTTAACTTCTATTTTCCTTTTATGCTCCCTTTTCAGTTTTGCCCAACAAGGGAAACTTGTAGGCAAGATTGCAGATGCCGAGACAAATACAGCCTTACCTTTTTCAAGTATTCGTGTTTTTTCAATAGTAGACAGTAGTTTAGTTGATGGTAATATCACGGATGATGCCGGTAAATTCAGTTTTACATTACCATACGGAAAGTATTATGCCAATATAGAGTTTATGGGCTACAATAGTCTAAATACCCCATTCTTCACATTATCCTCAGATAATAAATTAATTGATTTAGGTCAGTTAAGTTTATCACCATCCCCCAGTTCTTTAGATGAAGTGACTGTAAGAGCGGAAAAAAGCAGTATGGAGCTGTCACTAGACAAAAGGGTTTTTAACGTGGGTAAAGACCTTGCAAATGCTGGTGGTTCTGCCGCAGAAATATTGATGAATATACCTTCTGTGAATGTAGGTGTAGATGGTACCGTCAGTTTAAGAGGAAGTAGTAATGTGAGGATTTTGATTGATGGAAAGCCATCAGGTTTAGTGAGTTTCAAAGGAGGAGCTGGCCTTCAGCAGCTTCAGGCCAGTATGGTAGATAGGGTCGAGGTAATTACTAATCCTTCAGCCAGATATGAGGCCGAAGGTATGTCTGGTATTATAAATATAATCTTAAAAAAGGATAGAAAAGAGGGTTTCAATGGCTCATTTGAACTAAGTACAGGATTGCCCACAAATTATGGCACAGCCTTAAATGTTAACTACAGAAAAGACAGATTAAACTTTTTTATCAATTACGGACTATCTTACCGAGTAAACCCAAACTTTTCAGAACTATACCAAGAAGTATATACTCCAGAGGGAACAAGGATTTTGCAGCAAGATTCAGAAGGTGAAGTAACTGGTTTTAATACTAATGTAAGGGCGGGTCTTGATTATTTTTTCTCAGAGAAAAGTATTCTTACTGCATCTTATTTGCTCAGTCGTGCCAATGGTGGTAGACATACAGAAAATGCGTATCAGGATTATTTCAATTCGCTTAATAATCCTATCGGCAGCAGTTTGAGAATTCAGGAGGAGGATGAAATCGAACCAATGGGTGAAACTGTAGTGAGTTATAAAAGAACATTTGAGAAAAAAGGACATGAATTGACGGCCTCGTGGAGGTTTTTAGACCATTCCGAAACTTCTGATCAGCTTTTTACTCAGACAGGCAATTTAGCCAGTGGGGCCGTAGACCCATTAAATACATTTGTTCAGAAATCGCTTAACGATGAATTTGAAAAACAATTTCTTTACCAATTAGACTACGTTCAACCCATAGGTAAAGAAGGTAAATTTGAATTGGGTGGAAGAAGTAATTTCAGAAAAATGGTTAATGATTATTTCGTTCGTACCACGGAAGGATTAGCAGATAATGCCTCCATTCCAGAGCTTGATAACCTATTTAGATACGATGAGAATATTTCTGCAGCTTACGGCATTCTTGGTAACAAGCAAAACAAGTTTTCTTATCAAGTAGGACTAAGAGCAGAGTGGACTGACATAAGTACGATTTTGGAGAAAACGAATGAAGAAAACCCTCGAAAGTACTTTAATTTATTCCCTAGTGCTCATGTCACTTACGATTTGCCAAAAGAGCACGCCATTCAATTAAGCTATAGCCGCCGAGTAAGAAGGCCAGGATACAATGATTTGAGTCCTTTTTATACCGTTTCTGATAGTAGAAATTATTTTGCCGGAAACCCAGATTTGAATCCAGAATACACCGATGTCTATGAGGTTGGACATGTGAAGTATTTTGATAAAGGTTCTTTCACCTCATCTTTTTATTATCGCAATTCTACCGATGTGATTGAGCGAATTCGAACTGTAAATTCTGATGGATTTGCCACTACTTTTCCTAAAAATTTAAATAGTGCAAATGCGTACGGATTGGAAATTACCACCACGCTGGAGCCGATAAAATGGTGGAAACTCGACTTGAATTTCAATGCATTTCATGGTGAAACGGATGGAACCAACATAAATCAAACATATTTAACAGAAACCAACTCTTGGTTCGCTAGGCAAACATCAAGGTTTACATTACCCAAAGATGTTAAATTACAGTTCAGAGCCAATTATAATGCACCTCAGAGAGGGGCCCAGGATTTAAGAAAGGCCATCTACTTCTTTGACTTATCAGCCAGTAAAGGACTCTTTGAGAATAAAGCTACCCTAACGTTTAGTGTTTTAGATATGTTAAACTCAAGAATTGACCGCACAGAAGGAACGGGTCCTAATTTCATTACGGAAGGAAGAAGGCAATTCAGAAGACGCTCAGCCGTTTTGACCTTTAACTACAGATTGAATCAAGGGGGATGATGGATCCATGATGTTTTATGAAAGATGATGAACCTTGTAAACTCGAAGTATTTACTAATTAAAAAGAGAAAAACATCCAACACCAAACATTCGGCATCCAACAAAACTTTGATCTCTGGGCTTCCAACATCCAACTATTCAATATCTTTGATCCAAACTCATAATTGGCCATGGATATAGATCTTTCTCTCGTAGACTTTCTTCTTTTCGCCTTTGCAGGATTATTCACTGGCGTCATAAATACGTTAGCCGGCAGCGGTTCGCTAATTACCCTTCCCATTTTCATCTTTATGTGTGGCCTCCCACCTTCGGTAGCCAATGCCACAAATAGGGTTGGTGTTTTTATGCAGTCGGGAGTGGCTAGTCTCCGATATAATAAAACCTTCCCAGGATTATACAAAGGCGTAGAGTGGCTTGCTATTCCGGCAGTGATTGGTGCACTTATTGGTTCCAAAATAGCAGTAGACATTGACGAAAAGACAATGAATTATAGCATTGGGGTCTTAATGATTGTGATGCTCATCATTCTTCTTTTCAAGCCTCAACGCTGGCTTCAAGAAACTTTAGAAGGTGGCACAAATAGAAAAAACCCTTGGTCTATTTTGGCATTTTTTGCCATTGGTATTTATGGGGGGTTTCTCCAAGCAGGCGTGGGTGTTTTCTTACTCGCGGGAATGGTTTTGATCTCCAAATTCAGCCTGAAACAGGCAAATGGTATCAAACTCTTTATGGTTTTTTTATTTACTGCCCCAGCACTGGCCTTATTCATTTATTACGGGAAAGTACATTTTGGCTACGGTATTTTGATGGGTGTTTTCCAGTCTATCGGAGCATGGATAGGTGTTAAATTTATAGCAAAAATACCAAATGCCAATGTTTGGATTTACAGATTGCTCATTGTGGTGGTGGGTATTTCTGCTACCAAGTTCTTCCTTTAAAAAGGTTGCTAGATTTAGGTCAGTTAATACTGAAACCCGTTAATTGTTTGTAAGTTTATCGATTATTCTATTACATTTTATCAAGAATAATTAGAGTAATTTGAATAGAATATTTATAATTGTCAGCTATACACTTATTTTAACTTAACCTATAACATATGAACACTTTGGAAGCCTTGGATTGGGTAGTAATAGCCGCCTATTTCGGCCTTCTACTTGCCGTGGCTTGGTGGGTAGTAGCCCAAAAAAATGAAAGCAGCGAAGACTATTTCCTGGCAGGCAGAAACATGGGCTGGTTCGTGGTTGGTGCCTCTATTTTTGCTTCTAATATTGGTTCTGAGCACGTTGTAGGTTTAGCCGGTTCTGGAGCTGCAGATAAATTCCCTCTTCTTATTTATGAGCTTCACGCCTGGGTAGTTATTCTTTTAGGATGGCTCTTTTTACCCTTTTATGTTAGAAGTGGCGTTTTTACTATGCCGGAATTTTTAGAGAAAAGGTTTGGTAGTGAAGCCAGATGGTTCTTATCTATTTTCAGTTTAGCTGCCTACGTACTTACCAAAGTGTCTGTTACCTTATATGCTGGGGGAATAGTAATTTCTACTCTATTAGGTGTTTCATTCATGACTGGAGCCATTGCCACTGTAGTACTCACGGGTATCTATACCATTTTAGGTGGTATGAAAGCGGTAGTTTACACAGAAACGCTTCAAGCCATTGTCTTAGTTATAGGTGCAGCTACACTCACAATTCTAGGCCTTCAGGCTGTAGGAGGTTGGGGAAGTGTTGTGGACACCGTAGGGCCAGAGTATATGAATATGTGGCGTTCTATGGACGATAAAGATTACCCCTGGCATTGGCTGGTGCTTTCGTCCTCCATCGTAGGTATTTGGTATTGGTGTACAGACCAAGTCATAGTGCAGCGTGTGCTTACCGCCAGAAACCTTAAGGAAGGAAGAAGAGGAACGATTTTTGGTGCCTTTTTGAAATTAATGCCCGTTTTCCTTTTCCTTATTCCAGGAATTATAGCCCTAGTATTAAAAATGAGAGGAGAATTAGTTTGGGATACCCCAGACCAAGCATTCCCCGCCTTGATGATGCAGATACTTCCTGCAGGACTTAGAGGCTTAGTCGCCGCAGGTCTTATGGCAGCTTTAATGTCTTCCTTAGCTTCTGTCTTTAATAGCTGCTCTACTCTGTTTACCATAGACATCTATAAGAAGCTAAAGCCCGCTGCGGATGAAAAACAAATGGTGAGAGTAGGAAGAATAGCTACAGGTGTAGTGGTTCTGCTGGGAATTGCATGGGTACCCGTTATAGAAAGATTAGCCGGTGGTACGTTGTATCAATATTTGCAAAATGTGCAGTCTTACATAGCACCTCCTATCACGGCAGTATTCTTATTAGGTATTTTCTCAAGTAGAATTAATAATAAGGGAGCATTGGCTACGCTATTCTCAGGAATCGTGATTGTGATTATTCGCCTTTCCTCAGAGTTAGTTTTAGACTCTATGACTGAAGGTAGTTTCCTTTATAATTTCGCCTCTATGAACTTCTTAAAGTTCTCCTCATTCTTCTTCTTGTATTGTATTACAGTTGCTATTTTGGTGTCAATGTTCACCAAAACTCCTAGTAAAGACAAAGTAGATGGATTGACGCTTGGAACTATAACAAAAGAGCAAAGAGCTGAAAATAATCAAAGCTTTAACTGGATAGATATAGCAGCGAGTCTGTTCGTCATATCTATTGTGGCTTGGGTTATGATATACTTTAGTTAATCATTTGTCACAGACATATACATGGCCTCTTTCCCTTTTTTAAGATAGAGGCCATTTTTTGTTACTTTTGGTACTTTAAACCTTTCTACCCCCATCCCAATGAATAAAATAACCCATTTAATTTTCTTAACCTTTATGATTATAGCTTGTTCTCCTAAAACAGAAGAAACCGGTAGCTTAGGCAATTCAAGCATTTCAGAAACCACCCATGGCCAATTAACCGACGGATCAGAGGTGAGCCTCTTTACTCTAAAAAATGCAAAAGGCATGGAAGTCACTATCTCCAATTATGGTGGAAAAGTAATCACATGGACTGCCGCTGATAGAGATGGAAATTATGAAAACATCAACCTCGGCATGAAAACCTTGGAAGAGTATTTTGATGGAGCAAGTTTCTTTGGAACCTTGGTCGGTCGATTTGGCAATAGAATTGGTGGAGCAAAATTCTCTTTAGATGATGAAGAATTTAAACTAATTGCAAATAATGGAGAAAACAGCCTTCACAGTAGCGGAGAGGGTATTGACCAACAATTATGGACTGCTGAGATAATTGAAGCCGCAAACCCGACATTAAAACTAAGTGTAATTTCACCTGATGGAGCAGGAGGTTTCCCTGGGAATCTTAATGTAGAAGTTACGTATACCTTGATGCCAGATGATGCACTAAGAATAGACTATAAGGCCACCACAGATAAACCAACGGTGGTAAACCTCACCAACCATTGCTACTTTAATTTATCAGCTTTCGACTCTAATATTTTAAACCATGAGGTTACGCTTTATGCCGACTCCTATTTACCAGTAGATGAAGGCCTTATCCCATATGGTGAGCCAGTATTAGTGAAAGGCACACCCTTTGATTTCACCTCCAGTAAAAGAATAGGCCAGCAAATAAACGATAGTACAGATGCTCAGATAACCATCGGCGGAGGATATGATCACGCTTGGATTTTTACCGATAAGTCAAAAGAAATGAAGTTAGGAGCCACAGTTTTTGAGCCGAATTCTGGAAGGCTTATGGAAGTATATACCAAAGAGCCTGCCGTTCAATTTTACACAGGTAATTTCTTGAACGGAAGTCTGGTAGGACATAACGACGTAAAATATGACTACAGATGGGGTTTTTGTTTGGAAACAGAAAACTACCCAGATGCCCCCAACAAACCAGAATATCCATCTACCACTTTAAGACCTGGAGAGGTTTATGAAACATCTACGATGTATAAATTTTCTGTAAAATAGCATTTACTAATTCATTAACTAGGTAGGAAGCATAGGCTTCCTACCTAAATTATCACTCTTTACTATCTCCCAGAACAGGCAGCGATGCATTCGGTCTCAAACTTTCTAAACTAATCAAGTTTGGTTTGAAGTCTTTGATACGCATTTCATGCAAAAGGCCTACCGGAACAATATTAGACTCTACAGGCATATTGCTAGGTAGCAGTAAACCATCGTATTCCTTATAATTTTTAAAGCTTGCGGCACCAGTCAAAAAGCGATACATTTCTCTAATGGTGTATTCTATTTTCACTATATGCTTGGTGTCTTTATCTATCCAAATCAAATAATGGTCAATACCGCTTTGAGGCTCTGTGGTATTCCATGAAGCCATTACACCTTCACAGAGAATACCCTCAACTTCCTTCTCGCCAGCATAATTAAAAGCGTTAGCTTTCTGAATACGCATCGGAAACTCAATAAAGTATTGATAGGTAGGCACCCAAAACCCCACATTAGCATCATCTTTAAAATTCACTATGCCATCTCCCTTTTTTAAATAGGTTTCCCAAGCCTGAATACCCCAAGACTCTCCTTTCTTTGCCCCAGATGTAAAATCAAGACGACCATCAAAAGAATCTGTAATATAATTCAAATTAAAACTCACCTTAGACTCCGCATAAGGATGACTTTGCTCTCCTATGATACCAAAGAACTCATCTTCAAAAGCCACTTGATAGGTTTTTACCCCATCCCAATTCTCTATGCCATGAGCTGTGCCCATTTCTTTAATAAGGGTTTTGGCTCTATCCTCATTTATGGCAATCTTGGCAGTTTCTGTCCTTAAATCGGCTACACCGAATATTTTGTACAGTACCACCAATAGTATGACTGGTAGCAGGATATATAAGAGAATTCTAAAGGCTTTGTTTTTTAGCATAGTCGGTAAATCAATAGTTCAAAAGTATCACTCTAATTCTGAAGGTGATAGTATTTGAATAATTACCGAATAATAAGTTCTTTTTACATCATGTAAAAAAGGGGGTATATTCATATCATATTATCCGTTCTTAAGAGCAAATTACTAACAAAAGGTATCCATCTTGATGTTAGCCAAAAAATCAATAGAGCTCTTTTCTTACACCGCTCTGACAATCATAATAAAATAGGAAAGAGTATCTTTGATGCTGGAAAATTGAAATAATATAAATGACGACAAAAACAGAAATAAAACAGTTTCAATATGAAATACAAGCGTATCAAGAGGACTGCGTAAATAACATTATCAGTCTTTTTGAAAGCCTTCGTCAAAAACAAAATTTTGGTGAAATATTGACAGCACATCATAAAAAGAATAAATACAATTTTCCTGTTCAAGAGACAAAAAACATTGACATAATGATGGAAACGGGAACGGGAAAAACGTTCACGTTTATCAAGACTATTTTTGAACTTAGCAAGAACTACGGCTACAAGAAATTTATAGTTCTTATTCCGACTGTTCCAATTCGTGAGGGAACAAAAACAAACTTAGAAGACACTAAAAATTATTTCAAAAGTTTCTACGCCAACGAAAAAGAAAAGGAAATTGAAACTTTTGTTTACGAGGGTGGAAATCTTTCTGCGGTAAAACAATTTATCGGCACTTCGCATTTATCGGTTTTGGTAATGACACCAAGTTCATTTAATAGCAAAGACAATATTCTAAACCGACCTTTAGAACGAGAGATGAACGCACCTGAATTATTTGTGAATAATCAGGAACCTCCAAAATCGTATTTGGAATGTTTGAAACGACTAAATCCAATTGTAATAATGGATGAACCGCACCGATTTGAGGGCAATGCTTTTAAAACCTATTTTGAAGGTTTTGAAAATTACTTTTTGAGGTTTGGGGCAACATTTCCAAAAAAGAAAGACAGCTTAGTGCTTTCAAACGTAGCTTACGTTTTAGATAGTATTTCTTCGTTCCGACAAAGTTTGGTTAAAAAAATTGTGGTTTACACACAAGATGTTATTGAAAATACTGACACACTCATTGGCATAGAAAAGGTTGGCTCAAAAAATATTGCACACGTTAGTACACTAACTAATGGCATAATTGCCAGGAGAGAATTAAGCGTTGGTTCTGTTTTCAATGGAAAAAACATAAAAAAGGTAAACAAAGGCACTATTGTTTTAGCAGATGATACTATTGAAAAAGTTGATTACTCTTTGTCAGACGAATCATTGCGAGCAATGATTAAAGAAACAATCAAAATACATTTTGAAAAAGAACAACCACTATTTGAGCAAGGCGTAAAAGCAGTTACTTTGTTTTTTATGGAAAGTGACATTAGTTTGTTTCGTGGGGACAATCCAAAAGTCAAAAATATATTTGAAGAAGAATATAAGAAACAATACAACGAAATTGTAAGGACCCTTGACCAAACAAACGATTACTACAAATTCCTGCAAAACGATTTTGACAGCGACAACTCTTTGCAAGTTCACAAAGGATATTTTTCAGGAGATAAAGGGAATGCAGACGAGAAAATAAAAGCAGGAGTTGATGAAATCTTAAAAGACAAAAAGAAATTACTTTCGTTTGAAAGTCCTTCACGATTTATTTTCTCCATTTGGGCTTTACAAGAAGGTTGGGACAACCCAAATGTATTTACCATTTGCAAACTTTCCAATCAAGGAAGCGAAATATCAAAACTTCAACAAATTGGACGTGGATTACGAATTTGCGTAAATCAAAATCTACAACGATACACACTTAAAAATTTGAATGACAATCAAGAGGATTTTTGGAAAATCAATAACCTTGATGTTGTTGTTTCAAGCAAAGAACAAGGTTTTGTTGAAGCAATTCAAAACGAAATTTTAAGCAATTCATTCTTAATTTCTGACACATTTACAGAGCAAGAACTGATTAAAACGCTTAAAGAAAAATCGGGTTTTGATGATGATACGATTATTACGTTGGTTGATGATGTGTTGAAAGACCAAAAAATGATTGTACGCAAGGCTATTGTTGACGGACAAAAGATTTATGAAAAATCACCTGAGTTTTCCGCTATCCTGAAAGAACAAAATTTACCCGAAGAACAAGTAAAAGCAATTGAAAGCCTGTTTGCAAACGATACAAACACTTACGTACAGAAAGCCGAAAAGAAAAAAGAGAAAAAGAAAGTTTTCATTAAGGCAAGTCACCTACAAGAGTTTCAAGACCTTTGGAAAGCCATAAACAAAAACGCCTTTTATGTTTTAGAAACGTTAACTGAGGAACAGGAAAACCAATTGATTCAAAACATAAAAACGCAAATTGAAGCTGTAAACATTGAAGAAATACTGTTACAAACCATAAAAGCTGAACTACACGTAAATAAAATTGGCGAACAAGGTTCAATAACAGAAAAACTGACCGATACTGTTTCTTACAAAAGCAAAGTTGATTATTTGGAGTTAGTACGCACTTTATCAAACAATACCAAAACACCTATTTCCTTTGCTGTAAAGATTTTCAACACCCTAAGTGATGACTTCAAGAAGAAAATGCTTTGCAACAATCCGGAGCAAGCCCAAAGAGAAATTTCCGAAATAATCAACAAGAACTTAATTGCAATGCTCAAAGCAAATATTAAGTATGACGGAATTAATGGAATAGGTCTGCCAAATGTATTTAAAACCGAGAATGGAAAAACCTATTTAGACACAGGAAGCGTTGGAAAGTTTCAAAAAGATATTATAGGTGACTTTAATTTGAAAACCAAATGGGTATTTGAAGAAGTGATTGAATACGACAGTGATTTTGAATTGGAAATTGTAGAACAAGACCCTGATATTGACAGCATTGAAATATTTGGTAAACTTCCACGACTTAATATTCAAACTCCTTTGGGTAAATACAACCCTGACTTTTGCTATGCAATTAAAAGTACTGACGGCAATAAAATATTTCTTGTAGTGGAAGCCAAAGGCTATAAATCATCAACTGCAATACCAATAGATGAAAAAGGGAAAATTGATTTTGCCAAAAAATATTTTGAAGCATTAGGCGAACACTACAAAGACCAAAACATTAAAGTTTCATTTAAAGAACGCATCAATAAAACGCAACTAGCGGCATTGATAAACAACGCATAAAACAATGGCAGAACAAGAATTTATAAAAGCAGGATATTCATTGGTTGGTACAGAGAACAACGAGAACAAATTGTTGAGTTTTCTAAAAGAACACTATCCAAGTGTAATCAAAGACAATGAAATTGACCTAAATGAACTCAAAGCCATTGCAGGTTTACCCATAGATGAAAAAGTAAACGGTTACGGATTAAATTTTATAGGCAGAAACTTTGCCAGAGCTAAATATGCTCAAAAGACGGAAAAGGAATTACAGTTAAATACTTCTTTAAGCAAAGACATTGACACTACAGAAAATTTAGTTTTAAAAGGCGACAACCTCGACAGTTTAAAAATCCTAAAAAGCCATTACAATGGAAAAATAAAGTGTATATACATAGACCCACCTTACAATACCGCCAAAGACGAATTTGTATATCCTGATAAATTTGACAACGAAGAAGCGGAAGTTTTAGGTTTAGCAAATTTAAGCGAAAGCGATTTTGCAAGAATGGACTTTAGCTTTAAATCCAAAAAAAGTCATAATGGTTGGTTAGCATTTATGTATCCACGTCTTTTATTGGCAAGGGATTTATTGAGTAATGACGGTGCTATTTTCATAAGTATTGACGATAATGAACAAGCAAATTTGAAATTGCTTTGTGATGATGTTTTTGGGGAAGAGAATTTTGTTTCTGATTTAATTTGGAAAAACAAAAAAGGAGGGGGAAATGATGCAAAATATATTGCGATAGAGAATGAGCATATTTTATTTTATACAAAATCTATTAACAATTTATCAAAATTATTTCATAATTATACTGACGAATATTTGAAAAGATACAAAGAGGAGGATGAGGTTGGATTATTTTTTTGGGACACACTCAAACGAAAATCAGGTAAACAATATTATAAAATAACTTGCCCTGATGGTTCCATTTTAGAAAATGATGAATATGGTAATCCTATAAGTTGGTTGCGTTCTGAAAAAACTTTTAAAGAAGATTTGGAAAAAGGCGAAATTCGAATAATAAAAATTTCTGAACAATGGTCAGTTCAATTTAAACAAAGACTACCTGAAGGTAAAAAACCAAGAAGCATTATTGATTCTTATGGAACAACAAGCGATGGTTCTAAAGAACTACTACAATTGTTTGAAAAAAATTTATTCGATAATCCTAAGCCTACAACATTAATAAAGCATTTGTGTGAAATTCTTTCAAAAGAAGATGAAATAATTCTTGATTTTTTTGCAGGTTCAGGAACAACAGGACAAGCAGTAATGCAACTTAATGCAGAAGATGGAGGCAATCGTAAATTTATTTTGTGCCAAATAGACGAGCCTATAGATAAGAAAAAAACAGCTTATCAGTTTTGTATTGAAAACAAACTACCTCCAGTTATTTCCAGCATTACCATAGAACGTTTAAAACGAGCAGGAGAGAAAATCACCAAAGACATAGCAGCAGAAAACAGTAAAAGCGGAATGTCTGAAGAACACAAAAAGCAAATTTCCGACATTGGTTTTAAAGTTTTTGACAGTGTAGAAGCACCAAGCTTGAGATTGGATGAAACAGGACAAATCTCAATCACTGAAAATGGGAATGACGCTTTAAGCCGTATTTATAATATGATTTTTACTGTTGGTTTAGACAAGCCAACACAAGTTCCCGAAGAAGTAGTAAAAGATGCTATTTACAAAACCGGCAATCATTATTACATAACCAATAGTGAAAAAATTACAAGTGATGATTATTCTCACGCCATTAAAAACGGCAAAGTGTTTATTGACGGTTGGACAGCAAGCTTGAACGGAACATTGCAGAACTATAAAGAAGATGTGAAAATTGTGTTTTAAGAACTAACCATGAAGCAAACCAACGCTAAAAGTCATACACTTTTACAATTCCCCACAAGCCAGAAAAGCCTATTTAGAACCTGATTTATTAGCCTTTACTAAAAATGAAAAAGTTAATTATACTTTCGATGTGTCTTCTTTTTATGGCTTGCGATAAGAAAGAAGCAGCTGAAAGACCAAATGTCATTATCATTATGACTGACGATCAAGGTTATGGCGACTTTGGCTTTACAGGAAACCACCACGTCAAAACACCCGTTCTCGACAATCTGGCTTCAGAAAGCATTCAATTTGACAACTTTTACGTTTCGCCCGTCTGTGCCCCTACTCGGGCAAGCCTTATGACTGGACGCCAATCTTTAAGAACTGGTGTAAGAGATACCTATAATGGTGGTGCCATCATGCATCCGGACGAGGTCACTATAGCCGAAATGCTACAAAAAGCTAACTATGAAACTGGTATTTTTGGTAAATGGCACTTAGGAGATAATTACCCATCCCGCCCAATGGACCAAGGTTTTGATGAATCTTTAATTCATTTGAGCGGAGGCATGTCGCAAGTCGGTGACTTCACCACCTATTTCAAAAAGGACAGTGCCTATTTTGATCCAATACTCTGGCATAATGGCCAACAGGAGCCCTACCAAGGTTATTGTTCTGATATTTTCGCAAATGGAGCCATAGATTTCATTGAGCAAAACAAAGACAATCCATTCTTCTGTTATTTGACTTTCAATGCTCCTCATACGCCTCTACAACTTCCACAGAAATACTATGACATGTACAATGGGATAGACCCGTCCGAAGGTTTTGATGGAAATTCCGATGTAGCCAACATGACTGAAAGAAATAAAGAAGACGCCAGAAAAGTGTACGGAATGGTTTCTAACATAGACGACAATATTGGAAGGCTCTTAAAAAAACTGGATGAACTAAACATTACGGACTACATATTCCGATGAAAGTGAGCCACCCATTCCGGTTTAAAGTGAGCCACC
>Ga0075117_1001424_pt1 | contig 14718 bp, 8 predicted proteins | sample AntAceMetag02UKJ_FD_69789 | JGI IMG/M metagenome (GOLD analysis project Ga0075117, IMG submission 69789) | Saline lake microbial communities from Ace Lake, Antarctica - Antarctic Ace Lake Metagenome 02UKJ | ecosystem: Environmental > Aquatic > Non-marine Saline and Alkaline > Saline | place... | reverse complement strand
TTTTTAGGGGGTCAGTATCTGCCGGAATGGCAGACAAACAGGGGGTCAGTTTGCCCCAGAATAGGGGGTCAATATCCTCCGGAATGGGGGGTCAGTTTGCTCCGGATTATACAAATGGTTTTCACTTATGAGTTCTTGGTTTGGTAAGCCTAAGAAATCAAATAAATAAATAGATTTTATAGCTTCTTGATTTGTTTGCGGTTTTATGCTGGCTTTTAACTGTTCAAAGTCCTTCTCAGGTTTATTTCCTAATCCCACGCGTTCATAGCTAAGTGTGGCTATTTGCTTTTCGAGCTCACGTACGGATAGCGTGCTTTTGATGGTGAGTACTTCGTAGAATTTGCGTTTGGTAGCCTCTTTTATTTTTATGAGCTCTACAAAATGGGTATATGATATCTTGCTAAAAATTTCGAAATAGTAAGTTCTTAGTTTTTCATTTTCCATTCTTGTCAATTCTTGGGTCGGCGACCCAAGAATCTTTAAATCGAATTCTTGGGTCAGCGACCCAAGAATGTTAAAGGGCTGTAAGACAGAGCCATTAGTTAAAATTGTATTTTTAAAATCGCTGTAAGTGTCATAAAACTGCCTGCATCTAGAAAGCTCTGGAGCCGTGAGGCCTTTAATTTTTAATTCTTTGGCCAATTTCTGTAAAAGTTTAGCCCCATATTCGGCTCTATCTTCCCCATTTTGTTCAAATTCCAAAATATAATAACCCACAAGCCAGTTACGCAGGGTAAGATGGACATTTATGGCCTTCACAGCATTATTTGCTAAAAAGGTATTGGTATCTGAAATCTTATTTTTGAGAAACTCAAAGTTCATCTTAGCTAACTATCATCCAGGTAATTAAATCATATTTTTTATTTAAAGTACTGGCAGTTTTTATAGTGCTCATATTGCCCTTACGCAAGGCATCTAAGGCATTTATTTGATTCTGCCCAGCTATTTCGGTAGTAGAGCCATCCTCGTTTTCTACGGTTTGGCTGTTTTGGCTACTAATCCATTTTTCCATGCATTTTTGTAAATTCTGGATAGCTGCGGCATCGCCCTTGTCTATGGCGGCATCCACAGTCCTAATGGCGTTTCTATGGACAGACAAAAACTCCAATACCACCTTTATATTGTCAGAGATAAGATTGCCATCGCTATCCAAATGCACAAGTTTATGGTTTTGGTATTGACCTTCTTTCTTTGGCAAAACGCCCAAAAGAGCAATCAAGCCTTTGTCGTTGGTTTCTAATTTAAATCCAGAGAAAATGCCATTGGGAAGGTTTTCTAATTCCTTACTTTTCTCAGCCATCATGTCTTGTAATTGCTGCTTAAAAACATCGAAAGAGAAATCATCAAAACCCATAGAGCTTTCGCCATCCAGCTCGCTTATACTACTCTCCATTTGTCTAAGAAGGTTTTCGTTTTGAATATCTTCAATTGGGTTTTGCGACATTTCTGCAAATTCATCGGTAAAGTCTTTTATAACTTCAGAACCCACAAATTGCATAACGGCCATTCTTGCCTCTACTCGTCCTTTCAGTTTTATATAATCATTGATGCTTTCGGCAGGCCAAAAATTCACACATTTTATTTCATTGTTAGGCGACCCAATCCTATCAATACGGCCAAAACGCTGAATAACTCTTACGGGATTCCAGTGAATGTCATAATTGATAAGCATGTCAGCATCTTGTAGATTCTGCCCTTCAGAAAGCACATCGGTACTTATTAAAATATCAATTGGTTTTTCAATAATCTTAGCTGTCTTATCATCATTTTCCGAAAGCCAATTTTGCCACAGCCCGAAGTTTTCTTTGTTTTTTTCTAAGGCAAATTTATCCCACCTTTTTTCTAAAAATAGCTTAGTATAAGGGGCAAAGTGCTGTAAAAGCGTTTGGATTTTCATTTTCTTATCAGAAAAGGAAGCCCTAGCTTGGTCTCCATAGACAAGACCTAAATTTTTCAAATTTTGGTTTTGAAGCTCTTTATAAAGGTATTCAGCAGTGTCTTTATAAGCTGTAAAAATTATTACCTTTTTATTTTCACCCTTTTGTTTTTTGGAAATAGTGGCAATGAGCTCTTGCAGTTTAATGTCACTCGTATGGTTTAGCTCAAATTCATCTTGAAACTCCCTAATGTTGTTTTGAATAATAAGTAGGTTTTCTTTGTCTTTTTTGACTGCATTTTTAAAATCTTCTAAGCGTCCAGCTTGGTCAATAGTCCTAATTGAAATTGGATTCTTTTTCCCAAGTTTCAAGCCTTCCAATTTCATGATTAGGTCTTCATCCTCAGCCAACTCCAAATCTTGATCATCGTCTAAGTTTAATTCTCGTTTAGTTCTTTGATAATCTTTTACTTTGGCAAGTGCTCCTTCATGATGTGCATAAATATTATTAACAGTATTTTGAAAAGCTTTCCATGAGGACTCTAATCGCTTTAGCATCAGAATCTTCATCATTTTTACAAGGAAATATTCTCTTTGAAGATTATCCGTAAGAACAGCATCTTTTTGTTTTTTTTGTTTAGATGCTTTTTCTATTCTAATGGCCTCAATCTCTTCATGCGAAAGTGTAAACTGTGAAGGCTGATAGGCAGATAAATTTAGCTTTAATTTTTCCATCAAATCCGGGAAGTCTTCGAAATCTCCCATTTGAAGTGGAGTTTTAAAAACATTACGTGGCTTTGCAACTTTGGGGAAATGGAAATCTTTGTCGAAGTGATTAAGGATATTCTTTCTGGTCCTAGCAACCACCAAGCTTTCTGTTAACTTGAAAAAGTCACTTTGGTGGACTTTGTGATAAAATTCCGTTAAATTTTGAGTTTTATCTTTCGCCCATTTATTAAAATTAGATTGAACATGCCTGAAAGTACTATCTAAGCTTTTTACATCTAATAATTCTTCAAAACCTCGGTTGTTTCCCTTTGTCATGAGGGCAAATTGGTTTCTGATATCTTTAAAATTATTATTTATGGGTGTAGCAGAAAGTAATAAAACCTTAATATCTCCTTTGGTTTTTTTCAAGATTTCATCCATCAAGATTTGGTATTTGATGGACTTATCGTTTCGAAGGTTATGGCTTTCATCTATGACGATTAGCTTTGGCTTATCATTATTAATAAATTCAAAATTAATCTTACCTCCTTCAAGATTATTCTCTGTGAAGTCGGTGTGAAAATTCATTTCATAGTCAAAATCATCGTTTTCAAAAATAGAGTTTTGCCTCCTTTTAAATTGTTTCCAGTTTTGTTCTAACTTTTTTGGACAAAGCAGGATGGTAGTTCGGCCTTTGGTTTGAAAGTGTTTGATAATCGCCAGAGTAGTCCATGTTTTCCCCAAACCTACAGCATCAGCCAAGATTGCCCCATTAAATTTATTAAGGATTTTAATAAGGTTTATAGCCGCTTGTCGTTGAAATGGAAACAGTTTTTTAAAAATAGTGGAAGTTTCAAGTTTGCCCATATCTTTTTGAAAATCTGGATCTTCATCCAAATTGAATAGTTCAAAAAGAATTTTTTGATAAATATCATTGGGCTCGTATAGATGAAAAATCTTCGAAATTTCATCTATCAAGTATTGCTTAAAGTTTACTTTTTTAGTTTTCCCATCTAGTGCAATTATAGTTTTTTCATTTCTAGCTTGGTCTTTATGCCATAACTCTTCAAACCATGACTTAAGTTCTGTAAACGTAGATTCTGCACCAGTTCCAGCTGTATTTAACTCCACATTTTGATTTGGTTTCAATCCTATTCCAGCCTCAGTAAGATTGCTGCTTCCCATTATGTACATTTCTTGAATGGGCTTGTTATTTTTAGATTTAGTTAAATATAATTTAGCATGGCAGAAATTAGGTTCAAGAGTTTTGCATTCAACTTTATTTTGATCTAAAAAAGCTTTCGCTTCTAGAGCCCACCTTTTTAATTGAAATGCTCCTTCAGCACTTAAATTTTCATTCAAAAGGTCTAAGGTCTTTGTCTTTTGTTCCGTGTTTGAAACGATATCCCCAATTATAAATCTATATTTTTCAATGGCTTCATTGGTCTTTTCGGAAAGGAAAGCAAGGGCTCCAATGGTAAAATAACCTGTGACAATGTCAAAATCACCATTTTGAGTGTAATCTTGGATCCATTCGTAAACTTTTGGGTTCTTATTTTGGTTGTCGAGGATCATGTGCTCAGTAACTTATTTTGATAAAGCTACTGTCATAATTCTTAAATATGAATTATTTCCCTTTAAAAGGAAATTGAAGCCTTAAAATGTTATAAGAAAGCTTAATATGACTCTGTAGCAATTTTCCATGATTCATCGGAACAACGATTTGTCCTGAGGTTACATATCGACCAGTAAATTTAGGAAGTGGGTGTATTGGGAATAGTAGTATCACGCAATGTACTACGGCATTATTTCAAACATAAGCAATTTAGTCACAAAGAATATTGACTTATTTCACGGTTACTGATTGCCCTTAATACATTCAGTGTCTAAAAATGCTTATATATCAGGATTTTTCTCCAGGCTATTTTGATGTAGTTTTTAAGCATTGTTTTCTTTTCTTATTGGGTAACAGAATTCTTCTTTAGTTAGCTTGTTGAACCATCGAAGCTATTCGTTCATTAAGCTTTCTACTGGATTTGCTAAGGCTGCTTTTACCGCCTGATAGCTAACGGTGAGCATGGTGATTAAAACAATTCCTATAAACGAGTAAATAAAGACCGAGTAATCAAGGGCCGCTTTATAGGCGTAGCCGTCTAGCCATTTATTAATTCCGTACCAGCTTAATGGAAAAGCTATTAAAGTGGCTAGTAAGATTAATTTGACAAAATCGCCAGATAGCATTAAAACCACCCTCGCCACAGAGGCTCCAAGTACCTTTCGCACACCAATTTCTTTGGCCCTTTGCTTGGCATTAAACATGGCTAGTCCAAATAGACCTAAGCAGGAAATTAGAATTGTCAATCCTGCGAAATATCGAGAGAGTTTGGCTACCCTTTGTTCCGAAGCATAGAGTATCTGATATTTATCATCCATAAAAGAGTAATTGAAGGGATAGCCTGGGTTAAACTCTGCGTATAGATCTTCCAAGCTTGCAATAGCCGATGCCTCTCTGCCTTTGGCAATTCTATATACAAATTGAGAAGTACGTTCAGGAGCATATCGGAAAAGGATAGGTCGAATGGCCTCATGTATGGAGTTTGCAAAAAAGTCTTTAGTTACGCCTACAATGGTTTTTTCTTCACCCCACATAGTCACTTTTTTACCAATAGGGTCTTGAATTCCCATGGTCTTAATGGCTGTTTCATTAAATATGATACTTTCATTTTCAGCCCCAAATTCACTCGAGAAGCTTCGTCCTTCTGCCATTTTAATGTCCAGCGTCTCTATTAAGTTATAGTCTACGGTCTTAATAGAAAAAACCACACTTGCCTCTGTATCTCGTCCTTTCCAGTCTAGCCCGGAGGTATTAGAATTATCTACAGATTGTGCAATAGCTCCTTGGATAGAGGAAGCACTTATGATTTCTGGCAGCTCTCTAACTCTATTTAAGAAGGCCTCGGATTTTTCCATCAGAGGGCCGTCTCTTTCAGTAAAGACTACGTTTTCCCGATCATAGCCAAGGTTCATGTTTTGAATAAACTGAACTTGATTATAAACGGCGAGTACTGCCACAATAAGAAAAAGCGAGATTGAAAACTGAAAGATGACGAGTCCTTTTCGTGCCAAACGTTCTCGGAAAGAGGTTTTCACTTTACCTTTTAATATTCCTATGGTAGTAATACCCGAAAGGTAAAAAGCAGGATAGTAACCCGAAATAATACCTGTAATAAGAGCTCCGAGTAGGAGGCAGGCAACAGCTAAAAGGTCAAGGTCGAATGAAATTAATTTTCCTGTAATCTCATTGAAAGTTGGTAAAAGAGCGAGTACTAAAACAACCGCCACAATCAAAGCAAAGAATACGGTCAGAACTGATTCAGACAAAAATTGGAGAATCAAACCGCCTCTGGATGAACCAACTGCTTTCTTAATTCCAATCTCTTTTTCCCTTCTAGAAGCGGTAGCTGTACTCAAATTCATGAAGTTGATACAGGCGATGATAAGAATGAAAAGACCGATAACAGAGAATAGTTTTACGTAATTAATTCGCCCGCCAGACTGAACACCATTTTCGTAAGAATTATATAGATATGCATCTGAATATGGCCTCACGAATGATTGAAATCGGGTGTCATTGCTGTAAGCATGTACAAACGTTTTAATCTTGGCATTAAAAGCGTCTATATCGGTTCCTTTTTTTAGTTGTACAAAAGTGTTAGTTCCTTCATTGCTCCATTTTGTAAAATTGGGGACCATGTCAAAAAGGGTCCCTTTAGTTAGTACAAAATCAAATTGCATGGTGCCGTTGTTAGGAACATCTTTCATAACTCCAGTGACCTTAGCTAAAACTGCCATTCCGAAGAAACTACAATCAATGGTTTTACCTAAAACATTGGTAGCGTTAAATATTTTCAGTGCCAAACTTTCCGTGATTACAACAGACTCTTTTTGCTCAAAAACTTGAGATGCATTTCCGTGAATAAGTGGATAAGTAAACATTTCGAAGAATGGTTTATCTGCGAAAATTGCTCCAGCCTTGATGATCTTATCCTCGGGCGTTTTTAGATTAAACTCATAACCTTCATCCACGAGTGAAAAGAAAGTAGTCGCTTTTTCTACTTCTGGGAGGTCTTTTAACATGGTCTCGGCTAGTAAGCCTTGCGTATCTGGATTTACAGAAATGTCGCCATTGGCTTGCATCAATTCCATAACTTGATAAAGCTGTTCATTATTTTCATGAAACTTATCGATATTCAGCTCATCATTAACCCAAAGGCCAATTAGAATGAAACAAGCCAATCCAGTTGAAAGGCCAGCAATATTTATGGCGAAGGTAGCCTTGTTTTTAAGGATATTTCTCCAAGCTATTTTGATGTAGTTCTTGAGCATAAATTATTAGATTTCATTGTTCTTTAGTGGCGGTGTTTGCTTGCGGTCTTCTATTGAAATTAATCTGATTTTAAAGATTTGACAGGGTTCATCAGTGCTGCTCTGATACTCTGGTAACTGACAGTCACTAGAGTGAAAGTCGTCACAAGCATAAGAGGAATTATAAAAGCCCACCATCCAATATCTATGTGATAAGCAAAGTCCTGCAACCATTTTTGCATAAACCACCAAGCTAAAGGAGTGGCTACGACCGCTGCAATTAAAATCAAAACCAAAAAGTCTCTGGAAAGTAAATTAATGATTTCGAGGACGTTAGCTCCAAGAACCTTACGAATTCCAATTTCTTTAATTCTTACCTCTGCAGCAAAAGTTGCAAGACCAAAAAGCCCGAAACAAGATATGAGTAAAATAATGCCCCCGAATGTATAAAATAGCTGCAATTGATTAGACTCCGATTTATGAAGTTTGGCATATGAGTCATCCAAAAAAGCATATTTGAAGGGTGCATTGGGAACAAGGGTATTCCAACAGCGTTCGGCAGCAGCGATGGCTCCAGATATATTTCGAGGATCGGCTTTCACGCTTACCGTACTCTGCCAGTCAGATTTTCTAAAGAATAACAAGGGCGTTATTTTTTCTTTTGGACTTCTAAAATGAAAATCTTGTACAACACCTATTACTTGCCCAGTACGCTTTTGGTAGGTGAATTTCTGACCCACGACAGGTTCTTTCAGCTTAAATTCATTTACGGCGGTCTCGTTCAAAATGACATGATTATCATCTGCTGTGTTGCCTGCCGAAAACCAACGGCCACTTGTTAATTTTAAATCATAAAATGACTGATAATTATTATCGACTGACATGGGTGAAACCGTAGGATTCCAATCTTCTTCTCGCCCGTCCCAATCCAAACTTCCACTATGAGTACTATTAAAATTTACAATAGTTCCGCTGCTCTTGGTGATGTCTACAATTTGGCTCTCTTGTTTAAGTTGGGCATGAATTGCTTCTGTCTTTTCTCCGGTTTCATCTAAATACCAAGGCAAGGAAAATGAAAATACTTGGGCCTTTTCATAACCCACATCATTTTCCTGCATAAACTCTAATTGCCTAAAAATTAATGTTGTACAAATTAGAAGAACAATCGTGAATGAGAATTGAAAAACAACTAAGACTTTTCTAAATGTTGCGTTTTTAGTTCCCAATACCGATTCCCCCTTACTCAATGCCAAGGGCTTAAGATTAGATAAAAGAATAGAAGGATACACGCCATTGAACAAAATAGAGAGGACCACTGCAGCACCTAAAATCATCCAGACTAAAGGATTATTAGCGATGTTGAATTTGGTGTCTACCACGGATTCCAGAATTGGCAAACCCAAGTAAATTAATCCGATGGCTAGTACCATAGCGAACAAACTTGTAAGTGTAGACTCAATAAAAAATTGATTAAAAAGTCCGGCCTTTGAAACGCCCATGAACTTTTTGATACTCACTTCTTTGTTTCTCAGACTAATATTTGCCGTAGTTAGATTGATATAGTTGATGCAGGCTGTAAGCAAAATGAGAAAGGCAATCCCTGTAAAGACCCAAAGTACTTTTTTGTCTACTGGAGGAGACATTTCTCCAATTTCAATCGAATTATCATAATGAATGGCTGTTAGTGGCTGAAACTTCAATTCATTGTTGGCCTCTTTGTCTTCTCTTATTTCTCGAAAGAGTGCAGTTGCTTTATTTGATAAATTCCCTATATCTGTATTTTCATTACAGACGACATAGGTTTGATAATTAAAATCATTCCAATTCTTTTCCTCTTCATAGGTTTCTGGGTTTGCAAGTCGCGATGCATTCTGTGCGTAAACATCGAATTTGAAAATCGTATTTGGAGGATAGTTCCCAAGGATGGCTTTTACGACTAAACTAATAGAGTCAAGCTGTATGACCTTGTTTATTGGGTCTTCTTTGCCAAACAGTTCTTTTGCTTTGGATTCTGTGATCGCCACATTATTCTTGTCGATCTTAAATTCTGACAGGCTTCCATTTGTGACTTCGTAATCAAAAATATCAAACCAATTACCGTCCACATAAAGCATTTTATCTATTGCGATAGGCTGATGGTTAACTTTAACATTGATATCAGCCCAGGGGACATAGAGCTTAGTAGATGCTTCGATTTCTGAAAAGTTGTCAGAAAGTTTGTGAGCCAGTAGCAATGGGGTAGCTGCCCAATGCCAGGTTTCATCTTTGTTTACTTTAATATGAGAAGTAACTCTGTAAACATTGTCTACATTTTTGTGATAGGAGTCATAAGTATACTCATTGTAGATCCATAGTATTAGCAAAACTGCTGTTGCTAAGCCCAATGCCAAACCACCGATATTAATGCTGGTGTTTAACCTATGCTTTAGCAAGGTCCTACAGGCTATTTTGATGTAATTTTTTATCATAATTCGCTTAACTGCCTATTCGGGAAGTCTTATAAGTGAAAATTCTTAATAAAAGGTCACCATATTTTGTGGGCTTCAATAGCCCACAAAATGTCATCTTAAAAGCCTAGAAATGACTTTTTCATAATTTGTGCTTCTAGGTTTATGTTGTATTGGCCTAAGGCCAATAGATGTTATACGTGAAAGTTCTCTGTTACTATTTTACCATCAAACAAATTGATGGTTCTGTGTGCAAAACCAGCATCATAAGGGGAGTGAGTTACCATAGCTATGGTGGTACCCTCCATGTTGAGCTCTTGCAATAACTTCATCACGTCTTCACCATTTGCAGAGTCCAAGTTCCCTGTAGGCTCATCGGCAAGAATTAGTTTTGGCTTTGCTACTACTGCACGAGCTATGGCTACACGCTGCTGCTGTCCACCAGACAATTGCTGAGGGAAGTGATTTCTACGGTGCATCATGTTCATGCGTTCCAGAGCGGCTTCTACCTTTTCCTTACGCTCTGCGGTTGGAGTTTTAAGGTAAAGCAAGGGTAATTCTACGTTTTCAAAAACGGTAAGTTCGTCAATCAGGTTAAAGCTTTGAAAAACGAATCCTATATTGCCTTTTCTGAGTTGAGCTCTTTGTCTTTCGCTCATTCCGCCCACTTCAGTGCCATAGAAATCGTAGCTTCCTTCTGTAGGGTTATCTAGTAAGCCTAGAATGTTAAGCAGTGTAGATTTTCCACAGCCAGAGGGTCCCATAATGGCTACAAATTCACCATCTTTAATCTCCATGTCTAGCCCGTTGAGAGCTGTCGTCTCCACCTCGTCGGTGGTAAACATCTTTTGTAAATCGGTGGTTTTAATCATTTCATATATTGCTTTTGGCTGTTAGTAATGAGCAGTTAGTTGCACATCAGGAATATTCAATTTAAAATTTTATTAAGCATTTACTTTTAGATCGATAGCGAATAGCTAAAGGCATTTTATTTTCTTATTTGAGTTCTAAAACTTCTTTGTCTCCGAAGTTTCCGTAAGAACTCGTGATAACTTTATCTCCAGGGTTTAGTCCATCCAATACCTCATAGTGTTTTGGGTTTTTGCGGCCCAGGGTGATATCTCTTTTTACTGCTCTAGTACTTCCCTCTTCTACCACATAAACCCAGTTTCCACCAGTATCAGAGAAGAAACCTCCCACAGGAAGAAGCGTTGCTTCTTCGGACTTACCCAGCTCTAGTCTAATGGGTGAAGACTGACCTCTACGTATTCCTTTTGGGGTACGCTCTTTGAAGACCATGTCTACACCAAATCGTCCGTTCAAGACCTCAGGGTAAATTTTAATAATTTCCATGATATGAGTGCTGCCGTTAAAATCAAAGTTGGCTTGGAGTCCAGCAAATATCCTAGAAATATAATGCTCGTCTATTTCAGCACGCATCTTAAAACCATTCATGTCATCTATTTGACCTATATTTTGGCCTTGATTAATATTAGACCCAACTTCTACATCGATAGATGAAAGGAGTCCGGCAACAGGAGCCTTTACCACCAAGTTTTGAAGTGTTTGACGCCAAAGCTCCACGTTTCTTTCTGTCCTTTCCAAGGTGCCTTCCAGCTGTTTGATTTGAATTTTAGAATTCTCTTCTTGATATTTCTGAGATTCTACCTCAATCTCTCTCTGCTTTGTCAATCGGTCGAAATCTCTTTTTGTTCGCATGTATTCCATATCAGAAATCACATTATCGTTTTTAAGCTGTTGGTTTCTATCAAAGCCGTCTTTGGCCTGAGCAATTTGGAAATCCAAGTCACTTAAGGTTTTCTGTAGATTAAACCGTTCTACTTTAAGTCTTTGACGCGTATTCTGCAATTCGTTTACTAGTCTACTCGCTTCTGTTTCAGATTGCAAAAAATTTAGTTTGAGCTGTTGGTTTTCTAAACGAAGGATTATTTGACCCTTGTTGACCATATTTCCACCTTCCACTAGTTTTTGTGTGACGTACCCACCTACTATTGCATCAAGTTGAATGGTTTTGAGTGGCTGAACTACCCCTTGGACAATGATGAATTCGTCGAAAACTCCTTGACTTACTTCTGAAATAGAAATTTTATCTGTTTCTACATTAAGCTTGGATCTGTGGTCGGCATAGATGAAATTATATGTTAAAAGTGCAACAATCAATACACCTAAGGCTATTAAACTTATTCGCTCAGGTGTCCAATATTTTTTTTCAATTTTTCTATCCATTGTAAGTCAAGCCTTTCATGTTTGGTTTGCTCGAAAGGTTTGTGCCATTCCTATTTCTAATGCTGTGCCAAAATATAAAGTATATTGATAATCAAGTATTTAGTTAAAAGTTATCTGTTTTTATATGTTCATGAGCGTACATGAATGTCCATTTTCGAACACTACTTGACAAGGTCTTTTATTGTATAGTATATTTCAAAAAGTAACAAGCTCCTTTATGAAGAATTTACCTTAAATACAGATTATGCATTATAACATTGTAATAAGAGTTTATGGGCTGATTTATAGTGATTTAAATTTATAATAGGTTTTTTAATGCATAATTCGGATTAAGGTAGGAATGTGTTTATTTGTGAAGTATTGAAAAGCTATCCTCTTTACAATAGGGGTAAACAATATAAAAATAGAAAGATGTCAAAAATTTTAGTCATTGATGACGATGTAGATATTCTAAGTGCTGCGAAACTCTTTTTGAAAAGGCATTTTGAGGAAGTTACGATTGAAAAGAATCCTGAGAAAATTCCATTCTTATTAAATAATTATACCTACGACTTGGTATTGCTAGATATGAACTTCACTCAGGATGTGAATACAGGAAGAGAGGGTTTTTTGTGGCTCGATAAAATTCTGGATTTAAAACCAGAAATGAAAGTAGTACTTTTTACGGCCTATGGTGATGTTGAAATGGCGGTCAAATCCATAAAGTTGGGAGCAAAAGATTTTGTGATTAAGCCTTGGGAGAATGATAAATTACTTAGGACACTTAAAACCGTAGTAGGAGAAGCACCTACACCTCCAAAACCTTCGTCAGATAAAGACATAGTAGGAGAATCTGGGGTTATGAAAAAGGTTTTTGATACAGTGGATAGAGTCGCTGAAACAGATGCCAACGTACTCGTTCTTGGAGAAAACGGTACGGGGAAAGATCTCGTGGCCCATGCTCTTCATAGGTTATCTGCAAGGAAAAAGGAGCGTTTTGTAAGAGTAGATTTAGCTGCTATGCCAGAAACGTTAGTAGAAAGTGAGCTTTTTGGACATGTCAAAGGAGCTTTTACAGATGCCAAAGACAACAGAGTTGGAAAATTTGAAGAAGCAAATAGTGGGACTCTATTTTTAGATGAAATTGGTAATTTAAGTCTACCAGTTCAAAGTAAGCTTTTGAATGTTTTTCAGAATAGAACTATAGTGAAACTTGGGAGTAATAAACCTCAAAATGTTGATATAAGATTAGTCTGTGCCACGAATAGTTCTGTACAGGAAATGGTGAGTAAAGGAGAGTTTAGGCAAGACTTGCTTTATAGAATAAATACAATCATAATAGAAATGCCACCTCTCAGAGACAGGACTGGCGATATAGAATTATTAGCGAATCATTTCCTAGAAATTTATAAGAAGCGATATAATCGCAAAATATCAGGCTTGAGTGCCGCTTTAGTAAAAGAAATGAATAGATATACATGGCCTGGAAACGTGAGAGAGCTTCAGCACTCCTTAGAGCGTGCTGTTATTATGTGTCAGAAAAGTAGCTTAGGTATAGAAGATGTATTTGGAGATCAGCAGCAGTTTAAAACGCAAAGCTCTACTTCTTCAAAAAGTTATGATTTAGAGAACATGGAGCAGCAAATGATAGTGAAGGCTCTTAAAAAATTTAATGGAAACATTACAGAGGCTTCAAAGGAATTGGGGCTTTCTAGAGCCGCGTTATACAGAAGAATTGAAAAATACGGGATATAGTTCTTATGAAAAGGTTTTCAATTCAGATAGTTGTTAGAATTATATTCTTGATGATATTCCTTTGTCCCATTCCCTTCTTTTTTGATGGTGGAAATAAGGCCATTGGCGTTGTTTTTTTAGTAAGTGCTATAATTTCTGGTTTCTCCCTTTACCATTACACAACGTCTGTCAATAAAAAGCTGGTTCGCTTTTTTGAGTCTATTCAGTATTCAGATTTTACGATAAAATTTAGCTCAGATAATAAACTAGGGAAGAGTTTTCAGGACCTTAATTTAGAGATGAATCAGGTCATTGAAGCTTTTAAATCCGCAAGAGCAGAAAAGGAAGCAAACATTCATTTCTTGAATACGATGGTGCAGCATATCGACGTAGGAATTATATGTTACGACGTGCATGGTCAAATAGAAATTCTTAATAATTCGGCTATTCGACTTTTGGAGGTTTATAGACTAAGAAGACTTGATGAATTATTAAAAACAGAGCATGACAAGCTTTATCATGAAATAAGAGAGTTAGACTCTGGAGGGCGATTTATGTATCATGCTAAAAATGGTCTTCAGCTATCTGTAAATGCTACTAAGGTGAATCTAAGAGGGCGGGCTGTTAAGATTATTTCGCTTCAAAACATCCGTTCTGAACTACAAGAAAAGGAACTAGATGCTTGGCAAAATCTCACCAAAGTATTGCGTCATGAAATCATGAATTCTATTGCACCTATAGTTTCTTTGGTGGGTACTATGAGAGACATTGTAGAAGAGGATTTGTCTGGAAAGGGGATTGGTATAGATGAGCCCATAAATGATCTTAGTGAAGCATTGAAAACCATTGAGTCTAGGGGAAAGGGTGTCATGCATTTTGTGAATGCTTATAGAGATTTCACGACCCTCCCTAAACCTGAATTTGTAGAGACAAATGCTTCTGAAATAATGGGTAGGATAGAGGCTCTGGTCATGGCAGATGCCAAAGACAGAAATATAGAAATTGCTTTTATCGTAGAAAAAGATTTTAGTGCTTCTCTAGATATAGACCTAGTAGAAATGGTTCTCATTAATCTTGTTAAGAATGCTTTTGAGGCTATTGGAGAGAAGGGAAAAGGAGCCATCAGTGTGAAATGCTTTGAGCAAAGTAAGTTAAGTATCATAGAAGTTCGGGATAATGGTTCTGGAATTGTTCCGGAAGCTCTAAAGAAAATATTCATTCCTTTTTATACCACCAAGAAGACTGGTCAAGGAATAGGTCTAAGCTTATCAAAACAAATCCTCCAAATGCATCGAGGAGATTTGACAGTGAGGTCGGAACTAGGAAAAGGGACTGCATTTAGATTAGAATTTTAAAAGGTCT
>Ga0075117_1001421_pt1 | contig 14734 bp, 13 predicted proteins | sample AntAceMetag02UKJ_FD_69789 | JGI IMG/M metagenome (GOLD analysis project Ga0075117, IMG submission 69789) | Saline lake microbial communities from Ace Lake, Antarctica - Antarctic Ace Lake Metagenome 02UKJ | ecosystem: Environmental > Aquatic > Non-marine Saline and Alkaline > Saline | place... | reverse complement strand
GCTACATCGAAGCAGTAAAAACTCTTCCGGCTGATGGTGACGTTGTCGCCGGAACCGTATCAGCTATCGGCCGTGCCCGCGTATATATCGACATCCCACAGATCGGGACCGGTATCATCTACGGTAAGGAATACATGAACGCGCGAGACATCCTGCGCAAAGTCGGCGTTGGCGACAACATCGAAGCCAAGGTCGTCATGAGCGAAAACCAGGACGGACACATCGAACTCTCACTCAAAGAAGCCCGCCAGGCATTGATCTGGTCAGACGCCGAAGCCGCAGTCAAGAGCGGAGCAATCCTCAGCCTCGAAGTCAAGGAAGCTAACAAGGGTGGACTAATCATCGAATGGCAAGGTATTTCCGGATTCCTGCCCGCCTCACAACTTTCAACCGAGAACTACCCCCGGGTAAGTGACGGTGATAAAGACAAGATCCTGGTAGCCCTCAACGAGCTCGTCGGCAAAAACCTCTCAGTGGTGATGATCACCGCTGACCAGAAGGAACACAAGTTGATTTTCTCTGAAAAAGGTCTGCAAGAGAAGGGGGACAAGGAAGAGAAGGTCAACAAGTACGACGTTGGGAACATCATCGATGGTGAAGTAACTGGTGCAGTAGACTTTGGAATTTTTGTCAAACTAGAACCAGGTCTTGAAGGATTGGTACACATCTCAGAACTAGACTGGGGACTAGTCGAAGACACCAAAGCGCTCTACAAAGTCGGTGACAACGTCAAAGTTAAAGTGATTGAAGTCAAAGACGACAAGATCAGCCTGTCTATCAAGCAACTCAAAGAAAACCCCTGGGTGTCAGCCAGCAAGAAGTACAAGAAAGGTGACATCGTCAATGGTGTCGTGATCAAGTACAACAAGCATGGTGCGCTGGCGTCAATCGAGGAAGGCGTCGCCGGACTCGTGCACGTATCAGAATTTGAAACCGAAGAAAACCTCAAGAGTAAACTATCGCTCGGAGGAGTACAGAAGTTCAAAATTACTCTGTTCGAACCAACCGAACAAAAGATGACCCTGTCATACAAAGAAGCGAACGAAGTGAAGTAGTCAAGTAATAGTGATGTACGTAAGAACGGCGGCCCTACGGGCCGCCGTTCTTTTAGTTACACTCATTCATCGCCGCCGCCACCCCTCTCCCTATAATTGTCTCTAGAGCTGCGTCGACTTGCTTGAACACTTCTGGCAGTTGCTTGCGTTCACTGGGAGTAAACGGTTTGAGGACAAACCGCTCGAGTGGACCACCACCGAGGGGTCGCTTAACTTTGCCAGTCCAGAAACTAGTTGGTGCGATACCAATCCTAATCCGGACGAAGTCTTTGGAGCCTAACTTCTCTATAATCGACGTCACCCCGTTGTTGCCGCCGCCACCACGACCTTGGCTGATTTTGATTTGTCCAAACGCCAAGTCAATATCGTCATGCAGCACAATCAAATCTGTCACTTCAGTGACAGGTACCAGTTTGACCACCGCTGCACCAGAGTTATTCATAAATGTCTCAGGGTACAGGATTGCGACTGGTTCACTGCCGATCCGTCCGCCGGTAGTCCGCCCGCTCATTTTTTTGTCTTCGATTGGAGTTGACCAACTGCGCGCTAATAGGACGTGATCCATTGCCAACCACCCGACGTTATGTCGGGTATCTTGGTAACAATCACCAGGGTTCCCAAGCGGGACGATGTATTTCATAAGGATTAGCATACCAGAAAATTCGTTCCTGACAGATTTATGGGTCGATAGGGATTGTGTTTGTAGTAGTTTGTGAATATCTGAGCCTGCAAAAAAAACTACTGGGAAGGAATTTGACTCTTCTCCACAAGGCTCAAACGCGAATTTGGAGCCACAGTAAAAATCGAGTATACTAGTGAGTAACGTATGAGTAATCCACTTGATCTTACCGAGACAGCCGACACAGTTACTACTGATGCTGCTCCAGCAGCGGACAAGACTACTCCCGGAAAAAAAGAGCATCCACTCACCGAAATCGCCAGGTTTGCAGTGCTTGCCATCATCATCGTCGTACCTATCCGGATGTTCATCGCCCAACCGTTCATTGTTTCAGGGGCGTCGATGGATACGACGTTTGAGAATGGACAGTACCTGATTGTCGATCAGCTCAGCTACTATTTTGAAGACCCAGCTCGTGGCGACGTGGTTGTTTTTCGCTACCCGCGTGACCCGTCTAAATTCTTTATCAAACGCGTCATTGGGCTACCGGGTGATACTGTCACCATCGAAGACGCCAGTGTCATTATAACCAATGAAACCTACCCCAATGGTCTGATCCTTGACGAGCCGTATATCAAATCAATGGCAATTGCCGCCCCTCGCACTGAGGTACTCGGCCCACGCGAATACTTTGTCATGGGAGACAACCGCGACCAGAGCTCTGACTCACGGGTTTGGGGTGTGCTGCAGCAAGAACGCATTATCGGCCGCGCCTGGGCCCGGCTGTTCCCTCCCCAAGCCATCGATTTTATGCCCGGCAAAATCGATACCTCGGGCGCCATTATTCAATAGGACTGTAACTAGTATTGTATGACTCACACACCAACCGATTTTCTCAAAGTCGCTGCCAATACCGCTGAACATTTTGGATTCAAATCCATCGACCAAATCAAAAAAACTCCAGAGTGTAGGGCATGTGATAAAAAGGCCCCGCACACCGTCACTGGCACAAACAAACGCATCGACTCACACCAAGGACTACTAAGCTCAGCCATCGCCACGTATTGTGACGAGAAATTCCACGCGCTCGAAGAAAAACCAGTTCTGTTGTTTAACACGCACCAAGTACCGCGCACGGGCGAATCAGTGGTCACTTTCCATATTTTTAACGTCAACAAAAGCATCGCCGAGGCTATCCTGATTCAGGTGGCTCGCAGTGTCGCATCAGACCTCGGGTACAGCGACCATACTGTCAAAATAAATTCGCTCGGCTGCACCGAGTCAGTCACTCGCTACAGCCGTGAGCTCGGGAACTACCTACGCAAACGAATCGACACCATGCCGGTTAATGCGCGAGAGGCGATGAAAGAACACCCGATGCTGGCCCTCCAAAGCCTGATCGATGAGAAGCACGACCTCGCTCACACCAGCCCTAACCCGCTCGAGTATTTGAGTGACAGTAGTCGCAAACATTTCCGCGAGATCATTGAGTATTTAGACATGAGCGAAACGCCGTACGAGATTGACTCCAAAATGCTCGGTCACCACGAGTGCTACTCGGACGCTATTTTTGCCTTGGACATCAACACTGACGACGAAGCTGGCGCACCAATCAGTGCCCGCGGTGGACGATTTGACGAGTTCAGTGGTCGCAACACCAGCACCCGCACGCCGTCAGCTGGGGTGGTCATCCAGCTCAACAACAGCAAAGCGCCCGCCCGTAACCCCCGCACGGTCGCCCAAAAACCCTCCGTCTACGTTGTGCAGCTTGGGTTTGGACCCAAAATCCGCAGTCTGATGCTCGTCGACTCCCTGCGCCAAGCCGGCATCCCCGTCATGCACGATCTAGCCAGCGATTCCCTCTCCACCCAGCTACGTGAGGCTGAAGCGATGGGTGTTAACTACACCATCATTGTCGGCCAAAAAGAATTCGTCGAAGGCACAGTCATCCTGCGCGACATGAACGCCCGCAACCAAGAATATGTGACGCAAGACACCCTAATCCGGAAATTGAAGCGAAGAAACGGAGTGGTGCTAATGCGTTAGCCCCAAAGTCACCAAACAAAACAGCGTTGCCAGCAGCAGCGCTGTTTTGTTTGGTCCGCAACTACTCCTCAACCCACTGTGCGACATCTGATGGCGCACAGTGGTTCTTAGTTTTGATGACCGAGCCGCGATTTGGCTTGCACTTCCCTCTGATTATGCTAATCTAGTGCGCATATATGGCAATCAATGTTGAAGTAGAAAAAAATAGCAACGAGTCTAGCGCAAACGTTATTCGTCGGTTTACCAAACGAATGCAAGGCGCAGGGATTGTTCCCAAAGTCCGTAGCGGCCGGTACTACAACCGTGTCAAAAGCCAAAACGTCCGTCGGGCAGCTAAAGTAGAAAAACTAGAAAAAGCGGTGAAGTACGATCAGCTAGTCAAAGAAGGTAAAATTCAAGAGCACCGCGGCCGCGGCGGACGACGGTAGCACAAGAGAGTAGAACAGCCCTTCGGGGCTGTTTTGTTTTGCGGTATACTGTACCGATGTCACTCGCAATCACTGCAACTGTGAAAACCCACCCGCCACACGACTACGTGACTATGGCTGATAAAATCCTGGGGAAACGATATGACCTATCGCTCGTATTTGTTGGGAGTGCTCGGGCGGCGACTTTGAATAAAAAGCACCGCCAGAAAACGTACAGCCCCAACGTGTTGTCTTTTCCGCTCGACGAACACACCGGGGAGATCTTTATCTGTCCGCAAGTGGCAGCCCGTGAAGCGACCAAATTCGACCTGACACCCGCTGGATACGTTGGTTTTTTGTTTATCCACGGCTGTTTGCATTTGAAAGGATTGGATCATGGGGATACAATGGAGGCTCAAGAGGCGAAGTGGGTTAAACACTTCAAACTCGTATAAACGTTATGGCTGAGAAAATTATCACCGGAATCGATGTTGGCACCTACCACGTAAAAGTGGCGGTTGCTCGCATGCCCAAGACATCCCCTGACGGCAAGCCACCCCGTCCAGAAATAATTGGTACCGGGCTGGCCGAGAGCCGTGGCCTCAAAAACGGCTACATCATCCACGAGGCAGAAGTCGCCCGCAGTATCAAGAGTGCCCTAGTCCAGGCTGAAAAAAGCGCAGGCCTGACCATCAAACGAGCCCACGTCGGAATCGGGAGTATTGGCCTAGAGGAAATGTACGCCAGAGGTGAAATCATCCCGGCTCGAGCAGACTCAGAAATCGTCACCGCAGACCTCGAAAAAGTCATGCAAGACAGTGAGGACCGCGTGGTGGACCAACTCCCTAACCGCCGCATCCTACACAGCATCCCACTCCGCTACAGCATCGACGGTCGCGAGGTTCTCGGTCGACCTCAGGGCCACAAAGGTACCAAACTGGAGGTAGATAGCCTATTTATCACCACGTACGAGCAGCACGTCAGTGATTTGATATCGGCGGTCGAGGGTCTAGGTGTGTACGTCGAAGACGTCATTGCGTCGCCCTTAGCTGCTAGTTTTGTGATGCTCAACAAAGCACAAAAGCGGGCCGGTTGCCTGCTCACCAACATTGGCGCCGAGACCACCTCAATCGTAGTGTTTGAAGACATGACACCAATCTCGATGCAAATCTTCCCAATCGGTTCAAACGACATCACCAACGACATCGCCCTGAAACTACGCATCACACTTGAGGAAGCTGAAAAAATAAAACGTGGCGGGATGAGTAGTGCGACGTTTTCTAAAAAGCGGTTAGACGAAATCGTTGAAGAACGACTCAATTCGATTTTTGGATTGATCGACCTCCACCTCAAGAAAATAAAACGTGACGGACTGCTACCGGCTGGGGTTGTGTTGACCGGTGGTGGTGCCAGCAACACGCAAGTGGTTGAGATTGCCAAAAAAACCCTCGACCTGCCGGCCCGCATCGCTACCCTCGACATCGGCCGCACTGCTAAACTCAAGGACTCTTCCTGGGCGGTCGCCTACGGACTGTGCATGTGGGGTGCCAGCGACTCAGAAGAAACCAGTGCCATCGGCGTCGTTAAAAAAGGACGCCGAACTATCCTTTCTTGGTTCAGCCAATTCCTCCCGTAGGTATCTCTATAAAAACGGTTGTATTTAATAACAATTTTACAATACTACAATCACACGATTCTTGATTAAATCAAGATGGTGACAGCAGAACAGTACCAATGTATTATGTATGCATTATCACAGACAGGCGCACCTGGGTGGGTGTCTGGCTAACAAAAATTGTAACTAGTCGTATGGAACAAATAACTTCAGACGTAGAGTCGTTCGCACGGATCCGAGTGGTCGGAGTTGGAGGGTCAGGTAGTAACGCGGTGAACCACATGGTCATCAACAAAGTAAAAGGCGTTGAGTTTATCGCCATCAACAGTGACGCACAAGACCTGCACCACTCACTAGCCAAAAAGAAAATTCACATCGGGAAAAACCTCACCCGTGGTCTCGGCGCTGGTGGTAATCCTGATATGGGTAGACGAGCAGCGGAAGAAACGCGAGAAGAAATCAGCAACTCAATCAAGGGTTCTGACATGATATTTATCACTGGTGGTATGGGTGGTGGTACCGGGACTGGAGCCGCTCCCACCGTAGCTAAAATTGCCCGCGAAAGTGGTGCTCTGACGGTTGGTGTCGTCACCAAACCATTTCTGTTTGAAGGTCAGCAGCGGATGCGAATGGCACTCGAAGGTATCGAAGCGCTCAAACAAGAAGTAGATGCGCTCATCACAATCCCCAACGACCGACTACTAGCAATCGTCGACAAGGAAACCACTGTTAAGCAAGCGTTCGAAATGGCTGACAATATTCTTAAGCAGGCGGTAGAGGGTATCTCGGACCTCATCACCATGCCCGGTATCATTAACGTTGACTTTGCTGACATCCGTAGTGTTATGGAAAACGCCGGATCAGCACTGATGGGGGTTGGTATTAGTTCAGGTGAAAAACGAGCCGAGGAAGCCGCTCGACTCGCCATCAACTCTCCGCTACTTGAGGTGTCTATCACTGGAGCCAAAGGAGTATTGTTCGCCATCGCTGGCGGGGACGATCTAGGAATGCTCGAAATCCAGGAGTCAGCCCGCGTAATCACCGAGTCAATTGACCCGCAAGCCAGGGTAATATTTGGAGCCATCCGCGATGAGAAACTCAAGAAAAACGAACTAAAAGTAACTGTAATTGCCACCGGCTTCCCTGAGGAGCTCAATGAGGGCAACTATCAAAATTCATACATCACCAGACAAGCTCCAGCTCGAATAGAGCCAGAGCCTGAAAAAGAAGAAAAACCAGCTGAATCAACCCGGGGACGAATCTTTAACTCACTACCGAGCAACCCAAGGAAAGATGTGGCACCAGAACCAACTAAACTCACCCCACCAAAACGAGACCCTAAACCAGTCGACCAAGTGGACGATATGGATGACGATGATTGGGGAGCTGTACCAGCGTTTCTCCGCCGTTCAAAGCTTAAGTAAAATAACGAGCGTAGCGACTATATTTTATTTATATCCGAATCTGTTCTTTCCTAAAACAGATTCCTGGATGAAATATACTTCGAAGTACCTGCCGCACACAAAAAGCCGCTCCCAGCGGCTTTTTGTGTGCGGCAGGAATATGGTATCCTATGAACACTTATTTATTTTTCCTTTCTTTCCCTATGTACGATCTAATTATTATCGGTGGCGGACCAGCTGGTATCTCAGCTGGAGTTTATGCTTCGCGTAAACAACTCAAAACCCTCTTTATCACCTCAGACTGGGGTGGGCAGAGTACGGTTTCCCCCGACATCCAAAACTGGATTGGGACTCCATCTCTTTCGGGTGAACAATTAGCCAAAGACCTAGAGGGTCACCTGCGCGCCTACGCCAATGAGGGGGTTGATATTTTAGAAAAAGAGCACGTTGTCAACGTGGAGAAAAACGACGACTTGTTTACCGTCACTGTCGCTCGTGGTGAGACGATGCAGACCAAAAGCGTTCTCATTGCCACTGGATCAAAACGGCGGCGCTTGGATGTCTCTGGCGCTGACGCGTTGGAGCACAAGGGTGTCACCTACTGTGCGTCTTGTGATGGGCCAATATTTGCCGGCCAAGACGTCGCAGTCATTGGTGGAGGTAATGCCGCTTTTGAAACCGCAGCGCAGCTCCTAGCATACGCCAAAAGTGTGACGCTACTCAACCGCAGTGGCGACTACAAAGCCGACCCAGTAACTGTCGAAAAAGTCCTCGCCCACCCTAATATGACCGGAGTTTTTAACGCCAGTCCCACTATCGTTCACGGTGAAAAATTTGTTTCTGGGCTCTCTTATACTGACGGTACAGGAACTGAGCAGACCCTACCAGTTACCGGGATATTTGTCGAAATCGGTATGCTCCCAAACACTGATTTTGTATCAAACGTGGTAAAGCTGGACGCCTACGGCCGCATTGAAATTGACCCCTGGACCCAACAGACAAGCACACCGGGCATCTGGGCAGCCGGAGACTGCACCAACATCAAATACCACCAAAACAACATCTCCGCCGGCGACGCGGTCAAAGCCCTGGAGGATATCTATGTAACCCTTAAAACAAAATAACCAAAACGCACAGGTAAGCTTGTCGGTTTTCAAACTAACCTCTCGGACGCAGTCATCTAATTAGAAACGCAAAAGGCGCCCCTCCAGGCGCCTTTTGCTTAATACAACGTAGAGCTTGACCGATACCCAATTGCTCGTAGCCTCGAGCTAGTATGTAGATACTCACCACGAATATCGGTCTACTACTAGCGTACCTCATACAATTATCAGGTCAATACTTTGAGAAATAAGGCTATTTTACCAACGTGTGTATAACTCTGGGGACATCTTTTGTATAACTGTGGGTATTATCACTGGGTATAGCCTGGGATAAGTCTTACTGTGCTCGGTCGGTTCCCACCGCGACGGAGTACTCTTTTAACTGATTCATCAGTCCTTCGTAATACACCACTCCCGCATCCGCCACTCGGGTCAATGACGTGTGTCCCATCGCAGCACCTGCCCCAGCCACTAGTTGCCAGTGGACAATTGCGCCACCAACAAAGAAACTCATCCACTCGAGCACCTCAGCACTGTCACTCCACTGATCTCCGACATACAGCTCTCCCATACTGGTGATTTTGACTGCAGTTTTTTCCGACTTAGGCAAAAGAATGCTGACTGTTCCCGCTTCATCACAGATAGCTTGTAAGGCTGTTTTTTGTTGCGCGGCTGTCTTACTGATGGTCTTGGCCAGGTCCCCTAGCAACTCTTTCATAACTGATTCATTGGCCGCATAAGTTGTCTCTAGTACCTGGGCAAACGCATGTGCCTCCCCGACTTTTCTGGTGATTTTTTCATTCATACGGAACAGTATACCACCAAACTGGCTTCCACGCATAAAACGACTGGATTTTTTCAGAGTGTTTGATATAGTAGGCGCACCCAAAAGTATGGCCACGTGTGTGATCACACTTGGTAAGCACATTGGTCCCATCGTCTAATGGTTAGGACGCCAGGTTTTCATCCTGGAAATCGGAGTTCGATTCTCCGTGGGATCACAAACACACAATGTCGAACATTGCTAGAAGTCAGCGTATCCTGTGAGGTGATAAATGCTCGACGACTGCCAAATGTCTATGTATCATATATGATACATAGACATTTTTATCCAACACTGCGTGTTGGATAGGGTTGGGTCACAAGTACAAAAAAGAGCACTGCGCAAGCAGTGCCTTTTTTGTTTTATGATCCCACGAGCAGATAGTCTGGGAGACTATCTGCGTGAGAATCGAAAAGCTTTTGAGTCAGATTGGGAGCGTAGCGAACTAATCTGGCCAAAAGGTGTACTGATCCTGTAAGGATCGATTCTCCCCTTTCCTAAGGGAGAAAACAGCTGAGTCGACAGCCTCGAACGCTTAGTAGAATCTGCACAAAGTGCAAGATAGACTAAGCGATTCGTGACCACAACAGCTTCAACACTCACACCAGCCCCTTTTACTCGCAGTTTAGCAGGCAAGGGGTTTTCACATCCAGAATGACACCTACTCCACAGTGACTGACTTGGCCAAGTTTCGTGGTCGATCGACGTTCAGACCTTTGGCTACGCCGATTTTGTAGGCCAACAATTGTAGTGGGATGGTGGTGATGATTGGCTGCAGAATCGGGTGGACTTTGGGAACGTACAACACGTCATCCGCCACTTCTTTGATAGCGGTGTCACCCTTGGTTGCTATCACTAACGTCGGCGCGCTGCGCGCTTTGACTTCCTCGATGTTTGATACCATTTTGGCATAAACGTCATCTTGGGGTGCAAGAGCAATTACCGGGAAATTCTCGTCGAGTAGCGCAATTGAGCCGTGCTTCAGCTCCCCACCAGCATACGCCTCAGCGTGGATATATGTCACCTCTTTTAGTTTCAACGAGCCTTCGTACGCAATCGGCGCGTGGAATTTGCGGCCGATAAACATGGCGTTATTGTAACTGGCGTATTTCTTGGCAATCGAGTCAATCGCACTGACGTCAGACAAATACTTATCAATCACCGCTGGTAGTTTTTGTAGCTCGGTCAGGATGGCGATTGCTTCGGTTTTGGCTAATGACCCATTTTCTCGTCCTATCAAGACTGTCAGCAGCACGAGCACCGTTAACTGAGACAAGAACGCTTTAGTCGACGCTACAGCGATCTCTGGTCCAGCGTGGTTGTGTACCCCAGCGTCAGTCTCACGGGCGATAGTTGACCCAACAGTGTTCACAATCCCGAGAGTAAGTAGCCCAGCCGCTTTGGCTTTGCGGACCGACGCGAGGGTGTCAGCGGTTTCACCGGACTGGGTGATGGCTAGTACGGCTGTCCGACCAGTTTGTAAATTATTTTTGTAGCGATACTCACTACCAAGTTCGACTTCGACTGGGATACCGGCGTACTCCTCGAGCATGTACCGACCAACTTGGGCTGCGTAGTATGCCGAACCACACCCAACAATGACAAGTCGGTCGAGACTCTTGATCTGTTTAAGAACCGCTTCAAGCCCACCTAGTTTCACTCTGCCTTCTGTAACAATCAGTCGACCCCGAGTGGTGTTCCTAATCACCTCCGCCGCCTCGTTGATCTCCTTTAACATAAAATGCTCATAGCCCTGCTTTTGGATTGACGTAACATCCCACTTGACTGTCTCATGCGCTCGACTAACAGTCGTACCAGCAATAGTACTGATTTTGTATACATCCGACCGAACTACTGCCATTTCTCCGTCCTCGAGGTACACAACGTCTTTAGTGTATGCGAGTAAGGCTGACGGGTCAGACGATACGTAGTTACCATCACGCCCTAACCCCAACACCACCGGACTCCCCATCCGCGCGACGATCAGCTGACCAGGGTCCGATTCGCTCGCCGCAATCAACCCGTACGTACCCCGGACGCGCTTGAGGGCTGACCGTACGGCTTGGTGCAGGTCACCGCTATAGAGCGAGCCGATGAGTTTTACTAACACTTCCGTATCGGTCTCCGATGTAAAAGTAATCCCCTGAGCCAGCAACCCTTCCTTCAATTCGCGGAAATTCTCGATAATGCCGTTATGTACAATCGCAAGGGCTCCGTGAGCTCCGACATGCGGGTGGGCGTTCTGCACCGTTGGGGCGCCGTGGGTGGCCCAACGCGTGTGGGCAATACCAGTGGTACCAGACATGTCTACCGGAACAAGTTTGGCGAGGTTATCAATTGGTCCTACCGCCCGGATTGGTTTTTGTCCTACGACATACATCCCCGCCGAATCATACCCACGATACTCAAGCGTCCGTAACCCAGCAAGTAATATCGGCGCTACCGGTTTTGTCCCCACGTACCCAAAGATTCCACACATAGATTAATGTTATAGCGTATATGCTATATAGTACTCTACCAATCGGGTAAAAGTCACATCTGTGAGAAAGCTGACCAAACCTGAAAAATTTGGTAGCATGTATGTATTACCTAATAAATACATTGATATGTCGCTTGAATCACCGCAGACACCACAAGAAAATCTGAGAAAAGAACCTACTCAAGAGGATTTACAGGCAGCCGACCAGCTAATCATTGAAAATGAGCTACTGGCGCAAAACCCACGTGTGAAGATGCTCCAAGAAAATAACTTTGTGACTGAAGACGGACGACAGTTAGACGCGGGTAATTTTCTAGCGGCCATGCTTGACTACATCGGTACTCAGGAGGCAGGTAGTTTGACCGAAGAAGATATTTCTGCAGCTGTAGCAAATAACTCATAAACCAAACAAAGCCATAAAACAGGTTGACATTTTGTTCAACCTGTTTTATTATAGGCGCGAAAAGCAAGGAGTTTTTTATGACACAGGTCTGGCAAAATCTACAGGAAGACCTTCAGGTTGCCCTGAGGATACTCGGTTGGGATTGCGATTTCAGGCAGTTCGTGGAAGAATCGCTTCCTCTACTTCTACAAGATATATCGGATGAAACCCTGACTCTAGAGAAGCTGATGGAAGCACAGTTCTTATGTGCTAAAGGTTTGGCAAATCTGGCCATGCACTCATCCTCATTCGAAAGATTCGAGAAGATAAAACACGGCTTGTCGCAGCACGAAGACGCTGGCACTTTCCTGGCAATAATAGGGATGGATGAAACCACGTATTGGCAACGGCGACCAGGACTGACTGATGCTGAGTATCAGGAAGTCAAACACGGTCAATGGACAGTACAAGAGTTGCTCGAACGACGACCCGCGTTAATTCTCGCACCATGCCTTCGTCCGACCTCGTTCAACAACTGAAGTATTTTACTAATCGCTCAGCTCACCAGCTGGGCGATTTTTTTAACTCAAAATTAAGTAATACACTGATGTTACAGTAACTGTACATCGCGATTCGTCGGCGACTGGTCTTTCTTGCTGAGGAATACTTTGGTATACTCTGTGTCATTCGTCCGATTAGCTCAGCTGGTAGAGCGCTACATTGACATTGTAGAGGTCACAAGTTCAAGTCTTGTATCGGACACATGGAGGCACAATTCAAAGACATCGTCATCATTTATCACGCTCAGTGTCGGGATGGGTTTGGTTCAGCGTTTGCTGCCTGGAAGAAGTTTGGAGACAGCGCGACCTATATCCCCCAGCGGACCCAGGTCGCCGTGGCTGATTTTACCGATAAAGAAATCTACGTGCTGGACTACGGACTAGAAGAAAACGTGCAGCAAGCATTGCAGGCCACTAACAAAAGCGTCGTCGTCATCGACCACCACCCGGCGAGCGAGGCTGGGGTAACGGCTTTTCCACAAAACATATTTGATGCCAACCACTCGGGCGCGGTGCTGTCCTGGCAGTACTTCCACCCCAACACCCCTGTGCCAGAGCTGCTGTATTTTATCGAGGACCATGATTTGTGGCGCTTTGCGATGCCTGACAACCGCGCGTTTGGCGCAGCGATGAAAGAGTATGATTTTGATTTCAAGAAATGGGATGAACTGCTACAGCGACTCGAAGATCCGGCGTTCCGTGGCGCGTTTATCAACAAAGGCCAGATTATTTCGCAGTTTGAAGACAACCTAGTCGAGGGGTTGATGCACTACAAAGAGCGAGTACTATTTGAAGGTCACGAAGTCTGGGCACTGAACGTCGCCCGGACATATCGCTCTATCCTGGGACATCACCTAGCAACCTTGAACGCTGGTACCGACCAACCAGAAATTGGGATTGTATACTACCGCAACCTGGGCGCAGTACATATTTCCCTGCGCAGTAACGGTGATGCCAATGTACGGGTTCTAGCCGAAAAGTACGGTGGTGGTGGCCACGACAACGCCGCGAGCATCAAAGTCGACTCGTTTGCCGACCTGCCATTTACCTTTATTGAGGAATAAGAAAAGGGCGGAACCAGTTGGTCCGCCCTTTTTGTACCTGTCTCGCCTGTCAACACCCAGTATCTGGAGTTGGTTTGCCGGATTTGGGAGCAAACCAATCAATCAGTTTAGCTGGTACAAGAAATACCAGCAGCACCAAGCTTATCCAAAGACAAGATGCAATCGACATTACTTGCTTCATAAGGAACCCTTTCTTTGTGATTGCAAAACATACCATAGTTTTGCATTTTCTCAAGTAGTTCCGTATAGTACGAGCTATGTTGATTATATCCATTGAAACGTCGTGTGACGAAACTGCCGTTAGTCTGGTGATTGCTGACGGTGAATTCCCCCACGCGAGCTACGAAATAGCCGGTAACGGACTATGGTCGCAAGTAGACGCACACGCGCAGTACGGCGGCGTGTTCCCGATGGTAGCCAAACGCGAGCACGCTCGGACGCTCGTTCCAATGCTGTTGCAAGCCGCCGAGCAGTCAGATTTACTTGAAAATCACCCGACCGATTTGTCCGAGGCTGACCAGGTGACACTGCGAGCACTACTCGTGCGCGAGGAAGGCCTAGCCGATGCACTGATTGAATTCTGTGCGCATCATTCTCTCCCCAAAATCGACCTGGTTGCGGTCACCAGTGGCCCCGGGCTCGAACCAGCGCTGTGGGTCGGGGTGAGTTTTGCCAAAGCCCTCGCCCATATCACTGGTGCACCAGTTGTACCAGTGAATCACATGGAGGGACACATCCTCGCGAGCATCTATGATGTGGAGCGGGACGACATGCTCAGTGACATCAGCTTCCCCGCTGTGTCACTTCTGATTTCCGGTGGCCATACTGAGCTGATCAATATGAGTAATTGGGGCACGTACGATAAGGTTGGCCAGACCCGCGACGACGCCGTGGGTGAAGCGTTCGACAAAGTCGCCCGCCTGCTCGGCCTACCGTACCCGGGCGGACCCCAGATCAGCCGCCTGGCGGCCGAGGCACGTACAGCCAACCTGCCAGAGTTTGCCCCCTTACCGCGGCCAATGATCAATTCTGGCGACCTTGATTTCTCGTTCTCAGGATTAAAAACTGCGGTGCGGTACGCAGTAGCCGACAAAGAACTGACCGACGACGAGCGAGCCGCCGTAGCGCGAGACTTCGAAGACGCAGTCACCGCCACCCTCCTTAAGAAAACTAGCACC
>Ga0075117_1001418_pt1 | contig 14742 bp, 12 predicted proteins | sample AntAceMetag02UKJ_FD_69789 | JGI IMG/M metagenome (GOLD analysis project Ga0075117, IMG submission 69789) | Saline lake microbial communities from Ace Lake, Antarctica - Antarctic Ace Lake Metagenome 02UKJ | ecosystem: Environmental > Aquatic > Non-marine Saline and Alkaline > Saline | place... | reverse complement strand
GATTGCGATCTTCCTCACGTTTCTCTTCAATTAATTCAACCGCACGTTCAATCGTCATTCCTTCTAAACTATCACCATTCGCTTCCTTGATTGAAACAAAAAGCTTTCCAAGCTGCACATAAGGGCCAAATCGTCCTTTATTCACCTTTACATTCTCCCCTTCAAATTCACCAATTACTTTTGGAAACTTAAACAATTCAAGTGCTTCTTCAATGGAGATCGTTTGAATACTTTGATCTTTTTGAATAGAAGCAAATTTAGGTTTATCTTCATCATCCGCCTCCCCAATTTGCACCATTGGACCAAAGCGTCCTATTCGTGCATACATATTTTTACCAGAAGCGGGATCAATCCCAACTAGTCGTTCACCGGATGCACGTTCAGAATTCTCTAGAGTATCCTCAACTCTTGTATGAAATGGTCCATAAAATTCTGAGATCATCTTCGTCCAGTTCACCAATCCTTTTGCAATGTCATCAAACTCCTTTTCCACATTTGCTGTGAAATTATAATTCATGACCTGATCAAAATGCTCCACCAAGAACTCAGTGACTACGCGGCCAATATCCGTTGGAACTAATTTTCCTTTATCACTTCCTGTTTTTTCTGAGCTGACACTTTCCTTAATACCTTTAGCATTGAGTGTAATCACTTTAAACTCACGATCTGTACCCTCTTTTTCTCCACGTTCTACATATCCTCTTTTTTGGATCGTTGAAATGGTTGGCGCATACGTTGACGGTCTACCGATTCCTAATTCCTCTAATTTTTTAACCAAACTCGCCTCAACAAATCGGGCAGGAGGTCTAGAAAAACGCTCATTGATGATTATATATTCACGATCGAGCACATCCCCTTCATTCATTGGAGGCAATAAGCCCTCCATTTCTTCATCTTCATCATCCAATGAAGATTCAAGATAAACTTTAAGAAAACCATCAAACAAGATAATTTCACCAGTTGCTGCAAACTCTTGTTTTTGAGGCGCATCAATTTTAATAGATGTACGCTCCAGTTTTGCCTCAGACATTTGCGACGCGATTGAACGCTTCCAGATTAACTGATAGAGGCGTTCTTCGTCACGCTCAGCAGTTATTTCATGCAGTCCAAAATTTGTTGGTCGGATCGCTTCGTGCGCCTCTTGGGCACTTGATGATTTGTTTTTAAATTTTCTTGGTGTAAAATATTCATTACCATACGCCGAAGTAATTTCAGCCTTAGCAGCATCCACGGCGGTTTGAGAAAGATTGACTGAATCTGTTCTCATATAAGTAATTAAACCAGACTCATACAATCGCTGCGCAACAGACATAGTTCGGGAAACAGAGAACCCTAATTTCAAACTTGCTTCTTGTTGCAATGTACTCGTTGTAAAGGGAGCCGTTGGTGATTTTTTCGCTGGTTTTTTAACGATAGAGTTTACCACAAAATTGTGACCCACACATAATTTCATAAATTCATTCGCTTCTTTTTCCGTCTCAAATTGTTGGTTTAATTTCGCTTTAAGCGGAGCGCCATCCACTCTAAAAAGAGCATCCGTTCTGAAGGAAGCAACCGAATTAAAACGCTCAATCTCTTGCTCACGCTCCACAACAAGTCTAACCGCTACTGACTGAACACGACCTGCAGAAAGCGAGGGTTTCACTTTTCTCCACAAAACTGGAGACAGTTCAAAACCAACCAATCGATCCAATATTCTTCTCGCTTGCTGCGCATTCACAAGATCATCATCTATTTTTCGAGGATTCTCAATGGCTTTTAGCACTGCTGTCTTTGTAATCTCGTTAAATGTAATCCTTTTATATCCTTTTTTATCGAGGCCTAAGGTCTCTTTTAAATGCCACGAAATAGCCTCTCCTTCGCGATCCTCATCCGAAGCAAGCCAAACCTCATCAACAGACTTAACCATTTTCTTTAGTTCAGCAATAATTTTTTTCTTATCTGGTGAAACGATATAAGTTGGAGCAAAATCGTGTTCCACATCAATCGATCCTTCTCCTTTCGCCAAGTCACGCACGTGACCATAACTTGACATTACAACAAAATCTTTTCCTAAATACTTCTCAATTGTCTTCGCTTTCGCTGGTGACTCAACTATTACAAGGTTTTTTCCCATGGCTTATTTTCTGGTGTCTTTTTTATTAGATGACCACTAATGATCAGATTCGCGACGGTGTCAAAATTAGAAATGATATTTAAATTCTTGCCTAGTTTTTTTCGAAAAAAGATTTTTTAGTTCCTTATTATGAAATAATAAAAAAACAAAAGCAAACTATTTTTTTTATATGACAGATTGTCAGAGATCCTAATTAATAGCTAAATTTGCACAAAATCGGGAGACAACAGCACGGAAATAATGATTAATACAGACGAAAAAATTATAGTAGAAGAGCAGCAAGGCAGCGCAACAATGATTGCCACCAATCAAAACGCGATAAAACCATCCAACGGTAAGAAACTTTATTTAGAAAGTTACGGTTGCCAAATGAATTTCTCGGACAGCGAAATTGTTGCTTCAATTTTGACGCAAGAAGGTTTTACAACGACGCGAAACTCAGAAGATGCGGACGTAATACTAATGAATACCTGTTCGATTCGAGAAAACGCTGAACAACGCGTTCGGAACAAACTGAGCCAATACAATAAGCGTAAAAAGACCAATCCGTCTCTTGTAATAGGCATATTAGGCTGTATGGCTGAGCGTTTGAAAAAAGAATTATTAGAGCAAGAAAAACTCGTTGATTTGGTTGCAGGACCAGATTCATATAGAGATTTGCCCAATTTGATTGAAGAGGTTGAAAGTGGACAAAAAGCAGTGAATGTTTTGCTTTCACGCGAGGAGACCTATGCCGATATTGCACCCGTTCGATTGGGTAGCGGCGGTATAACCGCTTTTATTTCAATCATGCGTGGTTGTGACAATATGTGTTCCTTCTGTGTTGTTCCGTTTACGCGAGGCCGAGAAAGAAGTCGTGATCCCGAATCGATTGTAAACGAAGCGGCAGAATTATTTGCGAACGGCTATCGAGAAGTTACCTTGTTGGGGCAAAATGTCGATAGTTATAAATGGAACATCACCAAAAAGGGGGAAGTAATTGATCCTTCAAAACCGACTGTATCATTTGCTAACTTGATGGAAATGGTTGCCCAAGTGAATCCTGAATTACGCATTCGATTTTCGACTTCTCATCCGAAAGACATGACAGACGACGTCTTGCATGTTATGGCTAAATATGAGAATCTGTGTAAATACATTCACTTACCAGTTCAGTCAGGAAGCAGTGAGGTCTTAAAACGAATGAACAGAGGATACGACCGCGCGTGGTACCTCAATCGCATAGATGCGATTAAAACGATCTTGCCAGATGCCTTTATTTCCACCGATATCATCACAGGTTTTTGTGGAGAGACAGATGCAGATCATCAAGAGACGATCTCTTTGATGAGAGCGGTAGGTTATGAATTTGCCTATATGTTCTTCTATTCAGAGCGACCTAAGACACTAGCAGAACGAAAGTTTGAAGATGATATACCAGAAGAAATAAAAAAACAAAGATTGACAGAAGTGCAAGCGTTGCAAGCGCAACTATCCTATCAAGCCAATGAAAGATTAGTTGGTCAAATTTGTAAAGTCCTTATTGAAGGCACGTCAAAGCGTTCGGAAGATTTTGTCTATGGAAGAAATTCACAAAACGTGACCACTATTTTTCCAAAAGATAATTACAAACCGGGTGATTATGTCAACGTAAAAATTACTGGATTTACGAGTGCGACATTAAAAGGAGAAGCCGTAAAATAAGCAGCATGGATTTACAACAAATAAAGCTACGATTCGGAATTATTGGAAATTCATCTGCACTCAATCAAGCGATTAGTATTTGTGCGCAAGTAGCACCAACCGACATTAGTGTTTTAGTTACTGGAGAGAGTGGGACGGGGAAAGAAGTTATTCCGAAAGTCATACACCAGTTAAGTTCAAGAAAGCATGGCGCTTATATCGCAGTGAATTGTGGTGCTATACCGGAAGGCACTATAGACAGTGAACTATTTGGCCATGAGAAGGGATCATTTACAGGTGCCCACGATCAGCGCAAGGGTTACTTTGAAGTTGCGGATAAAGGCACAATATTTTTGGATGAAGTAGCTGAATTACCATTAACCACACAAGTTCGATTATTGCGTGTCTTAGAAACAGGAGAATTTATTCGAGTTGGATCTTCGCAACCCATAAAAACCAATGTACGCATTATTGCTGCCACCAACGAAAACATGATGGAAGCCATACAAAATGGCAAATTTCGTGAAGATTTATTCTATCGCTTAAGCACGGTACCGATCAAACTTCCTCCATTGCGTCAACGCAAAGAAGACATTCATCTTTTATTCAGAAAATTTGCATCCGACTTTGCCGAAAAATATAGGATGCCCCCTATTCGTTTATCAGATGAGGCAGTTCACATACTGAGCAACTATTCATGGCCTGGCAATATTCGTCAATTAAAAAATGTGACCGAACAAATTTCCGTTGTTGAAAATTCACGCGATATCTCTGGAGAAATTTTACGGGGCTATCTTCCTGATTATACTTCATCTCACCTTCCCATGCTAGCTGGTGGTAAAAAGGGAGAAGAAAATTTCAGTGAGCGCGACTTACTGTACAAAGTTCTTTTTGACATGAAAAAAGACTTAAGTGAATTAAAGAAAATGGTGATTACGGTCCTGAAAGATGGAGCGGAAGAATTGACTAGAGATGACCGCAATGAAATGTTGGCTAAACTCTATCAAGATACGGGAGTAGCAAGCACCAATTTATTGAAGGAACCTTACCATTACTCAGCAGATCGGACAGAACCTATTGAAGAAAACTTTGACAATAATTTTGAAGAACACGTTGAGATCGAAGAATCATTATCGCTTGAAGACCGCGAAAAGGAACTCATCTACAAAGCATTAGAAAAACATAGAGGTAAACGCAAATATGCCGCACAAGATTTAGGCATTTCGGAAAGAACCTTGTATCGAAAGATAAAAGAATACGATTTAAAATAAGAATTGATTTGCAGCGTTTAAAAAACATGAAACAACTCCTTCCTATATTTCTCATTGTGATTGGATTAAGTGCCTGCACGATTGAATATGGACTAACAGATACAAGTATCAATGCAGCGTCCTTTTCAGTCGCCATATTCGAAGAACAGGCAGCAAATGCTCCATCAGGATATGGTGCAACCTTTACCGACTTCTTAAAAGATTTCATGATCTCACGGACGAAATTGGATTTAAAAAACAAAAATGCAGACCTTGAAATTCAGGGAGGCATTACCTATTTCAATACTTCACCTGTTTCTGTCCAAGGAGACAATACAGCCGCTCTGAACCGACTGAATGTAACCATCTCCGTCACTGTCATTAACAATGTCAATGACCAAGAAAGTTTCGAAGCAAATTTTAGCCAATTTTCAGATTTTGATGCCGGACAAGACCTATCGAGTGTTCAAGATGCCCTATTACTAGATATCAATGAAAAACTTTCACAAGATATAATCAATCGTTTAACGAGTAATTGGTGATTTCTGGCGAAAAAATAGCGGCACTCATACATGCTCCTCATACGGTGGAGGCAAACAATTTACATGAACTAAAAGACTTGGTAAATCAATATCCTTTTTGCAGTAGCCTTCGCCTACTTCACCTAAAAGGATTAGCGTTAAACCACGACTTAAACTTTGAACATGAATTGGCTCAAACAGCTATTCACGCTGCTGATAGAACACATCTCTATGCACTCATCCACACCGCAACCGAAGAAAATAAAGGTTCATTTGAAGAACAGAAAAAGGAAGAGTCTTACCCAGAAATAAAAGAAGAACAAGTGCCAATTGTCACTGAAGATGTGCCTCTTGTAGAACAAGAAATCGAACGAGACGCTCAGCTAGAAGCAGAAATTGAAGGAGTCATCATTCCACTCAACGAAGCATCAAGAGTACTTAAAATTGAAATCGAAGAAGAAGATGATAATGATGATGATGAGCTCGATTCAAGACTTGATGATGACATCTTAACCCATGCGATTGATATCGCCTTTGTTGATTCAGGAATCGACAAGGCAAAAATAGAGACAAAAGCGGATGAGCGTGAGGACGAAACTGTTGAAAGTGAAACATCAGCCTATACGGCGGTAGCCGAAACATCACTTAAAGCTGAACTAAAGAAGGAAAAACAAGAGGATGAGGCAGAATCAATAGAGCCACTTAGTTTTGTGGATTGGCTAAAAAAGAAACAAAGTCAACCTATCCTAAGCGTAAAAGAAATCGAACCAATAGCCGAAGTAGAAAAAGAATTTGTGCAACAAAAAGGATCGGTCAATGAACTTTTAGAAAAATTCATAAATGAACAGCCAACTATTTCACGTCCAGTTAAAGACTTTTACAACCCTGTGAGAAATGCGCGAGAAAGTATTGAAGAATCGGATGATATGGTAACCGAAACTTTGGCTAAAATATATGCCATTCAGAAAAATTATTCGAAGGCAATTGCGGCATATGAAAAATTAATTTTGTTATATCCAGAAAAAAAGACTTTCTTTGCAAGTCGAATTGAAAATTTAAGAGAAGAACAAAAAAAACGATAAGATGGGAACACTATTTACAGTCATCATATTAATTGCTTGCGTAGCATTAATTTTATTTGTGTTGGTACAGAATCCAAAAGGCGGAGGACTAAACTCCGAGTTTGGTTCAGCTGTTCAACTTGGCGGTGCTAAACGCGCGACAGATATCTTAGAAAAAGGTACTTGGGGCTTGGCAATTGCGATTGCTGTAATTTGTTTAGGAATGGCTGCTGGCGGAAATAGCACGATTACTACAAGTGAAGACGAATTTGGAACAGACGTTGAGACGATTCAGAGTGATGCGACTGGGGATACAGACAATTCAGCACCGGCTGGCGGCATAGTGCCTCCAATGCCGTAATAAGCTAGATTAACCTTATTTATAAATGTCAGTATGTCACGCATACTGACATTTTTTTTTGAAAAAAGGGGAAGAAAAGTGCTATTTTGTCAAACTCGGTTTGAATTAACAGGTTGGCATAAATTATGACACCTTAAGATCATAAGTTTAACTATCATAAACCATAAAAAATACAATTATGTTAAAACCATTAGCAGACAGAGTTCTTATTGAAGCTGCACCGGCAGAAGAAAAGACGGCAAGTGGCATCATTATTCCTGACACGGCAAAAGAAAAGCCTTTAAAAGGAATCGTGATCGCAGTAGGTCCTGGTAAAAAAGATGAACCTATGACGCTGAAAGAAGGAGATACTGTTCTTTATGGACAATACTCAGGAACGGAGATTAAATTAGAGGGAAAAACGTATTTAATTATGCGTGAATCAGACGTCTACGGTATTTTATAAGAATTAACACACGTATTTAAAATTAGCTAAAAATGGCAAAAGAAATAATATTTGATATTGAAGCGAGAGATCGTTTAAAAAGAGGAGTAGATGCCTTGGCAAATGCAGTTAAAATCACATTAGGACCAAAAGGTAGAAATGTAATTATTGACCGAAAATATGGCGCTCCGCACATTACAAAAGATGGTGTAACGGTTGCGAAAGAAATTGAACTAAGCGATCCAGTTGAAAACATGGGCGCACAAATGGTGCGTGAAGTTGCATCAAAAACGGCAGATATTGCTGGAGATGGAACAACAACTGCAACAGTTTTAGCGCAAGCGATTATCTCTGCTGGATTAAAAAACGTAGCAGCAGGAGCAAATCCTATGGATTTAAAGCGTGGAATTGACAAGGCAGTAAAAACGATTGTTGAGCATTTAAAATCACAATCACAAGAAGTTGGATCGGACAATGCCAAAATCGAGCAAATCGCAACAATTTCTGCAAATAACGACAGTTCAATAGGCGCCTTGATTGCGCAAGCAATGGCTGCAGTTGGCAATGAAGGTGTAATTACCGTTGAGGAAGCAAAAGGAACAGAAACGGAGGTTAAAATTGTAGAAGGAATGCAATTCGATCGTGGTTATTTATCCCCTTACTTTGTAACAAATGCAGAAAAAATGATTGTTGAATTGGATAATCCTTACATCCTAATTTACGACAAAAAAATCTCTAACATTCAAGAAATACTTCCAGTTTTAGAACCAGTTGCCCAATCGGGAAAATCACTTTTAATTATTGCTGAAGACATAGACGGAACGGCACTATCGACATTAGTAATTAACCGCTTAAAAGCAGGATTGAAAATAGCAGCTGTAAAAGCGCCTGGATTTGGCGATCGTAGAAAAGCAATGTTGGAAGATATTGCAACGCTTACAGGTGGGACAGTAATTTCAGAAGAACAAGGTTTAAAGTTAGAAAACACGACTATTGAGCACCTAGGAATTGCAGAAAAAATTGACATTGACAAGGACAATACAACAATTGTAAATGGAAATGGATCAAAGGAGCAAATTGAAATGCGCGTGAATCAAATTAAGGCGCAAATGGAAACAACAACTTCGGACTACGACAAAGAAAAATTACAAGAGCGATTAGCTAAGTTGGCTGGTGGAGTTGCTGTACTTTATGTAGGTGCTGCAACAGAAGTTGAAATGAAAGAAAAGAAGGACCGTGTAGATGATGCATTATCAGCAACGCGCGCCGCAGTAGAAGAAGGAATTGTTCCGGGTGGAGGTGTTGCTTTCATTCGTGCCATTAGCGCCCTAAAAGGCATGGAAGGCGTCAATGCAGATGAGACAACAGGAATTGCAATTGTTCGCAGAGCAATTGAAGAACCGCTTCGTCAAATTGTAATCAATGCAGGTGTTGAAGGAGCAGTAATTGTTCAGAAAGTTGCTGAAGGAACAGGTGCATTTGGTTATAATGCACGCACAGATGTTTTTGAAAACTTGTTAGACGCGGGTGTAATTGACCCAACGAAAGTCACGCGAATAGCAATCGAAAACGCTGCTTCAATTTCATCCATGCTTTTGACAACAGAATGTGTCATTGCAGATATACCAGAAGCTGAACCAGCACATGGCGGCGGAATGCCAGGTGGAATGCCAATGATGTAAATCATTGATTTAAGAAAACCTAACTTGTTTTCTAGACGATCTGCTCTTCCCCCTGATTTCGATTAGGGGATAGCGCGGAACGGCAACATAAAAAATCCCGTCTTGAATTTATTCGAGGCGGGATTTATATTTTAAGCAAGACCGTTTATGATAACAGCTTTGCAACGACGTCCTTTATTTAAAAATCTTACCTATCGTTTTAAATATAAGTTTGAGATCAACGGCAAGACTGCGTTCATGAATGTATTTTAGATTTAAATCCAATTTTGCTGGCATGACCTCCTCTACATAAAGTTGCTCTGGATTTTCAGACGTGCCTAATAATTTTTGTTCATCTAAATATTCTATGGTTGCATAATCAGTTAGACCGGGGAGAACCGTTAACACCTTTAGTTGTTCAGCAGAATAAAGCGCTACATATTTTGGCACTTCAGGACGAGGACCTACAACACTCATTTCTCCTTTAATAATATTGATGAGCTGTGGAATTTCATCCAATTTATACCTACGAATAAAGCGCCCCGCACGCGTTACGCGATTATCATTTCCAATTGTTAACTGACCTGCCCTATCAGCATTTGTTCGCATGGATCTAAATTTAAGCAGTCCGAATTCTTTTTGATTTTTACCGACACGGATTTGCTTGTAAAAAACACCACCTCTACTATCCAAAAGTATCCAACTGGCAATAAAAATAAAGAACGGTGAAAATAAAATTAAGGCAATTAAAGAAGAGGTAATATCAAATATTCGTTTTATGAGTTGATACATATTACAACCTATCGATCAAATGATTAACTATATTTTGGCATGCTTCCCCGTTCCCATAAAGGTTCTTTTCAAAATCGAGTTTTGAACTTAACATTTGCTTACAAGCCTCAATAATTTTTGTTTCGTCAGAACCGACAAGGACATTTACACCTGCATCAATCAACTCCACCCATTCCGTCTGTTCGCGCAATGTGACACAGGCTTTTTTGAAAAAATAAGCTTCTTTTTGCAAACCACCGCTATCAGTAAGAACCAAAGACGAATTCTTAATCAATTCGATCATATCAAAATAACCTACCGGAGGAATTGTTTTGAGCAGAAGTTTCAAACCATACATCTCTAACTTTCCCTGCGTCCGAGGATGCAGAGGCAAAACCAAGGGCAAAACATTTGAATGTATATAATTTAAAGCGTTTAAGATCTCAGTCAATTTTGCTTTATCGTCCGTATTTTCTGCTCTATGCAACGTGACTAAACCATATTTATCAAGTCCAATTGACTTTAAAACAGTCGATTTTTCGCCAGAAATTTTGGCATAATAATAAGCTGCATCTTGCATCACATCACCACATTGAACGACGTCACAATCTAACTTATCATATCCTTCTACCATCAAATTTTCAACCGCTGTATCCGTAGGGCAAAAGAGAAAATCAGAAATACGGTCCGTTAAAATACGGTTTACCTCTTCGGGCATTTGCATATTAAAACTTCTTAAACCCGCCTCTACATGCGCCACCTTAATGTGCAATTTTTTTGCGGCTAACGCACCTGCCAAGGTTGAATTTGTATCGCCGTAAATGAGGACTAAATCCGGGTTTTCTTTCAGTAAAATCCCCTCTATACCCTCCAACATGCGGCCTGTCATAGCACCGTGACTTAGGCTATTAATTGCCAAATTATATTTGGGTTTTGGAATTTTCATTTCATCAAAAAACACATCACTCATGTTTTCATCAAAATGTTGCCCCGTGTGAACAAGAATTTCCTCAATTAAATCCGTCTTGGCAAAAACACGACTTAATGCTCCTGCTTTAACAAATTGAGGACGCGCGCCGATAACGGTAATAATTTTAATTTTTTTCATACTATACTACTTCATTTACAGCGGCGATCACAGCTTGGATAACGATATCAACCTGCTCATCCGTTAAATTAAAATAGACAGGTAAGGTAATTTCATTTTTATAATTATCAAAAGATACCGGATAATCTTTCATATCATATCCAATTGATTTATATGCCGTTAAAAGAGGAAGAGGTTGAAAATGCACATTTACAGACACTTGTTTCTCAAAAATTCTGTTAATAATTTCGTCCCGTTGATTTTCCGTTGCATCCTTAATGCGCAACATATACAAATGGTACGAAGATTCTTTTTCTTCCGTTTTGAAGATTGGACGAATCGCCCAAGATTGATTTATAAAACCCGCCTCATAGCGTGCAAAAATTTCTTTACGTCGACCAAGATTGGATTCATATCTTCCCAATTCAATCAAACCAATTGCAGCCTGTATGTCCATCATATTGCACTTATAACCAGGCTCAATCACATCATAACGCCAGCTACCTCCACCCGCTTTAACCTTTGCTAGAGCATCTTTGGATTGTCCATGAAGTGACTTGCGATTAAGACTTGCATAGATTTCTTCCACATCAAAAGTTTGCGGTAAATTCATACAAACCGCGCCACCTTCGGCTGTCGTCAAGTTTTTCACTGCATGAAAAGAAAAAACAGTAATATCTGCAACACTTCCATGCATCTTACCTTTATAAGACGAACCGATACTATGCGCGGCATCTGCCATAACAAGAATACGTCCCAATTTTTTCTGATCCTCCGTACGAGGAGAAAAAAGCACGTTTATTTGAGGTTGTTGTGTTAAGTTTAAAAGCTCGTCATAATCACATGGAAAACCAGCAATATCGACAGGAATGATCACCTTAGTTTTTGCAGTAATACGTTCTTTAATTCGCTGAATTGAAATATTAAAATCCAGCGGATCGATATCGACCATTACAGGCGTTGCTCCGCAATGCATTACCACGTTTGCTGTTGAGCAGTAGGTATAAGCAGGAATAATCACCTCGTCACCTGGCTGAACACCAAACCAACGAAGAACCAATTCCATACCTGCTGTTGCAGAATTTAAACAGATTGTTTTTCGACAATTCACATAGGCCGAAAGTTGATTTTCAAATTCCTTTGTTTTAGGCCCAGTTGTGATCCAACCAGAAAGTAATACTTCACTGACAGCATCAACAATATGTTGATCCATTCGAGGGGGGGAAAAAGGAATCATATTTTCTATTTTTTACAAAAATACAAAATGTTAGGTTAGTGCTAAGCTGATTCAGCTATTTCAATCCTATTCTCCTCATTTTTATTTCGTAAATCGAGCGTGAAAACGGAGAGAAAAAACATAAAAAAGAGAATACCCCATTGCCTTTCGAGAATGGATTCAAATAAAGATGCCGTCGCAACTAATGAAATCAATGCAATTAAAGGATAGTGACCCTTTTTGAATCCGTGCCAACAATAATAAAACAGGCTAAAAATTAAAAACAAACTGGATACAATTCCAATAGACATAGCCGTTTGAAGGTATTGTGAATGCGGATTTAATTCTTTGTTGGCAAAGGCATGCATTCCTTGTGCACGATAATAGTCACGCAATTCATCTTTACGATCACCTGTACCCACACCAAAAGGATGTTCGAGCACAAAATCAAGACTGGTATTCCAAATAATTAGTCGTGCCTTGACACTCTCCGTATTATTTTGATTCGCTTCGATATACGCATCTCTATCGGCGGAATAAGCCTGTAATTCGGCAGAAACCGCATCATAATCTGACCGAAGAAGATCTAAATTCTTGATGGCGAGAAAACCAGTGACGCCCGCCACGATCATCACACCAAAAAAATAGACCAATTTCTTTCTTTTATAAAAAAAAGCGAAGGCGAGGCATGCGATCATGTTAACAAAAGCAATCCAAGGACCGAGCGAATAAAGTTGGTACACAAAATAAAGCGACACAAGCGCAAGTAATACGGCTGTGATTTTAAGCAAAAGCATTTGTTTACGCTGAAAGGCATCTATAAGGATAAAAACCGAACCTGCAATTAAATACAATGCCGCATACGTAGGATGCATCCAAACCGCCAATTTAGAAGACTCATAACAAAAACGCGGACGCTCAACCATTGCACATTGGCTGGCTTGATACCAGCATAAAATCATATAAACAAGCGCGCCGACCATAAATGCCCAATAGAGCCATGATAGCTGAGGACTATGTCTTCTTTTAACGATACCATAAATGAGCGGGAACAATAAGAATGTCAATCGCGTCTCAATATCTTTACCTCCGTAGTCAAAATTTTTGGTAAAAATTAAGCCGATTAGATACGCAAAAAAGAGCAGAATAAAAGGCCAAAATAAGCGATTTGGAACTTGAAAACCGTGTTTAACGCCCCCATAAACTGTATTCAAAAGCAGCGCTAAAATAAGCACAATCACGATTTTCTGATTGATCAATAAAGTACCTGCTAATAGTGTCGATAAAATCAACTCTATTCGCTCATAAGTCGAACGTATCTTTAATTGCTCCAGCATTCGAACAAATCTAATACTTTCCATTTAGAGCTAGCCGAATCTAGCATTAAAACTTTGTTATATTTGTAGAAAGAATTACTTGACTATGGATTTAGTGGATTTAGTAAAAACAATTATCGTTCGAAATATAAAATTGGTGATCGCACTATTTATAGCAGCGATCGCCTTTGCATTAGTTCATTTCAAGATGCAATCTCCCAACTATGTTTCAAATTTCAAGACGAATAATGGGTTTGTGGATTATTCACTCTTTAGAAGTTTAACAGATTTTGAAATTGTGAATACGGAAATGTATGATTTGCCTGAAGATCAATTAAATCAAATAGTAGAACGACTTGCGAAATTTAAGATCTCATATATCGAAGAGACCAACACCAGTTATTCATTTACAGTAAGTTCCAAAACGGAAAGCACGGATCATGATGTGATTCAAAAAGACATTCTAGACTTAATAAATCACAATCGATTTATTAAAAATGCACAAGAAAGCGAAGTGACTGTCATGGAACGAAAACTCACCTTTTTAAAGGAAAAAATAAGTCAATTAGACTCCTTAATGATGGCTCCATCTTCCAATACGCGAATCAGTACTATTCCCAGTGATTCGTATCATCTCTACTCGCAACAATTAGATTTAGAGGAAAAAATAAAGGATATGGGAAATTTTCAAATCATCAAGCCGATTATTTCTGTACAAACGAATAAAAGACCCTTACTTATATTCTTGGCGCTTTATTTGGTTTTGGCGGGATTTATATTCTTTATTTTCAGTAAGAAAGAACAGACTAAAAATTAACATCTCGATCATATATTGATTGATAATAATTCATCATCAATGCTGCATTCTGATGCCAATCATACTTTTTTAAGATGTTGTCACGCGCATTGCATCCGAGATTTTTTCTCAACTGATCATCTAGAATTAATACCTTTAATTTTTCTGCTAAATCGATTGGGTGAGCAGGTTTACAAATTAAACCTGTTTGACCGTCTAATACGACTTCTGGCAAGCCGCCAACGGCAGTAGCAACAACAGGAAGTCCACATGCGCCCGCTTCGACAGCAGATACACCAAAACTTTCCTCCAACGAAGACACAACTGCAATATCCATCTCATTAAAACAGGCTGGCACTTCTTTATTTTGAATATAGCCCCTAAACTCAATTTTATCTTCCAATTTAAGAGAAGCAGCCAATGATTTTAGAACACTTTCTTGACTGCCGGTGCCAGCAATGACGAGTTTTAAATTTAGGGTGGGTAATTCTGTGTGCACT
>Ga0075117_1001417_pt1 | contig 14749 bp, 28 predicted proteins | sample AntAceMetag02UKJ_FD_69789 | JGI IMG/M metagenome (GOLD analysis project Ga0075117, IMG submission 69789) | Saline lake microbial communities from Ace Lake, Antarctica - Antarctic Ace Lake Metagenome 02UKJ | ecosystem: Environmental > Aquatic > Non-marine Saline and Alkaline > Saline | place... | reverse complement strand
CGTGACGGAAAAGATTTTAGCGGGTCGAACATCCGTGAAGGTATTGTCATCCGTCCAGAAGAAGAGCGCAGGGATGACCTGATTGGTCGAGTCCAATTGAAATATGTCTCACCGAAGTATATTCTACGAAAGAATGGTACAGAATTAAATTAAAATAAGTCTTGACATTCTCTAAATTGGTGTTAGTTTAATGGAGTTGAATTATTGGTGTTAGTTTAATGGAGTTGAATTAATGTTATATCTTATCGCCGCAATACTTTTTGTTCTTGGAGTTCTTTTCGGAACGCATGTTTGGTTAATTTTCCAAATAGGTGCTGCGTTGGCAATTATCGTTTTGTTGAATTCTTGGTATGTCAGACGGTATGAGATGGGTGCGCTAATCTTTGTTATTTGTGGAATGGCATTTATTGCCGGCATGCTCGTAGGTGATTTGAATTTTCTAATCCAAAAAGCCGGCGTTGCACCCGATGTTATGTCTTGGTTAACTGGAGCATTTACCGTTGACTGAATCAGAAATTTGTTATGAATGTGGGAGTGACGCTAATGACCCTTTATGAATTTATTATCGGCTGGACACTCATATCATTTTTCTTAACAATTGCTTGTATGAGTGACGGCCCCGAGTCTTTTGAAAATGTGCCAACTACATGGTTGATAATGGTAGCTTGTGTTCCGGGTTTTATAATTATTCTCGGTCTTACCTTAGGTTTTCTTATACTTGCCAGCCCTTTTTTGTTACTGAATTTTTTATGGCAGCAACGCTGACGAAACAGCGAAAGCATTAATCGAATTAGAAAGAAGAAAAATGAAAATCGGTAAACCAGATCCAGAAATAGGTTACTTCGTTTCAGAGTTAATCTCTGAATGCAAACCACTTGATGAGAACAGTCCGTATTGTAATCTTCTACAGTGCAGCCACTTCCGAGATACGTGCGCAGTTGCTGAAGATGAACAAGGATTAGTTGGATTCGTTAGTGGATATATTATTCCGAATGAACCCAACACGTTGTTCATCTGGCAGGTTGCTGTGCATGAAAGAGGGCGCGGACAGAATCTAGGCAAGAAAATGATTATGAATATTGTTCAACGAGAAGAATGCAAAAGCATTGAACATATTCATACGAGCATTACAAAGTTGAACAAACCTAGCCAAAAGGTTTTCGCTAGCATAGCAAAAAGCCTGGACGCTGAGATTGAGAACGAAGTTTTGTTTCATCATGAAGAACATTTTTATGGTGAACAACCAACAGAAATTCTTTATCGAATCGGTCCATTCGAAGATGTGGATGCGTGATGGTTGAATTAGCTAGCGATCAAAAAGTTACTCTCGACTTCAACGATTATTGCAGATTGGTGGATACTTTAGCTGTTCGAATTGAAGCATCTGGTGAGAAAAGACCGGATTGGTTGTTGAAGCACAGACAAAGAATCGTCCGAATTCAATGTAAGTTCCTTTGTTGCGAGAATGAACAAAGAAACATGAACGGTTGGTGCACGAGTTGCGGTGATCCGTGTATTTAACGGAAAGGAATAACCATGATTAAAGACCTTTTTAAAATGACTGATATCGGGGCCCGTCTCGATGATTTAGTAAAAGAAAAGAAAATCAATAGCAAAAACCAATCCCAATTCTGTCTGTATTATGTCTTAGGTGGATTTAATTTAGAGCTCATTTTCTGTTTTATAATTGTGATAACGGTTCTTTTGCTAATTGTCTTTACAGTTCTTTTAGTAGCAATTTTTCCTTGGATTTTAATTTTTTTCGTGATAGCATTAGTTTTGTTTATTCGAAAGAAATGTAAGGAAAATTGGGAAATTCTAAAGGAGAGAAGAAAATGAGTATGTTTCAATTGCTAAAAGAATATTATTTGCAAGCTCGCAAAGATAAGTCATCCGGCTCCGGACGTGGTTTGCATGTTGGTTTGTATTCTTCACTGGTATCTGACATTAGCCGAAAGGCAAAAGATGACGGAAACCGTGAACCAACCGACGCAGACGTGGTAAAGATAGCGCAGGCTTATGATAAGTCCGTGCGCGCTAATCTAGAAATTCTGTATAAAACAGATCGTCAAGAAGACATTCGTAAAGCCGAGCAAGAGCTTGAAGTCTTGGAAACGTTCATTCCTCAGACATTGTCTGAAGAAGAAACGCAAGAAGCAGTCGAAGAAGCTGTGAAAGAAACTGACGCCGAAACCATGAAAGACATGGGTAAGGTTATGTCGGTTTTGAAAGAAAAGCACGGAACTCAATTGGATATGCAATTGGCTTCCAAACTTCTCAAAAAGATAATTCAATAATCTTTTTGGTTTTTAGACCCTAGGTTGTTAGACTTAGGATATTAACTACTCACACTTAATCAAACATGAAAGGACTAAAAAATGAGTAATACAGTTCGAGTTCGTCTTCCAAATGGTCAGGTTTTACGCGCCCGTTTGAATGACAAAACAGAAAATGGTTTCCGCAAGGCTTACGTTCGCGTTGGCAGTGGCGTCGACCAGACTTCAATTTCCGGTCGTGTTCCTGCACGTCACGGGTTCACCGACGGTCGGGTTCTTCCGTTCCAAGTCAAAGCAGACGGCACCAATTCCCGTTTGGCTTTCGAAGGAACCGACACGTACGTCGGCTAATTAATCCATTTTAACAAAGTAAAGGAATAAAATGAAAAAGACTATTCTAGCAGCAGCTCTTATGCTGACAGTTGGTTTTGGTGCGACAGCAGTAAGTCAAGTAAATGTTGACGGCGATGATGACCAGTACAATGGTGCATACTTCGTTGGTGCAGCAAACACCGCTTCTGTTGCCGCAGTTGGTATCCAGGGCAATCTGCTTGTTGGTAAAGCAACACAGAGTGTAGGTGCATTTGGTGCACAGACGTCGGTTGGTCAAGTCAACAAAGACAGTGACGACGATCAGAAAAACAACGCGATGTTTGTTGGAACTCTGAACACTGGCGACGTGGCTGCAGCTGGAACACAAGTTAACGTGCTTACCGGTAAAGCTTCCCAAGATGTTAACGCATCTGGCGCTGGTACGTTTATTGCTCAGAAAAACGCAGCAAACTATGGTGAAGATGACCAAACTAACAATGTTAGTTTCGCTGGTACTCTGAACACTGGCGCAGTTGCTGCATCCGGTACCCAAATTAACGGTGCGGTATTCAGAGCAACACAATCTGTTAGCGCAATTGGTGCAGGTGTGAGTGTTGATCAGATCAACGCCAACACTGATAGTTCGCAGAGAAACGTTGCTTCTGGCATCCTTTCTGTAAATGTTGGACCTACTGCCGCAGCCGGCACTCAACTAAACTTGGGTGTGGCTAAAGCAAGTCAGAGCATTGGATCGGTTGGATCGTCTGCTAACATTAGCCAAGCTAATCGTTATAACGACTAAACTAAAGATAAGTGGGGTGGCTTCGGTCACCCCACTTATCTTTTTGACTTGATATATAGAAATGTCGTATAAATATGTTGCACCTGCTAAGAAGGTGTTATTTTAAACCGGTTGCCTATTTAGGGACCAATGAAAGGAGAACAAAATGTTTCCAGAATTTAAAATTGCTACAACCCCGGTAGAATTCATCGAACAGATTCAGAAAGCACAGAAGGAATTCTTTGATGCAATGGAAAAAGGTGTATCGTCTTGGCGTGCAGCATCTACAAAAACTACCGAGCTAGCTTTCGCTCCAATTAAAAAGTAAAATTTTAGTTAGACTTTAATAGTCGATTCATTAAATTGGATCGACTATTTTTTTCTGCGATCATCCCTTAGGAAAGAAATATTAATAAGTCGGCGCTCGTTTTCCCAAAGAGTTTGTGAATCAGCACATCTCCGAACACTAAAGAAATACGGTCTCTCAGCTACCCCGTTCATAATCGGGGTGATAACAAGATAATTTTCTATAATAGATCCGTCTTTGTTTTGGTTTTGTACCTTACCTGCCCAACTTTGTCCTTTAGATAAAGTTTCTTGCATTTCTTTGTATTTGTATTTGTATTTGTCTGCGGAAGAATCAACTGGTCTTAAAATTTCAATATTTTTGCCGACTACTTCATCGAAGGTCCATCCGGTGAGTTTTTCAAAAATTTTATTTACGAACAGAACTTCCCCTTCGAAATTATTGATGACAACAGAATCGGACATATTATTAAAAATATTCTCGAATATACGGACTTTACGTTCTGCGTCTCTTAATCTTTTTGAAACGTCGTTAGCTGTTTCGGATGTTTGCGTTGCTTCGTCTTTTAATGCTTGAGTAAACCGGTCTAACTGCGGGATATCGAAAAATTTTTCTTTTGGTTGTGCCATCATTTGGGGTTCCCTTATCAGTGATTCAAACGGCCTTGCATTTCTGCCAAGACTAGTCTAATATCCTGAAGTGCTTTTGTTGTAATTTTATCACGTTCATGTGACTTGTTAATAACTTCAATTAGATTTTTCGTATATTCTTCTACCATCTTGTCGTGGTTTTTCGATTGATCCACGTTCTGTTTTTGTGTCCTAAAACCGAAATAACCCATTCCGACAATACCCAAAATCAAAACAGCAAATATGCCACCTGTTGCGGGATCTGTAATAAGAACGGCAATCATTCCCTTCAATATTTCCATTCTTTTTTCTCCCGTAGTTTCTTATTCTTAATACCTATTTAATCAAAAACTTGCTTGACACGCCCATTAGTTTCTTATTCTTAATACCTATTTAATCAAAAACTTGCTTGACACGCCCATTTTATTCTGTTAAATTAGTAAATACTTCTAGGAGGGTTTAAATGAGAATTTCGGAAATTATGAACTTAAATGAAAGTCGGATTGATCCGAGTTCCATCGTAACTGATGACCTGAAGGAAATCGTTAAAGTATTCAAATCAAACGGTTTTGACATCAAAATTGCGGGCGGCGCGGTTCGTGATCTGCTCTTGGGTAAAGACCCTAAGGATATTGATCTTGCAACCACCGCAACGCCTGATGAAATGGTTGAGTTGCTTAAGGATTTCCGTACAATTCCTACTGGATTGCAGCACGGAACCATTACAGTGCTGGGCAGAAGAACCGGTGAAGAATACGAAATCACCACTCTTAGAATTGATACAAATCAAACTGGCCGCCATGCTGACGTTGAATGGACGACTGATTTTAAACAAGACGCCGCACGTCGTGACTTAACTTATAATGCAATGTTCATGGATTTGGACGGAACCCTGCACGACTACTTTGGCGGCAAGGAAGATCTTGAGAAAGGGATTACCAAAGCCGTCGGAGATACAGGCGAGCGTTTCCAGGAAGATTACTTGCGTATCCTGCGTCTGTTCCGTTTCTCTGCTCGGTATGGGCATAAGCTAGAACCCGAAGTGATTAATGCAATCACACGTAACGCAAAGGGACTAAAGCAAGTCAGCGGTGAACGCTACTGGCTAGAGATGCAAAAGATCTTGTCAACACCGAAAGCTGAATTGGCGGCGGATCAAATGATCAAGACTGGCGTTGCTGACATTATTGGTTTGAACGTCACTAATTTCGATGGTTTGAAACTAGCAGAGAAGGGTGATCCGATCCTGACACTAGCAGCTATTGTCGATACCAAAACGGCTAAAAATCTGGTTGAGAAGTGGAAGCTGTCAAGTGAAGAAGGTAATCGTCTGGTTACAGTTGCGGCACTTAACCCGTATACTTGGACAGAAAAACAAATGAAAGAACAAATCGTCAACCACAAGAAGTCCGAATGGGCGAAGGCTAGATTTGTTGATGCCTTGGTGATCCAAGGCAGGTCTTCTTCAATCAAATCCTGGGATATTCCGGTGTTCCCTGTCACCGGACAAGACCTGATCAACATAGGTGTCAAGCCAGGACCCGACATGGGTAAAGTTTTAAAAGCCTTGAAGGATCGTTGGATCGCCAGTAATTTCACTGCCAGCAAAGAAGAATTACTAAAAACTGCTTGACTTCTACCATATTGGTGTTATCTTATAATGACAACATTGGAAAGGACACGTCATGTCAATTGCAAAAACAATTCACGCTCAAATCGTAACGATGGACTTCTTTGCTTTCGGAGCTTGGGGCGCAAAAGATCTAGTGGCTCTCGACGAAGGTTTGCAGTTCCGTACAAGCGGCATGGTCAAAAACAAAGGTATCGTTAAGGTCGTCCTGAACGGTTCTGATCTTTATGATATCACGTTTGGTAAAGTCCGCAAAATGCAATACTCCGAGCGCGTCAAAATTAAGGACGTGTTCGTCGAGGATCTGATCAAAGAAATTGACAATTTGGTTGGATAAATGCTTGACTTCTACCATATTGGTGTTATCATAAGGAACATTAATAAAAAGGACAAAGCAAATGATGAACAGAACCCAAGTTAATAAAATGATTCGGAAGTTCACAGCATCAGGCGCCGAATTCACCAATTGGTCGAAAGACGGCAGCGGTGATAGTTATAAAGTTGAGTTCAAACTCAACGGAAAAGAATTTCTGGTTGCGATGGAAAAGCCTACGCAGTTATCGGTTTGTTCTAAGAAAGATTACGCTTGGAAAGAAACCGGTTCTTTTGACGCCACCCTAGCCGCAATGCAATAAGGAAAAACGATGACCGAACAATTTCCCGTACTATACATCCTGATGCGCACCGATTTGCCGAGCATGAATCCAGGCAAGGCAATGGCGCAAGCATCACACGCCTCGAACGCTTTTGTTCATGAAATGAATGAAGCGAAAGCTGATGGCTATGAATCATTCGTGCCAAGCCTAGAGAATGCTGGCGCCCAGTTTGAAGATTGGCAGAATCAAACATTCCAAGGCTTTGGTACTGTTTTGGTGCTCGGCGTCACTAAAGACCAAATGCACACCGCAGTTGACGTTGCTAAGCAGTTGGGTTTTGCCGCCAACGAAGTTACCGATCCAACATATCCCGCACACTTGGGCACGGAAGCAGTTGATATTATTAACAAAATGAGTCCAACTGCAATGTTGGATCATGCAATTGAATCGGCAGACGCTTTGTTGGATGGTCGTCCGGTCTCGCCTTGGACAGCACCTTGTATCCCAGCTGGTGATAAGACAGTGACGTTCCGTATGGAAGACACTTGTTCTTATGTTTTCGGCGATAAGAACGATCCGATGTTGGCAGCAGTTGTCGGCAACTTTAAACTCCATGCGTAAGGAACAGACATGAAATTACTACCGGCACCAAATACGCTTCTGGGTTTGGCCTTTGTCGAGGTTTGAAAAAGATCAAGAAAACTCTTGACTTGTGTCGTGTTGGTGTTATCATACAGATAATGAGAAACAAAGGAGTTACCGACATGGAACACGTAATCAAAAACATCATCGCAGAGCTAGCAGCAACCGGTGGCAAGGTTGACAGCAATCCTTATCATAACGGTTTTGTCCTCGGCTTGTCCCAGGCGCTGTCAAAGCTCGAAGACCATGCAGACGAGTACAAAGAAGCATACCGGCAGGTCAACGCGCTGGGCGGATACGCCGCTGATCCTTTCGATAAAGGCTATTGTTCGGCTCTCTCGGTTGTTTTGTTTGAAATGGATTCACTTACGCCTTTTAAGGAGAAAGCTTATGCTTCGTAAAAATGAAGAAATTATGATTCTCACTGGTTTTATCGGTTTGCTTTTGTTCGGTGGGTTGTGGGTTGTAAATCACTTTTCTGACCGCGAAGAAAAACGGATTGCCTTTCTTGAAAAATTCAACGCGATCCAAGCCAGCAATCAAATATTGATCCGAGAACTGAAAGAACGTAGTCTTGAACTACGGGGATATGTCGCCTACAATGCCGGCGATCTTCAAGAGTTCATCAAACGGGTTGAGAAATGAAAAAGAAACTAACAAGAGCTGAAAGCCAGGCGTTGGCGTTGAAAAGACATGAAGTTTTTTTGAAGTCAGTTGGATTCAAAGGGACGGCAAAAGGTTTTCGTCCAGTCAAGAAAGCCTTTGAAGATCCGTTGCCAACGCGCCGTGTCGCTCCAACGTCAGATTCTATGGAGCACGTTAACTCTGCACCCAAGACAAAACCAGAAGGTGCCAAAGAGTTCACCGTAGCGCCCGCGTTCAACAAAGGCGGATACCAGTTGGTGACGCCGTCGAATATTAAAGACATCGGGAGAGCCTAATGCCAAGCATGGTAGAAGTTGAATGCAAGAAATGCAAAGAGCCGTTCATGGCTCGCGTAGCTGATCGTAACCGTGGCTGGGGAAAGTTCTGTTCGAAAGCTTGCAAAGCAAAAGAACAAGAGAAAAGAACCGGCCAATATAGCGCGCATCTTATGCGAAAGAAAGTTCAGCATTATCGTGATGAATTTGGAGGAATACCGCAATTTGATCGCAACGGTGATTACGCTGGTTTCTGTGATCCAGGCTTCGACAACACGTCGTGCCAAAACGAGTAAGGTGAATTATGAAAATTAATGAAGAACTAGAAGTCATGGCGCGAGCAATTTATGAGACTTCGCCAATCTCAGCATCCAGGATAGTTCCGGGAACTGATAAAAAAGAAACCCGGAATATCAGCTGGGATGACCTAATTTATGAAGGTGAAGTTGGTTGCGACCTCAGGCAATTAAACCTTGAACGTGCACAAAATGCGATTCAAGCTAAGGATCGCGCAAGGGTTGATCGACAAGTTGATGACCTTATGAAATTGCACAACAACGCTATGAAATCAGCGATCAGCCGAGCCGAAGAAATGGGTTTGGTTTTTGTCAACAATCAAGGCAATAAATGTGCTTTGAATCCGGCGGTGGTAAAGAAACAGAATCCTTCCGTCAATCAAATCGAAAACATCAAAAAGTTGCATTGTGAAGCTTATGATCTGATCGAGGATTCCAAAACGCCTACCAAAACTTGGGAGGAATACCGAGCAGAAATGGAAGCAATCGAATTCGAAATGCAAGTGAATTGGAACTTCGAAAAAGATGCGAACTACCATACATGGTGGAAGAAGTTTCCTGCTTGTACTTGCCCTCAAATGGATAACGAAGATCCGATCTATTATGGTCGAGGTAAAATCACTCTAGGTAATTGTCCTATGCATGGAGGTTCCCTTTGACAGTGATTGATATTCAACCGTATTTGATTGATCGAAAACGCGAAGAGCATGAACGAGAAATGAATGAACGACTGTTCCGTCAAGGTCTTGAGGACTTTCATTCAAGCACGAGTTTTAGCTTCAAAATGCCACAAACGATCCAAGATACGTCAACGGAAAAATGAATTTCAAACTACTTGAAAACCTTAATGGTTTTTGAAGAAACGAACAGTTTAAGGAGTTTAAGTAAGATGGTTGAAATTTCAGATGAAGAGTTCAAACTCTTTGAATTGTATCGTAAGGTATTCACTCATCTTAACGCGGAAAAATTAGCAGGTGTTTATTTCATCTGTGGAGAATCCGGTGAAAAAGACTCAAACGGTCTGCCGGATAGGATTCATGTCTGTCCTGCATACGGAGCCGATTTTCGTTGTACGACAGTTTACTCAAAAAAAGTGCTTGACTGATTTCTACCTGATGTTATCGTAAGGAACATTAGGAAAAGGATTAAGCAAATGGTTTATCGAGTAGTAGGTCCAGACGAACACACAAACAAACGGAGAAAGCCAATGTTAAATCGTGAAATTGAAACGCACTTTGAGAATCCTCCAATTCCAACTAATGCTTTTGATTGGGTAGCCGTATTCTCTGACTACGACGAAGGCGATGTTGTTGGCCACGGTGCCACCGAGCAAGAAGCAATTGATGATCTCATCATCAATGAAGCAGAATAATGAAAAATCAGGGAAAACTTTGGGATCGCTACCAAATTTATCTAGCGAACACCGACGACAAATTTCCTTTGACCTTTGATGAGTGGTTGGAAAGATAATGCAACAGACCATTGAAATCAGCGAAGAACAACAGGCCGCCGCGAAAAGGACCAAATGTCCTTGCCTAGGCTCCGGTAGTTTGGTTACATTCAGCAACGGCAAGCCTATTTGATGGGTTTGTCCGGGTTGTGGGCCGAAGCGCCAATTCGCTGATTTTGGCCCCGCAGAAATACATTGCCATTCTTTGGGCATTGTTGATACAAGCGAAAATTCCTTTAAGCTGTCGGACTTCTCAGAAGGAGCACTGATGGCTCACGTGATGCACAAAGCCGGGATCTTCCCGTCGGTATCACAGGCTAGAAAGAACGGCTGGGATCGTCCCATCGAGGTCGGCCAATGGTCGGTCACGAAGAAAAAGATTAAGGTAGAGGTGAAACAATGAAAAATCTGAAGAACTAGAAGCGATGGCGCAAGCAATTTATGAGACTTCGCCAATCTCAGCAACCAGGATCGTTCGAAAGGGTCGAGCTCGTTGGGAGCGTGTTCCTCACCTTACTCGTGAAGGTAGAGGTGAAACAATGACAAATATTGATCAAGCACTCGAAAATCTCAAAGATTCGTTTAAACTTCTTGCAGACAAAAACACGACCGAGCGACAAGATTTTGAGCACTCCCTCAAAACCATTCATTCATGTGTTTGGACGGTGATGACTGTTGGCGACGACCTTTGGGAGCACGCCATGCGAAACATCGAAATTGAAATGCGTGATCGTGGCGTTAAACCGTTCCCGCGGCAATTAGCCGAACACCGCAAACCGAAATCAACATACTGAAGACGGAACCAAAGTGGTTGCACTGATTTTCTAGAAGAATGTGAAATTGTTGAATACGAATTACATGAAACCCGCGCCGCAGTAATTGGAAATTTTATTCCTCCTAAAGTCTGGCGCCGACTATATCCCAGTCAACCACGTTCCAGAATTCTCTGACGTATAGTTCTTTGCTCGGTCCGTGGTCTAGGTAATAAGCGTGCTCCCACATATCCAAGATCAAAACAATCCCGTCAACCTTTTTATGGTTAGGGATTTGGATAATTGCTCCGTTTTCAGTTAGAGCAGCCCAACCATTACCTTGAATAGTGGTTGCTTGCTCGCTGAATTCAGTTTTGAATTTACCAACCGACTTGAAGTTATCAATAATAAATTCTTTAGCTTGGATATTCTCGATCTTGCCTTGATGCGGTGAGGTTAGGTTTTCGAAATATTTCTGATGCAAGAACGCACCAGCTTCTTGGAAAGAATCACCGGTGTCGTTAAACTTTTTGACATAACCGCGGTAAAGAGTATTAAAATGGAGATCCATTGTTTGGGCACCGATGTGGGGCGCTAAGTCTCCCATGTCGTATCCAGGGAGAATCCTGCGCATTTTGGCCTTTGACTCGAACACTAGGTCATCAAATTCCATACGAAACTCCTCTAACAAGTCATCTACTTTCTTTTCTTTGCTAGCGTGTTGTTGCTTTTGGTAGATAGCGTTTAGGTTATCAAAGTTCACGATCCTTGACCTCCGGTATTGGGATTAGGTTGCATGTCTTTTGTTACCTCGTAGGAACCGTCCGGATAATCGTTTTCACGGAACTGATTCATGTTTGAAACTGGTTTCTTTCCTGTTCTAGCAAACCCGTTGATTTCGTTCTTACCGGATAGGTTTACAAATTCTTCTGGATTCAAGTCTAAGCCAATTTCTACATTCAACTCATCGAATTGGTAATTGTTTCGACGCATGAACTTGATTGCCTTTTGAATTTGTTCTCTGCTAGTTGATTGTAAAGTCGGCACGTCCGTTTCTAAATATCGCACCCAACCGTTGTCATACATAATTTCTGCAACAACCGGATCGTAAAGAGTGTCATCATCTGGCTGATCCATTTCTGAGAATAGACTTGGACTCAACCCGTACTTCTGGGGATTTTGGTATGCGTGATGAGTATGGTGTGAACCTCGAACATCAACGATTTTCTGGCTATCGGGATTTACCCATTCCTTTTTTTTACCGTCTAAGTTCTCTTTGATATCCTTCTTAATCCTATCACCTATGTGCAGAACAAACTTTCGAATGAATCGGTTCCATACTTTCTTTCTTTTCGGTTCTTGGCTTTTGCCGAACTTATTGTAGAATTGATTAAAGGTAGGTGACTTTATTGCCAAGGCCTGGATGATGCCCTGTTCGTTTAGTCTTTTGAGAGCTAACTCTAAATTGATATTCGAATGTAATAGTTCTTGAACAGCGTTTGCTGCATAAGGGCTGAGTTCGTGTTTATCACTTAGATAAATTTCTTTTGTATCGCTAGTGTCTTTGGCACTCAAATAACCTTTACGGTTTCCTATTTTGGCTTTGGATTTAATCCATTGCTGAGAATGCATAAGCTCATGCACCACAATCTGTTGTAGATCCTCGACTAAATCTTCCCAAAGATCAATTCCCTTTGGTCCTGAGGTATTTTTGACTTGCTTCCATGCTTCTTTTGGTAGGAGCAAGGTAAACATCGCTCTACCGTTTTTGTGATTATAAAGCATGCTGCCTGACATATTCGGGTTAGTGGTTAAGTTCAATTCAATAATCACGTTGGATCTTTTCAAACCCAAGTTTTCGATATAATCTTTAATGATCTTACCTAAGCCTTTTCTCAAAGTAGAAGACATTGCTCCCGGAGATTCCCATACATTCTGCTTGCTTAACATTCTTCTAATTACTGGCTTGACAATGTTCTCAATCTCTACGGCGTTGATGTCTTCGTCGAGTTTTTCATTTCTATGCATTCTAAACGTAGATTTGTAACCTTGTTCTTGCTTCTCGAACGAATATCCTAAAGCCTTAGCAAAACGATTCAATAGACGACTATAAAGATTAACGCGACTTTCAACCCGACCTGATGGATTTGGATCCTTTTCAGCCACAAACATTACTTCTTTTGGTTTAATCTTTGTTACGAAATCCTGAAGCATAGCAACCACAGTAGCAAAGATTTTAAACTGATCACCACTGCCTGTCTTTGATGTTTCTTTGTCGGTTTCAAAGCTAACTACCCATGTTCCATTTTCATAGCCACTTATCGACACATCGACTGTCTTGCCAGATTGCTCAGTAAAACTACCGTACCAGTCTAAAGGCTTTTGATCTGTCCATTGGTACGGATATGCTTTGTCAAAGGATTCATCTAGGTTCTCAGGCATCAGTTTCTTAACGCGACCTTTGAAAATTGTTTGATCACCTTTATTTGTCTTAGCCACGGGTTGATTGTGCTTGTCTTTCTTGAATCCTTTGATTTCGGCTTTTCTGTTCTTAAACTTGCCAACCATTAGCTCATCACCGACATTAAGATCCGGTAGCTCTAACGTATCCTCTTTTTCTTCATTGACTTTGGAGAAAATTTCGTTTAGTTTCATTTCGCCACCGATTGCACTTTTTCTGTTGGATTTTTAATATATTTCATCGCTTTTCCGTTTTCACTCATAGCCTTACTAACTCGTTTAGTTTCATCCTTCAGACTCCCATCCACAACTCGGGCATTGCGCTTCTGACCGTTTAGCAGTGAATTTCTCTCCGCAGTCCATGCACATATATTTTTCAGTCGGATCTTTTTTGTTTGCTCTCATCTGTCTGAATGCGCCCATGACTTTTTCGTTCTCTTCTTTCTTGCGGGCCTGTTCCTCACGGTAGCTGCGTAAGAACTGATCCCAATTTTTTTAACCAGTTCTTTTGCTTCTTCTCGACCAGCTCCGGAACGTACGACGTCACCAACGAGTTTAAGGAAAATGTCTTGTTCAGTTTCGTTAGATTCGTTTACATTAGCTTCCATATCTTTCAGTCGATCATAATAATCAGGGAACTCTGCAATGTGGTCAAGAGCAATCTCTTTTGCCATAACCTCATCTTTGGTATGTTCTTTTTCTATTTTGGTTCCTTTTTCAACCTGTGACAAAATTTCATCAAGGGAGACTCCGTGCTTCTTCGCAAGTTCTTCAGCAGACGGTGTGGGTACACCAAAGCTTTCTTTATCGAATAGTTCATTTAATCGCATTTTAAATCTCCTTCACTAGATATTTAGTTCCAAATAAATAAGACAAATAGATTTGGAGAAGACATGGCAGCACCAGTATGGATAACTGATTTCGGAAGGATCGCAACGGTCGAAGAAGGCAGCGCACTTTCTGTTGAAATCGAATTCACTTCCGCTTCAACCGCAACGGTTATTGCTCTTTCTGGAGAAATTCCAGACGGCACGGTAATTCAGAAGATTTCGAATACGTTATATCGTGTGCAAGGCACGGTATCCGCTATCCCAACAGAAACAGAATACTTCTTCACCTTACGAGCAAACAACGACGACGGAGAGTCTGAGAGAGGGTTCTCGATCTTAGTCAGTCAAATTACCCCACAGTGGTTGGCATTAACACGATTAGACACCGTTGTAGAACTAGACTCCGTTGAAATCCAGTTTCAACTTGATGATCCAGGCGGAACTGCTACGTTCACTAAAATCGCAGGAACATTGCCACCGGGCGTGTCACTTAACGACACTGGATTGTTAAAGGGTCGTGTTGGTGAGGTTGATGTAGATACCGTTTATACATTCACAATGCGAGCAGTTTCTTCTGAAGGAACTGTGATTGATAAAGTCTTTGAGATTGAAGTTCAGAATGCTACCGGAAACAGAAGTCCAATTTGGTTGACGTCATCCGGGCAGATTGGAATTATCAACAACGGTGAAACGAGCCCGTTGGTATTGAATGCATTCGACCCTGACGGCGACGTTATCACGTACTCAATCACTTCTGGTTCATTACCAACTGGATTGACGTTGAATACAGCAACTGGTGCTATTGAAGGTGTATGCACGGCGACTATTCAAGGTAACTGGCCTTTTAATGCAAGAATTTCAGACGGTA
>Ga0075117_1001416_pt1 | contig 14750 bp, 15 predicted proteins | sample AntAceMetag02UKJ_FD_69789 | JGI IMG/M metagenome (GOLD analysis project Ga0075117, IMG submission 69789) | Saline lake microbial communities from Ace Lake, Antarctica - Antarctic Ace Lake Metagenome 02UKJ | ecosystem: Environmental > Aquatic > Non-marine Saline and Alkaline > Saline | place... | reverse complement strand
AGGCTCCAATATCCAGGTTCTGATAATACCCATCAATCAACGTTCCAAAGCAATATGTAGAGTTTAATATTTGTTTAACATTAGAATTATTTAAAAAATGTCTGACAGTTAAATGTCACAAAATGAATATGGTTATCACATTTAAAATTAGCAGATTACAAGTATCATTACTTACTTCTATCCTATTAGTTGAGGTGCTCAATCCGCAATATATTATTATTTAAAAATGCAGTTTAATCCAACACAAGCATGATTACGACATTTATAAAAGACACTCCATTTAAATTTGACCTAGGTAATGTATACAGGCATATTTTGCTAAACAAAGACCAAATTGAGCCGAAAATAGCAATAGAAGCTTACCATTCGCTTAGGAGTTTCCAAAAGGGTAAGGTAGAGCCTAAATTCCCCTTCTATCCAAAAAACTGGGAGTTTATAAAAAACACGCTTGTTGAATACCAGAGAAACAACCTAGAGTCTATCCCAAACAAATTCTATTTCATAAAAGCAACTTTTGACGAGGGTACCTTAACAAAAACTGAAAGAGACCTAATTCATGTCTCAACAGCTATTGACCTTGAAGATGGCGGAATAGAATATGACTGGGATAAATGGAAGTTATTCCAGTACGATATTTACTCTACAGAGGATAAATTTATCCTAGAATGGCAAAATACCGAATCTCATAAGTATTGGCTTTCATGGTATCTCACTTTACTTGACGAGGCTCTTTTTAACCAAGATTTGCTAACTAATCTAGAATTATTTACCAGGCTAGGTAGAGCTGATTTAAATGAACTTTTGGCAGAGTTGCATATTAAAAACCTTGATCTATTTCTTTTATCAGATTGGGACTTGAAATTAGAAAAAATGCACAGTCAAAGTTTGGCTGGCGACATTGCTCCAGAAGAACCAAATACTAGTAAGTCAATGACAGTTAAAAGGCCCGTTTCAAGAAAAAAAGGAGACTTTCTGACAACCTTAACATCCAATCAGACGAATCTTTTATTTCGCTATTTACAACAATCTGACATTATCATAAAAGACCCTAGCATACAGAGCAACTTAAACCTTGCTAAGTTAATTTCAGGACTAACAGGATATAACATTGATGGTCAAAGAAATCAGATTTCAAGGCCGACAAAAAAAGACTTAATAGAAATAGTCAAGAATCTTAAAAAAAGTATCGAACTAATTAACAACGATTTAAAGTAATTTTTTCACCCCAACGAACAAGTTTGTGGATCACAACTAAGCAAATTTACTTCTAAATCCTTACTCCCTTTGGTCATCAATAAATAACAAACGATGACTAAAGTAATCATTACTACACCGGAAGAGCTTGAGCTCTTGATCACTAACATTCTGAAAAGAAATCTCCTGAATAACGCCTTAAGTGTTGAAAAGCATGAAAGGGCTATTATGTCACTTGATGAAGCTTCTGCCTTTCTTCAGATTCCGAAAAACACCCTTTACGGATACACCTCAAAAAGAAAAATACCTCACCAAAAGGTAGGTAGATCTTTAAAGTTTAGACGGGAAGAGCTAATCGGTTGGTTAGAAGAAAATCAACGTAAAACCGCAAAGCAAATCCAAAATGAGAACTGAAACTATAAAACCATCCAACTAAGAAAAGTCCATTAGGACAATTAAAGACATTCCACACACATAAAAACATTACAAAAAAAGATGCACACCAATAGAACTGGGCGACAACTAGATGTCGAAGCGATGGCTAACGCTACAAACAAAATTACGCTAGGCTTCAAATGCGAACCACAAGTAAAAATGGCTATGGCTATGGAAGCCAAAGAATACGGGATGTCCTTATCCGAATATGCTGAAGTAATTGCCAGCACAAGACATGATTCGGGTTCTAATCAAGAGCAGCAAGAGCTGTTGAAAGAAATTAAATCACTAAAGGCCAAAATAGGCTTTTACGAGAGTGATCTATTAAGAAAGCACTTAGAGGCTAACAGAGGTGAAATAAATCATTTCACTGACTCTTTAGGCAATCATCGGGAAATTCAAATCACTTCCCTTGAAGACATCTATACTGTAATTATTAATTCAATTAAATTAAGGAGCTAATGTTAGAATTTAAAAACAATCCTTTTCCTAATACCTATGTCGTTGAACCTAAGGTGGCACCTTCTCTAGGTACAAGTCAAAATAATCAACCGAGACCTGCAGAACTCCCTGTCAATAAGAACATAACTGAAGTTTATTCCTATGGACGCGGACACTATGCAGCTCCACCTGCACTACCAAGTAATGAGTCATCTAAAGGCATTGGCAATTTTTGGTTGGTAGTATTGGTTCTTGGGGCTATTAGCTTTATCGTATTTTACCTTTTTGAAAAGTATTGGCGGGTGTATAAGGGCCGAATCTTACTATTTCTGGGAACCCAGCCTGATGTCACAGAAAGCGAAGATTAGGAAAATGTTTAAACTATGTTTAAACCAGGTTTTCGACAGGAATCTCTAATCAAACAAAAAGCCTCATAACTTCTTAGTTATGAGGCTTTTGCTTTTGTGATCCCAGCACGATTCGAACGTGCGACCGTCTGCTTAGAAGGCAGATGCTCTATCCAGCTGAGCTATGGGACCTCCTTAAATCGGAGTGCAAAAGTAATGTTCTTATTATTTTTATCCAATAAGGACATTGAATTAAATTTAAAATAAATTCTAATCAGCATTCAATTGCCATTAAAGACGAAACTTCACCACATGATTGGTAAATTTGGTCATCAATAAATGTGAACTATGAAACTATTCTCTGCCCAAACCTATTCCGCCCGCAGGGCTCAACTTAAATCTTCTGTAAAATCTGGTCTTATTCTCCTTTTAGGGAATGATGAAGCTTCCATAAATTGTACAGATAATCATTACAGATACCGTCAAGACAGTAGCTTTCTTTATTTCTTTGGTATTAGTCAGCCTAACCTTAATGCCATCATCGATGTAGATTCTGGTGAAGAAGTCCTTTTTGGTAATGAATTGTCTATTGAAGATATTATTATTGTGGGGCAGCAAGAAACCCTTGGCTCTATGGCAGAGAAGGTTGGCATTAAAAATCTCCAACCCAGCTCTAATTTAACGGCCAAAATATCTAAGACACTAGCCTCCAAACAAAATATCCATTACTTACCACCTTACCGTTTTGATAATATTCTAAAACTCTCCGAATGGCTTCAGAAAACACCAAGTACGATTAAAAGTGGTGCATCTAAAGAGTTAATAAACGCAGTTGTAAACCTAAGATCTTATAAATCAGAGGAAGAAATTATAGAAATGACCTATGCCGTGAATGTATCTGGCATGATGCATCAAAATGCGATGAAGGCCGCAATGGACCCACAGAAAGACTTTGAATTTGAATTAGTCGCAGAAATATATAAAACAGCCAAGGCAAACAATTGCTACTTAGCTTATCCAGCCATCTTTTCGATTAATGGCCAAACGCTCCATAATCATTATCATGGTAACAAGATAGATAAAGACCGAATGATACTTAATGATTCTGGTGCTGAAAATGAAATGTGTTATGCTGGAGATATCACTCGTACGTTCCCTGCGAATGGGAAATTCACTACCAAACAAAAAGAGATTTATGATATTGTACTGGAGATGGAAGAAAGCTCTATAGCGTCTTTGAAGGCTGGTGTTATGAATAGAGATATTCACATTGCTAGTAATGAACTGATGCTATCAAGGCTTAAAGAACTAGACATCATCTCTGGAGATGTGAAAGATTTAACTCAGCAAGGTCTTGGTGGTCTTTTTATGCCCCATGGCCTCGGTCATATGATAGGCCTTGATGTGCATGATATGGAAGATTTAGGTGAAGATTTGGTAGGGTATAGAGAAAATCTTAAAAGAAGCACTCAACTTGGTTTAAAATCCTTAAGACTTGCTAAAGAACTAGAAGCTGGCTTTGTTATTACCGTGGAGCCAGGTATCTATTTTACCCCTGAATTAATTCAGAAATGGAAAGCCGAGGGTAAATTTAAAGATGCAGTCAACTATCAAAAACTAGAATCGTACTTCGATTTTGGAGGTATCCGTATTGAAGATGATATTTTGATAACAGATACTGGATACCGTGTTTTAGGCGATAGAATTCCAACTACTGTTGATGAGATTGAAAAAACAATGTCGGTTTGACCAAAATAGCAGCTATGAAAAGCTTCTTCTACCTCTCGGTAATTGCCTTATTATCTTGTGACAACTCTAGCAACCAAGTGATTGACTATAAAGACATTCACACTAACGCGATTGTAATTGATACCCATAATGATATCTTAACCATGACTATGGAAAAGGGTCATGTGATGGATAATGACTTAATAGGTAAAACTCACTCGGATTTAGACAGATTCAAAAAAGGTGGTGTTGACGTTCAGTTTTTTTTCAATTTGGTCTGATGGAGAAAAAGTCAATCTTTATGATTTCGCTATACGACAAATTGACTCTTTAGATGCCGTTGTAAATCGAAATCCCGATAAACTAGTAGAAGTGAAAAACACTTCCGAAATAGCCGAAGTACTAAAAAAAGGAAAAATAGCAGCGTTCTTTGGACTGGAAGGTGGTCACATGATTGAAAACGATCTAAACAAACTTGAAAACCTTTATAATCGCGGCGTACGCTATATGACGCTCACTTGGAACAATTCCAATTCTTGGGCCACTAGTGCTTCAGACGAGACTTCAGGGATCGTATTAGAACACAAAGGCCTTACGAATTTCGGAAGGAAGGTTATTCATAAAATGAATGAATTGGGTATGATAGTAGACATTAGCCATGTGGGTGAACAAACTTTCTGGGATGTTATTGGTACCACGTCTAAACCCATTATTGCTTCTCACAGCTCCGTTTATGCTCTCTGCCCGCATCCAAGAAACCTAAAAGATGACCAATTAGAAGCCATTGCTAAGAATGGCGGTGTAGTCTCCGTTAATTTTTATTCTGGATATCTAGATAGTACTTATACTGGCAAGAAAAACTTATTTCTAGTTAAGCGTAATATAGAATATGACTCCTTATTAAGAAGTGGTAGTGTTGAATATTTAGCAGAAGAAAGGCTATTTGAAAAATATAGTTCTGAAGTCGAATCTATTCGTGCTCCATTTGATTTAGTGATTGCCTACGTAGAGTACATTATAGATTTGATAGGCGTTAATCACGTGGGTCTAGGTTCAGATTTTGACGGAATTGAATCTACCCCTCAACGATTGGATGATGTAAGCACATATTCTCAAATCACCAAAGCCCTTCTGGAGAAAGGTTACTCGGTAATAGATATTAACAAGGTACTGGGAGGCAACATTTTGAGAGTTTTAAAAGCCAATGAGGCTATTTAGCAAACCAGATTAAGCACATTTATACACTTTGGACTCTCTGTTAAGCCTAAAAGTAAAAGTTCCTATATCATCTAAGTTTTCTCCCGCCTGAATGTTTATTTCAAGGTCTCCGTTCTCCATTAGTCGACCTGAAATCCTTCCTGGACGGGCTTTATAAAAATCAGGATCATCAAAGTATGCCCCAGATTCTTGAAAATATTCGGCCGTTTTTTGAAACTGACCATCAATAAGAATTACAGGCTCCTGAACCGTCAAGTGGGCACACCCTAATTCTAGGTACCATGAGCTTTCTTGAATATTCAGTGATGCCCCTTCCGCCCCCCAATTCCCTATTTGAAGGGTCGTTTGACTTTGTTTATCACAGTTCAAGAATGACATCAAACAGAAGAATAATACTTTTTTCATAACAAATAATACTTATCTCTTCTATATAAACGCTCCCGATAATTTCAAATTATACCTTAAAGTAAATACATTGAGACTTAAATTACCCTTAAACTTATACTCTTATGGATCTTTCAAACATCAATTTCTTAGCCGTTGCGGTAGGTGCAGTTGTCTCATTTGCCTTTGGCTCCCTGTGGTACAGTCCTCTATTATTTATTAAAGCCTGGCAAGAAGGCGTTGGTATTAGTGACGAGGAATTCAAAAACTCTAATATGGTTAAAACCTTTGGCGGAAGCCTAATCATGATTTTTATCATGTCATTAGGAATGGCCATCCTACTTAGAGGGCATGAAGCCGGAGACATCGATTGGCAAGTTGGCCTAATGCACGGCCTATATGTGGGTATTATGTTTGTAGCCACCGGGGCGGCTATAAATATTCTGTACCAAAACAAAAGCCTCAAACTTTGGCTTATAGATACTGGTTATCAAGTCATTATCTTGATGATTATGGGGGCCATTATTGGAGCCTGGGCATAAAAAATCCTTTAAAAGGTTTGAGCTCTGGAGTTCAGACCTTCTATTTTTCTCTAAGCTTATAAACAAGAATAATACCAGCCAAAAAAAGTGTTATTCCATTTCCTAAAATCATAGGTATGGAATCTTTCTCCCAACCATAATAAAACCAAAGAGCCACACCCAAAATAAACCCAAGGTACATTCTGAGAGAGATACTCTTAGTGTCTTTGGTTCTTATAACCTTTACAGCCTGCGGCAAAAAGCTTATTGTGGTGAGAAAAGCCGCGACTAGTCCAATCAGCTCTAAAGTATCCATGAATTACAATTCGAATAAGACCTTCCCTGCCGACATATTTTCAGTATAAGTCTTCAAGGCTTCGCCAAAATTATCGAGAATTAACTTTTTATTGATATCTGTTTCAAAGCCATCTTTAAGCATTGCTTGTACTTTTCTAGTATCTTTCATAGTCTGAATAAAGCTTTTTCTGGTAACGGTTTTAGACAACCAATAACCCGCCACTTCGTATTCATAAAAAATAAAATCTCTAGGAGATATTCTTAGAATATTCTCTAAATCTAACATTCCATAAACTATCATTTTTGATTTCGGAGGCATACAAGATAGAATGTCACTAGGTAAATCGCCTCCACCCACTGCGTCTAGAAAGAGTATTTTTTTATAAGACTTTGCCCAAGTACTCAAGTCCTTTTTCCAATTATCCTCCGAGCTGTTAGCTATATAATCTACACCCCAAGATGTCAATTTATCTACCTGCTCTTTTCTTCTTACCACGCCCCCAAAGGCCAAGCCATTTTTCTTTGCCTGATAGTTGACCATGTTACTTAAAGCACTAGCCGCCGCCGACATAACAATAGCGGTATAGCCCCCTTTTTTAGCCATTTCGGCTAATTCTATAGCAGTAAGAGGATTCACAAAAGACATAGAACCTTGTTCCAAACTCACACTATTTCCCATAACAACGCACTTAGTAGCGTCTGTTAGCATATATTCTGCATAGGTACCGTCCCCTTTATCTGAAGCCACACACGCCACATTTTTGCCTTTAAGGTAATTAGCATAGAAACCTCCGCCAGACTCCATAACCACACCACTCCCCTCAAAACCCGGAACTACAGGAAAGGCTTTTTGGATACCGTACTGGCCTGTCAAAAAGGCCAAGTCGGAGGGGTTAATAGGCGAGTAGGCCATCTTTATTAATACCTGACCTTTTCTAGTGGGTTTAGGTATAGGCTTTTCTACAATTTCAAGTTTATTCGGGGCTGCAAGGCTAAGGGCTTTCATTGTCATTATTTTGTTGATGTTATATATTAAAAGGTTTATTGTCTCCGTGAATTCTTTTTATGTTTTAGCATTTGTTCGATAATGTAAGTATTCCTACTTTTTCATTCTGAATACAATACTAAATGGTTATTCTCATGAAATAACGCTCTTACAAGCTTCTGAATCGGCATTATAAACTCGTGAAAATCCAGTGAAATATTGAAGATAAGGAACAGTATCGCTGAATTTCTTTAAAAAATAAACTTTAAAGATTACCCGTATTTCTATGATCAAAGCTAAGAATTATTTCTTTGCTATTTATTTAAACAATTCACTACTCAAATACCTATCTCCCCTATCACAAACGATGAATACGATAAGACCTTCCTCTAACTCACCCGCCAACTTTATGGCCGCGGAGGCTGCTCCACCGCTACTCATTCCGCCAAAAATAGATTCTACTCTAGCCAAATCCCTAGCTGTTTTAGTAGCTACTTCTGTAGAAATATCCATCACTCTATCCACCCTAGATGCGTCGAAAATAGCTGGTAAATATTCCTTTGGCCACCTTCTAATTCCTGGAATTTTTGAGCCTTCCGTAGGCTGGCATCCTACAATTTGTATATCAGAGTTTTGTTCTTTAAGATACATAGAAGTGCCCATGATAGTGCCCGTAGTGCCCATAGAACTCACAAAATGAGTAACTTTGCCTTCTGTATCCTTCCAGATTTCGGGCCCAGTACTTTTATAGTGTGCCCAATAATTGTCATGATTTCCAAACTGGTTGAGCTGAAAATAAGCGTCCTCTTTACCCTTTGCGTCTGCATAATCTCTGCAAGCCTCTATTCCGTCTAAAAGTGTCACTTGAGCTCCAAAAGCCACCATAGTCTGAGAGCGTTCTATAGTACTATTCTTTGGCAATACTAGCTCTATTTCCAAATCGTATTGACGAGCTATCATGGCTAGAGCTATCCCCGTATTCCCGCTGGTAGCCTCTATAAGTTTCTGACCTGGCTTGATATCTCCCCTTTCCATCGCAGAGCGTATCATATTCAGAGCCGCTCTATCTTTTACTGAGCCACCTGGATTATCGCCTTCTAGCTTTCCATAAATCTTAACCTTAGGGTTATCTGACTGAGCATAATGCGGGTTTAATCTTTTTAATTCTACCAGTGGGGTATTCCCTACTAAATCTATTATCGTGGCCATATTATGCTAATTCTCTTTCCTTAACTTCTATTTCAGGTTTGTGATAAACAATGCTGTTTGGTGGTACGCTTTTGGTAAGCCACACATTTCCACCTATGATACTGTTAGCTCCAATAGTGGTTTCACCGCCCAGAATAGTGGCATTGGCATATATTACGGTTCCACTTTCTACCGTCGGATGCCTCTTTGTATTAGCCAATGCTTTATCTACACTTAGGGCACCTAAAGTAACCCCTTGATAAATTTTCACATTTTCTCCAATAATACTCGTGCCTCCTATGACTATTCCTGAGCCATGATCAATGAAAAAATTCTCACCAATTTCAGCACCCGGATGCAAATCTATACCCGTTTTTGAGTGCGAAAATTCCGTCAATATTCTTGGAATGAGGGGAATATCCATTTTCAATAGTAAATGGGCTAATCTATAAAATGAAATAGCATGAAAACCCGGATAAGCTCTAATGATTTCAAATTCACTAGTAGCCGCTGGGTCACCCGCCATAATGGCCTTTACATCTGCATTCAGCTTCCTGCATAGCTCCGGCAAAGCAGCCTTAAAAAGTTGGGCTCGCTCATTATTATCACAATCCTTGCATTTATCTGTGGCATTTAATATGACCTTTAACTCATCCCCGAGGTTCCATATTTCTCCTTCTATTTCATCAATACTTGGAAAAAATTCTTTGGCTTGTTCTGGAAAAAGCAGGTGGAAGACATCTGTAGCCCACTTCCCTATTTTCTTTGTCTCCGGAACGGCCTCCGTTTTTTGATGTTTCTCGTAAATCTGCTGCAAGAAGTGTTTATCCATAACTTGTGCTTTTCTTTTTCAAATAAACGAACAATTTACTTGCCACGTTCAATTCCCGCTACTCAAAGGTAAAATTGTAAGCCAAAGAGACTATAGGTGCCCCTAAAATTTGAAGTCGATAGGCTTTGGTTTGATTATCCTCGGTTCTGAAATAAACGGAATAAACATTTTTCCTAGCGTATAAATTGTAGACCGAAAAAGCCCATCTCCCCTGCCAAGGCCTGTCCTTCATTCTTGGATTATAGATATTCCAAGAAAAATCTAACCGATGATAATCAGGAATTCTCTTATTATTTCTTGAATCATAAAAAGGGTAAAGGCTATTTAAATAACTCACAAAACCCACAGGCTGTGTATATGGCCTACCCGTGCTATAAACAAAATTAAAAGAGAAGGAATTATGCTCATCTACATTAAAGTCCAATGAAGTATTAAAGCTGTGAGGCTTGTCATAATTGGCAGGATACCAGTCTCCTCCGTTCACTAATTCCAAAATATTAACATAAGGATTCACTCTGTTAAAAGTCCTAGAATATGTATAATTTGCCCAGCCAGTAAGCAAACCCTTTTTCTTAGACACCATTAATTCTATACCATAGGCCTTGCTTTGGCCCTGCACTATCTGCGTTTCTGGAAACTCCTGAAGGAGAAAATCTGCTCCGGGTTTATAATCCATAATGTTATGTGTAGCTCTGTAATATGCTTCTACCGTGGCTTCATAAATGTCATCTTTAAAAGCCTGATAATAACCAACTGTGAAGAGATTACTTACTTGAGGTTTTACATGAGTATCAGAGGTTTTCCATCTTGAGGTAGGAATGGGTGTGGTGGTATTTGATACTATTTGAAGGTATTGTCTCATGAGATTGTACCCAAACTTAACAGAGCTTTTTGGGCTTATGGCGTACCTCATACCGAACCTTGGTTCTAAGCCACCATAAGATTGAATCTTTTCTCCTTTTTTGAAACTTTGCATTCCTGAAACAGAAAAATCATCCCTAGGCTCACCGCTTCTGTATGTTCTCACACCCAATGGTCCAAAGTTGTAGAAATAACTATATCGTAAACCAAAAGACATGGCCAAATTAGGCCCCAGACTAAATTCATCATCTAAATAAACGGCCAGTTCATTTCCGTTTTCAATTGGCGTTTCTATGAAATTGACACGCTCACTTGTTCCTGGATTGAGCCTTCCGGGGTTTAGAGTATAATTGGTAAACATTAAACCCGCCTCGGACTTATGGTTTTTCTGCTGAAAATAGACATTTGACTTAAGTTGCTTCTGCAAAATACCAGACTCCAATTTGATAGCATTATCCCCTTCGGACTCCCGTGTGCCTATATTGGGCTGATAATCGGCCACCATAGCGGTGGCTTGCATGTCAAATTTATCATTAAAAATATGAGACCATTTAGCCGACGCATTAGAAGTGGTGTGCTCAAAAAAGGTACTTGTTCCTACCACATTGGGTAGGTTACTAAGGAGGTCTGTTTCAAAATAGTCTTTACTCAAATACCCCATAGCCATAAAGGTGTTTTTATCATTTACACGCCAAAAAGTCTTCCCTACCAACTCCCCAAATTGAGTTTTAATATTCTCTAAGGCATCGGAGAGGATTGGCAGAATAGCATCGTGATACGAACTTCTTCCGGCCACATAAATACCTAATTTGTCCTTTACAATAGGCGTACTAAGCATCAGTTTCTCAGAAATCAAACTTAAGCCACCTTTCATTTTGAATTTGGTCAAATCGGGGTTCACTAAAGCCACATCTAAGACAGAAGCTGCCCTTCCGCCAAATCTGGCTGGCACATTACCTTTATATAGGTCTAAATTCCTAACAGCATCTGGAGGAGTTACAGAAAACAATCCAAACATATGTGTAGGATTGAAAATAGGGGTATCATCAATTAAAATGAGGTTTTGGTCTGTAGTACCTCCTCTAATATTTACTCCGTTTGAAGCTTCACCTACACTCGTCACCCCAGGCAGCATCTGAATGCTTCTAAATAAATCTACTTCGCCGAAAGCCGCTGGAATACGTTGGAGCGTTTTCATATTAATACTATTGGCTCCCAAAACAGGCTTTCTAATCTTTTGGTCAAACCCCTTACTGGTCACAATAACTTGCTCCAGAGTATTGCTTACGGGCTCTAATTTTATATTGGAGTTTATAAGAGAAACTCCAGACTCCAAATAAATCCACTTAGAAACATAGCCAGTATATCTTATCTGAATATTATTATTTGCGTAAGGAAGCTCTATCCTAAAGTTTCCGTCTTTATCTGAACGAGACCCACGGTTCTTACCCTCATAATTTAAGAGTATAGACGATCCTTCTAAAGGTTCGTTGGTCAAAGAGTCCAATACCTGTCCAGAGCAATATAACTGTGCATAAGACCCAGAAAAGCTGAAAATCAGGATTGCGATTAGTTGTAATTTTCTCATATCCCAAATTGCCAGTTTCTAGGTGCATCCGATGTTCTAGTGGAGGATGAGAGGCACGGTGCAAGGGGCACCAAAGGCCTAAACTGAGCATCTAATTCAAAAACAACATCTCTGTTATTTAAAATACTAAAAATCCTATCTGGTAACAAATTAGGTGCATCGCTCCTATTTAACATATGCCTTACCTCCTTCACCGCAGAAGCTGTAAAGTAGCCAAGAACTAATTCCTCTTTAGCATCCACATTTAATACATTACTCTTAATAGGTGCCGGAGGTGTATCTGCTAAAGAACCTGAGTTAACAGATTGGTCCTCTATTAGTTTTAGATATCTAAACGCCCCTGGCGTAAGCGATTTTTGCTGTATAGTTACCAGACAACTGTTTGATTGAAAAGCTGGTACCTGAGCCACTAATTTATTTTTTTGAGACTGGCCATTAGTAAAAACATCTGAGAAAATAGTAATATCGTCACCATCATAAATTTCCCAACAGAGGCTTTGACATTTGTAATCGTACGAAGTGTTTACATTAAAACTGGTATTGGTTTCACATCGTTCTGGTAAACCCGTAGCTTCATCCACCGGAAAATAAAGCCCCTGCTTACAAGTATGACAGACATTCTGAATTTCATAATCTGTCCAAGACCAGCTATAAAAATTGACTTCATCTCCTGGATCATTAAAATCTAGATAGAAATCATGCGTAGCCGTTTGAATATTGAAAAGTCTAGTCTTTTTAACCCCTACTGGATTAAATCTAATTTCATAATTAGCAACATCTGGCACTGGTTTCATGAGCTCTATACTCGAGGCATAAGACTTCCCCTCCGTTGTGCTAAACTTCAATTGATACTCATTCCCTATCTGAGCCAAAAAGCCATTTGGCAACTCGTAAAATCCTGGGAAGATCTCATTTAAACTGTAAATAATACTCCCATTCTCGATAACCTCTACGCTGGCATTTTCTACAGGAACAGCCTCATTGTTTTTTGAAAAAATAGTCTTTGTGAAATCTGTACTGATAAAGTCGCTTTGGTCGTCCGTTTCAAAAATCCTTATAGTTTGATCTTCATCAAAAACATTTGTAATAGTTCCTTCTACGATTAGATACTTCCGGCTACCCTCTATACTCACATCATAAGTATCCACGCAGGCTAGAAAAAGAAAGGCTAGGACAAACAATTGCCATGAGATTAGTTTCATCAAATTTGGCCACCATAATTGACGGTTTTTAGTACGTTTACACAGGTTATGACATAAAAGTAATCCTATTTTCAGGCAAATTTTAACTTCGCTTCGCCAAATCTGTCAATCTGTCAGCCTTCTTCTATTTGGAATGTACTTTGTTCATAAAGCACTGTGCTAAGGCACATCAAATAGCGATAATTTTTAACACAAAATAGAATACAGATGTCAACTGAAAAAGGTAGCATTTCCATTAATACGGAAAACATCTTCCCGATAATTAAGAAGTTTTTATACTCTGATAATGAAATTTTCCTGCGTGAATTAGTTTCTAATGCCGTAGATGCTACGCAAAAAATCAAAAAACTCACCGCCATGGGGAAATTCGATGGTGAACTGGGAGACCTCAAAATCAAAGTAAGCGTAGATAAAGAAGCCAAAACCATTACCATTTCTGATAATGGTCTGGGAATGACAGCTGATGAAGTTAAGAAATACATCAATCAGATTGCATTTTCTGGTGCCAAAGACTTCTTGGAAAAATATAAAGACCAAGCAGAAGATAAAAATCAAATCATTGGGCAATTTGGCCTTGGTTTTTACTCTGCCTACATGGTCTCTAGTTTGGTAGAAATTCATACCAAATCATATCAAGACGAGCCAGCTGTAAAATGGACTTGCGATGGAACTACAGAATATGAAATTTCTAGCACAGATAAAGCAGAACGTGGTACAGATATCATACTCCATATTGCTGAAGATTCTGAAGAGTTTTTAGAAGAAGTTAGAATAGAGACTATTCTTAATAAATATGGCAAATTTCTTCCTGTAGAGATAGAATTCAAAGAGGAGGTTATCAACAATCCAAACCCAATCTGGGCAAAATCTCCTTCTGACCTTAAAGACGAAGACTACATAGCTTTCTATAAAGAGCTATATCCGATGGGGGAAGATCCTCTTTTCTGGATTCATTTAAATGTGGACTATCCGTTTAATTTAACAGGAGTGCTTTACTTCCCAAAAATCAAGCAAGATTTCCAGCTGAGCAGAGAAGGAATCCAGTTATATAGCCGTCAGGTATTCATTACAGATAATGTTAAGGACATTGTCCCTGAATTCTTACAGTTACTTCATGGTGTGATTGACTCTCCAGATATTCCGTTGAACGTATCTAGAAGTTACCTTCAGGCCGATGGAAATGTAAAGAAAATCAACAGCCACATCACTAAAAAAGTAGCCGATAAATTAGGTGAACTTTTCAATAGCGACCGTAAAGGTTTTGAAGAGAAATGGGATAGCATTGGCCTATTTGTCAAATACGGAATTATCTCTGATGATAAATTCTATGATAGAGCTCAAAATTTCCTTCTTTTTAAAAATACTGAAGGTGAGTATTTCACAGCAGAGGAATACAAGACTAAAGTAGAGGCTCTTCAAAAAGATAAAGACGAAAACACCATCATTCTTTACACCACAGATGTAGAGAAGCAAGATGCCTTCATTAAAGGTGCCAAAAAGCGTGACTTTGATGTATTAGTATTAGAAGA
>Ga0075117_1001414_pt1 | contig 14764 bp, 12 predicted proteins | sample AntAceMetag02UKJ_FD_69789 | JGI IMG/M metagenome (GOLD analysis project Ga0075117, IMG submission 69789) | Saline lake microbial communities from Ace Lake, Antarctica - Antarctic Ace Lake Metagenome 02UKJ | ecosystem: Environmental > Aquatic > Non-marine Saline and Alkaline > Saline | place... | reverse complement strand
GTGATTCATTTTGGTCTAATACCCCGCTCTAATAGGTGTATTTTTGTTATTAACGAGTTGCCTGACTTGCAAGCAAGAATCCAAGTGGCTCTGTTTAATATTCTACAAGAAGGAGACGTTCAGATAAGAGGTTTTAAACTTCGTTTACCTTTGGATATTCAGTTTTTGTTCACTGCCAATCCTGAAGATTATACCAATAGAGGGAGTATAGTTACTCCATTAAAGGATAGGATTGACTCTCAGATAGTGACTCATTACCCAAAATCTATAGAGATCGGAAGAAAGATTACTGAGCAAGAGGCCATTGTTAAAATAGGCCAAGAGGCTATTACTACAGACAACATTCTTAAAGATTTAGTGGAACAGATAGCCGTAGAGGCTAGAGAAAGTGAATATGTAGATTCTAAGTCCGGTGTTTCTGCCAGAATGACAATTTCAGCTTATGAAAACCTATTGAGTTCGGCTGAACGAAGAGCTTTAATTAACAAAGAGAAGAGCGTGAACGCTCGAGTAGCAGATCTATATGGAGCTATTCCAGCCATAAATGGCAAAATAGAATTAGTATATGAAGGAGAGGTGGAAGGCCCAGTTTATGTAGCTCAAAGTCTCATTGGCAAAGCCGTGAGGACGGAGTTCTTAAAATACTTTCCAGATCCAGAGATTATCAAAAAAAGGAAGGATGTTAAGAATCCTTATACTCAAATAACGTCTTGGTTTGCAGGAGGAAACGAAATAGATATTCTTAATGACTTAGGAGAAAAAGATTACGAGAATCGCCTAAAGTCTATAGATGGCTTGTCTGAATTGATAGAAGTGCTACACCCAGATATAAAAGGAAAGGCAAAAAACTTTTTAATGGAATTTGCCCTTCATGGCTTAGCCGAGTTTTCTTTAATAAGTAAAAAATCACTCGACAAAGGATTGGTATTTAAAGATTTACTGGATAACCTTTTTGACCCAAATAAGTATTTGCCTGAGGATGATGAAGACGATGTTTATTAGTCTTTAAGAAGACTGGCTATACCTTCTTGTCCTTTTGACTCGGCATGGTCTAGTGCAGTTTTGCTATTTTGGTCTTTAATGCTTTTATCTGCTCCTACTGCGAGTAGTAGCTTAACTATTTCAGATTGACCATATGTGGCGGCATAGATAAGTGCAGTAGCTCCTAGTGAGTTTCGGATGTCTACGCCTGCACCATGCTCTAGCAACATCACCGCTATGCCGGCATCACCTTTAAATGCAACACCAATTAAGGCTGTGTTTCCGGCAGCATCTGTGGCATTAATAATGGCCCCGGTTTTTATCAGGAACTCAGAAAGATCTAAGTGGCCGCTATACGTGGCCATCACTAAAGGTGTAAAACCCCTTTGGTCTTTATTTTCTAAAAGTTCGGCGTTATTAGTTAATGCTGCCTTAACACCTTCGATGTCTCCTTGGCGTATTAAATTGAAAAAATCCATGTGTCGTTTAAGGGCCTTTAAGCCGTATTTTACATTTAGCTTAACTTAATTCAGAGGCTGCTAGTTCATAAATGAGCCACTTTGTTAGACTTATGTTGCGAAGGTATCATCGAATAGTTTTAATGGAATACTTCTTTTTTGATTGGATAGGAACATGTTTTTAAAATTCTTATTAGCTATTATCTATATTGGGGCATGAATTTTCAACAACTCCAATATATTCTCGCCATCGACCGTCATCGTCATTTTGCTAGAGCCGCCGAGGCCTGTAATGTGACTCAGCCTACATTGAGTATGATGGTTCAGAAACTGGAAGAGGAGTTAGATTTGAAAATTTTTGATAGAAGCAGGCACCCTGTTTGTCCTACAGATGCAGGCGAAAAATTACTAGTTCAAGCTCAAAATATACTCCAAGAAGTTAAAAAGCTTGAGGAAATAGCCAGTGAAGCTAATAATTACATGGGAGGTGAATTAAGAGTAGGCGTGATACCTACTATTGCTCCATATTTGTTGCCGCTTTTTATTCAGTCTTTCGTGGAGAAATATCCAGAGGTCAAACTGAAAATTAGCGAACTGATTACAGATCAAATGATGGAAAGACTGGAAAGGGGAGAATTGGATGTGGGTATTTTAGTGCCTCCAGAGAATGATAAAAGGCTCAAGGAAATTCATTTATATAACGAGGCTTTTGTGGTGTACTCTCCAAGACGCTTTGATAAGGAATTTCTTTTGGCAGAAGATATTGATGTAAACGAACTACTTCTTTTAGAAGAGGGGCACTGCTTTAGATCTCAGATTATTCAATTCTGTGAATTACGGAAGCTGGCCAATAATAAAGTAGAGTACACTTCTGGTAGTCTAGAGACTCTTAGGTATTTAGCAGATAAGCACCTGGGAATTACCATATTGCCGGAGTTGGCTACAAAGCATCTTACAAAAGAACAACTTAAATCTGTTAAACAATTTGCCGAACCTAGACCTGTCAGAAAAGTAAGCCTAGTGACAAAAAGAGACTTCGTGAAACGACGATTAATTGAAGCTTTTGCTGGGTCTATTAAGGATAGTTTGCCTAAAGGCTTAGAGCATAATTCCTCTAATATTATTAGTTTTTTGAAATAGGTCATCGTTATACTTCTTATGTTAATGAAGTCGGGCGTATTTTAGCTAAAATCACAGCCTATAACACCCACCCCAAATGAAGAATATTCTATTCCTTTTCCTGAGTGCCTTTGTTTTCGTCTCTTGTAAATCATTTAACCCATTAATTGTCAATACTGATAAAGGGGCTATTGAAGGATATCAAGAAAACGAAATCTTAATTTTTAAAGGGGTCCCTTTTGCGGCTCCACCTATAGATGATTTAAGGTGGAAGGCACCAAAAGAGCATAGGAAATGGGAAGGTGTGCTAGAAGCCAAGAAATTCTCTGCGAGTCCTATGCAGCGTACTCCTCAGCCTTTTATGATGTGGACTGAAGAATTCATAGCACTTCCAAAACCCTTGAGCGAAGACTGTCTCTACCTCAATGTTTGGACAAAAAACTCAAAAGAAAAGAAACCCGTTTTTGTCTGGATTTATGGCGGAGGTTTTAATTCAGGCTCTTCGGCCTGTGCTATTTATGATGGTGAGGAATATGCCAAAGAAGATGTGGTTTTCGTGAGTATTAATTACCGTGTCAACATCTTCGGATATTTCGCTCATCCTGCCTTAAGTGCTGAAAATGAGCTGGGTATTTCGGGGAATTATGGTTTGCTGGACCAAATAGAAGCACTCAAGTGGGTTCAAAGAAATATTGAAAAGCTTGGCGGTGACCCTGATAATGTGACCATTGCTGGTCAATCTGCTGGAAGTATGAGCATCCATTCTTTGGTGGCCTCTCCTTTGGCAAAAGGTCTATTTCATAAGGCTATAGGACAAAGTGGTGGATTACTCGCTGGCAATAGAGCCATAGGCTTAAAAGACTCTGAGGGTAAGGGCCTAGCTTTTACAGAAAAATTGGATAAAGGAAACATCTCAGATTTAAGGAAAATTCCGGGAGCAGAGCTCTATGATATAGTACAAAACGCGGGAGGCTTTGGATATGCTCCCATACTAGACGGAGTCGTTTTACCTACTGACTTAAAAGAGCATTTCAGAATAGGGAATCATAATGATGTTCCCTTTATAGGAGGCTGGGTTACTGGTGACGGAAGGTTATACTCTGGTTCAAAAATGTCTGTAGACAGTTATAAAGAAAATGTGAGTGAGCAAATGGGAGATAAGACAGATGCTTTCCTAGAACTATTCCCTGGCGATACGGAGGAGGATATACAGGCCTCCATAAGCAAAAAGAATCTCTTAGACTTTGGAGTAAGAAATGTACATCTACTGTCAGGTTATCAAAAGAGTGATACCTACGTTTATGAAATTTCTCACGTCCCGGTTGATAAGCCTAACTTTCCGAATTATGGAGCATTTCACACCTCTGATGTTCCTTTAGCCCTTCGCACGTTGCATACTTGGGAAAGGCCTTGGCGAGAAATTGACCTAAAAATGGAAAAGTTTGTTTCTTCCTATTGGCTGAATTTTATCAAGACTGGAAACCCGAATGGCCAGGGTCTTCCCGAGTGGAATGTTTATAAAAATGGTGGTATCCAAATCATAAACAGGGATACTCATTTTTCTAAGAATCTATATCAGAAGGAGTTAGAGGTTCTTAATTAATAGACTATTTTATTTTCCTAATATGGTTTTGTAAATAGCGTTTCCAGCTTCAGTACGTATGTTCATAGAGCTGATTTTATTATTATCTCGGGTAGGGTATACGCGATTGGATAAAAAGACATAGACCATTTGATACTCAGGGTCTATCCAAGTAAAAGTTCCCGTATAACCACTATGTCCGTAACTCAAATCTGAGCCCATTTGTGGGCCATTGGCAATAGATTTATCTGGATGAAGTTTATCAAAAGCGATAGCTCTACGGTTTTCTGTTGGATTAAATTGATAATTAGTACATTCCCTTATTACCTCAGGTTTGATAAATTCTATGCCGCCATAGGTTCCGTTTTGTAAATACATTTGCATCAATTTCATAAGATCATTGGCGTTTCCAAATAGGCCAGCGTGTCCAGAGATACCGTTTAATAAAGCTGCTCCTTCGTCGTGAACTGTGCCATGAACTTGACTTTTACGAAAAAGTGTATCCATTTCTGTCGGAACTATATGTGTTAAGGGATAAAAACGACGAGGGTTATAGGTTAGAGAATTCGCCCCTATGGCTTTATAAGTCTCTTTAAGATAAGCTTCCCATGGTTTCCCTGTAATTTTAGGGACTATTTCTGGGTAGAAATAATAGTGCATATCAGAATAAACGTAACCTTGATCAGGCTTCACAGGAGAGGTCTCTATTTGCTTTAAAATGGTGCTTTTATAATTTTTATTTAGCCATAGAGTATCTGCCACCTGCACATTGAAATCAGAAGACTTTGTTTTGGAATAGATATTTGGCTTCCATGTGATGGTTTTGCTAGATAAAAGCTTCAACCATAAGCCATTGTTGCGTTGTACAGAACCTAAATAGTCTATTTGAGGTAAGGCCTTCCTTCCAAATAAACGTTGAAAGAAATTCCTTTCAGGTACTGGGAAATGTTCAAATTCGTTTAACAATTCAGGATGCTTTACGAGGCCTTTGTTCACGGTACTCAAAGTATCAATACAGTCCATCCAAAAAGGAATCCATGCCTTTAGACCACTTTTATGTGTAAGCATATCTCTGAAAGTTAAATCTGCTTTATTAGTTCCGCTGAATTCAGGGTAATAGTCTGCAAACTTGGCATCCAAGTCGAATTTGCCTTTGCTCATGAGTTGCATAACGGCCAATGCTGAAGTACTTATTTTAGTGACAGATGCAAGTCCATAGACATCATTTAAGTAAACAGCACCTTCTAGTTTTTTAGCCTCAGGGTTTCCAATCATCTGGGGAGGGCCAACACTGCTTTCTGGTTCAAAGGGATTGTGATTATCCATAACATCCTTATTTCCTTTTTCAAAAATTTGGACAGCTTCTGTTTTCGCTCCGATAGCGGCTTTTTCGTAGGTATGATGTCCGATGGCTCTTCTGTAAATAACTCTACCGTTTTTGGCTACTTGCATAACCGCACCAGGGTAGGCTTTTTCTTCTAAGCCTTTATTTATTACGGCATCTATTCTGGCATTGAGTATTCTGGAGTCTAATCCTACTTGTTCTGGTACCCCATAGGCCAGCCTTTGTAAACCTTTGGTTTCGATACCTTTACCCAGTGGATATGCTTCATTTACCGTAACAGGAAGGTGACCTAAAAAGGGAATGGCTCCAAAAATAGCTTGGGTAGCAGCCTCTTCCATGTAATCAGTAAGTTGATTGGCCATGACTATGGCCTTTGCCTTTTCTAGACCTTCTATTTTCCCCAAAGAATAAGGGTTACCAAATATTACGACCGTACTATTTGGGTTCTCGAGCAGTGCATTCAGGGCAAATTGATTCGCTTCTGATACACCATAATTGCTATAGGGTCTTATACTATTTAGATGAAGACCTATCACAAGTTGGTCATAGGCTTTGGTTCTGTTATGAATAAGCTGAACCAAGTGGTCACTCGCGTTTTGAGGCAAATTGAAAAAGTCTATTTCGGTATAATTCCTTGCCATATTTTGGAAAGAAGTGGTGCCAGCCTTATCAATAGAGACAAATGCCGTTTTTTGCTGGAGGTCTTTAAATGGCAGGAGGTTGTTTTCGTTTTTAACCAGAGTAATGCTTTTCTCTGCAAATTCCCGGTTCAGAAAATCTGATTCAATAGTATTGAGATCTGGAATTAAGTTTTCTATTTGAGTTGGTTTATAGTGGTTTAAACCAACCCAAGATTTAGCCTTTAAGACCTTATGCACACGCTCATTGAGCGTTTCTACAGATATTTCACCACGATCCACTGCTGCACGAATGGCTCTAACTGCCATAGGGACATCAGAGAATGTTTCTAAAATATCGTTGCCAGCTTTTATCGCTTCTACCAGTGCTAGGCCATCAGGGAAGTGTTTCGTGATGCCAGACATATCCATCGCATCTGTGAAGGTAAGCCCCTTAAAGTTCAGGTCGTTTCTGAGAAGGTTTGTGATAATTTTTGGAGATAATGTAGCTGCTACATTTGGGGTATTATCTAAAACGGGAATACTTAAATGTGCCGTCATAATACCTGAGAGTCCGGCGTCTATCATCGTTTTGAAAGGATAAAGTTCTACTTGGTCCAGTCGTTTTCTGTCATGAGGTATCACAGGAAGGTCGTAATGAGAATCTACACCCGTATCTCCATGACCAGGAAAATGCTTGGCCGTCGCAATAATATTTTCGCTTTGAAGCCCTTTCATGTAGGCTAATGCTTTTCTGGCTACATCGTTTTTGTCTTCTCCAAATGATCTGAAATTTATGACCGGATTATTTGGATTAACATTGACATCGGCCACTGGGCCATAATTCACATGAACGCCCAGTCTTTTGCATTGCCTTGCAATTTCCGACCCCATACGTTCTATAAGGTCGGTGTTTCCATTCATAGCACCTAGGCTCATTTGATAGGGAAAACGCACAGTACTATCTAGTCTCATAGCTAGCCCCCATTCAAAATCCATCCCTATAAGCATAGGTACAGAAGACATTTCCTGAAGTTCATTTATGATTTGAGCCTGCACGCTGGGCTGCCCGGCAAACATCGCAAGTCCGCCAATTTGGTAATCTCTGACCCATTCCCTGAGCTTTTCTGGTTCATAACCTTGTCCAGACATATTGCCTCTCGGCATCAATAGTTGCCCTATTTTCTGGTCTAGAGTAAGCGTATTGAATACAGAGTCTACCCACTTGGCGTCATAATTGGTCAAGAAGGCCGGTGTTTCTTGAGCTATTGAAGCCAAACTTAGGCAGAAAAAAAGAACGGAAAATAGTGCTTTACGAAGCATATAATTTGAATTAAGGTTTGCTTCTCAAAGCTAAGGAATAATGAACTTCAAAACGAATAGTTATTAAATGGATGGTCTAGGAATATCTGGCGAAAAGTGTAGTTTTGAAGAATTATCGAAAAATAAACACATGAGAAAAATCTTAGCCTTTTTGTTCGCAGTGAGTATGTTACTTACATCGTGTTGGAAAAATAAAAGCCCTGAAGACCTTCCCCGTTTAAAAGAGGCTTTCCAGAAACAAGTAGAGGCTTTTGAAAAGGACAAAAACACGACTAATGAAAATGTGACAGATGGACTAGAAGCACTGAATGGCTTGCAGAGAGCTCTTGAGACCGCAAAAAATGAGGATAAGGAATTTGCTAAAGTGTATGGTGACTGGGAAAAAGTCGACAAACGTGTAAATGACCTTAATAAGGAGTACGAAGATTTAAAAGCAAAGGCTGAAGGGCTTTTTACGGCTATGGAGACCCAAACCAATAGTCTGGCCGATGCGAAAAGTAAGGCAGACTTGAACGCTGCTATTAAATCTGCAAGAGTGAAATATAATGGTACTTTGGTGAATACGTCGAAGGCCATTCAGAAATTACGTATCCTCCATAGTGATGCTGTGGATGTAGTGAAAGCCCTAGAAGTTGCGGTGGCTCTTAATTCATTTGACAATATAAATGAGCAGCTAAAGAGTATAGAGGGAAGGGTAGATGGCATTATGGCTGAGCTTAATGTGGCCGTGTTAGAAAGTAAAAAGATCTACGACAAAAGGTTAGATGAACTCCAATAAAATTAAGACATATATGAATGAGAAGAGGCTGTCTCAAAAGGGTGAGACAGCCTCTTTTTATTTCTATTTGAGAAAGTTTCCAAATATGGGATTCTCAGGCCCTACTTTTTACTTTTGAGACATCCTCTTCTTTTCAATAATAAGGAAACTAGTTTGGGAAAACTTCCTTCAGCTTTTCTGTTCTGTAACTAAAAATGTGATTTAATTGACTTTTTATAAAAAGGCTATTCATTATTCTTCCCAAAAAACCAAGGGGTATTTTGTAAGATATTTTGTCTCTTATAAGTGTATATCCTTCAGGTGTAGCTTCAAAAAAATGCTCATGATGCCACATGGAGTAGGGACCATACCGCTGCTCATCCACAAAATAATGTTGGTCTTTGACAGTGGTTATTTCTGTAACCCAGTTTGTTCTTACGCCTGGTAGAATACCAACTGTATAACTAATAATTTGGCCGGCATAGGCTTTTGGAGCTATATCTGAAGTGATAATAAACCCCATTTCGGGTGGCGTTATAATCTGTAGATTTTTTGGAGAGCTAAAGAATTCCCATGCCTGCTCCAATGGAATTGGGATTTCTTGTGTTGATTCTAACGTATAAATTCCAGAATGACTTTTGAAATTGACCATGATACAGTTTGTATTAAGTTTAGTATTGATAAATAGGAGTGGCGTCAAATTCTAAATACGCTACCGTGCTATACTCTAAAGTATTTAAAAGGAACATAAAGCATTCCGAAGCATTCACCCTCTTCTTTTCCTAAATGTTTGTGATGAGTTTTATGTGCTTTTCTAAGTCCAACCAAATAAGCATTATGTGTATTGTCGAACCATTTAAAACGACGATGAATAAGTACATCATGCACTAAAAAATAGGCAAGGCCGTAAAATAAAATTCCAAAACCTATAAAAAAGGGAAGAGTAAGTCCGTTTTGAGAGCCTATAATGATTAAAGTGGCACTAGGCACAGCAAATATCACAAAGAAAAGATCGTTTTTCTCGAAAATGCCGTTGTATTTAGGCTGATGATGGTCTTCATGCAAATACCAGAGAAAACCATGCATTACAAACTTGTGAGCACACCAAGTGATACCTTCCATAAGTAAAAAAGTCCCTACCATAGCCAAAATAAATATCATAAAGAGCAGTTTTTTCTTATGTACATACTCAGAGAATCGGAGTCAATGCTTGAGGCCAAATAACCTTTCAATTTACGCTCATCTTCTTCCAAAAAAGCATTATAACCTAAAAAACCAGGAGTTCTTTTCTGAATAAGGTACCTCATATAACGTAAATGTATGTTCTCCGGATTTTGTGTCACTAGTTTGTCTAGTTTATCTTTCCCAGCTTGGAAAACAGTATATTTTTTTAAAGGACTAAAAGCATACTCTGCTTGTTTTATTTCTAGGGTGACCACATAGGCCAGAACTGAAGGATTTGTTGATGTAGCGTAATTTTTAAGAAAAAGGTGTTCTTGTTTTTCTGAGTTTAAGTTATGAAACTCTGGCATAACAGTTTGTACATCTGCTGATGATAACATAAATAGTGATATGAAAGCAATGGCAAGATTCATTTTAAAACATGTTTAATTGGAACCTGAGATAAGACTTCCCTAGAATGACCATTTTGGTTGTGTTTGAAATCCTAATTCGTTCTTTAAGCAATCTTTCGACTGGAATTTTTTCTAATTTGTTAAGTAGTCGGGTATAGTACTTGTAGGCCACATAAACGCCGAGTTTGGCCTCTATAGGAAGCTGGATGATTCCTTTAAAGGCTTCATTAAAGTCTTCCTTAATTTCGTCAATAATGAGGTCTTTCTGTACTTGAGTAATGTTTTTTAAATCTACGTTTGGGAAATAAGATCTGTTCAGCAGTTCGTAATCATCTTTCAAATCTCGGAGAAAATTAACTTTCTGAAAAGCTGAACCAAGTCTCATAGCAGTTTCCTTGAGGTGTTCATATTTCTTTTCATCACCTTGTACAAAAACTTTGAGGCACATTAGACCTACTACATCTGCAGATCCGTAGACGTAATCATCTATTTCTTCTTTGGTTTCGTAAGTTTGTTTGGCCAAGTCTGCTTTCATACTACGCATAAAAGATTCTATTTGACTATGGTCTATAGTATGCTTGTTGACAGTCTTTTGAAAAGCGTTCAATATTGGATTCAAACTTATACCATCTGTTATGGAATCTTTGTAGGCTTGTTCAAATCTATTAAAAAGAACTTGCTTTGGATATTCATGAAATGAGTCCACTATCTCATCTGCGAATCTTACGAATCCATAAATATTATAAATGTCACTTCTAATGCTAGACGACAATAGTTTAACAGCTAAAGAGAAAGATGTGCTATACTTTTTCGTAACTAATTTAGCACAGTCTGCCGATACTTCATCAAATAATTTCTTCATAAAGTTTTCATAATTGATTCTGACGCAATTTTACCAGAAATCAATGCTGGAGGAACACCTGGTCCTGGTACTGTTAACTGACCCGTGAAGAATAAGTTCTTAACTTTTTTACTTTTTATGCGTGGCCTCAAGAAAGCGGTCTGAGTTAGAATATTAGCTAGCCCATAAGCATTTCCTTTATAAGAATTATAATCTTCCTTAAAGTCGTTAACACAATACGATTTACTAAACAAAATGCTTTTTTTCAAGTCTTGACCCGTTAAGGTTTCTAATCTGGTCAAAATTATATCAAAATATTTCTGTCTAGCTTCTTCATTATCAACTAAATCTGGAGCTAGAGGTATTAGGAACGTAGCCGCTTCTTTTCCTTCTGGAGCAAAAAAATCATCAGTTAGTGATGCGAAACTGGCATAAAAAAGAGGATTAGTTGGCCATTCGGGCGAATCATAAATTGATACCGCGTGTGCCTCAAAGTCGGCATCAAAAAAGAGCGTATGATGAGATACATTCATTAGTTTTTTGTCAAACCCTACGTAGAAAAGTAGAGAAGATGGAGCGAAAGTTCTCCTAGACCAGTAATCTTCAGAATACTGACGATACTTAATGTCTAGAAGGCTTTCCGTGTGATGATAATCAGCTCCACTTAGAATGATATCCGCCGGTAACTGATTACCCCTAATCCTTAACCCAGTGGCGGTACCATTTTCTAATATTATCTGCTCTACATTAGCATTTGTTTCAAATTTCACCCCTAATTCCTCTGCAAGCTTTTGTATTCCGAGAACTACACTATACATACCATCTTTTGGATGCCAAGTTCCTAGGCCAAAGTCTGCCCAATTCATGAAGTTGTATAAGGCAGGTGTGTTGTTTGGCTTAGCACCTAAGAAAAGCACTGGAAACTCTAGGATTTTTCTGAGTTTTTCGCTCTTTATCTTTTTTCTTATCTGACTTTGAATATTCGTTAGAAGTAAATGGAGCCTCGTAATAGTTTGAGGCGTTATTAACTCCAAAGGAGATACCCCAGGTCGATACACAATATCCTTGACAGCAATGTCATAGTTTTCACTAGCCTGCTTTAGAAAGGCTCTAAGCTTATCTCCTGCACCCTTTTCTTCTCTCTCAAAGAGTTCTACAATTTCCTCAATCTTTCCGGAAATCTTAAGGCTATCATTCGTGCCGAAATAGACTTCATAGCCAGGGTCTAACTTTTCTAGGGTGTAATAGTCTTTTGGATGCTTACCAAAATCACCAAAGAACTTCTCGAACACATCCGGCATCCAATACCAGGTAGGTCCAATGTCAAATGTGAACCCATCTCTTTGATATCTTCTTGCTCGACCTCCTATCTCACTATTTTTTTCATATATAGTGACCTCATTACCCGCTTTGGCCAAGTAACATGCAGATGAGAGAGCAGAAAACCCAGAACCAATAATTGCTATTTTTTTCATGTTTGTTTAACAAAAATACTCATTTAATTAAACAATAAGTATTTTATTGCAAGTTTAATACGACATCTTTAAGACTTTTGAAAAATTTAAATCTCTTTGGAGGATCTAGTTCATTTATTCCGTGAAACTTACTGGAGACAGCCCAATAAATATCTGATTCTTTGAGTAACTCTTTTTCAATTTGGTCTAAATAAGGAATTATAAATTCTATAGGAGGAGCAACGGTAAAATGACTTATCCAAACTAGGTTTTGGAACTGTTCTTTAAGTAAGCCTAAATCTGAAATTGGTACGCACCTGCCAAGATAAACTGTTTTCAAACCTCTTAGTAATAATTCATAATTGAGATACATCAAACCCATTTCATGCATTTCCTCTTCTGGAAGATATAAGATATACGTGGGTTGTCCTTCATGAGGATCATTACAGTTAATAGTTTCTGTGTTAAGCTGGATTTTCTGAGAAATCAGATTCGATATAAAATGTTCATGAGCAGTGCTTAAGGCTTTGCTATGCCACTCCAGACCCATAAAGTTTAGAAATGGGCCTAAAACAGTTTGGAAGACTTCACTAAATGTTTGAAGTCTCATTTGCTCTTCATAAATCTTATTGAAAAGGACACTATCAAAAGTGTACATAGCCAGTTTGATAGAGCTCAAAGCCTTTTGGTTTTTAAATTCCTCGTTAATATATTCTCTTGTTTTTAGAATAATTTCCTCGTCGCTGAGTTCAGCTATTTTAGAAATTTTGAGTCCCTGCTTGTTTAAGAGAGCTATGTTAAGAATTTTGAGTAGACTATCGTAATTATAGACGCGTATGTTTCGATTGATCCTGTCGGGCTCAAACAAACCGTATCTCTTTTCCCAGATTCTAATGGTATGTGCTTTTATGCCAGAGATATTCTCTAAGTCTTTTATAGAGAATATATTTTTAATATTGTTCACTCAATAAAGCAAATTAGTTAAACAAATATAAGACTTATTTTTAAACAAAAAATGTTTAGATGAACTACTAGAAATAGAAAGAGCTCTCCAAACGGAGAGCTCTTTCTATTATAACAAATTTGGCTTGTTTTTACCTTCCCAATGCTTTGAGCATAAGCTCTCCAATTTCTGCAGGAGATTTACACACATAAATACCACATTCAGCCATAATTTTCATTTTTGCTTCAGCAGTGTCATCATCTCCACCTATTATGGCACCGGCATGTCCCATTCTTTTTCCTTTCGGGGCTGTTTGACCAGCTATAAAACCTACTACAGGTTTTGGGTTACCTTGCTCTTTTATCCATCTTGAGGCTTCTGCCTCGTAATTACCTCCAATCTCGCCAATCATCACAATGGCATCCGTATCTGGATCTTCCATAAGTAACTGAACCGCTTGTTTTGTGGATGTACCAATGATAGGATCTCCACCAATACCTATGGCAGTAGATACTCCAAGCCCTGCCTTCACTATTTGGTCAGAGGCCTCATAGGTCAATGTTCCTGACTTAGAAACAATACCTATTCTACCTTTTTTAAATACAAAACCAGGCATGATACCCACTTTGGCTTCTTCAGGAGTAATAACTCCTGGGCAGTTAGGGCCTATTAATACACAGTCTTTACCTTTTAAATAAGACTTGGCCACTATCATATCCTTAGTAGGGATACCCTCTGTGATACAAACTATCACACCAATTCCGGCATCTGCAGCCTCCATGATGGCATCTGCAGCAAACCCTGGAGGTACAAAAATGATAGAGACATTGGCCCCCGCTTTAGCGACAGCTTCTTCTACGGTGTTAAAAACAGGTCTATCTAAATGAGTTTGGCCACCTTTACCAGGTGTAACACCACCCACTACGTTTGTGCCATATTCTATCATTTGACCAGCATGAAAAGTTCCCTCTGTTCCGGTGAAACCTTGTACTATTACCTTAGAATCTTTATTGACGAGTACGCTCATTGAATCGTTTTTTGTGCTTAATTTTTGACAGGAATTTATTGATAGTCCACTCCTATATCTTTAGATGCCAAAAGTAACTTGGAAATCAGAAAAATACAAAAAAGATTGAGGTCGTGGAGGTCAGAAATTAACTTTAATTTCTTCAAACAGATAATGTAAAAAATACTGTATCAGTAAAATACCATTTCTTCATCCCTTAAATGAGAAGAATTAGTGCTTAGGGCAATCACAGTCGCTTTTACGCTTGAAGAGTCTTTTTCTTTTTTTGTAGCGTCCATTTTTTTTCTTTTTTCCTTTCCTGAACTCTACTTTCGTAGAGCCATCAATATTTACTAACGTACAGCCAAAAGAAAATTGAACTAAAAACAAGAAAGTGAGCAAAAGAAGTATTCTACGTATCATACTATTTTAAACGGCCTTGTAAATGGAATATTGGCTTCTTCTACTTTTTGCTACAAAAGTAAGTCCAAAGGTGATCAATCAATCAGAGTATTTGGCTAATGAAAGTTTACAGTGGTCTTCTTTTCTAGTGGGGTACAGCGTAGATGCCGTTAAGTTTCTTTAACAAAATTTAAGGATTGAATGATTTAGTTTTGTAAAAGAAGGTTGTAATCATCTTTTACAAACAAATTATAACGGTACAAATCTATTATGAAAAAGTTAGCAATTTTGGCCTGTTTGGCCTTCATGAGTTCCATGCTCTATGCACAGAAAGAGTCTTCTACAGTTAAAATCAGAATTGA
>Ga0075117_1001413_pt1 | contig 14765 bp, 12 predicted proteins | sample AntAceMetag02UKJ_FD_69789 | JGI IMG/M metagenome (GOLD analysis project Ga0075117, IMG submission 69789) | Saline lake microbial communities from Ace Lake, Antarctica - Antarctic Ace Lake Metagenome 02UKJ | ecosystem: Environmental > Aquatic > Non-marine Saline and Alkaline > Saline | place... | reverse complement strand
ACACCACGCCCGCTCCACCACGCGCGATCTCCGCCACAAATTCGTAGCGAGTGTGCTGCGGCGTCAAATCTGCATTGCCCGAAATAACCTCCCGTTTCAGAAACCGGTCGATCGCACCAGCGATGACCGTTAAGTCATCGGGAAACCGCTGTTGATACTGATTCAGCAACTGCACGGTGACCGCACTGGTGCCCGTGTAAGTCTCCGAAATCCCCAAGCTCACTGGTTGTGGAAATCGTTCCTGATGGGCCTGCAATTCCAGATCCCGTTCAATCAGCTCCGCCAACAACACGTCGCGCAGCGGCCCTGTTGTGTCGTCCAGAAGCGTTTCCACCTGCGGACTTTGGCCGTCGCGGCGAGCGGCTTCAAACCGCCCACAGATATCGTGAACCTGACGATACTGCGCCGCGGAAAGTTGGTCACTGATGTTCGTCATTGGTTTCGATCCAAACCTTGCGGACTAACCTTAGCATGCGTTGAATCGTCGACCGCGCTCGATCGGTCATTTCGGCAATTTCTTCGTTGGTATAACCGTCGAGTTTCCAGAGTACCAATTGTTCTAGGTCGGGGTCGTTGAGTTCACGAAACAGGTGTTCGCATTCTTCCGCGACCACCGCTGATTCTGAGACAGCGGGTTCCGCAGATTCTGAATGTTGACCAGCCGTTGCAATCGTCGGCGAACGCTTTTGAGCGTTTTCATAGACGGCTCGACGATTCACTTTTCGCACCAGAATCCGCAGCATCAAGCTCCACAATTCTTCGCCATCGGCCAGCCCCGGATATTCGCCGGCCTGCAGTTTTTGACACAGAACCCGAAACGTGCTGAGCGCCGCATCTTCTTCGTCGTAGATCGCCCGAGGCAAAGTCGACATTCGGCCGCGAGCCACATGCATCAGCTGCCGAAAGTAGCGATCCCACAGCGATCCCACAGCGATCACACAGCGCGTTCGCGCCCGTGTTGTCACCCTTTCGAGTGGCTTCGATCCAGCGTGTGATGGAATGTTGCGTGGTCATGAATGTGGAATGAGCTTTGGTTCGCGAGTTGACTCAGATTGGAACCAGCCTTAGTCGCCCCGCGACGGCACGCGATAGAAAGAATGCTACGAATACACGAATTCTTTCTGCTCGACCATTTTTCGAATCCTTCATTTTTTCGAATCCTTCAAAAAGTCTACTACAACGTGACACGCGATCACCACCTTTCGACTTTTTCTGGTACAGCGCTGCGTTTCCGCCGCCTTCAGAAAGTACTTTTTCGACCAAAACGATTCTCCGAGAGCGGGCCAGCGACTTCAGAAAATCGAACCAACACGACTCGGTGACGCAAAACGTAAAATTCACCTGAGTAAAAACGCAAAACATTGACATGTGTTAAATTGCGATCGTTTTTCGCGACTGGACCAGCCGACGGCCCGATTCCATCAGCGCCGTGTACGAATTTGCCAATCTCCAGCCTAACTGGACGGTGGGCGTTTTCGACCATGTCCACGATGCGTCCCAGTTTTCCGCAGTTCGCGACTGGGGCGCGGATGGGATCATCGCGTGCCTCGATGGAGCGTCTGATGCTGAGATTGAGACGATCATCGGCCTGAAGATTCCCATTGTGAACGTGGGAACGATTGTGAAGTCGATACCATCCGTCGCCGTCAGTCCCGTGTCGGTTTTGGATCTGCTGAAAGAGCATCTGCAGTCGACTGCACCGAGCACCATTGTTGTGGTTGGCAACGATGGTCATCAGCCACTGGCGGATTTACTGCAGGCTGATGCGTTCTCCGTCGGCAGCCAGTTTTGTTGGTCGAAAGCTTCCACGCGACCGCGCATGCTGCTGAACCCCCTGCCGACCCCCGAGGCGGCAACGATGCCCGATTTGCAGCAGTGCCTGATGACGGCTGCCGGGCCAATCACTGTCGTGGCTACCAATGATTGCATCGCCATTCAAGTCGATGCGCTATTGCGCACCCTGCCGGTGGAGATTACGGACGAACTCACGCTATTTTCGGCTCGAGATTCTCCCGACTGCGCAATGGACGAGACCTCAATCAGCGCCGTTGTTGAGCCAGATCGGCTGTTGGCGTTTGAGGCGGCGAAGACACTGCGTCTGCTGCTAAACGGTTCGTTTGTCAGCGACAACGCAGCGTTTGTGGACGCTGACGAAATTCGGTCACGGCAGTTGACGGCCAGCGATTGTCCTGAGATCCCGATCGCATTGGACTTTATTCGCCAGAACGTAACGTCGGGAATCAATGTGCAGGATGTGATGCGATTTCTGAAATGGCGGCTCTCACGTGTGTCTTTTGAACGACATTTCCGAATTGCTGTGGGTCGGGCACCGAGTGAAGAGATTCGGCGGTTGCGTCTGGAACACGCCAAGAGACTGCTGCTGTCGTCGAACGATTCCATCGCCTGTGTCGCTCGCAACTGTGGTTTCGATTCTCTGTCTGGTTTTTCTTCGTTCTTCCGCAACGGCACAGCCATCAGCCCTTCGGAATTCCGTCGGCAGAGTCGTGCGTTGTCCAGCAACTGAACCCCGTGGTCGCGTGCTGGCGCGATCATTAATGCCAGCAATTGTCGCGACAACCCAGCTGTCGCCGCTGGTGCGTCTTGCCTATCAACGATGATCGATGACTGATATTGTTGGATGTCCAAAGCAGTCATCCTTCATGAACATTATTCCTGTCATTGATTTACAAAACGGCATTGTTGTCCGTGGCGTCGCTGGCCAACGCGCTCAGTACCGCCGTATGCGCAGTCAAATCGCCGCGTCGGCTGATCCTTCCGTTGTCCTGAATGCCTTGCAACAGACATACGGACTGCGTGACTTTTACGTTGCCGACCTAGACGCCATTCAGTTCCAACAGCTGAATCGCTGCACGATCGCGGAACTCGCACGTGGCGACGTGTCGCTGGTTGTGGATCGTGGTGTGCGTTGTGCCGCAGACGTTGACGAACTGCTGGAACTCGGCGTCGAACGTGTCGTCGTAGCTCTCGAAACACTCAGCAGCCTGCAACTCGCGGAACAACTCATCCAACAATTCGGCTCACAGCACTTGGTACTCAGTCTTGACCTACAAGCTGGCCAATTGCTGACCCAATGCGACGCCTGGCGTGCTGAATCTGCGGCTCACGTGGCGACGCAGCTAGCGGGCGTCGGCTTTCAGCAATTGATTATACTCGACCTTGCCGCTGTCGGCACCGATACCGGAAACCAGACCGTTTCTCTGTGTCAACAACTGCATCAAACTCTGCCGGATGTGAGCTTGATCACAGGCGGAGGAGTCCGCGACGTACACGATTTGCTGCAGTTGCGTGATCTGGGAATTCAATCGGCGTTGGTGGCATCCGCCCTGCACGATGGAAAACTGAGTGCTGCCGACGTCGCCTCATTTTCTGAATAGCGATTGGGGACGTTTTATGTCAAAACTTTCACAACAACATCACACCGAAATCCATGAACGCCCCCCCGTGATTCAGCCTCCCCGCGCGACTCTCGACGGGCGGTGGCTTTCACGCTATCCTGTGCCACAGCGAAAGACACGATTTGGGCCTTTCCCTGAACTGGTCGCTGCCGTTTCGTTGCCCATGCTGACCAGCGTTTTCATTGTCTTTCAGTCGATCGTTTGTTGGCTCACGTGAATTCCCACTATACCGAAATCCAAATTGGACCATCCCTTGCAGAATGGTCTTCTTTCCTCACCGTCAGTTGTCTGGATCATACTCGCCTTTCCGAACTGCGTCGTACGGCTCGATCACGTCTGGTGGAATCTGCCCAGACCTTCATTCTGCGGCTGAACGCCATCGCCGAAGAAACGGAATTGGCTGTCAATACAGCCCCTTTGCTGACGGGAGATCCGACAACTCAACCGATCGTGATGACTGGACATCAGCCGGTTCAATTTCACTCGGGACTGTCGTTCAAGTACGAAACCACACAACAATTCGCGGCAGAAAACAACGCGATCGCGGTGGCCGTCATTATCGACACAGATCGCGGCGACGCCGGTCAGTTCAGTTATCCCGATGTCGGAGAAATCGGCGACAACAGTTCAGCCGACGAAAGCGTACAGCCCTACCAAGCCGTGCTGGCCGTGGACTCGATTTCAAATTCCAACAATCTGTTTGGGCACGGCAAACTTAAACCGGCAGCCGCACTCAAATCACTCAGCGATACCGTCTGCAGCAGTCTCAAAAAACTGGCCCGGCCCAAGACCGCTGAACGTGTCGAAAAGGTGTTCCGCGAATTCGCTCAATTGTCGAACGCCAAGGCGTCGGCGATGGAAGCCAACACGATCATGCGGTGGCAGTATGGCATTGGCCATCAAATGTTAGAACTGCCGCTGTCTGCCATCGCTTCGTTTCCTGAATCCCTGATGCTGACCGTCGATATTCTGAAACAACCGCACCGCTTTGCAGCGGCTTATAATTCGGCACTCGCGTTGTTTCGAGAAGAACATGGCATTCAGAATTCGGCCAATCCGTTCCCGAACCTCAAGATCAATGAGCATGGTTGCGAACTGCCGTTTTGGGTGGTGGACCATAATCGAGGCACGCGGCAGGTGCTGGAAGTTCACGTGGATGGCAATGTCACCCGACTGCTGGCCAACGGCGTGACAGTCGATACGCTGGCGGACAACATTTCCGACGACTCTCTGGACCCGATGCTGCTGCAAAACCTGCAACTGGTGCCTCGTGGTGCTTTAATCACCGTCTTCTTGCGGTTGCTGTTCAGCGACCTGTTTGTGCACGGAACCGGCGGCGGTCGGTACGATCGTTTTACCGATGAATTCATTCGGACGTGGTGGAATGCGGAGCCGCCACCGTTCACCGTGGCCAGCGCGTCTCGGTATTTGTTCGAAGATCAGCGCGCCGAATTGCAGCGGTTGCAAAAAATCAAAAGTGAGTTGCGTGATCTGCAATTTAACCCCCAGCGACACTTCGGCCAAGGCGTGTTCAGCGATTCTCTGGAAGAACGATTGGCCGTGTTGGTCAACGAAAAAGGATTGGCGGTCGCGGAGCTCAAGTCGATGAAAGAAGCGGGCGAATCCGGCAAAGAAGCGGGCCAGCAAATTCAGTTGATGACGAACGAAATCCGCGATGCCGTCGGTGCAGAATTCGAATCGCAACTGGCCGTGCTGAACGCGCTGACACCAGAACAACACGACGCCCTCAATAGTCGCACCTACCCGTGGTTTTTCTTCACAGGTTCCGACTAAACCAAAATTACATCATGTTCGGCAACCAAACTCTTATCGTGCTGGCAGGAACGTTACTGCTGGGCATCGCCGCCGGTCTGGTGGGCACCTTCGCCGTTCTGCGTCGCCGCGCATTGGCCGGTGACGTAGTGGCACATGCTGCCCTGCCGGGATTATGCCTCGCGTTTCTAGCGTTCGAATCCCGCTCGATTCTGGTGCTGCTGACCGGCGCACTACTCAGCGGACTGCTGGGCGCACTCACGGTTTCGTTGCTGAAACGTTTTACTCGACTGCGAGACGACGCTGTGCAAGGAATTGTGCTCAGCGTATTTTACGGCGGTGGAATTGCGCTCACGCGTTCCATTCAGAATCACTATCGCAACGAATCCGGAGCGGACCTCGAAACGTTTATCATTGGTCGAGCGGCGACGATGCTGCGCGCCGACGTGTTGCAGATTGCGGTGGTTGTGATCATCACTTCGGCGATTGTGCTGCTGCTGTACAAAGAACTGAAACTGCTGAGCTTTGACGAACAATTTTGCCGCGTTCAGGGCTGGTCTGCTACCGGGCTGGACGTGCTGTTGATGTTTCTGACCGCCGTGACTGTGGTTGTTGGCCTGCCCGCTGTCGGCGTTGTCCTGACAGCCGCACTGTTGATTATTCCTGCAGCGGCGGCCCGGTTTTGGACGGATCGTTTGTCCAAGATGATGTTCATCGCCTGCGCGGTGGGCGGAGCTTCCGGCATTATTGGCACGCTCATCAGTTCACGCTTCGATGGCTTGCCGACAGGGCCGCTGATTGTACTGACGTCGACCACCATCTTTTTGTTGTCGTGGCTGTTTGCCCCACACCGTGGCTGGTTGTGGAAATCGAATCAGCCGGACGATCTGGAGCGGTATCTGCCATGGATGAATGCCACAGACGACACTCAGACGACTTCCAACGATTAAGGACGGCTCTCTAGCGGAACGGCGCAAGCCGTCCGGTGCCGCGACACCAGAGGGCTTGCGGCCTTCCGCTACATTTTGTTTCGCTAAGTGATTTGTGCATGTGGGTTCAGTCACCCACGGTTTCGTCGTCTGGTCCCGGCAACAGCGTAAGATCTCGCGTGGTCTGCTCGTTCGGATCATGCTGCTGCGTGATCAGTTCGACGTGAATTCTGGTTTCGCCCAGCAGAATCACATCGCCGGTCTGCAGTTCGTGAGTGTCGATGTCACGATCATTGACGATTGTCAGATTCGTCGATTCCAGATCACGCACTTCCACGTGTCCGGCTTCGTTGATTCTGATTTCTGAATGGTTGCGACTCAATAGGGAATCATCAATGGTGATGTCGCATTTCCGGCTGCGCCCCAGCACAACAGGCAGGTCATCTCGAGTCAGCTCCAGCCGACCGTTGTTGAATTCCGCTGAAGTCAGAATGATCCGATCCACGTTTACTCCTCACGATTCCTAAAACACGCGCGATGTCACGCAGAATCTCTCTGCTCAGACATCTGCCATTGCTTCGACTCGACAGTCCGGCAGTCTATCCGGAATCGACACAACCGACACAGATAGAATATCAGGAATCTCAGGTTTCGACTGCGAACGCGAAGACTCCGTCCACGGCTGCATTCGTGACCTACCTTTCCGATTGCACAGACATAATTGTCACGATTCTGTTCCGTTTTGACTGATTTTGCGGACGCAAAGAAGTCACTGAAGACCAACAATGCCCCAGACACCCACACCACAAGCGGACGCACCAAGCGGAATCAACTCGCAGTCGCCAACATCAGTCGGCAAGAAACGACGGGCGGCCAATCAAACCCCGCCCAACCAATCAGCCACGCAAAAGATCTTGGCACGACTCAGTACGATCGATGCCCAGATGGCCGAACTGGCCAACGTCGGACCGGATCCGTTGACGCTGCAAATCGCGGAAACACTCAATTCCCAGTCACAGGCCATCATGCAAGTGGCCCAGGCGTTGAAGGACCTGCAGGCTTCAATGACCAGTGCTGTCACAGACACGTTTGCTGGTCCACGCAACGATCAGACTGTTGCTCAACAGACAGACCTGCAGGAAACGGTCACAGACACAGATTCCGAAGAACATGCGATTCCCGTGGAAGCTTGGGACGATATTCGAAATGCGTTTTTAGCGTCGCATGGGGCTGCAGTGGCTGCAGATGCTGAGGATCGCAACGATGATGCCGACGCTCAAGTCCACGTCGTTTCGGAAACGGTCGCGCCATTACAAATCGAAGAGCCGGAAGCTGAGCTTCCAGCGTTCACCACCATTGGCGATCCTCACACGTTGAACGAAGACGAACTCCGGACGGCCGTCATCGACCAAGAACGTACGATCTCGATACTGGTCAGACGGTTACAGAAAAAGAGTCGAACGTCGCAACCAATGACTCAGGAGCAATTGGAAAAAATCGCGGCAGAACTGCCGGAACAACTTCAGCAGCAGGTCACTGCCACCTTGCAGTCGCTGAACAATCAACACCGATATGCTGAATTAGAACTGTCGCTAGAACGTGCTCGCGTTTCTCGCCAAGCATCTCAGTTGGAAGTCACCCGCGAACGCCTCGACGCCCGCGCCCGCGCGATGGGAATCGAAATCACCGAAACCGGCACCATCGCAGCCGCAGACAGCAAAGCTCAGCGAGGCTCCAAAGCTCGCAACTGGCTGGGAGCCATGGGCTTCGGCAACTAGAAATCCGGTCAGTATTTTCCGTTCGTGCCAAACATTTGCAGCTTGGACGGACGCGGACGAATTCGCACACTGTGATCGGGTTCTCCAGTGATCCGATCAAATTCGTCGGGCGTGCGGCGCGTTGGCAGATAGTCTGAGGTTTCATTCGTCCAATTCTGCAACGCCCCCGTCAGTTGATCTCGAACACTTTTGTAAGCCGGGTCATCAATTCGATTCTGCAACTCACCAGGATCACGCTGCAGATCGTACAGTTCCCATTCCGGTCTGGGTGACATCAAGCAGGCCTGCTGCGCGTGTGTCAGCTTGCCAGCCTGTTGCAGTTGCAGCATGTTCTGCCAGCTTAAACCACGGCCTGCATCGGCGGATGGCGTTGACGCGAGGTCGGGGTAATCATTGCGAATCAGTTTGTAGCGTTGCGTTGCCACACTCCGAGCGTGGTCTTCATAATCGTGCCAGTGGTCTTCGCTAAAAGCGTATTCACGCAGCGGACGGCCCGGATCTCGCAACACTTTGGTGAAGCTCACGCCTTCGGTAGTGATCGCCGTTTCTCCGCCGGCAAGTTCTAAAAAGGTGGCTGCAATATCCACCGCACTGACAAGGGCATCCGTTGTCTGACCGGGTTTGATCGCGGCTGGCCAGCGGACAATCCAGGGTGTGCGAATGCCTCCATCGTACAGCGACGTTTTGTCGCGAGGAAACGGGCGACCGTTGTCACTGATGAACAGAATCAGCGTGTTGTCTGCCACGTTTTGTTCGTCCAGCTTCGCCAAAACCTTGCCGACATACGTGTCTAACCGACCGATTTCGTCGTAGTACAGCCGCAGGTCTTCGCGAACATCGGCGGTATCCGGCAAATGCGGTGGCACAATCACATCGCGCGCCCGATGCGGAGGATCGAGCGCGCCGTCCGTGTATTCGCGGTGTGGATCCAGTGCCGCCAGCCATAAAAAGAAAGGCTGATCGCGGGGGCGATCGTCCAACGCCTGTTCCCAGTCTTCGCAGCCACTGGGCTGAGCGGCGATCATTTTTGGCGGTTCACCATTTTCCCCCGCAGGCAACACGAAGCCTGCGGTCGACGCTTCGTAGATGCGATGAAAGTGATTTTTCACAGCATCACCTAGATGCCACTTGCCAGCGGCGGCTGTGTAGTAACCAAGTTGTCCGAGTTCTGCGGCGAATGTCCGACTGCCCTTCGGCAATGGCCAATGCAGTTGCTCGGCACCAGTATTGTGTGGATACTTGCCTGTCAGAATGCTGGATCGCGAAGGGCTACAAGAATTTGTGGTCAGGTAGGCATGCTTGAACAGCAATCCTTCCGCTGCCAGACGATCGATGTGTGGCGTACGAATGGCCGGATGCCCGTACGCTCCACAATCGTCCCAGTTCATGTCGTCGGCGATGATCAGCACCAAGTTTGGCTTCGTCTGAGCCACCGTGGTGGGTAATCCGACACCGCACAAAATGATGATGCTGCTGAACAGTAACAGTTGATATCGCATGTGTTGTCGATCTTGGATGATTCAGAAACAGTTTGCTGGTGGTTTTACCGCGCGAGTGCCTTGCTGTAAATTGACGTCCGATAGAATGCCTCGAACCAGCTGGGGATTCGTCAGTCCAAATTGCCGCCCGGTGTAATCAAGCGAACTCAGGTGATCGCCTGCCCCATTCATGCAACGCAATCTGCGAACAAAGAAATCTCATGCTTCAATATCCTCAACGGTTCCTAATCTTGTCAGCAGCGACGGCGCTGTGGTTGGTTTCTCAGCCCGCCATTGGTCAAACAACAGAGACTGTCGTCACTCCGCTGCGAAACGCGCACGCTCATAATGATTACGAACACAAGCGACCACTGCTCGACGCGCTGGATCAGGGATTCACCAGTATCGAAGCCGACGTCTTTCTGGTTGAAGGCCAACTGCTGGTGGCGCACAACGTGGTGTTTCTGAAGCCGGAACGCACTTTGGAAAAAATGTACCTGCAACCGTTGCAGCTGCGAGCCAAGCAAAACGGCGGCCGGATCTACACAGATGGTCCATCGATCACATTGCTGGTGGATATCAAAGCCGATGGCAAAGCCGCCTATGCGGCGCTGGAACAATTGCTGGAACAGTACGACGATCTGATTTCCGTCAATCGTCACGGTGAATATGTCCAGAAAGCGGTCACGGTGATCATCAGCGGCGATCGGCCGATGGCGGAAATCAAAGCGTCACAGGTGCGACGCGCTGGGATCGATGGCCGAGTTTCAGATCTTGACAGCGACATGTCGGCGGATTTACTGCCACTGATCAGCGATAAGTGGTCGAGTCATTTTAAGTACCGCGGTACCGGTGCGATGGCCGAAGCCGAACGCCGTCAACTGCAAGACATCGTCAAACGTGCGCACGACAAAGGCCGCCGAGTTCGTTTCTGGGCGACGCCGGAAACCACACAGATGTGGGAAGAACTCAGCAACGCAGGCGTAGACTTGATCGGAACCGACGAACTCAACCAGCTCGCCACATTTCTGCGGAACGCACGTTAACGGTCACGGATCAGCCTACGATGCTACGGTGCTACGGGGTCATGAATGCCACGTAGTAAAACACCAGGCCGGTGACTGCTGTCAGAGTAATATCGATCGTTGACAGCCAGCCGAGCGTTTTGTGCGTGCGGCTGTGTTGGCCGGGTTTCGGTGGCGAATCGAATCGTCGGAACGCTAGGACCAAGGTGATGATCCACAGGATCGGCGTGGTCACCGCAAACAGCAGGTGAACTCGTAAATACGGCCTCGCCTCAGCCACCTTGGCCGCCAAGTCGGCTTCTTCCGGGTGCGACTTCAGAACAATATTCTCCCAGCCACCGTGCACAATCTGCAGATCGATTTCGAAGGCACCCACTGCGAACAGCAAAATCGCACCCAACGCCAACTGCAACCACTTGTGCTTGGCGTACTCCCGTTTCACTTTGACAAGATACAGGCTGTACAGCAGCAACGGCACAATCACGATCAAGGCACACACGACAAAGTCGAGCATGAAGGAGGTGCGATATCCGAGGAAGCCGTCAGTAAACATGTTAGTACGCGAAACCAATTGTCAGAAGAAAACCGCAGAACGCTGTGACGCAGAAGATCGCTGCAGTGAGGCTGAGAGTGGACTGCTTCTTGTAGATACCGAACACCACAGTCGACGAACTTGCCGCACAGGCGATTAACAAAATACAGACAACTCCATCCATGATTTGTGCCGGTGGTTTTCGTCCTAACACAAATTCCGCTGTGCAGTGAACAGCCGAAGAGACAAAACCGCCGGTTAGTAATCCGGATGCACCGAGCAATCCTAACCGGACAAAAGAACGCTGATCTTCACCGGTCGACACCTGCCCAGAAGAGAGTTCCGATGCCACGGCAGGCGGCCGATAGGGATTGTCGACGTGAGATGTTTCCGTCACCGATCGGCCTTCGTCGTAAAATTATTCGTGGAATTCGCTCGAACCCCCGCGATTTGCCAACCAACAGCTTCACGGGCAGTGTGAATCCAGCGAATGCCTAACTCAGCAGCCCCTGCATCGCTTCCAGAATTCCATCGGCATCAATGCCCTGGTAACCCATCTGCTGCCACAAGCCGCCGGAACCTTCTTTGTGAGTGCCGATGTTGTTGTAGCTGCCCTTGAAGCCGCGTTTCAGTAGCTCCGTGCCAAACCGTGAACCCAAACCGGTCGTCACGTTGAAAGATTCTGCCACCAGCACAGCCGGAGCAGCTGCCAGTTTGGCCATCATGTCTTCGTCGTAGACGTTCAGCGTCGACTTGCAGATCAGGCCCACATCGTGGCCCGCTGCTTTCAAACGAATGACGGCATCGAGAGCTCGATAAGTGGTTTCGCCGAAGCTGACAACATAACCCGCCGTGCCTTCGCGAATTACATCGTCTTTGCCTGGCACGTATTGGTAATCATCGCCGTAAATTCGATTGCCGCCCTCGTCCAACAGATCCGGGACGCCTGATCGTGTCGAAAAGATAAACCGCAGACCTTCGTCGTTGTAGATCTTATTCAGACACGCTCGGAACTGATGCTGGTCGGCCGGAAAATACAGTCGCGTGGTGTCTTTGCCGTCTTCTGGCAAACCGTTGGCGGCGAACATATTGTTCAGGCCGAAGTGACACGTGTTGTCGGCCATATCGTCGCAACCCGCGTGGCTGAAGTGAGCCAACACGTTGCTGCTGTTCAGGCGTGCCATTGTGATTTCAGACACCAGCATTTCCAGAAACGCGGAAAACGTGGCAAAAATCCCTTGCTTGCCTTTTTCGTAACCGAAACCAGCCGCCGCCGAATAGTTGCCGCGTTCCATGATGCCGCCGCGAACGAAGACTTCCGGATGAGACGCTCGCACGTGATTCAAACCACAGCTGCCTTCCAAATCGCAGTCGAACACTTTTACGCTGGCCACACGTTTTGGTTCTGGAATGTCGTCCAGAATTTGGTTCAGAATCTTGCCGAACAGGTCACGATTCTTGCCCACGCTTTTTGCATCAGAACCCTGATACGTCGGGCCGCCCGGACCTTTCGTCACGGTGCCCAGATAGTCGGCCGCAGCTGGGCGGTTGTTAGCGTTCAGATGGGCGATGGCGACGGCCGTCTTGATGACGTCGTGGCCGTGAGCACTGCCTTCTAGGCCTTCGATGCCGGGGCACATCGGACGACGATTCATTAGTGCGATCGGTCCGTCGGAAGTCACGGCTGCACACATGCGCGCGTACAGACTGTCCAGATCTTCGCCATCGCCGACATCAACTTTTAAGCCGTGGCCTTCCAGTGTGCTGGCAACGCTGAAGCCCGGCAGATAGTCAGACGGATGGCCGGCGATGGTGACGTCGTTGTCATCGATCAGGAGTTTTAGATTCAGGCCTTGAGCGACAGCCAGTCGAGCGGCTTCGGCATCGTTGCCTTCCATTTGAGATCCATCGGAACCCAGCATGAAGACCACTTTGTCGGGGTTGGCAATAGCCACACCGTTGACAAACGGCCACATGTGACCCAGTCGACCAGAACTGAACTTCACGCCTTCGGTGAAGCCTTTTTCTGGATGACCGGGCAGGTGTGACAGGTATTCGCGATAGTGAAACAGGCGTTCCACTTTCATGTCGCCTTCCAGCACGGCCATTAGATACTGAGTCGCCACGCGGTGTCCGGCTTCGTCGAAAAAGATCGGCAGCACGTCGGGAGTTCCGCCTTTGCGAGCGTGCTCAATAAAGCCGTGCATAATCAGCGTTTCGGGCACGGTGTCGTACGGACCACCCGTGTGTCCGCCCAGACCTTTGGCGTCGGCGATGGCAGTGAAGAAAATAATCGCGTCGCGGCACAGCTGAATATTCGCAGCCAGTTGCTGGCGTTGATCGGCGGTCAGTTTTGGCTGACGAGGATCAAGGGCAACAACCTGGTACTCATGCAGAGGGATTGGGAATTCCGTAGCCACAGACATCGTTTTCTCCGGCAGGGCAATGTAAGACGATTAAAAAGATGGCGTAGGGAATCCTGCAAATCCCCGGCCCCGCGCACTGCGGCGCAGACCGCCAGCTATGCAACTGTTGAAGTTTGGGCGAAGTATGAGATTCAGCAGCAGAAATGCAACGCAGCACGCTGGAATGCCCGAATTTCTGCCCTGAGACCGCCGCGATTCCAGCTTCAGGGAGATTTTTCTGCGAAACCAAGCCGTTGAGGACGGTCACGGCAATAACTGGCGTGTCGGCGGCAGCTTGCCGCCGCAAATCACGGCAACGGCATGAAGCTGCGGGATGACGGATCGAACCCGTACAGGCTGCGATCCGGGAAGGCCTTGCGAAGTTCGTCCACCTCGGCGTCCGTTTCTGGTCGCCGACAAACCAGAACCTCAGCGATCAAATCCGGCGGGTTGATGATGTAGCTCAATTGAGGATCGGAGCCGGCTTCATCGACTAGAATCAACGCGGGCTTGGGGATCGCCGGGTGTTGCACGCTGCGTTGAAACACTGCGAACTGTCGCCGCGAAAACGATAGCTCACTAACCGCCGCCCCAACCTTGCTGACATCATTAAAAACCGGCAAAGCAAACCATCCCGGAATCAATCCCGCCGCCACGAACGCAGCCAGCCAAGTCATGGAAGTCCTGCGCCCAATCAGCGGCGACAGAATTCGACTGGTCGCACCAAAACCAACCGCCGCCAACATCAGCAGCAAGGGCGCGGTTTCGAAGACGTAGTGCCAGTGCATAATTCCGTCGAACCAATACGGCACGTGAACGACATGCAGCGAAATCACGGCTGCAGCCAGCAGGCGGAGTTTCGTTCGTGAAGCCAGTCCATCGGTGTCAGCGGCGTCGTTGTTATCACTGGATCGAAACAGTTCCGGCAACATCATCAGCACACCCAACAGCAGTGGAGCGATCGCCAGTGACCACACCAAGCTGGCCTTCGAGCGTTCCCACACGTTGCTCGCTGCCACCGCTGGCGTCAGATTCGTGGCCCAATTGTCATACGCTCGCAGCGCAGGCGGGCCGGCTCCCGCAGCATTGCCGACGGCATTGTTGAATCCGTAGCGATGTCGAGGCGTGAAGGTATCGGTGTAGGTTTGATACGCCGAATCTCGCACGGAGCCCGTGGCTTCGAAATTCAACAGTGCCAACACGGCGAACCCGCAGACTAAAGGCACCGCGAACCCGATCGCCAGACGTCGCGAAGGCGGTGAGCGAAGCAGTTGCACGGCCAGCCAAATTCCAAACGGCAGCCCGTAGCCGGCAGCCGTCATTGGTCGAGCCAGCATGGCCAACGTCAGACCGACGCCAGCGACACAGGCGAACTTCAGTTCATGGTTTCGCATCATCCAAAAAAACGCCCATGTAAAAACACTCAACG
>Ga0075117_1001412_pt1 | contig 14766 bp, 9 predicted proteins | sample AntAceMetag02UKJ_FD_69789 | JGI IMG/M metagenome (GOLD analysis project Ga0075117, IMG submission 69789) | Saline lake microbial communities from Ace Lake, Antarctica - Antarctic Ace Lake Metagenome 02UKJ | ecosystem: Environmental > Aquatic > Non-marine Saline and Alkaline > Saline | place... | reverse complement strand
TGTTGGTTGTCGAAAAACGCGATGGCACGGGTCTCGACTTTTTGGCCGGTGTCGTCAGCAGCATTGGTACCGACGATGTCCCGTTTCTGCTGGATGGTGACGAAATTCCCGTGCCGCGTTCGCGTGTGTTTGGGATTGTATTTGCCAACAACCAAAAGCCCGGCGATACGCGCACAACTGGCGTCACGTTGCAATTGCTAAGTGGTGGCAGCGTTCAGGCGTCCGAGGTTGTGAGGCAGAACAACACATTCCAGTTTAAGTCCGCGTGGGGCCAAATCCTGTCACTGGCGACAGATCAGCTAACAGAAATTGACTACAGCAGCGGACGTCTGCATTACCTATCCGACTTAGAACCACTCAGCGAACGCTACTTCGGACTCGACCCGCCCGGCAAGGAATGGGGCGAGCTATTCGCGGAAGATGCGGCCACTCGCACCGGCTTATCCAGTCAGTGGCGTATGTCACGCGATCGTTTTCCGAACAACGGCCGCCCGCCGCTCATGCTCCACAACCGTGTGTACTCAAAAGGTGTGTGCCTGTTTCCCAGTGCCGCCATCGAATATGCACTGGACGCAAATTACTCGCGGCTCACCGCCATGGTCGGCGTCGACGATGACGTTGCTTCCAATCAGCAACCGGGCCGCCCGCCGACGGCCGTTGAACTACGAGTGGAAGCGGATGGCAAAGAGATCTTCAAGAAACTTGTGAGCGCCCCGGACGAACCGTTTTTGCTGGATTTGGATCTGGCGGGTGCGAACACGCTGACTGTGATCGTGGACTTCGGTGACGGCGAAAGCACGTGTGATTATCTGGACTTGGCAGATGCCAAACTCATCGTAAACACTCAACAGAAATAACGGCATGCCCGGCCTCCGATTCCATCACCTGACTTTCCTGAAGTACGGTCTGATCCTCTTTGTGCTGTGTCAGACCGACAACACGACGGGCATTTCTGCCGTTGCGTGTGCGGCCGACACTGTCCGCGATCGCGAGCAACAGCGGATTGACACGATCGCACGGATTGCCCCCACGGTTGTCTGCGTGATGCCGCCGGGCGGGCAGGGCGGAGGCTCCGGAGTGCTGATTTCCGCAGATGGTTATGCGATCAGCAACTACCATGTGACGTCGGGGTCCGGAAACTTTATGAAGTGCGGTCTGAATGATGGCCAAGTCTACGACGCGGTGATCGTGGGGATCGACCCCACCGGTGATGTGGCTCTGATTAAACTACTCGGCCGCGACGATTTTCCGTTTTGCACTCCCGGCGACAGCGAAACCGTACGCACGGGTGACGAAGTGTTGGCGCTAGGCAATCCGTTTTTGCTGGCGTCCGACTTCACACCCACGGTCACGTATGGCATCGTCAGCGGAGTGCGGCGTTATCAATATCCGGCTGGCACGTTTCTGGAATATACCGATTGCATCCAGATCGATGCGTCCATCAATCCGGGAAATTCCGGCGGCCCGCTGTTCGACATCAACGGTCGCTGGATTGGCATCAACGGTCGAGCGTCATTCGAAAAACGCGGACGCATCAACACGGGTGCCGCCTATGCGATTTCTGTCCGGCAGGTGCTGCTGTTTGTCGACCATCTCAAATCGGGGCGAATCGTCGATCACGGTCGCACCAATTTCACAGTCGGCACCTATGACGGTGCGGTCGAAGTTCAGCAGGTGTCGAACCTGTCGGAAGCGTGGCGACGTGGCATGCGGCCGGGTGACGAATTGCTGTCCTTTGGCGGTCGAGCTCTAACAAGTGCCAACGACTTCAAGAATATTATGGGCATTTTTCCCGAACAAACGCGAGTGCCGCTGGAGTTTCGGAACGCAGATGGCGTGCAGAAGATCACTGTCAGAATGAGTTCCCTTCACGATTTCGAAGCCGCTCCGCAATTGCCGGAAGAGCGTCGACCACAGCGCCAACCCAAAGACGCTGATCCCGATCATGACACGCCGGATGACGACGATCCACACGGACAAGGCGCAGATGAAGACGAACCCCAAGTCCCGGCGCAATATGCTCATCTGTTTGAAGAGAAAAAAGGATTCGCCAATGCCTACTTCAATAGGCTCAATACAGATCGTTTTATGAAGCCGCTGGAAGAATCTCTGGCAGCCGCCGCTGCCACAGCAGAGTCAAAGGGTGCAACAGGCGACACGGGGTGGACGCTGCGGGTGTCCGCCGCGATCGATGCGGCGGAATATGTCGGTGAGCTGACAGTCGGACCGAAAGGAGCGGGACTCGATCTCGCCGGATTGGCCGCTCAGTTGCAGCCCGCAGACAACATCGATCCAACCAACGAATCACCTCAACTGTATGGCCTGTTGACCGGACTACTGCAATGGCAGCGTCTGTTTCGAAATGATCGCCGTTTATTTTCTGAAGTCTCCTACTTTGGTGCCGAACAGTTGCTGCCTGCTGAAGACGATCGAACAAAAGTTCATGTCGTGATTGTTCAGGATGGCCCCACGATATCGCGGTGGTATTTCGATGAGCAATCACCATGGCCAGTTGGCGTCGACGTCGTTCTGAGTGCCGGGGCGGATGAAGGCCGAATCCGCTTCGCCGACTGGAACACCAGTGGCGAACTGCCGTTGCCGGATCGCATTGGTGTCGTTGACAGCAATTCCGAAACGATCAACTGGATCAAAGTTGACTCCATCGAAGTCAAACGCCCCAACAACAACAAGAGCAACAACACCGCACGGAACAATTCGCGGGCGATCAAGGTGAACTCATGAAATCCATGTTCTGGCACATCTGCATCTCACTGGCGTTGCACAGCAGCGTCGGCGCCTGCCCAGCGGCCGAGATTCGGAACGAATTCGATCCAGTGATTCGCTCCAGTCAGCAAGTGGTCGTTAAACTGTTTGGCGCTGGCGCTGGGACGCTGGATTCTTACGGTTCAGGCGTTTTGATTTCAGAATCCGGACACTTCGTGACCGTCTGGAATCACCTCGTCAACAACAGCTATCTGAACGCGGTGGTCTTTGATGGACGACGTTTTTCTGTCAAAGTGATGGGCACCAGCCTGCAACATGACCTCGCCCTGCTGAAGCTTGAATGCGAGGACGACGAAACATTCCCCTTTGTTGACTGGAATCAACCGGCGTCGGCTGCCGCCGGAGAATCGGTGCTGGCCTTCAGCAATGTTTATCATGTCGCCACCGGCAACGAACCCGTGTCGGTGATTCATGGAGTCATCGCCTGCGAAACTCCGCTGGTCGCGGGGTTTGGTCGCTGGGAATTTCCGGTCAAATCGCCCGTTTACATTCTGGATGCAGTCACCAACAATTCCGGTGCCGCTGGCGGCTTGCTGACAGATCTGGCAGGACGCCCCGTCGGTTTGCTGGGACGAGAACTACGTCATCGCGAAACCGACATGTGGGTCAACTACGCGATCCCGTGGAGACACTTACAACCTGTCATTGGTGAGCTACTCAACGGTCGCCGCGTGATGCCAGCGATCGACACCGCAGATGACCGCCAGATGATCTCGGGCCGACGACTGACCGCAGACTTTGGACTGACACTGCTGCCCAGCATTTTGACGAAGACGCCCGCGTACGTGGACCGTGTCATCCCTGGTTCGCCCGGTGGCAAGGCCGGATTCGCACGCGGAGACTTAATTCTGATGGCGGATGATCGAGTCATTCAATCCGTGGAGGATTTGCGAGCCGCACTGGCAACGTACCGCAAAGGACAGTCGGTATCCTTTACAGTCAGTCGCAATCAGAGCCTTGAAGGTCTGTCGCTGAAAATCCCGTAACGCATTCCATCAACCGCACGTTTTTATCCCCACCATTTGAGTTGCACCGCAGGCCGTTCAGGCTGGCGATGTCGCTTTAGAGCAGCACGAAGGGGTCGGGAGTCTATGTACCATGCCAAAAGGCCCGGAGGGCCGACAGAAATGCACGAAACAGTCATTGCTGTGTCGGCCCTTCGGAACTAGATCGCAGTCAGCATCGTTGGCTGAGCAGTCTTGTTGGCGGACGACAGATCATCAATGTGTTGCACGTCGAGGCCAAAGAATGTGACAGGCATTTCGAGCCCAGTCGGAACAGAAATTACGCAAACCACAACCCACTGCACCCCACATTTTCACTGACGGGGCTGGCGCCATTCCGCTATGACAACTCTTGATTTGTGATCAGGGGCTTAATTCGGCGTCTGAGGCACGAACATTCTTCGCTTGGCCTCAAAGGCATTGTCTTCGGCTTCTTTGGCGATCTCCTGAGAAACCAACTGACTTCGGTGTTTTTGGTCGTCGCCGGAATTCGTCATGCGATAGCCGCCGTTCGATTTAATGCGCCGCGCCTTCACGTTGTCCTTCATGCAGTTCTTCAAGATGCTGATCGCTTTGCGACGACAATCGTTGTCCAAAATCGGCACCAGCAGTTCGAGTCGCCGATCCAGATTTCGAGGCATCAGATCCGCACTGGAAATCAGCACCTGATCGTCGCCGCCGTGCAGAAAATGGAAGACTCGCGCGTGTTCCAGAAAACGGTCGATGATGCTCACCACCTGAATGTTATCACTGAGCCCCGGAACTCCTGGCCGCAAACAGCAGATGCCGCGGACATTGAGTCGGATCTTGACGCCGGCTTGAGACGCTTCGTACAACGACTGAATCAATGCCGGATCGACTAGGGAATTGATTTTGGCAGTGATCATGCCTTCAGCTTTGCTGCGACAGCGCTGCGTTTCAAATTGAATCAGTTCCGTCAGCTTTTCGCGAAGCCCAATCGGAGCCGAACTGATGTGTTCGAAATGCTGCAGCTGTGAATATCCAGTCACGGCGTTGAACCATGCCACGGCATCATTGCCGAGCTCTTCGTTGCACGTCAGATAACTGATGTCCGTATACAGATTGGCCGTGGATTCGTTGTAATTGCCGGTCCCGAAATGACAGTACCGCCGAAATCCTTCGGGTTCGCGGCGAACAATCAGCAGTGCTTTGGCGTGTGTCTTCAGACCACGGACGCCGTAAATCACCTGGACACCAGCCAATTCCAGCTGTTTGGCCCATTCGATATTGCGGGCTTCATCAAAGCGAGCTTTCAGCTCCACAATCACGGTCACATTTTTGCCATTTTCAGCGGCCGTCTTCAGCGCGGCGACAATCGGACTGTTGCGACTTGTGCGATACAACGTTTGCTTGATTGCCAGCACATCCGGATCAACGGCGGCTTCTTCCACCAGTCGGACCACCGGATGAAAAGATTCGTACGGATGATACAGCAGACGATCCTGTTCGCGAATGGTTTCAAAGATCGATACCGCTGGCTCAAATCCAGCCGGCAAACACGACGACCAAGCGGGATAGACGTAACTTTCAAAACCAGGGGATTCCGCAAGTCGCATCAGATCGCCAAACCCCGACGGGCCGGGCAACACATAGACGTCTCGATTTCGCAGCCGCAGCAGAGATTTCAGAAACGCCAGCATGGCCACGGTGACATGGTCCGAGATCTCCAGTCGAACGCAAAAACTGTCTTTGCGTTCTTCCAACACGTCTTCCATTTCGGCCAGCAAATCAGCGCCGTCATCTTCACGCACGCTGAGATCTGCGTTGCGGGTGATTCGAAAAGGCACTGTGGAGACGATCGTCTCTCCCGGAAAAAATCGTTGCACAAACAATGCAATCACGTCTTCGCCGAATACGAATTCAAATCCACTGTCCGATGGCAGCGTGATAAACCTCAGGTCAGCACGGCCCAGTGGAATCACGGCGTATCGATAGTCTTCGCTGCCTGCCAACGGTGCCAACTGCACGGCAACATTGATCGTACGCCCCATGAACAACGGAAATTTTTCCGGATCATGAATCGCAATCGGTGACAGGATGGCCACTATCTGTTCTTCGAACAGCTGTTCCACAAAGTCCTGCTGCACCTGTGTTAGCTCAGTAATGTGTCGACGACGAATTCCAATGTTCCGCAATTCTGGCTCGACGTGCTCCAAAAAAATGCGATACATATCCTGAACCATGCACTGGACGCTGTCCGAAACAGCGTCGAGCTGTTCCACGGCCGTCATTCCACTGGGGTCCACACCCAAGTCATGACGCCGAATGGCAGTGCGCAGGCTGCCTACGCGCACCATAAAAAACTCGTCCAGATTGGACGCCGTAATCGCCAGAAATCGCAGGCGTTCCAGCAGCGGCACGGAAGAATCTGAGGCCTCATCCAAGACTCGCTGATTGAACTCCAGCCAGCTGAGTTCACGATTGAAAAACAGTTCCGATTTCATCACGCAGGGTTCTCTCTTAGAAGCACACCGAGACCAAACACGTCCTGAAACATGCCGGAATTTTGCCGCAGCTCCAGCTGTTCCATCGAAAGGTCTCCTGTTCGTCCTTTGGCCTTGATAATGAGTTTATTTTTCTCCAGAACGCAGTCCATGTTTCGAATCCGCTGGCTGCGGGAATGACTTAACGCGATCGCAATTCGCAGAATAGCCGCCAGACGCGAAAGAATCACGCGGCTGTCGCGGTCCAGCTGAGCGAAGCCTTCGTGAGTTGGCTTGGGAGGAGCACGGCGGTGATATCTGGCCACCAGCGCAACCAATGCGTGGTCCAGCGAGTTCAGACCAAAAATTTCGCTGTTGGTGATCAGGTAAAAACTGTGTTTGTGATACCCTGGTGTGTTCACAAACAATCCCGCTTCGTGCAACAGGGCGCCGACATACAAAATCGTTTCACAACGAATGTCCATCTGGTGCTCAGACCTCAGCGCTCGAAAAATCTGCCGCGACAAATCGGCACAGTGCTGCGCGTGATCCAGATCCAGCTGAAACTTCCGCCCCAGTTCTTCGGCCGAACGAATGATTTGATCTCGAAAATCTTCGGACCAGTCCGAAGGCTGCAACATCCCCTGCAACAGCGCATCGCGAAGATTAAACCCCGTCACCAGCAGGTGGTCCGTATTCAGCATCCGTGCCATCCGAACATTGGCCAGCAAAGCCGGGACCAGTGTTTCCGCCTGCGACAGTTCCAAGTGATGCTTGCGCATGATCTGCTCGATCGTCAGCTCCGACAATTCCCGAGTCAGTTTTTGCAGCTTGGGCAGCGAGACCCGGACCACTGCTGCGTCCGCCAGATCCAGTTGCAGAACCTTAGCGGCAAAACGCACGTCTCCGCCCAGAGCCAGCAGTTCGATCTGGCCGTGCTGAGGCACCACATCCGACAGATTCTCCAACGCCCGGTCGATCTGACCGTTCATGATGTGGACCGCCTGATCGCGCGTGGCATTATATTGCTTCAGTAACTGCTGCAGCCGCAATGACCCCAAACGATAGGACTGCGAGTGCATGATGTTACGACCTCGTAACAACAGCACCTCGGTATTTCCACCGCCGACTTCCATCATCAACGTCATCGCATCACGCAGTTCAGGTTCCCGCTCCAGCACCGGTCGAATGCCCAAATAGGTCACTCGCGCGATTTCCGCGTCGTCGATCGGCTCCACAACGAAGCCCGTGGACGTGTAGATACGGTCCAGAAATGCGATGCGATTTGAGGCTTCACGAACAGCACTGGTCGCCACAACGCGAATGTGTTTGGGATTCGTACACTGGTACTCTTCTAGCTTGCGACGATAACTCTTTAACACCGCGACACACTGCATCAGTGTTTCGCGTTTGATCTCACGCCGCGTAAACGTGTCTTTGCCCAGACTGACGCCTCGCACAAGTTCTTCGAGCAATCGGACGCCCGACACGCCATCTGTTTCTCCGATTGCCATGCGGATCGCAGAGGTCCCTAGCTCAATGACGGCCATCGGAAACACGGCCATACCGGCACGGCGAGTGTCGTGCGAAGAATCACTAAGTTCCTGTAAATCAGTCATGTTCGTTCTTCGTTTCTGGTACCTGCGCTGAGCTTTATGATCTTCAGGGGGCTTCCAAGGTTTGTGGAATGCTCGCGAAATTCCGAAAATCATGTGGAAGTGGGAGACATGCTCGAATGTTTTCGAGCCCACGCGGCGGCGCCGATGGCTGTGGAATAGTCACCCAGTTCGGCGACGCGAATCTGATAACAGTCTTTCAAAGCGGGCAGCACATTGCGTTTGGCTCCTTTCGCGGTTGACGCCAGATATAACTTCGGCATCGCTTCCACCAACCCGCCACCAATCACCACAATGTCGGGGGCCAACACGTTGACCAGTGACCCGATGGCGCGACCAATTTGTTCGGCCGCGCGACACACGATTTCTTCAATCACGGTGTCACCGGCAGCGATCGCTTTTGCCAAGGTGCCGCTACGAATGTCGGACAAATCCGTGCCTGCCAAAGCCGCCAAGTGTGGCGCCTTGCCTCGATAAACAGCCTTGGCCGCCTCGCCAGCAATCGCCAGCCGACTGGCCAGTGCTTCCAGCGTCCCGACCGGACCGACTCCAGCAGAAGGTCCTTCGGTTGCCATCTGCAAGAAGCCCACTTCCATACACGAAGCACGTGTCCCGCGGAAGATTTTCCCTTCGTAAACACAGCCCCCGCCGACCCCGGTTCCCGGAAAGATGCCCAACACGCAGCGTGCGTCACGGCCGGCCCCCACCGTGTATTCACCATACACACCTGCATCGACGTCGTTGCAAATTTCCGCCGGGCACGAAAATTCCTTCGACAAATAGTCACGCAACGCCACGTCCTTCCAGCCGAGGTTGGGGGCTTCCAGAATCACACCTTTTTTGAGATCCAAAGGGCCAGGGCAGCCACAGCCGATCCCCTGAATCGCAGACGGATCGACATTGGCATCCTGCAAAGCCATGCGAATCGTGTCGGCCAACCGTTCTTTATGAACGCCATCTTTGTCCTTATCACGCGTCTTGCGACGCTTCTTGCCAATCACGCGATAGTCTTCGTCGAAGACCACCGCCATCATTTTAGTGCCGCCCAAATCGAAGCCCACCCAGACCTTGTCCGGGCCCGGTGCTTTGTCTGATGATTTCTCTGCCCCCTTGTCTGCCCCCTTGTCTGATGATTTGGAAGCCGCTTTTGCCTGATCTTTATCGACAACTTTTTCTGAACCTTTTTCCGGGGCCTTACTCTTAGAATTTTCAATATCGTTTTCAGGCACAAGAAGACTCCACGAGACAGTACGGGCGACGAAAATCAGGTAATATCGGCAGAATAGCAAATGATGGCCCATGGCGGCAGTCATTTGCGACGTCAACCAATCACCCCGAAGAAGAATTCGCCGTTCAGCCGGTCACGCCGACCAAAACAACGCACAGAAAACGGAACCATGAACGCAGAACAACTCAAGCAACTGCAGGCCCCGCTGAAGGCGAAATACACGGCTTCAGCGACCGCCGCCATCGCTCAACTTCATGCCACCGGAGTGATTGATTTCGAAAATTTGACGTGCCTCGTGGCCAGCCCAGGCGCCGCGGGCGGAGAAGTCCGGTCCGGCCTGCATCCCATGGCCGGTGGAGACGGTTCTGCGGCCTGTTCCGGGGACATGCTGTTGCAGTCACTGGTCGCTTGTTCTGGAATCACCCTAGCCGCTGTCGCCACGGCCATGGAACTGAGAATCAACTCAGCCACAATCGCCGCCATCGGAACGATGGACTTTCGAGGCACACTGGGCGTTGATCGTGCGAATCCCGTAGGACTAACATCGATCGAACTTTCGTTCGATGTTGATTCCGCCGAACCCGACGAAAAAATTGACAAGCTCATTCAACTCACAGAACGTTACTGTGTCGTCCTGCAAACACTCAAACAGGGCGTGAACGTCAGCAGCATACGAGCCGCACATTAAAGCGGACGACACTATCTGCCATGTCGCCAGTCATGTGATGTCTTCAAACCGCGTCCGGCTCTAGCCCCCGGCCATTGGTCACGCTTCCACTGTCCCGTTTGTTCGTCGGGACGTTCGGCGTTGTAATACGTCAGGTGATCGGCAGAGCTCCAGCCACCGTTGCCATGATCGTCCCATTCGTCTTCTCCGGTTGGCAGGCCTAGCAGTTTCTTCACCAGATGCACGACAGACAGCGATGCGGCCAGCGACACTACGGCCACGAATCCCAACACAAACAGCAGCGGCCCCATGTCGAAAAAGCGTTTGGCGAACGGCCATGAATACGGCCATGTCAGCAGTAACAAAATGGTGGCCCCGCTGAGAAACGGACCATAGGGAATTTCATTTTCCCCGCGCAGAATCCAGTTTGACAGCGCAAACACTAACGCCAATAACGGAGCACCGACGACAAAGACCGCCAGCACCGGCTGCCAGCCAATCACGCTGCCCACCATGGCCATCAACACCACATCGCCAAACCCCATGGCTTCTTGCTTGAGCGTCAGGAAGCCGATCTGCCGCACAATCCAAACCGACCCGGCTCCAGCAAGCAGCCCCAGCACACTGACCAGCAAACCGTGCCAATGCGGCGAAGCCTGAATGAAAGCTGTGGGGTCCCACGGAACCAGCAATGGCTGAATGAATTCGGGCAATCCCATGTCCCGCAGCGTCCTCACAACGCTGGTATCCTGAAACCACACGGGCACAATATACAGCTGGCCAAACACAAAGCTCAGCGGCACAGCCAGCAACATGATCGGCACGGTGCAGCCGTCCGGAATGATTCGCAGCCGACGATCGATTTCCGTCGCCACAACCAATCCGCAAATCATCAACATATGAAATGCGTACCGCAAGTGCAGCCACACAACCGGACTCCACAACGTAGAAATCACCTCCGGCCCCCGTGGGCCTTCCGACGATGTTAGGCCACCACTAAAAATTGACGCCGTCGCTCCCACCGGAATTTCGCGGCCAATTGCGCAACCGATTTCACACCAATACACGACCGCAAACAGCACGCCGGTCACCCCTTCAATGACCGGCCAGCGAATGGAAATCAGCGCCCGACAGGCCGCACAGCGGCGGCGTTCCAGCAGCCAGCCCACAATCGGAATCAAACCCGTCCACGTCCCCTTGGCACCACATCGAGCACACGCGGACCATGGCGGCAGAACGGCTTTCAGCTGATCGCGCAGCAGATCATGTTGCGGAAATTGGGCGATACAAACGTTCAGAAAGCGGCCGATGAAGGCACCACAAATCACCAGCCCGGTCAAGACCAACGGCATTGGGATATCATGGTCCATCATGCCAGATCCTCAAAATCCATCGAAGTCACCGCGTCAAAAATTCGCTCCGCAATCTCGTCAGGCGTCCCTGTTTCGACATCGATCACCAGCGTCGCAGCCAGTTGATACGCGGAACTGCGCGCTTCCAGAACATCCGCCACTTCGTCAGCAATCGACCTGCCCGTCAAGCTGGGACGGCTGTTTTTGCCCGACGATTGATCAGCGGAAATTCGAGCGGCCAGAGTTTCTGCAGACGCCTGCAGCCAAATCACAGGTCCCGCTTCGTGCATTCGTTCGCGATTGATTTCCGCCAAAACCGCTCCGCCACCCGTCGCTATCACCCCTGGCGGCGTGTCCAGCAAATCTTCCAGCACGTCTGTTTCGAGCTGTCGAAACGCGGCCTCACCGTCATCGGCAAAAATATCGCTGATCGTCTTCCCGGCGCGAACTTCAACCAGCTGATCGCTATCAGCAAACGAACAACCGATACGGTCGGCCAAGATTGGACCAACGCTCGACTTGCCGCACCCGCGATATCCGATGAGTGTGATAATCATAGTGTCCTGACGTTTTCCCTAAGCGATTCGAGCCTCGGCCGCGACTTCTTGGCCGTCTGCTGAAACTCCGCACATGTAATTCTTACGTAAGATCGGCCAGCGGCGCTGGAGTTTTCCGACGGAAGCAGAAAGCTCCAATTAAGACAGCGATCCGATTCTTTGATCGCAGAATAGCACCACAACTAACGGCGGTGGCTAAAGTTGCGGCCACTGTGTTGCCAGAAATCCTTCTCGCTCGCTTTGTTATTCCTCTGAGCAAAATCGTCCCAGCTTGTTGCAGGCTCGGTTCAGGAAGCTAACATTCTCGCTCCACTCGTAGCCAAATTAGCCCTCAACCACCATTCCCCAACACCATCATGCCTAACCCCCCGTGTTTAACATTTCCCGATTCCTCAAGTCGCACGTCTCACGCAGACGCCGTCGAAGGTCACGGATGACGACGCCTGAAGCCCTTGAATCCCGTGTTTTGTTGACGCTCACAACTCCCACGATTCTGGAACCCGCTGCCTCCGCGTCGACGTTCGATCTAACGCCCCAACTGCAGTGGACCGCCGACCCCGGTGCTGCCAGCTACGATGTTTGGGTTTCCAAACTCGGTGCCAATCCGGGAGCCGTCTACCTCGAGAACGGGGTGACCGATACCAAGATCAGCGTCCCGAACGACCTGACTGTGGCGAACCACCGATTCTGGATCCGCAGTCCGGATGGCAACGGCAACAAGAGTTCGTGGAGCGCCGGGCGAAACTTCACTCTAACAAGTGACAAGCCGCAGAGTCTCTCCGCCACGGGAGTGTCCGGCACCTCGGCCACCTTGACTTGGGCCGCCGTACCGGGGGCGGACTGCTACACCGTCTGGATTTCGCAACAAGGGGGACGCGTTCAGTTGGTCAACGATGTCAGCGGAACATCGTATTCGGCCAGTCACCTCGCGACCGGCGTCGCTCATACGTTTTGGGTGAGGGCCGTCAGCAGTGATCACACAAATTCCGCGTGGAGCGCTGGGCAGGCGTTTCAGACGACCGGCGCTGCGATCGGGACAGTGTCGCCAGTTGCCATCAATCCCGGCACGATTCAAAACACAACGACGGCCGAATTGAGTTGGACGGGCGTGGCGGGCGCTGCCTCGTATCGCGTGTGGCTGGATGAAGTGAATGGCCCGACTGTTTTCGTTGTCGACGACGTCCAGAATCCGCGTTATTGGGCGGAGAATCTGGAAGTCGGCAAGTCGTATCGCTACTGGGTTCAGGGGGTTGATCCAAAAGGTCAAAGATCTCAATGGAGTTCCGCAGTCGATTTTTCTGTGTCGGCTACAGAACGCCCGGTCTCGTTCCATCTCCCGGAAAACCCATCGATTCTAAACGTTCTGTCCAATGTCAACCATCTGATTTTCGATGCGAACACGCAGTATTCGGACGTTTATTCCGACCACAATTCGCCGATCTTCACGAGTATCACGGTAAAGGCTGGCTCGCACATTCAGTCCAGCGGGGACTTGACGCTCAAGGTGGGCACCTTAATTCTGGAGGAAGGAGCCTCGATTAGCGCGAACCACCTGATTCTCCAAGTCTACGGCCAAGCATTTTTTGGGAAGGATACGCTCGTTTCTGCGGGCCAAGTCACTGTGTCCGGACCAGTCGGTCTCGGAGACAACGCGGCGATGTATGGCACGACATTCGTACCGAATTTCGTTCCCGTCTTTCTTGGTGCCAGCGGCTACGTCTACAACCAAGACACGCCAGCCGATTCTGACTTTGATGACCTCAGCGATGTCGGGGAAATCTATGCCCAGACTTCAGGGGTGATCGCCGATACCGACGGCGACTGGCTGTCGGACGGATTCGAATCAACGAACGGCCTTGATCCGCTCACGCCGTTCGGTGATCCGGGATCGCCGGGGTTTGTCTGGCCGGACGATGACCACGACGGACTCAATCTGCTGGAGGAGCAGATCTTCATGACCGATCCGGACGTGTGGGACACCGACGGTGGACGGAGTCTCGGACGGCGACGAAGTGGGACAGGGCAGCAATCCGAACGACTACACGGATTCGGGTATCGCGCCACCAGCCAGCGAACTGGTCAGTGTTCAGCTGACCGTGGGCGACCATTCCAGCAGTCAGTCGGAAAGATATGTGCTTTCGGTGGGCGACATCCGCCACCAGGCGGAGGGGTATGGGGTGGTCAGCACTCGCGACTATCTGTTTCGACGAGGAACGGAACACGAAGTTCGCGTCCTGCACCATGGAAGCAACATTTCGACGCCAGACTTTGACTATACGGGGGCAATTGTCCCCACGAGCGATGCGTACGTGATGGACCCATTAACATTGCTCGGCGTCTTCGATACGGCGGATTTGATATTTCGCGGTGCTGGGCTGACTGCCATGCTCGTGATCCCGGGACTGGGCTTGAAAACAGATATTGACACAGACTCCGACAACAACGGCAGCATTAGCGACAACGGCGACGACGCCGTCGAACATTTGATTTCACCGCCAGCAGGAAAGCCGATCGGCAAACGCATCTTTTTGAATTCTGATGACGACAACGCGAACGGTAAACCCGATTCGGGTGACGGCAAAGCGGACTACACGTCAGGGTCCACCGACAACGACTTCGCCGAGATCAAGCTGGCGACGAAATCAGACACGCTGAGCAATTACGGCACGTATGAGCTATGGCTGGGGGCGTCGTCGGGCCTGAAGCTGTGGCGCGACACTCAGAAGACGGCTATCAATGCGGCCGGAGGAACGGCACCTGATCACGTGGTGGCTGTTCCCACGGCCAAGGACGGCCCGATCGATTGGTATGTCTGGGAATTGGACGGCACCAATAACATCCCTTTCCCGTCTACTATTTACGCGGAAGGCACATCGACCGGTTTACATGAAGTCTACTGGCGCCTGATTGACCAAGACGGAAATGTTCCAGGCAAGGTGCCCGCGCAAGACAGCGACTTTGTATCCCGCGACACAGTGACGATCAGCGTGGAGCAGATTGTGTGGCCCAACATGACTGGGTTCAACGCAAACCAAGCTGCAGAGTTTACGTCCGGGTGGGACGGCTTGAACCTTGAGCCTGGGTGGACACCCAGTAAGTCACTGGGTGAAATTA
>Ga0075117_1001410_pt1 | contig 14769 bp, 11 predicted proteins | sample AntAceMetag02UKJ_FD_69789 | JGI IMG/M metagenome (GOLD analysis project Ga0075117, IMG submission 69789) | Saline lake microbial communities from Ace Lake, Antarctica - Antarctic Ace Lake Metagenome 02UKJ | ecosystem: Environmental > Aquatic > Non-marine Saline and Alkaline > Saline | place... | reverse complement strand
CAGATTGCGAACATAGAAGCCGTCATTGCCGTATTCCTGCGGGTCCCAGAGATATAGCAGGGATGCCCCAGCGGGCGGCGAATCGCCTTGAACCCACTTCAAAGTAGCTCCATTGCCTTCAATCGCGGCTGGCATCTTTCGTGGCGTGGACGGTGTTCCAGAAAGCCCACTGCCGTTCTTCCAGACTCTGATCTCAGTCGTCCGATAGATCTTCCCGGCTTCGAACTCCAGAATCCCGTTGTCGTTGAAGGCGGCCAGCAGTTGGGTCTTCATTTCCAACGTGTGGTCCGGGAGCATCCCGCCGCCGTCCTCGGCGTGTCGGACTAAGTGTCGAGGTTGCTGAGCTTCAGCTACTCCACCTAGCCCCCCCCGTGACTTAAAATGACTAGTGTGATAATCCCGCTAATCGTTGACGATTTCATAGCAAACCCTTTTGAAGGAGCGGTCCGGAAAAGTGGAAATGCCGCATGCAGCGTGTGAAAACGCTACATCTGACAGGTCCCACTACGGAATTGTAAAAGGCAGCCCCCATAGGACAATGCTTTCTTTTCACGAAGTGACGTTCGATCTTCCAATAATAGATCGACGCATCGCGACCGTGGTTCCAACACAGCTTTGTAGATTTTGTCGATTGGTTCAGCAGGTTCTAAGTCCCGTTGTGCTGATCCGTGACAACCTGAACTGTCACGCGCTGTGCGCGGGTCTCCCGACCCCGCACCACTTCTGCGCTGTGCGCGGGTCTCCTGACCCCGCACCACTTCGACCGCAGGTCTCCTCCGCTCCGGCCGCTCCACACGGGACCAACGAATCTCAGTCGTACGCCGCAACATACGAGCAGTGGTGGGAGACCTACGGTCGGCTGATCCGGCGAGGTCAGGAGACCTGCGCCGAGCGCTGCCGAGCGCGACCGCAATATCAAATCAGACATTCAATAATCCATTCGGAATCAATACCGCCGATCGTTTCGACGTGGCCGATGCGGTCGGGCAGGACAAACTTCAGGTCGCCAGCCACCGTTTTCTTGTCCAGCAACATGCAGTTCAGAATGTCGTCCGTGCGTTGACGAACGTCTTCCGGGACATCCACGGGCAGCTTCACCGCTGTCAGCAAATCGACTTGACGCTGCACTTCCGTAGCGCCGATGCGACCTAGTTTTTTCGCCAAGCGACTGCCGCACAGCATCCCGATCGACACCGCTTCTCCGTGCAGTAATTTGCCGTATCCAGCCAACGCCTCAAATGCGTGCGCGTACGTGTGGCCGTAGTTCAGGATCGCTCGCAGTCCCGTGGTTTCGTATTCATCTTCTTTGACAACGTCAGCTTTCAGTTCGCAACTGCGCGCAACTATCTGTCGCAACACGGCCGGATCGCGTTCGTTTAATCCGGTGACGTTGTTTTCGAGGTAAGCAAAAAATTCTGCGTCCAGAATCACGCCATACTTGATCACTTCGGCCAAGCCGGAGATGTATTCACGGTCTGGCAATGTGGACATCACGTCCGTATCGACCAACACGCCCGCCGGCTGATGAAACGCGCCGATCAGATTCTTGCCCTTCGGATGGTTGATGCCCGTCTTGCCGCCGACAGAACTATCGACCATCGCCAGCAACGTGGTCGGGACCTGCACAAACGGCAGACCGCGCGCGTACGTGGCCGCCACAAAACCAGCCAAGTCGCCGACGACTCCACCGCCCACCGCCACCACCACGGTTTTGCGGTCGGCCTTGAAATCAACCAGCTCGTCGTACAGGTCCGACATTTCTTTCAGCGACTTCGATGCCTCACCCGCCTTCACACACACCACACGCACGTCCGCCCCGGCAGCCGTCAACGATGCCTTGACCGCGTTCGCATGCGGCTGCAGCACATTGGTGTCGGTGACAACGAAGCACTTCAAGAATTGTTCGGACGAAAGTCCCAGCCACGATCGCGTGAGGGAACCGATTTGAGGGAGTTGACCAGCGTCGATAGAAATGTCGTAGCTGCGGGTACCAAGTTCAACATGCACGGTCTGACCGGAAGAATTCATGATTCAGGGGAATCTAGTCGGTCAAGCTCCCGCGTGACCGACACTGGGAATAACGGAGCTGGGGAAGTGTTCAACGGAAGCTGCGATGAATTGACGGGGAGATTGACGGGGAGATTGACATTGGCCGTTGAGCTGGCTGGTACGCAGGAGCGTACCCTACGGAAGGCCGCTTTTGTGAATCATCGCCGCGATCCGGTCTTCAAGGTTGACCAGACTCAGGCCCGACGATCTGATAAGCTGCCGCAGGCACCAGTTTATCATCACAACGGAAGCTGTAGAAACGAATTATGCTGGCAAAGCGTATCATCCCCTGCCTTGACGTTCACGCCGGGCGTGTCGTGAAGGGCGTGAATTTTGTCAATCTGCAGGACGCAGGCGACCCGGTGCAGATTGCTCAGAAATACGAACAGCAAGGTGCCGACGAACTCGTGTTTCTGGACATCACAGCCAGCCACGAAGAACGCGACATCATTCTGGATGTGGTCGCGCGCACGTCTGAAGTCGTGTTCATGCCACTCACAGTCGGCGGTGGAATTCGCACGGTCGACGACATTCGGCGACTTCTGAGTGCCGGTTGTGACAAGGTTTCGATCAATTCCGCAGCCGTGAACAATCCGAAATTCATCACGGAAGCCGCCTTAAAATTCGGCAGCCAGTGCATCGTGGTCAATCTCGACCCCAAACGTGTGCAGAAAGACGGCCAAGAATTCTGGGACGTCCACATCAACGGCGGACGACTGCCCACCGGCCTTCAGGTCGTCGAATGGGCGCGGGAAGTCGAACGACTGGGAGCCGGTGAAATCGTACTGACGTGTATGGATGCGGATGGAACCAAAGACGGATATGATTTGGAAATCACGCGCGCTGTCGCGGATGCGGTTTCCATTCCGGTCGTCGCCAGCGGTGGAGCAGGTTCGCCCGCGCATCTGTGCGACGCCGTCACCACCGGCGGTGCCAGCGCGGCTCTGGCGGCCAGCATTTTTCACTACGGTGAATACACAATTGAAGAAGCCAAACGCTACATGGCCGACCGCGGAGTCCCTGTGCGACTGTAGCACGAGGCCGAAAACCGAAAACCGAAAACCGAAAACCGAAAAATGGTACAAGCTCGCGACTGGGTCAAATCAACCTTCGATGCCAATGCGGACATTGAGATCAACAAGATCTTCCGCATGGCGGTCAAGCTAAACTGCTCGGATATTCATCTGCAGGCTGGTTCACCACCGATTTTCCGAATTCGCGGTCACCTGACTCGACTAGAAATGCCGCCGCTCAGCGAAAGCGCGTTGATCAAACTTTGCTTTCCGCTGATGGACCAGCGAAACCTCGACATCTTCCACCGCGACGGTGGCGCTGACTTTTCCAAGGTCGTCGAATATGAAAAAGAACCGTGGCGATTCCGTGTCAACCTGCTGACTCAACTCAGCAAGGTCGGCATGGTGGCTCGAAAAATTGAACGGACGATCCCACCATTCGAAGGACTCTACCTGCCTCCGCTGATGGAAGACTTGTGCAAGTACGACCAAGGCATGGTGCTGCTGGCGGGTGTGACCGGGTCCGGAAAAAGTACGACGATCGCGTCGATGCTGGACTGGATCAATCACAACATGAACAAGCACATTCTGACGATCGAAGACCCGATCGAATTTGTCTACACATCCGACAACTGCCTGATTAACCAGCGAGAAATCGGACAGGACGTGGTCGACTTTCATGTCGCCATGAAGCACGCCGTGCGTGAAGACCCGGACATCATGCTGGTAGGCGAAATGCGTGACCAAGAAACCTTCGAAACAGCGATTCACGCGGCAGAAACCGGTCACCTTGTGTTCGGAACCATTCACGCATCGAGTGCCCCCGGTACAGTCCCTCGTATCATCGACTTGTTCCCCGCAGACATGCACGCGGCCATTCGCGCGGCGATTGGCATGAGTATGAAGGCAATTGTCGGGCAAAAACTGCTCAAAACAATCGTCGACACGCCGGGCCGAGTTCCGATTATCGAAATTCTGTTGTTCAACGCGACCGTCAAAAAACTGGTCATGGAAGGCGAAGACGAAAAACTTCACTCCGCCATCCGGATCGGCAAAGACGAAGGCATGCAGTTGTTTAACGACAGCCTGTATAAATTTGTGATGGACGAATACATCAGCCGCGAAGCCGCCTTCGAAGTTTCGCCAAACATCGAAGAACTAAAAATGCGATTAAAAGGCATCGAAGTCAAGGGCCCATCGATTCTGTAAGGCGGCGCGACGACACCCAATCAGCCAGCGGATCGTTCTCTTCCTGCGCGGCGTTGGTATCATTTCCGCAGACACAGTACGACGCTTGAACCGTCCGCTAAAGGAATCCAATCCATGAATGCTGCGCTGACGACATCTCTTGCCGAACGACTGGCTGATCTGGGCGGGATTCCCGTTGAGCGAGTTCGCACAAATCCTCCGCCCGGAACAGCCACTGTGGACGATTTGATTCGAGTGAACAGTCAGGGCTCCGGTCGCTGCGAGCTGGTCGATCATACGCTGGTGGAGAAACCCATGGGATGGCGCGAATCACTGCTGGCGGGCGTTTTGTTGCACTGGCTTCACAGTTACCTCGATGAACACAACCTAGGCGTGATTACGGGGGCCGACGGCATGACCAGACTGTTTCCCGGAGTTGTGCGCGGACCTGACGTGGCTTTCGTGAGCTGGGACAATCTGCCTGATCGGAAATTGCCCGCAGACGCTGTTCCTGACCTTGCGCCGGACTTCGTGATTGAAGTGCTGAGCCTGAGCAATACTCGTGCGGAGATGGCTCGCAAACGTCGCGAGTACTTTCAAGGCGGAGTCCGTCTGGTGTGGATGGTGGACCCGCAAACTCGCACCATCGCCGCGTATCGGGACAACGAAGATGTCGTCGTGGTGGATGAAGACAGTACGATTTCGGGCGGCGATGTTCTGCCGGGTTGGAGCTTCGAAACCGCTAAACTGTTCGCCGAACTCGATCGCAAAGCTCCGCCTGTTGAGTAGGAACAATTGAGTCCTCGTCAGACGGAATCCATTCGGATATCGGTGATGCACGTCGGAAATCGCTGAATTTTCGTCCTTCCTGTCAAAATTCTGAACAGCAAAACGGTGCCTTAAGCGTTGGTGTATGAGTTTTCGATCGCTTAAGGATTTTTGTTGCGGGTGGGTGCGTTCACGGATTTCGGCATTTCCTATTGGGTGGCCGGGGCTGGACTGAACGAAGTGCAGGAAGCCCCGGGGTTTCGCTCGTACCTCGCTCCAACCCCGGCCACCCTTTCCTGCCTTGACAATCATCAATGAGCGCACCCAGCGCGGGTGGCATCAGCTTGGCGTTCAGCCAAGCTGTGTCGCTTTAGCGATCAGAAACCGCTCTCAACGCAACTCTTGTGGATGCCAGCGGCCATGGGATGGATGCTGTGAGAGCGGTTTCCCATTGCTGCGCCACACGGGAAGGCTGCGCCAGCGTTTGCCATCCGCCTCAACGCTATTTGAGCCGCAACTTGAAAACTGCTGCGTCGGTGCTGCCAGTAGAGCAACCTATTCGTTTTCCCAAAACGTCTGTAACAGATGGGCGGTCCGTCCGCTGAGGTGAGTATCAAACGAACGAAACAACGGCCAACCGGCCAACTGTTGTTTCATTTCATTCACCCTAGCCGGACTTTTGGAGATTCGAACAATGCTTAAGAAATTCGTACTCGCACTGATGCCACTGACTCTGCTTGCGACGGCTGCACACGCCAGCGACGACCTGGACCTGTCCAATATCACAGCCGCTGATATTGAAATTGTGGAAGACGACCTGAACATCGATTTGGATGTTGTTGGCAACGACGAAAACAGTGAAGAAGAAACAGCTCTGGAAGCCTGCTTTCGTCGAGTCAACTATGGACGGCGAAGCTGGGGCCGCGGCTATCACAACGGCTGGGGCAACAGTTACTACGACCATTGTCACAGCTACTGCCAGCCGCTGTACAGCCACCACGCATTCACATACTGCCCGCCCGTTTACCGAGCTGTCTGTGCTCCGATCTACAGCTACTACTGGGGATGTCACTAATCCGCTCAGCTGTTTCCAAAACGCTACTCATCTTGAGCCCGGCCGATTGCGACATGCAACGGTCGGGCTTTTTTTCCGACTTCCACACGACCTCTTCATAAAAGCGAACTCATATGATCGCTGAAGAATTCATTCTAAGCCTTCGGTTTCGTTTCCTTTTGTTGACATGGGCAAAGTATTCGGCTGGGAAACCGTCAATTTCAACCGCCTTGAAGTTTCCGTCCGTCCGTCGTCGACGAACCTCGTTGGCCCCCCTATTATCTCTGAGTTCACAGGCCGGGCGATGTGCCGAGCGGCAGATACCACAACAGATGTTGGAAGAGATAATAAAATGGGTTTGTTCGCGGGCAAGAAGGGTTTGATTCTGGGGATTGCCAATCAATTCTCCATCGCATGGGCCATCACGGAAAAGCTGCACGAACAAGGTGCGGAAATGGGGTTCACCCACCTGCCGGATGGTGATCGACCGAAGAACGAAAAGAAGCTTCGCAAGCTGGTTGATCCGATCGGAGCGAAGTTCACCATGCCCTGTGACGTTTGCGATGACGCCCACATCGAAGCCGTGATGGACAAAGCCAAAGCAGAATTCGGTCAGATCGATTTCATCCTGCACAGCATCGCTTTCGCTTCTCCGGCAGACCTAACCGGGCCGACCTACGCCGCCAGCCGCAAAGGTTATCTGCAAGCGATGGAAATCAGCGCTTACAGTTTGCTGGCCGTGGCTGGAGCTGCCAAGAAAAAAGATATCCTCAGTAAGAACTCCAGTATCCTGACGCTGTCTTACTTCGGTGGAGAAGAAGTGATTCCGGGTTACAACCTGATGGGCATCTGCAAAGCCGCCTTGGAATGCGGCGTGCGATACTTGGCCAGCGAACTTGGTCCCGACGGTTGCCGCGTCAATGCCCTCAGCGCCGGTCCGCTGAAGACTGTGAGTGCTCAAGGTGTCGGCGATTTCGATCAAATGCTCGCACTGTACGGAGCGATGTCGCCCATGCGAGACAACATCGACATGGAAGACGTCGGCAAGTCGGGCATGTTTTTGCTCAGTGATCTGGCCAGTGGGATCACCGCCGAAACGGTCCATGTCGACAAGGGATTCAGCAAAATGGGTGCTCCACCGGCTGACTTTGTCGAAAGCATTAGCGGTTAATCGTGTCCGCAAGACATCACCCATCTGAAGTCATTCCTGCTTTCCAGCCGCTTGGGCGCTAGCCCAAGCGGCTGATCCCCTGTCGTCTGCTTCATTCGGCTGGGGTGTTACCGTCCTTTGAACCGAAGTCTCTTTCGAAAGTCCTCCATTGTCTGCAACCAAAGTTGCCATTGCCGTTGTTGAATCTGCCGGGCAGATTTTGGTTGGCGTGCGTCCAGCGGGGACTCCACTGGCCGGCAAGTCCGAATTCCCCGGCGGCAAATGTCAGACGGACGAAACACCGCGATCGTGCGTGGTTCGTGAATGCCGAGAAGAAACCGGATTGGTGGTTGTTCCGCGAGAACATCTGGCAACAGTGACTCACCAATATGACCACGATCAAGTGGAACTGCATTTCTGGCGCTGTGTGCTGGCTCCAGACCTGCCCGATCGAGCGACTCCGCGAGCGGCATTTCGCTGGGTCCACCCGACCGAACTGGCCGAACTGGATTTTCCGGAAGCGAATCGCGAAATCATAGCCCTGCTGATTCAGACCACGAACTGATCGGATGCCGCTGAAAGTTCTCGCTGGCTGCCTATCATCCCGTGAGATTTTTCGTAAACGCATCCAACTTCGTTCTTCACCCTGGACTTTACGCCATGTCCGATCAGACTCGTTCCACAACCGCTGTGATAATCGTCGATCACGGTTCCCGTCGTGCAGCCAGTAACGACATGTTGCTGGAAGCGACCAAGGTCTTCACCGCTCAGTCCGCATATTCCATCGTTGAACCGGCTCATATGGAACTTGCCGCGCCGGACATCGCGACAGCCTTCGCGAACTGTGTTGAACGCGGAGCGACACGTGTCATCGTGTTCCCCTATTTTCTGTCTCCCGGCCGACACTGGAGCGAAGATATCCCGGCCCTTGTTGCCGCCGCTGCGAAATCGTTCCCTGACGTCCAGTGGCTGGTCACCGCCCCCTTCGGCTTGCATGCTGGCATGTCGGCCATCATCAACGATCGAATCGACCACTGCCTGAATGTCGCCCGCGGCAATGGAACGGGCTGCGACGTCTGCGGTGACGCAAGCCAGTGTCAGCTGCAAACCAGCGATTGAAGCTCCATCCACGACTGCGATTCTTTCCGTGTATTCAGTGTCGTCCGTGGACAACCAATCCACTCAAAGTGAAAACCACGGAATACTCAAAAGACACGCAAAACGGCGACAAAAAAACGCCCCCTCAACCCAACCTCACCCGCCCCCTCGGCGGTTCGACTCCCCGCGAAGCCAACCCAACGTCTCACGCCACAGGCCGCCGGGCTTCCCGGCCTAGTTGAACCAGAGGGCGAAGTAGAAGAATTGGCCTTGGAAGTTTCGCGTGATTTGGGTCCAGTCATCGGCGGTGGTGATGTCGCCTTCTTCGAGATACGGTGTGAGGCCCGTGCCTTGTAGCCAGAGTGCGAGGTCGAAGCGTGTGGGTTCGGTGAAAATTTTGCGGGCGTTGATCCCGATGTCTGGGTTGCGTGGCCAGTCGCCGAACGGCGTGACGCCGCCTTTGATGCCACGCCAAAAGGGGACAAGTTTTTTGCCCTGCAGAATCAGTTCGAATTCGTCGAGGAAATCCAGCCAGCCAGCCATGATGCCGGCCGTGACGTTGAAGCCACGCATGACGGAGGTTTGTTCTGAATTCGGTACCCATTCGTGATTGTCGTCGGTTTCCGCTTCGATGAACTTCCAAGACTTGCGACTGAGTGCAATGACGGTTTCGAGGTGCTGCAACGATGTTTGCATGCGTTCGGGTTCGACAAGTTCGTAGTTGATGGTGTGGATGGCGGCAATGACATCCAGAAGATTTTGAGCCCCGAAAGACATGAACGCCCCCGTGCCTTCGGCTTCCAGAAATTCGTAGGGCGAATCCACCTTTGGGTAGGCCAGATGAGCCGTACGTTCGAACTGATCCTGCCAGTCGTAGGCTAGAATGACTTCAGCAAATGATGACAGAAAATGGCAGTATCCCTGTAACCAAGCCACGTCGCCGGCATCAAAGGTGATCGGAAATTCTTGAGGCGGTGCTGGTTCTGGGGGCCGTCTGGGACGCTGCAGAGTTTGCGTGATGTGCCACATCGATTCGGCGTTGTTGACTTCGCCGTCACCGTTCAGGTCCAGATGGATCATGCCCAGCCTCAACGGCAGTTTGACGTTGTCAGGTTGAACGGCCGCCAGAGTTTTTTCGGCGGTGCGTAGCCGATCGAGCATATCCTGCAGAATTGTTCGGGCCTTCACGTACGAGATTTCTGCGGGCGATTTGTTCTCAGGCAGCGGCAATCGCATGAACGTGATGGAACGAGCGCGCCCGGCTAGCAGACCATAGCGGTAGTGATCTTGGCCGAGTCCCTCGATCGCCTGCAGGAACTGCACGACGCCCAAGCTGAAGCGAGCGTTTTGATCATTGGCATCTGCTTCGATGAGAGCCTGCATCGCCGTCGCGCCGTCGGCAAGTTTCCCTTCCAGCAGATAGCTTTCGACCGGGGCAGCTTCATCGGCTCTGGTTTCGTGCGCGGCATAAACGGACCACGCCAGCAAAGTCAGGATGATGGCCAGATGAGAGTTGATCATATCAATCGTTTCATGTTTGAGTTGGCGTTGGGGTTGACGTCAGATTCTGTGGTGGACGGTTACCGCTACTTCGCGGTAAACCCGTTGATCTTCAGCCAATCTTCCAAGCGAGCGGGCCAGGTGGAAAGAACTTCGTCGGTGCCTCCCAGACCTACACCGTGGCGGCCTTTTTGGTAGATGTGGAGTTCGCTGCTGACGCCGTTCTTGCGCAACGCCGAATAAAAGGCGATCGCGTTTTCGACCGGCACCGCCTGATCGTCTGTGGTATGAAAGATGAACGTGGGCGGTGTGTCTTTGGTCACCCGTTTTTCGTTGGACATCAATTCCACGAGTTCCGGATTGTCCTTTTCCGGCCCCAACAGATTCTTGCGAGATCCCATGTGGGTGAACACTTCGTCCATGGTGATGACGGGATAACACAACACAGCGAAGTCGGGACGGCTGCTGACTTTGTCGATCGGATCGGCTGCGGTGGCATCGCCCAGATCAAAGTGAGTCGCCGCAGTGGAAGCCAAATGGCCTCCCGCAGAAAATCCCCAAACGCCGATCCGATCCGGATCAACTCCGTTGTCGGCTGCCGCGCTGCGAACCGTGCGGATGGCTCGCAATACGTCTCCCTGTTGAATCGGATGATGGTATCCCTTCGAACCCAGACGATAGCGCAAAATCCACGCACTAATGCCGCGTTCGTTTAGCCACGCTACAATCTGATGCCCTTCGTGATCCATCGCCAACCCGCCGTAACCGCCGCCCGGACAGACAACCACACCGCAACCATTGGCGTTGTCTTTCGCCGCCAGAAATGCCAGCAACGCGGGCACATCCTGCTCAGCCGTGCCGTTGGCACCCGGAGCACCTTCCGGCCACAAGGGTTTCCAGTCTTCGGCCTGGGCCAACGTACACATCAACAACAAGAGCACAGGAGTTCGAAACATAAAATGGTCTTTCGCGGCAGCTGGAGGATTATTGCAGTGAACTTTTCACAGATCACACATGTACGGCGGGAGCATTGTTGGAACTCGCGACAACACCGGAATCCGTTTGCTTACACAGCGTACCATAGCAGGCGGCACACAGAACGGCACGACTGAGTCCGAAAGATTTCCGAGCTGACTCTTCGTCGATGCTCGCTTTCCTACTGTCTTGGCGGCGGCTTGTGCCATGCCGCTCCAGACCATGCTGCTGTCACGGACGGACTAGCAAAAGCGATGCGTCGATCGTGATTCTTGTCCTTGTTGGTCAGCGTCATCGGCTGGCCTTGGCGAAGGGTCAGGACGTGCGGCGAGAAACGCCCGTTTGTAATCTGCCAGTCAACGTTCGCGATTCCACCACTTTTTTCGTCAACAACCAGCGACTCAGCCGGGACTAAGAATTTGGGCGCTGGCGCGTCTTCGCTCAACAAGAAGTTTCCACGAACATTCCCCCAACGACGAGACGTCTTTCCACTTTCCGGTCGATTGTCGATGAATGAAAGTCGAACGCGAGCCAAGACGCCGAGCTCGGGCGAGCCACCGGCATCGATTGTGAGGCCAAACGTATTCCCTTGGTCAAGCGAAATTGGCTCAGCAAGCTTCAGTACCAGTTGGTGAGATTTCGATTCCGGCGGCCCTTGAGCAATTGAAATTCCACCAGTCAGGCACAGGAGAATCTCTGCTGCCAACGGCGACAGACTGCGTTTAATCCTCGATACATTTTGTGGGCTCCGTGAGCGGAGCGAAAACCGGACCGAGATTGATTCGCTTTGGAATGCGGGAACAATAACTGACGCGTTTTGAATGTGGGATAGGCTTCCAGCCTGTCGTTTTGGATTGACAGGCTGGAAGCCTATCCCACTTATTGTTCTCGCGTTCGTTAGCGGGTGCTCCAGGTACGTTGATTCGGCCTACGGCATCGGAACATTCTTAAAGACTAATTCGCGGCGGTCGCCTTCGTCGCCAAACCAAAAACGGAGTGTGACAGTATCCGATTCTTGGATCTTGCCGGATAATGTGAAGAGGTAGACCTTGGTCTTCGGCGATGAGCCTTTCGGTGTTTCCGCCGGAAAGATGGCAGCGGGAAGTGGCGGATATTGAAGATCCATTTCCTCAAGTCCGTTGATACGACTGCCCATTACGCGGCCGTTCCTTTCATTATTGATCGTGCCAACGAGTTCGGAGCCGTCTTCTGTTTCGGCTTTGAAACCCCATGGCTCGTCCTTGTTCGTTAGTTTCTCGATAACAGTTGTCACTCGCATCCACGGCACGACGTTCTTGCCGTGGGGACGCGCACCGTCGTGAACGAGCTCTTGAGAGCCGAGAAAATCAACACCTTTTTTGACGCCAAGAAGCGTAATCCGATAGTCTTCGTTTTGCCGCACCGATTCAAAGGTGGCGATTTCTGAACTGCGAGCTTCGTCGCCCTGCATGGCAGGCTGATCTAAGGTGTCAAACGCTTTTGCAGCTTTCTCATCCGCTCGTGGTTGCGGCAAGATCTTACGAATCTGCGCTACGATATTTTTCGCCTGCTCTTGCGTTAGTCCCGACGCGATCACGATTGGGTTGTCGGGATTCGGATTCTTTAGTTGCATCGACGACACCAATTCACCGTCGGCGAAGACGGCGTATGGCAACTGTCGTGCTGGTTCGCCGAGTATGGAACCGACCGTGACCTGAAGTTGTTTCACGCCGCTTTGACGAAGTGTCAACAGGACTGAGTACTTGGACGGGGACTGTGCGTCGGCCATCGTGGTGACTGACAGAACATCGTCTTCGTCAATCACACTTTCGCGGCCCAGATCGGCGGTCAACGTTTCACTCACTCCGTCAGCGCTGGGTATTTCGACTCGCCGCTCACTTTCTTCAAGGTCCGTCGTCTTCTCGACGAGACGATGGACCTGAAGCTGAGCCGCTGGAAGAACTTCGATCTGGCTGGTTGCTGAACGAAGGTGAATTCCTTTGCCCTTGGAGTCACCTGACCCGGAAGTGAAGTGCACATCAGATTCTGCGAAAATGGGGTGATTTCCTAGTGGGAACTTGAGCAGCTGAAACGGTGGTCGCTTCGCGGCAACGCTAAAGACTCCTGCTTGGACATTTTGCCAAATACCGCTGCCACCAGGCGCAATCACGAGTTTCGCTTTTTCAACTTCTTCCTCCGGGACGCTCCAAGTCGACCATGACGAACTGCCAACAAGATTGACCGCACCGGCATTCATCTTTGCCGAATAACGAGTCGCAGGATGTCGAGGAATGACAATCTTGGCCAATTCCGCCGCGTCGAGTTCCGCAACATCAAACAGGCTCAGCATCACGGCTTCGGCAGATCCGTCGAACACACGCTCGACAAAATCGCCCAGCATTCCTTTAGACACAGCGTCGCGATTGATCAGCGGCGCAAATCGAAACGCTTTTCCCTGTAGCGGATCGAGCTTTTCAAGCTGGCCCTTTTCGACCATGGTGCTCAGCATCGTGATCACGGTCGTGTGCGCTAGATCTCGCCCGCCAGCGTCCAGCGCATCGCGCACTTCGCGAACCGTCAGCGGCGACTGTTCCCACAGCACTTTCAAAATCTGCAGTTCTAGCTCGGTCGGATACTCCGACGCCGATTTCGGCATTGTTCGCCCCCCCCCAGTATTTCTAGTTGACTAGAATTGCAAGGTGAGCGCAGCGTCGAGTCAACGGCCGTTTCGTTTAAACAACTCACACAGCAGAAATGTTCTAAGTCAAGACATCGCCGATCACGTGACCATGCACATCCGTCAGACGCCGATCAATGCCGTTGTGATAATACGTCAGTCGTTCATGATCGAGTCCCAAAATCCGAAGAATCGTGGCGTGGAAATCGTAGACCGTGGCCACGTTCTCAACCGCCTTGTAGCCGAATTCGTCGGTGGCTCCGTATGTAAACGGAGCCTTCACACCGGCACCCGCCATCCATGCCGTAAAGCCTTCCGGATTGTGGTCTCGACCACTGGCTCCCGCCTGAAACGTGGGCATGCGGCCGAATTCCGTACACCACACCACCAGCGTGTCTTTCAACAAGCCGCGTTGCTTGAGATCTTTCAGCAATGCCGCCGTCGGTTGATCCAGCACCGGCCCGTGTTTTGCATATTGATCCTGAAGCGCTTTGTGACCGTCCCAGTTGCTGACGCCTTCACCGCCCGTTTGATAGGCACCGTTGAATACCTGCACAAAACGCACGCCCTGTTCAACCAGTCGTCGCGCCAGAATGCAATTCTTGGCATACGCCGCTTTCAACGTGTTCTGCGTATCGTCCGCTCCATACATCTTGATCGTCGCGGCCGATTCGGTCGACAAGTCGCCGACCTTCGGAACGCTCAACTGCATTTTGGCCGCCAATTCATAACTGGAAATCCGCGCCGCCAGTTCGCTGTCCCCCGGAAATTGTTCAAGATGCTTGCGGTTCAACTGCTGCAGAAATTCGCGAGTCGCGTCATCGGTCGCGGCGTCGATTCCTGTCGGTCGCTCAAGATTCCGCAGTGGCTTCGACGCGTTAAAATCGGTTCCCTGAAACGCGGCCGGAAGAAATCCGGGCCCCCAGTTGTTGACGCTCGATTGCGGAGTCCCGCGCGGATCAGGGATCGCGACGTAAGCTGGCAGGTTCTGGTTTTCCGTTCCTAACGCCCACGTGGTCCACGCTCCCATGCTGGGAAAACCGTCCAGTGTGAAGCCCGTTGACATAAAGTTTTCGCCGGGTCCGTGAGTGTTCGTCTTACCGGTCAGCGAATGAATGAAACACATGTCGTCCGCCAGATCGCCAAGCATCGGCACCAGATCCGACACCATCTTGCCACACTCACCGCGCGGTTTGAATTTCCAGGGACTCTTTGTCAGATTGCCCTGCCCTCCCTGAAACGTGATCAGCTTGTCCGCGCCAGGCATCGGTTCGCCATGGCGTTTGATGAGTTCAGGCTTATAGTCGAACGTATCGAT
>Ga0075117_1001409_pt1 | contig 14770 bp, 20 predicted proteins | sample AntAceMetag02UKJ_FD_69789 | JGI IMG/M metagenome (GOLD analysis project Ga0075117, IMG submission 69789) | Saline lake microbial communities from Ace Lake, Antarctica - Antarctic Ace Lake Metagenome 02UKJ | ecosystem: Environmental > Aquatic > Non-marine Saline and Alkaline > Saline | place... | reverse complement strand
AAGGCGCTTAACTTCTTGGCTGATTCAGTTATCATTGGTCGGTCTGGTTTACGTGAAAGCAACAAGCCACAAACTTCGGTTATGTTCCGAGGACCAACCGGTGTAGGTAAAACAGAAGCAGCACTCACATTAGCTGCGGCTTTGAAGTTACCGTTCCACAGAATCGACATGAGCGAATATTCTGAGGCACACTCCGCCGCTGGTCTTATTGGTACTCGCCCTGGTTATGTAGGATACAAAGACGGACAAGGTGGTGGAGGTACGTTAATCAATATCATCGAAGAAACCCCTGCATGTGTCTTGCTTTTAGATGAGATCGAAAAGGGACACGAAAATGTTCAGAACTTGTGCTTGCAAATTATGGATCACGCCAAGTTGACATCGGGTAACGGAAAGACCGTTAGATTCGACAACGTCATTTTAATCATGACCACAAACTCTGGTGCACGAGCTGATGAAGCTGAGCCAATTGGATTTGGTAAAACCAAGGCACAAGAAGACAAAGGTGGAAAGGAATTTGATTCTACCTTTACTCCGGAATTCCGTAACCGTTTTGATGCTGTGATTAAATTCAATCAACTTGGCATTGAAGAAATGGAGTTAGTCGTGAAGAAAAAGATTGGTGACTTGGCGGAGATGTCAATCAAGAAAGGCGTGTTTGTCAGTATTGATGATGAAGCAACCAATTGGATCGCAAAAGAAGCAATGAAGGAGAAACTCGGAGCTCGCCCAGTTGATCGCGTCATTCAAGAAAAAGTGAAAAAGCCGCTTTCCAAGTTCATCGCCTTCACTGATGATCCACAGAAAGAAGTGGTAATTTCGTTGAAAGAAAATGAAATCGTGCTTGACATTTAACTTATTGAGTTTAAAATAAAGAAAGTAAGAAACTTCCATTAAGAAACAACCCGATAAGGAGCGTGATGCATACAAGCATGAAAGAATCCCTGTTTTCAGAATTACGGAAACGTGGAATAATTAAAGACGGTGATACTGAAATTCGTGTTCTCTTCACAACGAAAGATCCATTTGATCAGCCTATGATAGGAGAAGACGATTTTACAATTCAAGAAGTTTTCCAAGAACATGGCATCACGAGATTAAGATGTACTCGAAATTCCAATGCTATGAAAATCAAAACGGTGGTAGATAACATCATATCAATTGATGGGATGCATCCAACTAGGTTAGCAGCTGCATTTGAATTGAATGCAGACGGAACGCCGTCGGTTTATCGTTTCTCAGAACCAACCAACGCTAAAAAAGAAATTATCGGTAAGAAAAATTACACGCTACCCACAGGGCATGAGCTCCAAGACGGTATGCGTGTTTTGTTTTCTGCGGACAAGACTGATAGCTTAAATGAAATTCCGTTTACAGTTCGCGGTGCTGGAAATGCAATTGAACTCAAAAAGCCTCGAGGACGACCAAAAACCCATATACCTTAACAAAAACAGGTAGGAGGAGAGAAATCTTCTCCTATCTCCATATTCTGAAGAAATAAGTGCTTGACTTATATCATGTTGGTGTTATCATACAGATAATGAGAAACAAACAACGGAGACAAGAACATGCACGCTTACTTTGAAGATATGCAAAAAGAGATTAACGCACAAGGTACTGTGAGCGGCGGGTGCTGCGACGATGGCATTAGTGATGTGATCTTGTTGCCAAACGGGCGCGGCGATTATGTTTATTGCACCCGTTGTTCTAAAGGTCGCAAAGCAGCGAAAACGGCAAAGGAAGCGGCGAATGCATATCTTGAGCGTTGCCGTGAAGCAGCAAAAAAGGCAGCTTAAAATGATTGCACAGTTTGAAAAGATCACAGAAAACCCGATCGTATTTGCTAAAAGTTCGAACGACCATCAATCTTAATTGGTTTGGTTCCGCTGTCCGAATGGTTCTACACCCATGCCACAGCGTTCAATGTCTTCATATGATTGTTGTGGTGTGAAGAATGGCGCATATCGCCTAATGAGCAGCTCAAAGTTATCTCTGATTTCCTCGAAGAATATGCGACCGAATATGACGGCCAGTTCGACATCGAAATTGGCAGCTGGGATTGTGAAGATAGTCCACTTGGTGTTTGTTTCTATAACCGAGACGAAGACCCGTGTATGGATCATTGTCTTGTTTGTGGTGATCCAGACGAAAGAAAATAAAAGAAGTTAAAAAGAAGATATGGAGAATGGGCTACCAAGATACATGGTGCCCATTCTCCATTTCTAAGTTATTGATTTTCTTATGCGAAAATCTTCAATCTACTCATTTAGAACTGCAATAGTACCTGGTCCAATGAACCAGAATTACCCAAAGTCAAGACTCCATCATATGTTCTATCCAAACGAGCCCGTACCCAGATCAAGTTCGATGTGAAGGTATAATAGTACGACCCGGTATCAGCGGTAAACTGAATGAAGTCCGTAGCACCGTCTAACTGTATCGGAAACCAATCTGTAGACGCCGGGTCAGAAGCTAGAGTTCCTTCAATATAAAATCTACCTGTGCAGTTGGTTGTGATTACCTGAACAGTGTGCTGTCCGTTGCCGACATTTCTATAACCAGCGCCTTTGAACTGTTCTCCAGTTGGATTCAAAGTGCCGGCGGTGTCGGGAAGTAGAACTGAAGAGAGTTTTGCCACTTATTCTTTCTCCCACGTACCTTTGTACTCGAATTCATGGTAGCGAACTAGTTCTTCTTCTCCACCTTGACTATGAACTTCAACAAATCTTAGGTTTGGACCAGAAACATCAATATGCAACTTAATGCCATCGTCGCCTTTTGAATCAAACAAATCAAAATCACTAATGACGCTAGATATAACCTTAGAAGCATCCATTTCAATTGGTGAATAACCTTCTTCTAAGTTCTCTTCCTCAGACATTACGCATTGATCATCCATGTGATCTTGCTCGTCGAGTTCAGCCATCTCATCTAGCTCTTCGCCTTCGAGTTGCTCCTCTTCTTCTAACTTTTCGTCTTCATCAATTTCATCAATTGATTCCATTAATGAACGCATTGATCTTGGATCAGTCATTTTATTCTCCTACTTCGATTTCAACAACCACGCCATCGCCTAGCAATTCCTGGATAACTTCTCCAACCTGCCCGGCTAACTCAGACGTGAAGACATCCAATTCCTCAGAATCGGACGCCTTTACTAATTTTGAAATGCGGATTACTGCAAGTTGTTCTGTGATTTGTGCCATTTTATCTCCTTTGTTATCTTTTATTTAGTCTAAGGAGATTTGAATGGTTAATGCAAGAGTTGCGGAGAATCGTGTTTGACTAAATTGATGTACAATCCAGCCCAAGTGCTTTCGTATTCTTCATCACCTAAAGCGTCAACTTCTTGAATAAACGAAGTGACTGGAACGTAACCGTCGGACTTAACGATTTGGATAACCTTAATCTTGTTGAGGTCAATTCCGATATCGTCATCGTCTGTTACCTCGACCACTGCAAATTCATGCGGTGCGAGTTCCGAGTACGCCATCTTGTCGTCGGTAATGTTTGTGAATGTGCTAATGATACCTTCGTCGAAAACGCCACACCAAATTTCATCTTCAGCGTCGCGGAAAACTAAACCTAAATCTTTCATGTCACCCTCTCTAATTTGAATTAAATCGTGTGACCCAGAAGTCATTTCTTTTCTAGTGCGCTGATTGCAATATCCAGAGCAGCTTTGATGGCGTCTTGAGAAATTTCGCCTTGCTCAGCAATTAAACGCATTCCAGTAAGATAGACCAAAGGATCGATCTCACCTTTGTCTTCTTTATTTACAAACGCTAGTGCACCGAAGTGCATGTTCTTTAGAACTCTTGCGTATTGCTCGCCGCGCTTGTCTTTCGTTTCTTTGCTTCTTTCTCGGATTCCCATGACAATTCCTTTCAAAGAGTTGGTGCGCCCTGCAGGACTCGAACCTGCGACCTGCCGATTAGAAGTCGGCTGCTCTAATCCAGCTGAGCTAAGGGCGCTTCTTTAATAGTTTAGTGTCAACAGGGCTTCTTGTCAAACTTTATTATTGGATTTCCCAGGTACCATCAGGCTGGCGGCATGCTGTACCGTATGCTTTTTCAGCTTTACCACCAATAAAGATAGTGTGCGTGAACTCACGGCAATATCCGCTAGCAGTTTGATAGGTGTTGGTTGGCGTCACTGTGCCGTGGTTACCGCTGTTGGGGTTGTTCCAAGTGCCAGCGCGACCATCCGGAGTAGTTTCCAGAGTATTTTGTGTGGTGCGAATAACTGCTGCTTGGTCAGCTTTGTCCAAGCTAGCGCCAATGCTGTTACCAACAAGTGCACCAATAAGCACACCTGCGCCCACTGCGATCAACTGGCCTTTGCCGCCACCAATTTGTGAACCGGCTAAACCACCTAAACCGGCACCAGCTACTGTACCAATGCCTTGCTTGTTTACTGTTTGACATGCAGCGAGTGACACAACCAGTGCCAATGCCGCAATAATAGATACGAATCTTTTCATTTGAACTCCTTAAATTAAAGCGGGTCCGAAGATATGTTCAGAGTTCTCGTTTTCTTTTTTGTAAACGTGAACAAAGTATCCAGGGAACATGACATTGGAATGATTGAACTCAGCTAAGAAACTACCGTCGTCATCAAACTTAATTAACTGATGAACTGGGTTAATAAGCGAACCTTGAATTTGATCAAGTGCGTTCATTGCGATTCTGCCGCCATCAACAAAACCCATTTTCTTAAAAGTTTTGTCGAATTGCTCAGCAAAACCTTTTTCGGTCTGTGCGACCACATCACTTGCTAACATCGGTTCAAAAAGTAATCGAATAACGGTCATTTTAATTTTCCTTTCTTAGAAAATGTCGTAGCGCTCAGTCATTACCGTGTTCATCATAACTGATTCCGGTGAGAAGTTATCCATGTCCGTGGTCATGATACCCTTCAAGATGTTCTGGCTGTAACCAGAAACCAAAGCCGTTCCGTCTTCACGGAAAGTTACCGGAGAGTTACCTGAACGTGCAGCCAAGTTCCAGAAGATCATCTTCGGCATGCGGTAACCTGCCAATTCAAATGATCGCTGTGCGTCACGGAACAAAGTATTGTCCGAACGTCGGTGTCCTTCGCACGCGTTGAATTCCATATCCGACAATACCAAAAGGTATCGTGGCATTTCTTCTTGCGCGATCTTGTACTTCAATGCTACTCGTAAGATTTCCTTATAAGCGGCCTGGAAGTTCGTGCTGTAACCAGTGTGCTGGAACATTTCTGCAATCTTATCAAAAACGTCACCTTCGACACGCGTTAAGGTAGGGCGATCAGTAAACGTCAAGAACGTGTTTGCAAACACACCAGTCTGTTTATCTGCCAAATATGCACCAAGCGAAGTTGATACAGCCAAAGCTGAAATTCCGCCGATGTCCTGGAACATTGAACCAGAAACGTCAACCATTGGAAGAACAAAGTCGTCACCAAGAAGGTTCGGAAGTGCGTCCCACTGCGCCTTAGTTGCAGCGCGCTCAGTTCCCTGAGGAAAATTGATTTGATAAAAGTCAAAGCAATTACGAAGAACATCGTGCGGGAAGATTGCCGAAGCATTGATCTTCTCTTCACCCTTCACAAGACGCTCAACATAAGCCTCGTAAGACTCTTTAGCGTTACGCATAAATGCCTTACGATAACGTGACGCGGCTACTGACGGTACGTGACCGAAGTTGATGTTGTCCCAATCCTTTGCGCACATCAAAGATTCCGTCATAGGATTAATTGCCTTCGACATGTTGACAATAGTCTTACGCCATTGTTTAGGACTCATCTCGAGAGCTTTGCGCAACTCGATAGCTTTTTGTCCTTTCCTTGGACACCATTTTGCACAAAGCGAGGCATTTGCAAGGACATCATTAAGTTTTTTTCTAAGTCTATTTTTTACGTCAGACATTTTCTTCTCCTAAATTACTAAATATAACTATAAGACAAATGATAAGACTTGTCATTAATTAATGTGATTCACGATGCGCAAACATCTAATCACTCTAACGTCCCGGAGGACATCAGCATTATGAAAATATTCAAACCCACTCATCTCTATATTAAGCAACATTCAATTACTGGCTTAAAATATTTTGGCAAAACAACCCAAGACCTTTCTAAGTATCACGGCTCTGGAACGCGATGGAACAATCATCTAAAAGTCCACGGTTACGAACACGTCGTTACTCTTTGGTCTCAATTATTTACCACGGTCGACGAAATTAAAGAGTTCGCACTTAATTTCTCAGAAGAAAACCAAATCGTCGAATCCAAAGAATGGGCTAATCTAAAACCCGAAAATGGACTTGACGGTGGTGGTGTCGATGCTTCTCAAATGCGAACTCCTGAGGTTTTGGCTAAGAACATAGAACGATTTGGTCCTAGAGGAACAGCCGAATTATTGTTATCTCCTGAATCCAGAGCAAAAGCTCAAGAAACATATATTAGAAACCACGGATCACTCGGCGCGTGTTTTTCAACTACCGAATCTATCGAAAAACGAAATGCTACAAATTTGAAACTTCACGGTAACCGATGTGCTGCGAACAAAGATCCAAGATCAAGATTAAAATCTCAGGAAACACAGCGAAAACTTAGAACTCGTCCAATCGTCGATACCTTACGAGAATTAGGAAAAATTAAGGAAACACAGCTGGGTAGATGTTGGTTCCTTAAACCAGACAATTGGATCAATTCCAAAATAAAAGAATTAGAGAGTATCTAAAAGTTCGTTAGCCTCAGCATCAGACATTGAATCCAGGCGTTCAAGAAGAGCTTTGGCTCGCTGTCCGTTCTTGAGGGCGCGGCCAACCATACCTGCGACAGCATGCTTGAACTCTGGAGTCTTGAAGGACAACAGGTCGTCCCAACGTCCGTAAGTCGGAACGTGCTCCATCACCAATAAAGCGTCTTCAAAGTGTTCACGCTCTAGGTGCTGTAAAAGGTTGCGGAAGGTCTGACGCTCTCCTGCGCCGCCACGAACATCACGGGCCCATAGAAGCACACGAAGTGCGAGCTCACGGTCTGCCTGATAGGCGCGCTCAAAAGTCTTAGACAAATCCTTACCGCGGCTTGCGCCGATCTGGAAGAACAGGTCAACGTGCGGGTTCAAAGAACTCGCATTGGTTTCTGCTCCGTTGTAAGTGCTTGAAAGATTGTTCTCAGTTGCTGCTGCATCTGCAAATCGGGTCATGGTATTTCTCCTAGTTTATTAACGGGTTAGCACGTTTATTGCCCGCCGGCTCCATCTGAATATGTGGCTGTATCTAACCCAACAGTTGCGTGAGGCAGGACTCGAACCTGCGACCTTTTGATTATGAGCCAAACGAGCTGCCGCTGCTCCACTCCGCAATATAAAAACGGGATAAACTTTCTATGCTATGAAAATTATGCTGTTCGTATCCCTTTTTGTTTTCGTATCCAACCATCCTTAGTTTCTGACCTACCAAGATTTTTAAAATCAGGGTACTCTCTTTAATAGGTCTCTTCTAATTTTGATGGGTCACATCCGTTGCACTGACTATATTAAAATCATTGCTGTTTGTACCCGTTCCATTAAGAAAATCTAAACTCGAGCAGCTGGTCTGCAGTCAACTCACCATTCTCTAATGTTCACTTAATATATATGTTCTTTACCTAAAAGTCTAATTAAAAGTAACCAAAAAGCACTTTTTTGATTAAAAACTTTCACTTGAGCCACGAGACAGGCCACCTGCGAATTTTTTATCCAGAAACGTCTGGAGTTTATCCGCCGCCTCTTTCTTACGTTTTTGGATCAAGGATTTCATTTCGTCGTTGATTTCTTTTTCAGTCTTCTTTCTAGACGACCCCAAGATCAATTGCCTGACGCCTTGCTTATCTTTTTTGTAATGATCAACCAAGTATTTGACCAGTATATTCAGCGATCAATTGATTGACCATGTTTTTTAATTCGGGGTCATCTTTGGCTCGAACAAAATATGGCAGAATATCAAGCGGAACATTTTGGTAATCAATCACTTGATTGTTCTCGAGCTTTTTAGTCAGGCGAACAAGTTCATGAAAGTATTCCGGAAGTTTGTCAAAGTTCGAGTAGACATACTGCTTGATTTCGTTCTCTTTCATCACCGTCAAGTCTTTCTCGGGGTCAGTTTGGTGGATATGTTCTACCACCATAAAAAACAAACGAGGATCGAGGATGCTTAGATTTCTTCGAGCATCTTTCTGGCTCATAAACTCAATCAAACCTTCTTCTTCCAAAAAATTCAATACTTCGAATTTATTATTAAGGTCGATAAACGATTTGCCGGTCTTTTTACATTCGGCGGCAATCTCTTTGTTTCGAGAAATAACCACACGGGTCTTACCGTCTGAACGGAAAGCGTATGCGCCGCCAAAGTGACGAGTATAAAAGCTGTTGAATTTGATTATCAAATTCTGCCATGCTCATTTTGCTGTTTCCTTTTCATATGAGTGTCTTTAAGAGTTTACGTTCGGTTGTTGGTCAAGTCAAGACTTAACCGTTCTTCAGTAGACGAATTAGATCCGACATACTTTGTGACGCGTTCGAAATGTAACTTTTCAAGATTAGGCTGTGATTGGCAAAGCCGCTAAAGCCAGTACCATTCGCGACCCACGGCCACATTAAAGGACGCTGCGATGCTTCCAACTGTTCGATAATTTGATCGAGAGTAGGCAGCGCGTTTTTGTCTTCTAGAACTTTTACGAAGTCAATACGAACGGCTCGAAGAATTTCAAGCGTTGCCCAAGCTGATCCGTTTGCTTCCCAGAAATTGTCGTCGAGGTCTTTAAACTTTGTTTTGGTCTTTAGGTGATTCGCTTGGGCTTGAGTTGCTTCAGCTTTTGGTTCACCTTGTAGATCAATATTCACACGTTTCACCAAAGCTGCGTTACCAAGTGACTGCGCTGAGTTACCCATCACACGATTAAGTGACGCAATCAATTCGGCCAACGACGTCGCTCGAGTATAAAAGTTATCTTCGGTGCCGTTGTCTGCCGGGTCAATCAATGCTTTTTCAAGGTCTTGTAGAGCTTTGACGCCTAATCGGTATTCGCCGTCGGTAAACCACCAACCTTCAACGGACGGGAACATCCAAGAATAATTGTCGATATTAAAGTGAGTAAATGCCGAGACTGCGTGTGGATTATCCTGCGATTGCGTTTGGTTTCGTGTGACCGAATCTCGAATGACCACCAACGACTTCCGAAGAACCGACACAACACCGTATTCAAAGTTGGGCATGTCGTCCATAAACACAAACGGAGGCAAATAATCATTTGAAATGTATCCGCCGGGTTTGTCGAGGATAATTCGACCAAGTTCACTCATTGCGTGAACAGTTCGATAACCAACAGCGTCAACACTTTCGTCGTATGTGATCGGAGTGGAGTCACGAATGTTGGGACGAATGTTGAGATATTCGACGAACGCATAAAGCAGCATGACTGGAATCATTGCTAGCGCGCCGTAGCCAAAAAGTCGCTTCATCATTTGAGTTTCCTTTCTGAAACTTTAGTTTAAAATAACTGTTCGTATTTTACAGTCACAACCAACATGATGTCAAGGATTATTTTGGGTAGATGGAAAATTTTAGCATTGGATTTGGTTTGATTTCGGGTTCACGGTTATATTCACGGTAAGATCGAATAATAGCGCCCGCAACAGAGTCAGGAGACATCACAACGTCGAAGAAGCGGTGTAATGCTTCCCGACGTTGATCAGTTGTTTTCTTCTCCTGGTTCATCCTTCTAAGCAGATGCCAAAGGATCAATCAATTTGACCCCACCTTCCCAATTAGGGAGGAAGTCAGTCCAAGACTCATGATGGATGACAATTGGGTGCTTACGTCTTTTAGCAAGCAATTGCCAGAAGTTCGGAATATAAGGCTTGATCTTTGGTGCCCACTTTCCAATCGGAGCGTTGTGGCCCTTTCTGGAGTTGCAGTCACCACAAGAAGCAACGATGTTCAACCATTCTTTCTTGCCGCCTTCTTTTCTCGGAACCATGTGGTCAAAGCTAACAGACTTGAAGTTCTCAAGCTCGTTTCCACAGTAAACGCATGATGCGTTGTCTCGGTACCAAAGAAGTTCACGAGTAAGATGAGGAACACGTTCCCAACGAGCAAGATCCTTTCGAACGATAACTGAAGGCCAGTTCATGTCAAGAGTAGGGTGTGCAATCTTGCGATCATACTCAGCCACGACATAACATTTGTCTTCTAGAACCTTCGGCAACGCATCTTTCGCTGGAATTGTCCCTAGTTTTGGGAAAATTTCCATGGGCGTGTAGTCGGGGTTAAGAACCAAAACGGGTAGGCGAGTGTAATCAGTCATTGTTTTCTCCTGTCTGACAAAGTTATCAGTTCATATGGTCTCCTATTTTAGAACTGTTTCTATAAAGTAAAATAGAGGTAGATGTCAAGAATTATCTATCTACCTCTATTTAATTTATTTTCTTAGTCGAGGATCAGAATGCGTCCATTCGCAGGAATTGTTCGGTTAACTGACGTCGACTGAACGTAAACGTCATATTGCCCGGTTTTCTTTGGAGCAAGTTTTGCCGTGCCGTTCGCCGGAAGACCCAACAAATTTCTCGCTGCAGCGCCGCTGTATGCTTTGCCGGACTTGCGATGCTTGATAACGATTTGTTTGTGGTCTTGGACTTCTTCAGTTTTCAACAGTTCGTAGAAAGCTGCACCCTTTTCGAAAGTAAATCCTTCTTCTTGGACTGCGTTTCGAATCTGACCACCGTTTCGGCTGCGAATAATTTGCACTTCCGAGGTAATGTCTTCAAGGTTTTCTTTGATCTGATGAGGTTTAACGTCAGAGAGATCAACAAAGAACTTTTCTGTTGCAGTCTGTCCGTTAGTTCTAGCTGCGAAGAATCCTTTGAATGATTCCTTTGTGCTCTTGGTCGACGCGACCATGCCTGCTGCGGAGACATCCCATTCTTGAACGTTTCCTGGGAACAAGTTCAAGTTACGAATAAGATTCTCACGGTATGCACCGTTGCGTTCTTTCGGAACACGGAACACAAACGTCCAACGATCAGTGCCTTGAAGAGCACGGATTTTTTCCGAGAGACGATGTCCGCTCCATTTCGCTGACCGGTTCTCAAGACCGTCGGTAACCACCATTACGACAAACGAAACCGTAGGATCGTTTGCATCCGGCATGCTTTCAAGGTTCTCTATCAACATACCAACGCTGTCGTACAACGGCGTACCGTGTCCGTCAGCAACGTAGCTTTGGATTGGTTTCAGAGCCGTTACGCTTGAGTTACGGGTTTCCCATTCACAGAGAGCTCGGATGCCAACGCCGCTTCTGACAACAGATACAACGGTGTCCAAGTTTGCACTTGCTTCTTGAATGGATGCGATATTTTGATTAAAGTCGTTTTGTGCTTCGTTTGCAATTCCTCGCATTGAAGCACTGTGGTCTCGGCTGATGCCAATATATGTTTTCATTTTCCTTTGCCTAAATTGTGCCTAATTGTGCCTAATTGTGAATTTGTTTCACAATAGTATTTATGCCCTAGCGTTATTCTAAACTGCTTTTACCGGGTCTTCTCCGTCGAAAATCACTTCAGTTCGATTGGTAACAGTGCTGAACTTTGGCATTCCAATCATATCGTAAACATGCCGAGTGCAGCTTTCTTTTCCTTCTTTTTGCATTCGAGCTTTGATTTCATCCGGAACGTACAAATCTTGAACCGGAACTTCGACTGCTTTTCTTTGGACGAAGATGCCGCGTTTGAATTCTGCAAGATAATCGTTGAAGTTCACCCCGTGTTCTTGCCAAAGCATTTCTTGCATCTCAGAACCATTCTTACCGTGTAGTTCCTTGTGACTGAAGTAGTGACTAGCAGCCATTTGGATAGCGTTCTTTGTAGCATCTTGTTCACGCCATAGAACAGCGTTTGTCGCTTCAACTTTGTTTGGCAAAGTGAATGCTCGAGCATCAAACAATCCCATGCGATCTTTCCATTTGTCTTCTTTAAAAATGAGATTGAAAAAAGAATTAAAATGGAACGTCGCCATGCTTGCGAGAACAGAAACGATTTTTTGTTTCTTGCCGTTGAAATAGACTTGTGAATCAACGGAATCAGAATACAAAATCAAACTGATTTCGTCTGATTGAGTATACCCGATCTTTGCGCCCGTTGCTTTTACAAGAGCTTGCGTGGTCTTAAACATGCAACTTTGCATCCGAGTGTCATACGGGCGATCCATACCTTTTGTGAATTTGGAAAACCCTTTGCCGTCAAGTCTGATATAAATCGGAAGCAACGGCATAAACTTGCCGGTCTCGCGACCTTCAAACATTTTCATACGAGTTGAAAATTCGTCGTAAGCCATGGTATATCCTTAAATTTAGTAGATAGAATGAATTTTATAAATAGTAACATCAAATTAGGAGGAAGTCAAGATGTTAGTTACCTGTTCACAATGCAATAAAGAAACTGAAAAAAATCAAGGCGGAATCGATCGTTGTATTCGATTATATGGAAAAATTATATGTCGTTCATGTTCTGCAAAAAACTCTATTCATAAAAAACCGCAATGCAATAAAGAGTATTGGAAAGATCCTGAAATTAAAAAGAAACATTCGGCGTCAATTAAATCTAGTGACGTCTATTATCAAGGGATTGCAAATAGACCTGATACTTCCGGTAAAAATAATGTCATGTTTGGTAAGAAACATTCAGCAAAAACGAAAAATCAGATGTCTGAATCTAGAACCGGGAAAACAGGAGAAAATGCAACTGCTTGGAAAGGCGGTAAAAAATCTCTAGTCCGGCTTACCAAGGAAAGACAACATAAAGAATTCAATTGGTACCAAAGAGTTTATCGACGTGACGGCTTCAAATGCGTTAAATGTGATTCTAAAAAGATTGAAGCTCATCATATTAATCCAATGGCTAAATTGATTCGTACTCTTTTAGAGAATTATTCTGGTCCAAATAAAAATCAAGAGAAAGTTGACTGGCTGATCACACAACCGGAAATTAGGGATGAACATTTAGAAAATGGAGTTACGCTCTGTCGCGAATGCCATAAAAAAGAACATGGCAAGACTTGGGGAAGTCATACTCAGATCTAATGCGGTCACCAAAATCATCACTCATTTTTGTTTCTCTCTTTCATGCTCTGGTTGTTTGATATTGAAATTTCCTCGAATCACGTGGCCGGACTCAAATCGTATATAACCTTCTCCTACCCCGTGTCCGCAGCATGCACCACATACACCGGACAAATTAGCTAAACAGGGATCATGTCCTTCTTCGGTAGGCAATAACTTGCACTTCGGGCAACTACGAGTTGAAGGATATTTCCACGGACCTCCAACGGAATCACATTTAATCATCGCGCCGGAATCTTGATATACCGTATTGCCATTGATAAATTCGATTAAATGTCCAAATTTATAAGCCATTCATTCTATCGCCGAAGTTATCAGTCATTTTCATTCTCCTCTACAAATTTAAAACCTTCAGACCAAGCACACAAACAATCTCTGCATTCATAAGTTGGTCCCATTCCCATAGGCAATCTAGTAAGCAATCATTATTCTTCTCCTGTTTGTTTCTCGGACGGCAGCTGAGCATCCTCGATCAGTACTAGTAGCTTGTCGGCCATTAAGACGAACGCAGCAGCACGCCCCATGTCAACAGCATCAGCAGCAGCACTCGCAGCAGCCCTCGCAGCACGCCCCATGTCAACAGCATCAGCAGCAGCACTCGCAGCAGCCCTCGCAGCACTCCACGCAGCACTCGCAGCACCCCTCGCAGCACCCCTCGCAGCACTCTTAGCACTCCACGCAGCACTCTCAGCACCCCTCGCAGCACTCGCAGCCCTCGCAGCACCCCTCGCAGCACTCTTAGCACTCCACGCATCACTCTCAGCACCCCTCGCAGCACTCCACACAGCACTCGCAGCACCCCTCGCAGCACTCTCAGCACCCCTCGTATAAGCAGCACTCGTAGCAACAGCAGCGCCCGACGCATCAGCAGCATATTGATCTACAGACTGACCCATCGTCAGCGGCACGAGCACATCAGCGCATTGTTTAACAGCATCTTTGACAAGTGGATCGGCGATGCCGGGATTAATAGTCTCATCGGTCAATAACCAGTGAAGGAATTTCCAGCCGACCGTCGATAGATCAATGCCCGGTTCGATTGCCGACATAAACCGAACAGGCCATGTCTTCGCGGCATCATTTGGCAACCCCTCGAAGATACAGTCTTCAAGGCGAGCAAGCATCACAGGAATACCAAACCGGGCCTCGTATTCCATGTGGTCACTGGAATGTATCGTACACCCGACGGCGCATCCTTTACCGTCTTGCCAGTACTGGCCCTTGACTATCTGATCAGCGGCAGCGTGCTCTTGTAACTGACTTAGAATGTCCGCCTTGATTTTTGTGTCGTTATGGTAAGCAATCATCATTCTTCTCCTGTTTGTTTCTAGATGTGATTATCCTTGATACGCAATAGTAGTTCGGCGTTAAACTAATTTTCTTATTTTTGCCACAGACTCTATATGGCGCAGAATGCAGAATGTTTCCTCGCCCAACGGAGTCCCGCTCCGGGTTGCCTCCCAATGCTTCCACGCATTTGTAATATCGAAATCACGGCACCCCGCACGAATTTGCAAAACACCATCTTTAGCCCAGCCGACGAACCTGTATCCGTCTAAGCGCTGCCCACCGTCTACCAGATCGGCTCCGCACAGATTGGCTCCGTACAGATTGGCTCCGTACAGAT
>Ga0075117_1001406_pt1 | contig 14781 bp, 14 predicted proteins | sample AntAceMetag02UKJ_FD_69789 | JGI IMG/M metagenome (GOLD analysis project Ga0075117, IMG submission 69789) | Saline lake microbial communities from Ace Lake, Antarctica - Antarctic Ace Lake Metagenome 02UKJ | ecosystem: Environmental > Aquatic > Non-marine Saline and Alkaline > Saline | place... | reverse complement strand
GTTCAAGTAGTGGTGTAGGTACGGTCCAAAAAATGGACGGCTACGTTCCGGAACCAGGCCATGGAATGGTACCTTCCTTAAAACAGAAAACTAAAAAAAACTTTTATAAACTGGCGACCCCCTCCAACGAAAATGAAGTTTTGAATTATTTTAGGAAAAACAACTGGCCGGATATTGAAGGAAGCAAGTTCTATGTACATTATGAATCGAAAAACTGGAAATTGGAAAGGGGGCTGAAAATCAAGGATTGGAAAGCAGCGGCCAAAAGTTATGTGGAGCTGGGGTACATTATGAAACAGGAATGGAGAAGTCCAACTGCCGGCTATCTAATTAATTTGAGAAAGAATTATAATGAGCCGCCCTGAAATTACGATACTTCTATGGCAAAACGGCAATAAAACACTCTTTACGCCGTAAATAATACGGCGTTTGTTTTGTGATACGGCAAATGAGTTTTATATTCGCTGTAAATAATACGGCGTTAATAAAAATAGAATGTATTTACATCATAGCAAAGATTGGCCAAACTTCAAATGGGATAATGACACGCTACTACCATACGTGAGCAGGGTACGTGATTTACAAGGTAGGTTAATAGGAAGAATGGAAGGCATAGGCTTTGAGCTTCGGGAAGAAGCGGTACTTGAGACATTGACGGAGGACATTGTTAGAACTAGTGAAATTGAGGGAGAGTTATTAAACCCTTTGGAGGTCAGATCATCAGTAGCCCGTAGGCTAGGCATGGATATATCGGGACTGCCCAATGCAAGCCGAGATGTAGAAGGTGTTGTTGAAATGATGCTGGACGCAACTCAAAAATATAAAGAAGCCATTACCAAAGACCGCCTGTGCGGATGGCATGCAGCGCTATTCCCAACAGGAAGAAGCGGGATGTTTAAAATTACTGTTGGTGATTGGAGAGGTGATGAAAAAGGCCCAATGCAAGTTGTCTCAGGTCCTATGGGAAGAGAGAAAGTTCATTATACTGCTCCAGATGCTTCACGACTTGAAGCTGAAATGAACGACTTTATCGATTGGTACAATTCAGATACTACTATGGAGCCTGTTCTTAAGTCGGCTATAGCTCATTTATGGTTCGTTAGTATTCATCCCTTCGATGACGGAAATGGAAGGATTGCTAGAGCCATTGCCGATAATCAATTGGCCAGAGCGGATAGAACCAACCAAAGATTTTACAGTATGTCTGCTCAACTTCTAAAAGCCAAAAATGGGTATTATGATATATTGGAATCTACTCAAAAAGGAAGTATGGATGTCAGTCAATGGCTGGTTTGGTATTTGGAACGGTTAACCGAGGCACTTGAAGCAACGGATGTAGCCTTATCTAAAATATTGGTTAAGGCAAAATTCTGGGAAAGGCATAAAACTACTCAATTTAATGAGCGTCAAGTAGAAATGGTAAATAAGCTTCAAGGTGATTTTGTAGGAAAGTTACATTCATCTAAATGGGCTAAAATGACGAAAGTGCATCGAGATACAGCTCTTCGGGATATTCAAGACTTGGTTGAAAAAGGGGTGTTATCAGATTCTGGTGAAGGTGGGAGAAGTACTAACTATATTTTGAATCTATCTACAGAAAAGTAGAGGTTTGAAAAACCAATTATCGGCAGCATTTTGATTTTCTGCCGTAATATAGTTTGGTATTTTTTTTGAAAATTAAAAGAACATCGCTAGATATTGAAAATCTCTTGGTCATAGGCTACCTAGATAATGAATTTAAAAAGGAATATAGGATAATCTAGCCTTCAGTTATTCCCAGCCAAAATTAAAATTCGGAATGGCGAGAGTGTAGGCAAGTAGCAAAAAGACTTATATTTTGGAAAACGAAATAAAAAAAATATTAAGTAATACGGAACCTGCCATATTTGTGCCTGAAAACTAAATGCGCAATGAATTATACAATTTGCTCTGTTTTACTTTTAATTGTTATCTCCAACCTTTTATAAATGTTAAACTTCTGTTAAAAGGTGAGCCTTGCGGTGAGCTCTAAAAACCATCCTCCGACAGACCCCATAAACAGGGTGTTTTCAAGAAAAGTTCGAGTCCCGTCCAGACCGCAAGAGCCTCGATTTTTCGAGGCTTTTTTCATTTTAAAACATTGATGCTCAATGTTTTAAAACTGTTAATGTTAAACAAATGTTAATCAGCGTGCTGCGAGCGTGCTGCATTTTTGCCCCTTTTTTACTTCTTTGCAGTATTTTACAGTACGCTATTAGCGAAATAGAATTCATTGTATAATGAAATTAAATCAAGATATATTCTTACTTTCCTCTTTTCAAATTAGAATAAATTGACAATACAATACTGCTCCGATCTGCACTTAGAGTTTGCCAAAAATAGAAGATGGCTATCAAATAACCCTTTAATACCTTCTGGAGAGATTCTCATTGTCGCCGGAGATACCCACTATCTAGGGCGTGATTTTGAAAACCTAGATTTTTTTAAATGGGCATCTGACCATTACGAACAAACCTATGTTATAGCCGGCAATCATGAATACTATGGCGGATATGACCTGTCTTTGCATAAAAAGCCCTTTAAATGGGAACTACAGCACAACGTGTTCTTTCTGAACAATCAGTCTATACAGATAAACGAAATCACGCTGCTATTTTCTACATTTTGGAGCCATGTACATACTGAAAATAAAAACTCGGTATCTAGCGGGGTCAATGACTTTCATAATATAAGGATGGGTGATAATCCGCTGAGCGTCGATGATTTCAATCAACTTCATGCGGAGGCTTTTGATTTTTTGAATCAAAGTCTCAAAAATCACAGTGGTAAAACAATTGTGGTTACCCATCATTTGCCGACTCCGTTATGTAATTCCCCTGAATTCAAGGGCAGTTTACTCAACGATGCTTTTGTTGTTGATAAAACCGATTATATAACTGAATCAAATATTGATTATTGGATTTACGGCCATATACATAGAAATGTTGGTAGTGGTATGATACTCGGAGGTACTACAATGTTGAGCAATCAATTGGGGTACGTCGATATGAATGAGCATAACGATTTTTCAAGGGATAGTTTTATTGAAATTGCATGATAATACCAAAAGTTTCATTTGTTTTGGGGGATATAAAGTAGGTGCCCTATCCAATAAGGCAAATCTGTCTTGTGTCAGTTGAAACAGATCAAAAGGATCATGATCAGTGGCATCATCGATATAAAACCGCAGTTTTTCGAAATTGGTGGTAATCACATACCGGCAACCTTTATGGTTTACCTTATAGTCGAAGGCCTGACGGCGTATACTTTCTAAATCTTTGGTGTTGGTGCCCTTTAGGGCCTTTTAAGGCCTTATCACCTATAAAACTATTTAGACTGGTAAATCACAAAGTACATTTAAAAGGTCGTTGACAATGACCAAAGAGGGTAGGTTTTACTTTTAGCTGCAAAGTCTAATTAAAGGTGGGATTAATTATACTAGTTCAATTAAGTGGGGATTAGGTTTATTTGAACCTTATTGGGCTTAATGTAGTCCCTGCGAGAGTTCATTTTATGGGACTGTCCAAAATTTGAAGTTATAATGATTTTTGCAATCATTGATATAGATTAGACATGGTAGTATCAAGATTTAGAAATTGTAGAATCTTCTTCCTATTTATTATAAAAATAGTCCTTTTTTCGACCCTAATAATCCCTTCTTCCTTAAACTGTTTGAGGCTCCTTCCCAAACTTTCAGGTGACGTGCCAATAATATTGGCCAAATCTTCTCGTGTTAAATCAATACCACCTGATTTATAATGTTTTTGGAAGCGATTTTCTAAAATGAGCAAATTAATAGCCAATCGTGCATTTTGGTTTTTTTGGGCTAGTACAGAAATAATATTAGCAAGAACCCCGAACTCATGACCTATGTTTTTTATAAAAGTTCGTTGCAAGGCAGGAATATCCTGTAATAATTGAAAAAAAACATCTTTAGCTATAAAATTCACTTCCAAGTCCTCAAGTGCCTCACAAGAATCTTGATAACGCTCTTCTCCAAATAAAGCATGATACCCTAAAACATCGTTAGGTGTGTAGATATAAAAAATTTGTTCTGATCCAGAAAAACTGCGCTTAAATTTTTTCGCCTTACCCTTTTTAATTTGAAAAATACCCGTAGGCACGCCATCTTCATAAAATAGAAGACTCCCCTTTTTTATAATTAAGGGCTCCATGGCATCATAAACTAATTTTTTTTCATCAGGAGTTAATACCTCAAAAAGTAGTTTACTTTGAAAATCAAATTGTGAATAGAAGTTTTTCATAAGCCAAATATATAAGAATAATATATAACTACATAACATTTGTTACATTTATAAATAACATTTATTGTATATTTGTATTCAATTTAAATTAATTTAAACTATGAATGAAAGCAAAATTAGTTTTGTTAACGGAAAGTTACATGTCCCAAATAAGCCCATAATTCCGTTTATTGAAGGTGATGGTGTTGGTCCAGATATTTGGAAATCCACAAAATTAGTAATTGATACTGCTGTTTACAAAGCTTATGGAGATTACAGAAAAATACAATGGAAAGAAGTATATGCAGGCGAAAAGGCCTTTGAGAAAACGGGCGAGTGGTTGCCAAAAGATACCATTAAAAGTATTGAAAAATACCTAGTGGCCATTAAAGGACCATTAACGACCCCCATAGGTGGCGGTATGCGCTCTCTTAACGTGGCATTACGTCAACAACTTGATTTATTTGCGTGTGTAAGACCTGTAAAATGGTATGAAGGTGTGCCTTCTCCTGTTAAAGCGCCGGAAAAAGTGGATATGGTTATTTTTAGGGAAAACACAGAAGATATTTATGCTGGCATAGAATGGTTAAATGGCACTCCCGAACTTGAAAAAGTAAAAAATTTCCTCATCAATGAGATGGGTGTCACTGCAATTCGCTTCCCTGATACGGTATCCATTGGAATCAAACCGGTTTCAAAAGAAGGTACCGAACGTTTGGTTAGGGCTGCCATTAGATATGCTATTGAAAACAAAAAAGACTCTGTCACCATTGTTCATAAAGGCAATATCATGAAATTTACTGAAGGAAAATTCAAAGAATGGGGTTATCAGCTTGCCAAAGACGAATTCGCTGCAAAAGATTATGAAAGAGGACCTTGGCAGGTGATCACAAAAAATGGACATCAACTAATTATCAAAGATGTCATTGCCGATGCCTTTTTGCAGCAGATTATTTTGAGACCCGATCAATATGATGTTATTGCAACCTTAAACTTAAATGGTGATTATATATCAGATGCTTTGGCCGCCATTGTTGGCGGAATCGGCATTGCGCCTGGTGCAAACATAAATTATAACACGGGTGTTTCCATATTTGAGGCCACACACGGTACGGCACCCAAATATAAAGACCAGGATAAAGTGAATCCTTCCTCCGAAATACTTTCTGGTGTCATGATGTTGGAATATTTAGGTTGGCAAGAAGCCGCTGACCTTATCGTAAAAGGATTAAAAGGTGCCATTCGAAAAAAAACCGTAACGTATGATTTTGAGCGTTTAATGGAGGGAGCGACCCTTCTTAAATGTTCTGAATTTGGACAAGCGATCGTTAGTAATATGTAACGAAAATATAGTTTATATCATGGTGACAAAAAAAAGGAATTTCGAGGTTTTATACGACGGTACCATAAGTAAATCGTTGGCTTTTTCAAAAAAGGAAAGAGAAGCATTAGGTTTGCGAGGCTTATTGCCTTATTCCATTGTAAGTCAAGATATTCAGGTAAAACGTGTGATGGAGGGTTTGCGCCGAAAAGATTCAAATATTGAACGATACATCATGCTATCGGCGCTTCAAGACCGCAATGAAAAGCTCTATTATAGAATAGCCAGCGACTATATAGAAGAAATTATGCCCATAATTTATACGCCGACAGTTGGCGAAGCGTGTATAGAATTTTCACATATTTTTAGACGCGCTAAAGGGTTTTATATAACTCCTGATGATAAAGGTGAACTACCGAAAATTCTTGACAATTGGCCAGAAAAGGATATACGGGTTATTGTAATAACCGATGGACAGCGCATCTTGGGATTGGGAGATTTAGGGGCAAACGGCATGGGAATACCTATAGGCAAGTTAGCCTTGTATACCGCATGCGCCGGAATTCATCCCAATCAATGTTTACCCGTAATGCTGGATGTAGGCACAAATAATAAGGAAATACGGGAAGATATATTGTATTTAGGCTATCCAAAAGAACGGATTAAAGGAAAGGCATATTTCGAGTTGGTCGATGAATTTGTAATGGCTGTTCAAGAAAAATATCCAAATGCTTTAATACAATTTGAAGATTTTTTGACTCCGAATGCTTATACCTTATTAAATATTTATAAAGACAAAGTTCTCTGCTTTAATGATGACATTCAAGGTACCGCAGCTGTTGCTTTGGCAGGTTTGTATGCAACCACCCGAATTACAAAAATCCCATTTTCAGATTTGAAAATTATGTTTTTAGGAGCAGGTTCTGCAGCAACTGGTATAGCTGATCTGTTGGTTTTGGCATTAGTAAAAGATGGATTGACCAAGCAAGAAGCCTTGGAACGCTTATGGTTTGTAGACATAAACGGATTAGTTGTATCTGGTAGAACTGATTTAATGCCACACAATCTACCTTATGCTCACGATCATAAGCAATCTAATTTTATTGAATCGATTAAAACAATAAAACCCCATGCAATAATAGGTGCAACAGGTGCCTTTGGTGCCTTTTCAAAAGAAGTAATCGAGCTTATGAGTGACATTAGTGAACGTCCAGTAATTTTTGCTTTATCCAACCCAACTTCAAAGGCGGAGTGTACTGCAGAACAAGCCTATACGTGGAGTAATGGTAAGGCTGTTTTTGCAAGTGGCAGCCCATTTGATAAAGTTCAATTAAATGGAAAAGAATATCATCCAGGTCAAGGGAACAATGCTTATATTTTTCCAGGAATAGGGTTAGGGGTCATTGTTGCCAATGCAGCGATAATTCCAGACGAAATATTCTTAACTGCTGCTAAAACTCTTTCTAAAATGGTATGTGATAAAAACATAGAAGAAGGTGCTATATATCCCCGGTTAAATGAAATCCGGACTATTTCATTGGAGATTGCTCTAGCTGTTGCCGAAAAAGCGTTTGATTTAGGCATTGCCAGAACCAAAAGACCAAAAAATTTAAAACAAACTATTATAGATTATATGTTCAATTCAAATTACTAAATATTTTATGAAAAAAGGAACAAAGCTATATAGTATTTTAAAATTAAAATGTCCACGCTGTCAGATTGGAAATTTATTCAACAATTCAGGATTATTTGTGTTTGCAGAAATTTTGAAAATGCCCGATAAATGCCCTCATTGCAAGCAAGATTTTAAGCTTGAACCAGGATTTTATACAGCTGCTTTATGGATTAGTTATCCTATTGTACTAATAATTTTTATCCCGTTAATCTTATTAGGATTTTCATTGGATAGCCTGAATGGATTTTTCAAATATATTTACCCATTACTCATACTTTTTAGTTTTATGCTACAAATACCGTTAATGCGGATCGCAAGAGCTATTTTACTGAATATGACTATCGATTATACAGCAAAGTGGTAAAATATAAAAACATTTAAAATTCATTATTTAAATCGCATACCAATGCACAAAGAATTTACACCAAAATTATTCTCTCTTTTAAAACAAGGAATCTCAAAAGAAACTTTAATTAAAGATATTCTTTCGGGATTAATAGTAGGGATCGTCGCTTTACCATTGGCCATCGCCTTTGCTATTGCTTCTGGTGTTTCTCCTGAAAAAGGAATAATAACAGCAATTATTGCAGGTATAATTATTTCGACTTTTGGAGGAAGTAGAGTTCAAATTGGAGGGCCCACTGGTGCTTTCATCGTTATTGTTTATGGTATCATACAGCTTTATGGAATTGATGGTCTAATCATCGCAACCTTTATGGCAGGTTTTCTAATGATTGGAATGGGTCTATTACGCCTTGGAAACTTACTAAAATTTATACCTTATTCCCTAATTGTCGGTTTTACCAGTGGCATCGCTTTAATTATCTTTTCATCACAGGTTAATGATTTCTTCGGTCTTCATATCACTAAAGTTCCTGCTGATTTTATAGATAAGTGGGTAGTCTATTTTGAATACTTCAATCATATCAATAGGTTTGCTGTAGTTATTGCATTAGTCTCCATACTTTTGACCATCTATTTCCAAAAATTGGTAAAAAAAATACCAGGATCCATCGTTGCCATTATACTCTCAACCATTGTAGTCACTGTTTTTAATATTCCTGTAGATACCATTGAAAGTAATTTTGGTGCCATACCGAACAAGATTGGTTTACCCCATATCCCAAACGTTAGTTTTGATACCATCAAGGCACTTATACAGCCAGCATTTGCAATAGCTATTTTAGGGTCTATAGAATCGCTACTTTCGGCAGTCGTATCAGATTCCATGATAGGAGGAAAGCATCGTTCCAATATGGAGTTGATTGCGATGGGAGGCGCTAACATCGTATCTTCCATGTTTGGAGGTATACCTGCTACGGGGGCGATTGCACGCACTGCCACCAATGTAAAAAATGGGGGACGAACGCCAATTGCCGGTATTGTACATGCTTTCGTTTTATTGGCGATCATGCTATTATTTGCTCCCTATGCCAAACTTATACCCATGCCTTGTTTGGCTGGAATTTTGATTGTGGTTGCGTTTAACATGAGTGAGTGGAGGCAATTCAAATCCATTTTAAAAGGCAATAGAATGGATATTATCATTATGCTAACAACATTTTTTCTTACCGTTCTCTTTGATTTGGTCATTGCCATAGAAATTGGGATTGTACTCGCTAGTTTTATGTTTATGAAACGAATGAGCAAATCTGTAAATATTCAAGATTTCTCATCTGATAATGAAAATGGGGAACACCTTTTTGATGACGAATTATTGGATATACCGAAAGGTGTTATTTTATACGAAATTAATGGGCCTTTATTTTTTGGGGCGGCCAGACAATTTCAGGAAACTATTATCAATACACATGCGGAACCCAAGGTAATTATTATCAGAATGCGTTATGTGCCCTTGATCGATGCTACAGGCTATCAGAGCATTAAAGAAATAATAAAAACTTATAAGGCAAGAAAAATAAAAGTGATTATTTCTGGTATTGGAAAATCGTTAAGGGAAGATTTTGAAAAAAATGAGATATTCCTATTTATAGAAAGTGATCTTGTTGTTGAAGAAATTCATACCGCAATTAAAAGATCTAGAGAAAATTTGTAGCATCACGAAAATACCAAAAAAAAGCTAAAAGAATGGAAAAGCTATACAATCTAATTTATAGGCTTCCCGTCTTAATTTATCCATTATATTTTTTTAATAATACGGATGCACAATGACCACCAAACCCAAAAGTATTGCTCAATGCATAATCAACTATTTTAGTTGTTTTTTTACCTAGATTCAAATTTAATTCTGAAGAAATTGCTTCATCAATGATAGGTGTGTTTATAGTTGGAGGAATTAGATTTGTGTAGACTGATAAACATGTAGCTATCGCCTCAATTGCACCTGTACCACCCAAAAGATGTCCTGTCATAGATTTTGTTCCACTAATGCTAATGTTTTCAAAATTATCCTTAAATATTGTTTCAATGGCTTTGGTTTCCGATAAATCTCCGGAACCAGTAGAAGTGGCGTGGGCATTAATATAATCAATATCATCTGGTGTGATTTGCCCTTCTCGTATGGCTTCTTTCATTGCTAGATAAGCACCTTTTCCTTCGGGATGTGTACTAGTTATATGGTAGGCATCGGACGTTTCTCCACCACCAATAATTTCGGCATATATTTTAGCATTTCGTTTTAACGCACTTTCTAAACTCTCTAGCACTAAAGCGCCAGCGCCTTCACCAAGAACAAAGCCATCTCGGGAAATATCAAAAGGCCGTGATGCTGTTTTGTAGTTTTCATTGTTAGTCGATAAGGCTTTCATTACATTAAATCCGCCTACTGCTGATTGGTTAATTGGGGCTTCAGAACCTCCTGATATAATAATAGCTGCTTTCCCCCATTTTATATAGTTAAACGCTTGGATTAAACCATTGGTAGAAGAGGAACATGCGGTAACTGTACAAGTATTTACACCTCGTAAGCCGTATTTGATAGATAAATAACCAGCTACACTATTTGCAATTATCTTGGTAATGAAAAATGGGCTGAACCTCGGGTTAAACTCATTTTGGCTAAATGCTATGATGTCTTTCTCTATGGTTTCAAAACCACCTATTCCACTTGAAAATATAACACCAATTCTATCTGTATCTAATTTGTCAAAATTCAAATGGGCATCTTTAATAGCTTCATCTGCTGCTATTAGTCCATATTGATTAAATCTGTCCTATTTTCGACTTTCCTTTTTATCAAAATAATTTAAGGCATTATAATTTTTTACCTCACAAGCAAAATCTGTTTTAAACTTTGTAGTATCAAACCGGGAAATTTTATTCGCTCCCGATACCCCATTAAGCAAATTGTCCCAATAAAATTTTGCATCATTTCCTATTGGTGTTATGGCTCCCAAACCTGTTATTACTACTCGTTTCATCATAATTCTGATTTTATTTATTATTTAAAATATTGCCTCAACCTCTTGCTTGTATTGGCCATCCATAAGTTTTAAGCTTATCTCACTAAAAACGGTAATGGTTCTATCTACATCTTCCAAAGTGTGATCTGCCGTTGGAATTAATCGTAAAATAATCATTCCTTTTGGTACCACTGGATACACAACCATGGAGCAAAAGATATGATGGTTTTCTCTCAAATCACTAACTAATGCTGTAGCTTCTGCAATAGTTCCATTTAAATAAACTGGTGTAACAGGTGAGTTTGTATTACCTATATCAAACCCTGCATCAGTTAATCCATTTTGTAAAGCCTTTGTGATTTGCCATAGTTTCTCTCTTAATTCAGGTCGGGTTCGCATCAACTCAAGTCGTTTTAATGCACCAAAAACCATAGGCATTGGCAATGCTTTTGCAAAGATTTGAGACCTCATATTGTATTTAAAAAACATGATGGCATCTTTGGTACTTGCAATAAATGCGCCTATTCCGGCAAATGATTTTGCAAACGTGCCAAAATAAAAATCAATGCCATCTTGAATTCCTTGCTCTTCGCCAGTACCCGCACCTGTTTTACCCATACATCCGATACCGTGTGCATCATCCACCAATAATAAAAAATTAAAATTTTCTTTTAAAGCTACAATTTCTTTCAGTTTTCCTTGGTCGCCACGCATTCCAAAAACGCCTTCAGTAATCAATAAAATAGCACCATTGGTTTTTTCTGTTACTTTTTGAGCACGAATTAATTGTTTTTTACAATCTTCGATGTCATTATGCTTAAAAACAAAACGCTGTCCCAGATGTAATCGCATCCCATCAATAATACAAGCGTGAGATTCGGCATCGTACACTATAACATCATTTCTGTCCACCAAGCTGTCTATTATGGATACCATACCTTGATAACCGTAGTTTAATAGAAAAGCATCTTCTTTACCTACATAATCTGCAATTTCGCATTCAAACTTTTCGTGGAGTTTTGTATTGCCACTCATCATTCTTGCTCCCATAGGATACGCTAACCCATAACGTCTTGCTCCTTCATTATCAGCTTCTCTAACTTCTGGGTGGTTTGCCAATCCTAAATAGTTATTTAGGCTCCATATTAATTTCTCTTTGCCATTAAAAGTCATTTTATTGCTGATTTCACCTTCAAGTCTTGGATAAGCATAATACCCATGGGCATAGTGTACGTGTTCACCTAACGGTCCAAGGCGTGTTTGTAGTTTATCGAGTATATTCATAGATTATGTTTAAAAATTATGTGTAATTGTGTTGATTTTTTTTAGATTTCGAGTAGTTTGGCAATGAGTGATTTTAGTTCTTTTATTGCAATAATTTCATCATAGGTTTTAGGATTTGATCTGTTTTTTAGAAAGCTTAATAAGTAGAGTTGATGGATTTCATCGGTTAAAATATTATGTATGGTAACATTGGCAAAACCAATGATTTTTAGTTTTTCAACACCTTGTACCAATAGTGCTTCCTTACTTTTTTGAAGGTGGTTTAAATTTTTATTCATAGCAATCAAAATTTCTTTTCCCAAAAGTTTAGTTTACCGTTATAGGCTGTAAATTCTATATCAAAACCTTCTGGAATTTCTATCCACATACTCCAATACGTAACAAGGCGTGTTCCTATGGGTGTTTTTTTTAATTGATTTTCTACATATTCCGAATAGGAAAAATATAATTTTTCGTCGATAATGATTTTGTTGTCTATTAAAAGTGAATCATCTATGTTTTCATAAAAAGGATTATAAAAATAAAAGGCATTGTAATCTGAAAAAGAAATTTCTGTAATATTAGAATGAAAAAATTCCACATTATTTATATCGTGTTTTTTTGCTATTCTTTGAGATAATTTCACAAGCGACTCTCGTTGCTCAACACCATAAAAAAGACCTTTTGTTGAAGCTGCACCTATCAAACAAAACTTACCTACCCCCGAGCCAATATCTAAAACTTTACAGTTTGGTTTATCCACTAAATAATCGGCAGCTAATTTTGCTACTTCCACAGGTGTCCAATGGCGTTCAGATAGCTTTTTGATACGCAAAGGATAAAGTGTATTAAAAAGACTGTCTTCAGTATCAATATTTAATTGTAGGTTTTTAAAAATCATTGTGTCAATTGCGTATAATCCTCAAAGGTTAATAAAGAAGCAGTATCTATTTTAGCTGTTAAAATTGCAAACCAGTAGTTGTATGGAGCTGTGTTTACATAGGCCGTATGTTTATGTAGGTCTCTATTTTTTTCTATGATTTTACAATCAAATGGCACAATTAAATGAAAGGTGTCATTGGTTCCATAAACGATTCCCAAAATGGATTCTTTTTTCAGTAAGCTTCTTTTTGTGGTTAGTTCAATCAAATCGATTTCACCTATTTCCTTTTGACCAAAATCTGTTATTCCTACACAAAAATCGCATATACCTATTTTTTGTAGCCATAAATGCTGTTTTGTGTAATAGATGTTTTTAGGAATCTGCATAATAGTAGCTTAATTTTTTAAAATACTTATTTAAGAACCAATTAATAGTGTGCATAAGCTCTAGCTTTTAATAAGATTTCTAGGTCTGCACTGGTATCTATTTTTAATTTAATTATCTAGCCTGCGCCATAAGGGTCTTCATTGACCAATTCCGGGCTAGTCTCTAATTTTGAATTTATTTCTATAACCTCACCGTTTATAGGTGGAAAAAGATCGGACACCGTTTTTAAAGCTTCAACAGTACCAAATACATTGTTTTGCTTTTATGTTTCACCTACGGTCTCGATCTCTACATAAACAATAACTCCTAATTCGCTTTGTGCAAAATTAGTAATTCCAATATAAGCACTATCCTTTTCTATTTGCACCCATTCATGGTCGTTGGTGTATAAGAGGTTAGATGGGATATTCATTTTTTTTGTGCTTCTGGACATAATTTGTCGCTATAAGAGCAGTAAACACAACAATCATTCACGTTGTTTATTCTAAAAACAACGTGACAAAACACACATTTACTGTTGATATGCTTACCTATCTGTGGTATTTTTTGTTTGTATTTAGAACCGCAGATAGGGCAGTTCATTATGGCTTCAGTCTCAATGTTTAGCATTCTCTATACTATTTCAAATTTTGTAACTATTTGCGGCGATTCAGAGTAGATTTAATCGTTTGCAAATGATTGATATGATAGTTTAATTGTTGCTTACAAAAGTACTTTGTTAAAAAATAAATCTTGTTGATTGGAATCTTGGTAAAATTTGATTTAAATCAAGTATTAGATTAAAAATAAATTGGGTGTAACTTTAGAGCCTAATTATGATTACAAAATTTACATTCAATAGCAAATATATTTTAAGCGAATTACCTTCGAGTGATAGGGAATTTCTTGAACATGTAATGGTTGATAAAAAGTACCGTAAAAACCAGCCTATATTCACTGAGGGTACATTGCCGTCTGGTATTTTTTATTTGCAATGCGGTAAAGTAAAAAAATATAAAATGGACAATGACGGTAGGGAACAAATAATATATATCTATAATTCAGGTGAGTTTTTTGGTTATTCATCAGTTTTAAGTGAAAACACATATGGAGATACAGCAGTAACCATAGAAAACTCTATAATCTCATTTATAACCATAAAGGACTTTAATAAAATCCTTAAAGATTCTTCATCATTTTCACGTTTACTATTGAAAAGCTTAAGTCACGAATTTAGTGTATTGGCAAATCTTATGGCCGTATTGTCTCAACGTACTGTAAGGGAACGAGTGGCTCTTAATTTGTTGATTTTACATGATAAATATAAAGTTGATGATAGTGCAAATACATATATTATGCTTTCTCGTTCCGATTTAGCTAATATGGCCGGGACAGTAGTTGAAACTTTGGCTCGTGTGCTTCATGATTTCAAACATGATCAACTTATTTCTACAGATGGGCGTAAAATTCAGTTACTAAATATTGAACGTCTCATCCAAGTTGCGAATTTTTATTAAACACATATAATCTTTCACTACTAACCGACAAAAAATTTAAGGAGCTACTTATTTTAGAGTAGCTCCTTTTTTCATATTTTGGTTTTGCAACAAACTAAAAATATGATGAAAAATAAAGATACGCATTTAGTC
>Ga0075117_1001399_pt1 | contig 14825 bp, 12 predicted proteins | sample AntAceMetag02UKJ_FD_69789 | JGI IMG/M metagenome (GOLD analysis project Ga0075117, IMG submission 69789) | Saline lake microbial communities from Ace Lake, Antarctica - Antarctic Ace Lake Metagenome 02UKJ | ecosystem: Environmental > Aquatic > Non-marine Saline and Alkaline > Saline | place... | reverse complement strand
AAATCGCTTTTGGTGGTGGAGATGATCAAAACTTAAGTATTTGTGTTGATCCAACCTTATGCTACGAGTTTACTATGGCTGATTCTTACGGTGATGGTCAGGACGGTTCTGCTTTCGGTGATGTTGATGGAACAACAACTGTAACCCTTGATGGAACAGAAGTGTTCTCATCAACAGGTAACTGGGGTACTTCTATCAGTGGAAACTTTGGTGTTTGTGTTATAGAAGGATGTACTGATCCTTCGGCTACGAATTATGATCCATCTGCTACTGTTGATGATGGTTCTTGTACTGCCCCTACTTTAGCGAATGATACACAGGCTGGAGCTGAATTATTAGTGATGACTGCTTATGGAACTTGTACTTCAATTTCAGGAACTACAGTGGGAGCTACTGATTCTCCTGAGTCTACGTACTATGACGGTCTATATGGAGGTAACTACATCGATGTATGGTATGAAATAGTACCAACTGAACCTGGAGTAAGACTAGAAGTAATTACTTCTTCTCAGGATTGTATGCTTGAATTATATGATGGTCTAGGAAATCTAGTAGCAGCTGCTGATGACGTCTTCGCTGATGCAGGTGAAATTTTATTCAGTAATGTTACTCCTGGAGATTCTTATTTCTTAAGTGTTCAAGATTATAACAACGTAGGAGGTGCTTTCGATATCTGTGCTCAAGAGTTACCAGATGCTAGATTAGCTGTGCCAAATCAAGGACAAGTTTATACTTGTGGTACTGGTGGCGGTTTAAGTAGTAGTGTATATGGTGCAGCAAGTGATTGGACATTTGATGACGGTGTTAACACGCCAATCACTGTTTCAACAGCTAGTTCTTACCTGCATTTCGTTTTAATCCCTGGACTACTTCCTGCAACTGATTATGATGTGACAATAGACACGTATTATGATGGTTTTGCTGTTAATGCTATAATCACTGATGAGATTTCTGTTGCTCCTCCTTCTACAGGATTAAAGACGCAGTATATCAATTCTACTGTATCATTATCGGGTAATGCATACATAAGATGTCTTCAAAACACGGCTTGTGGTTATGAGTCATTCGATTGGAGAATTACAGATGTGAACACAGGAGTAGTTTCAAATATTAGTACTGCTGGTGATTTATTATTCTTACCGCTTATTACTGATGTTGCTTATGGCGCTGAATATACTGCTGAGATAGCTGTAGTGTATAACGGAGGTGTTGTAACTGCTTACGGAGCTCCACAAACGTTCTTTACGGGAGATGCACCAGTAATTCAACTGAGAACTATTTTTAACTCTGCGAACACTACGTTAGCGCTAAGTCAGGATATCCAAGCTACTCCTAAAGTATTCTTGGCTACTGATTATGAGTGGTCTATAGAAAGAACAGATGTAACTGAGATTCCTTTTGTTTATACTAGAGGATTAGCGGTAAGAGTAGCTAGAGTAGGTGACATGCCTTTATCTGCAGGTGGTACTTATAACCTAAGTGTTAGAGCTATCGTACCGGGTGTAGTAACTGTTTTTGGACCTATTGAAGAAGTAGTAGTCCTTGGTGGAGCTGGAATGGTTCAGAATGATGAAGATACTTCTCCAGAGATCGTAGAAGAAACAGTTGTTAAGGATAACGTTATCTCTGCTGCTGTTACGATGTACCCAAATCCTGCTAAGGATTTCGTTACACTAAACATCACGGGAATAGCTGAAGGAACTGATAAAGTTCTTGTTGCTATTTTCAACACTGTTGGACAATTAGTACAGTCTGAGCAAATATCTGCTGATGGAAACTACGTTAATTCTGTAGTTGCATTAAATGGTTTAGCTGAAGGAATGTATAACGTTCAAATTACAGTTGGAAACACAGTTTCTACTGAAAGAATGATTATTCAGAAATAAGCGCAGCTTAATTCTTAAATAACATAGAGAAAGCCCCGCACGAAAGTGCGGGGCTTTTTTGTGCCTAATTTTTTTTATTCAGATGACCTTGGAAGTGCGCTTTCTTTCAAACGGGATAGGATGGGGTACTCACGAAAAAAAAGCATGCAGAGAACCTTTCTAGGGATTCTTCTAAACGAAAATAAAATGCATATACCCGATCTCATGGCTGCTTTCTATCATTTGCTCGTGAGCCAATAGCAGAAATAAGCGATTTAATGGGTGCGTAGTCTGTTCTCCCCGCTGTAGCTGCAGGCAAATACGAATGCTCAGCACAGAGCGATTTTTAGAGGGGGGTTGATTCACGGCAGATGAGTTGATTGAAAACGGGTGCTTGAAGAGGTGTTCATGGCTTTAAAAAGCCTAATAGTCTTTGAGGCTGATCTCGGAAATACGGTTGATCCATCAGGAGGTATCTAGGATATAAGGATTCGGGTAGAAAATTTAAACTCCGCTCACCTCTCGGCCAAAGAGAGCACATTAGTAGAATCCTATATCATTTCGAGTGGGTGGAATAATGAATGGCTCACAAGGGTGAAAGTAGTTTTGGTTATTCCCTGTAATAGTCAAACTGACTGTACATGGCAGATTTGGAAGGAAAGCCATGAACTAATTTAGGCCTTGATAAAAAGTGATTAAATACATACTGTTCAGAGACAGTACTAAGTTCCGCTGATGGAGTTTTTAGAATATCCTGGCTATTTAGAAAACCCATCTCAGAGATATTTAAGCGGTGTATACTCGACCCCCAAACCGTGTCATGGTCAAAAGGGATTGTTAATTCTTTAGTTAAAACCAGACTGTCGAAGAGAGAAATATTTTCGTCTAAACTAGTCGCCTCAGTTTTATTCCTAGGAAGCATTTGAGGAATATCTACCATTGGTTTATAAGTGAAGTTAAATTGCGGAACGATTGGTAAATTGCTAGAGACATTTTTAGTGTTGAAATAAGTAATGTGAGCCACCTCGTTAAACAAACCCGAAGTAAGCCATTGGCCTGTTTGTTCTCCAGAATCATACTTTCCTTTTCTAGTCGAATTTCCATTTATGAAACGCTCAAACGCTCCGTGAAGAAGGCCTCCATTAAAGTTAAACACAGCGGCCGTATCTAAGTAAAAGTCATATTCGATAGCCAGTCCATGCGGTTTTCCATCGAGAACAGTATATTTTCTGTAGAGCTTATTCTTCGGCCCATATATGGCGTAAGACTCTAGGTTTCCCTGGTTATAGAGAAATCCCTCTTTTAAAAATCCGGAAAAGGACCTCTTGATCAAACCTCCGCTTAAGAGCCCATGGTCATAAGTTCCTGAGATATAACTATTATTTCGCTTGTAGTAAAGCTTAAAAGGACCATGCTTTAACCCATTTTTATAGGATAGTACAGCAGCAGTATCTTGGTAATGGTGAAAGTGAATTAATGAACCATTTCCCTCATCAAATTTTTGATCTATAGGGACCCCTTCTGGAGTATGCTGTACAATTACTTCCAGCAGCTTCCCTTCATCCCAGACTAAGAACATCCATTCTTTTCCTGTATTGTACCACCGTCTATAATGCCCAGATAGGACACCTTCATTACTGGTGCTTATGGCTAAATGCGGGGTGCTATTTACTATAAATTCTATTCCGTGCTCTTCTAATTGTGTTAAATAATCTGAGGCTAATGCGTATAGGTTATAGGATTCGAACCTTCCACCGCTAGTGTACCACGAGGAAACTTGAATCTCTAATTCATGATTTATAAGCGTGTATTTTTTCTCAATGGCTTTTCTTCCATTTTTAAAATAGAGAATCAAGTCTCTGGGAAGCCCGTTATCTTCCCAAGTTATTTCTCCTTGAAGTGTTCCGTTTGGATAAAAGGAAGCCCATCTGCCAGCGGGTAAACCTGTTTTAAAGTAGGCACTGCTTAACTGCTCTCCGCTAAAGTGAAAATTGATTATTTCTGTAGAATCTTGGCTAACAAACGCGGTAGATTTTTTATGTCCTTTTTTCCAGTAAAACTCCCAATTTCCTATGGGTGTTCCGTTGTTTAGCTCATATCCTTGGGCTAAAGAGGTGTCATAAAGGGAATAGGATACTTCTGAAAGGGTATCGGAAATTGGGTTTATTTCTTTGCTAATAGTTCCTCTAATATCATTTTGTGCATATAGAAAAAGAGGAACACTCCAAAGGGATATAGTGACTACTAGGCGTGATATAATATTCTGTAGATCGATATTAAATTTGTGTATATGTTACGAGCTATGCAATATATTCAGTTAATTTTGACTTTTAACGCTCAAATAGTAAAATCATGTCTCTAACATCTACGAATCCTATGGAATTAGGATTTAAAGCACCAGAATTTTCTCTGTTAGATGTGGTCACGGGTACCTCTAAAACGTTTCAGGAATTAAAAGGGGAACGAGGAACGGTTGTCCTATTTATTTGTAACCACTGTCCATTTGTGGTTCACGTGAGAGAGGAGCTGGTTCGTCTGGCCAATGACTATCTATCTAAAGGAATAAAGTGTATCGCTATAAGCAGTAATGATGCGGCTAATTACCCTCAGGATGGCCCTGAATTAATGAAGGAATTAGCAGTGCGGGATGATTTTCCGTTTTCCTATTTGTATGATGAGTCGCAGCAAACCGCCAAAGCATACAATGCTGCCTGCACACCAGATTTTAGCGTTTTTAATGAAAAAAGTGAGTGTGTTTATAGAGGACAGTTGGATGACAGTAGACCTGGAAACGGAATAGCTGTTTCTGGGAAAGCGATAAGAGAGGTGTGCGAATTATTAGTGCAACGCAAAGAAGTCCCTGCACAAAATCAAACTCCTAGTATAGGATGTAATATTAAGTGGAAATGAAATATAACTTAAGTGAGATCACAGAAGTAATTAGAGAAAGGAGATCCGTATACCCCGAGTCTTATTCTTCTAGAAAAGTACATAGTGAGATTATAGAAGATGTACTGAATAATGCGATATGGGCTCCTACTCATGGAATGGTTCAGCCATGGCGCTTTAAAGTATATACAGGGGAAGCTCTGAAGCGGGCAGGTGCAGAATTAGAAAAAGTGTATAAATCTTCTGTTCCCGAAGCTGAATGGAGTGAGCGTACCCTGGTGAAGTTAAGAGAGCGGACTTCATCTATCTCTGTACTCATCTTTATCTGCATGAGACCAGAAGAGAACTCTACCATACCAGAGATAGAGAATGTAGCTGCTGTAGCGTGTGCGGTGCAAAACATGTACCTTACCTGCACAGCTTATGGCCTAGGCAGTTACTGGAGCAGTCCTAAGTACGTTTATTCAGAAGAGATGAAGGCCTTTTTAAACTTAGGAGAAAAGGATAAATGTTTGGGCATGTTTTTTATGGGATACCCAGAAGGGGAATGGCCTAAGAGCCATAGAAAACCGCTGGAGTATGTAACAGAATGGTTCGAGAAATGATTAACTTAATGAACTACTACGAGCATCCGGGGGATAATCGTTATTACGTATTTGAGTATAGAAGTGTAGAGAAATCTATGAATTTCGAGGAGCTACTAGAGGAGTATGTGATAGAATATGAGAAATTAGTAGAGCCAGAAACCGAGGACACGATATGGATGTGCAAGTATGCCATTTCTAAATCCCGCTTTAAAGATGCGCTTAGGGCACATAATTTAACAGAATCTAAGTACAGGAATCCTATGATAGGGAATAAGTATGCCCGCTACGGATTCGTTATTTTTATGTTTTCCTTGATCTCATTGGCATTTATAGGATACCTAAAATCTAAGTAACGGTTATTAAAAAAATAATTTTCATAGCGTTTATGGCGGTGAGTTTTTCGCTGTTCTCTCAGGAGAATGTGACTACTGTGGGGTTTCAATTTAAACCTATTGTCTCTACGAAGTTCATTAACGCTGGAGCGGCAGAAAGCACCACAGATTGGATTAGCGCAGAGTTCAAAGCCGAAGGAGGGTATGCCATGGGAATGGTGATTAGAAGAGGGTTCACCCCGACCCTTTCTTTGGAAACCGGAATTAGTTACCTCAAAAGAAATTATGGCATCAAGGTTTTTGACATAGACTCCCTTTATGAAGGAGAGATGCAGTACAGCATGGTTTCCTACCAGATTCCAATCCAAGGATTGATTTACGCGAGGTTGACAGATAACCTGTGGATGAATGCATCTGGTGGGATTGGATTAAATTTTTTACCCTCCGATGTGAAATCAGCTACGTTTGAGCACCGGCAGACGACCTATAGAACAGGAGTTGTGAATTGGTTCAAGCCCTCCCTAGTAGCTAATTATGGCTTTGAGTACAGAACCAAAAAAGACGGATATTTTTATTTAGGCGCCTCTTTTGACAGGCCTTTTGGTGAGTTGGCATTGGCCAGAGCTACGATTAGACGTTCCAGTGGTGAAGAAAGAAGCACGACCAGTGTGTATACCGGGGCATACCTAACCATAGATTTTAGGTATTTTTTTCATGAAGATCCTGAGCGGAGGAAGAAGGGAAAGAAAAAGAGGTAACTATCCCAGCAGTGCTCTAACCAAAGTACTAATGTCTTTTCCGTCTGCCTTTCCTGCGAGCTGAGCAGAGGCCATTCCCATTACTTTTCCCATGTCTGCCATAGAGGAGGCTCCAGTTTGTGCTACTATGGCTTCTATAGCCTCTTTAAGCTTCTCTGGAGTCATTTTTTCTGGCAGGTAAGCTTTGATCACTTCTGCTTGAGAAAGTTCGTCAGCAGCTAGGTCTTCGCGGTCTTGCTCTTTGTAGATGTCAGCGGCCTCTATTCTTTGCTTGTACAGTTTATTCAGGATCTTTAACCCTGTGGCTTCATCTAATTCAGCGTTTCCGTCTTTAGTAGCTTCTAGAAGTAATTTAGATTTAACATCTCTCAGTGCAGCTAATTTTACCGCTTCGCGGGCTTTCATTGCTGTTTTGATGTCGTTATTTATTTGGTCAGTTAGATTCATGTTCTTTTATTGAGTCGTAAAATTAGTGAAATAAAAAAGAGCGGTTTTCACCTATCTTTTAATCTTTTAGTCCCTTTCTTGTTAGTCTAAATTTTCATGTAAGAAAGAGGTGTTGTTTTTGAGTAGAGTTAGAGTTCCCTTGGTCATCTGTTTCTTCAGAAAGTGTGTAACGGCTTACTTGAGACTCTGAGCTATGTCATCTATTTTTACACTTCTTATAACAGAAGAAGGCTCATTTTCTAGTCGAGCTAAACCAGCTTTGATGGTTCTGTCTGGAGATTCTCAGTGAGTGAAACAGGGCTTAAGGGTGATTTATAGCCCTAAGTCTTTAATTAGCATTTTGTTAAACTTTTTAACGCCAGTGTAATTTAGATGAGATGCGTCATAAAAATGGTCCTTAGTACTGAAACTGGTGTTCTGGGAATAGTCGAGGTATCTTAAGTTGTAATCCTCGAGAATAGGCTGTATAGACAGAAGAAGTTTAGAATGGTTTTTTTGAGAGTAAAAATCAGATACAGGTGAGGTAACCAAAATTAGTTCTATATTTTCACTTTTACAGTGATTAGCGATACTATCCAAATGTCTTATCCCTTGGATATTGAAGTTGTTGCTGTTGTCTTCGGAGAACCTTAGTTCTAGGTATTTATAAGTTTCATCACTCATAACACGATCTGATTTACAAAAGCCCCTAGAAACATATTCAGCATCAATGGGTAAGTCGGTGTTAAAACCTGAGAAGAGCAGGCGCGTTAAATAAGTATTAATGAATCTAGGGTCTTTGGTTTTTAGTGCGATTTTGACGGCTAGTTTATCGTCTTTCAGGTTGGTGATTAAATCAAAGTCAGACTCAGAGATGTCGTCTGTAAAACCTTTAGGATATAATTCTAGTATTATTTTGCTTGTGTTCTCACTATTCAGTAAATGGCTTATTATTAAAGCTGTATTTGGCATTTTCTGCCCTGATGAGCCTAGATTAAAAGATGAAACACCTACTTCATCAAAAATCAAGGGGTCATAACCGCGATACGCCCTTGAAGAACCAGTGAAAATTATATTAGAGGCACTCTTTTTGTTAAATTCTAAGAATCGGGCATACGTGTCACCGCCTTTTTCAGTGAAGTAGTTATTGGTGATAAAGATGAAAGGCTGGCCTTTATAATATAGCTGCGCCATTCCAAAATTCAATATGAGGTACAGAGCTATAGTGCATAAGCAAGTGGAAATAAGGTACTTTAAGAGTTGACCCATAGCTTAAAATTGGAAATAAATAAATTCAACCTCCCCGAAATAACCAAACATACCGATTGCCGCTAATAAAGCGGGAAATATAAGAAGTTTTTGAAATCTGGAGGATTTCTCATTTTTAACTAAAGCATATATTTTATGATCCATACTTAAGAACAATAGGACCAAGGTTAGTGTGAAAGCTAGCCTAATTCCTCCCGATGCTTTAATAAATGAAAATAAATCATTGAAATCAAAAGGAGTACTAAAAAGCGCCTTGGAAAGAACCATGGAATCTGAGAATGAATCCGCTCTGAAAAATGAAAATGAAAAGAGTGTGAAACCAAAAGTCAAGAGCATGCTTAGGTTGTTATAGAAGAACTTGGGTGCAGAGCTTTGTAAATTCTTTCTCCATTTTTTAGAAAGTATTTCAAAGGTTAAAACAAAAGCTTGTAGCAATCCGAAAATGAGGTAAGTAAATTTAGCGCCATGCCAAACACCGCATAAAATGAAGGTGATAAACAGGGAATATATTACTGCAGGCCTTCCCCATTTTTTCTTAGCAAAAAGAATTGGGTTATATAAATAATCTCTGAGCCAAAAGGAAAGAGATATATGCCACCTTCTCCAGAACTCTGTAATGTTTTTACTTTTGAAGGGGTGGTCGAAATTCTCCATCAAATCATAGCCTAATATTTTTGCGAGACCTTTGGCTATTTCAGAGTATGCAGAAAAGTCAGCATAGAGCTGTATGGCATATAGAAAAGTCGCAAACCATAACGTAGAGCCACTATAGTCTCCTACATTCCCGTATGCTTCTCCTATAATGGGAACTAATCTATCAGCGATTACTAATTTTTTAAATAGTCCCCAGATAATGTATTTTAACCCATGCTGGATTCTCTCTAGATTAAAATGATGTTCTTTCTTGAACTGAGGCAATAAAACTGTTGATCGTTCTATTGGGCCAGCTATAAGCTGAGGAAAAAAGCTAACAAAAAGGGCGAAAATACCAAAGTGTTTTTCTGGTTTTCTTACTTGATAGAATACATCTAGGTTATATCCCACTGTCTGGAAAGTATAAAATGAGATTCCTATTGGTAGTAAAATATCTAAGCCTTCATAGGAGTAATGGAGTGAGAATGATTGTAAAACTTCCCTAACTCCATCATTCACGAAATTGAAATACTTAAAGAAGAATAAAACGCCTAGGTTTATGGCTAATGACAGCCAAAGAAAGTGTTTTCGCCTTTTTAATGTTTTGGCATTATGCATCCAAATTCCACAGTAATAGCTCACCAGTGAGGTGAAAAGAATGAGCAGAACATATTCAGGTTTCCAGCTCATATAGAAATAATAGCTGGCACCTAACAAAAGCATCCAGCGAAACCGCTGGGCAATGCTGAAGTATACCACCACAAGGATGCTGAAGAAAACGAGAAATTCGAATGAGTTAAAGAGCATAAAAACTAAAAAGGATTATCCAAGTTTTCTTTCGATTAACGAAACGAGGTTGCCTACGTTATGAAGGTTCATAACGTCCATTCCGTTTATTTCTATTTTAAAGTCGGTCTCTATTTCAGTTATTAGCATCAGATGTGTCATTGAATCCCAGTTCTCAATATCATTAGCTGTAGTAGACTCTTCAATAACAATAGAGTTATTCTCAAAGACATTTTTAAAAACATCTAGCAGTTGGGCGTAAATTTCTTCAGTTTTCATTTGTTAATTTTCTCATTAATAATTTAGTCTTATTTGAGTCTGACTTTGAGGGATATTCTTCTTGGATGGAGTATCCAAATTTTTTGTAGACCAAAACAGCAGGATTGTTTTTCCAAACTTGGATTTCAGTTCCTGATAAAGCTTGAGGGCTTAAGTCATTATGCGCAAAATCATAAATGGCTCTAAACACTCCCATTCCTCGGTATTCTTTTAGTGTTGCTACGCAGTCTATCTGCCTGAATCCAGGCGCTTTAGGGATTATTACTTCGCTGTGTTGTTTTGAGTAAATAAACCCTTTCATCACTAGAGCTCTATCCATTTTAGAGATTAAAGCATTTGCCATTAGTAAATTCGAGTCTCCATGAACACCTTCAATGTATGAAGAAAATGCGCCACATTTAACTCCGTCTTTAAGCGCTATATAATAGCTTTTAAAAGAAAGAGGGTGGCCTCCAGTATCATTACTCAGAACTGTGGTTAACGTCTCTAACATTTCCTCTTCTCCGAGCTCAAACATTTTTTGAAATGTAACAATTTCAAATCCTGTAGATTCAGAATTTATGACGATTTGCGCCAGAAATTTGCAATCAGAGAGCTCTGCTTTTCTTACATCAAGTTGCATCGGAGTATGTTTTTCTGAGTGCAACCCTATCAATTTTCCCACTAGAGTTTAAGGGCATAGTATCAATAAAGTGAATTTTCCTTGGCATCATGTAAGAAGGGATTAATTTTGAAAGATTGGACTTTAGCGTTGCAATATCTTCTTTTTCTTTTTCAATTACAGCGATAAGTGAAAGTGACTCCAAAAATTCAGAAGCAAATACTACTGTTTCAGAATTATTGGTCACTTTTTTAATGGCGAATTCTATTTCTCCCAGTTCAACTCTAAAACCATTGATCTGAACTTGGTTGTCCAGTCTATTGATATAACAGATGTTTCCATTCTCATCTTTTTTAACTAGGTCACCAGTTTTATATAAGACAGTTCCGTCTTTCTTGCGTACTAGAACTTTCTGAGTTTTTTCTGAGTTGTTTATATATCCATCAAATAGTTGAATTCCAGAAATACAAAGTTCTCCTTGATCGATTGTTGAGCCTGAGGAATAATCAACTTCCAGAGCTATATGTTTTAATGGAGTTCCTATTGGACAGCCTCCTGTAGCTTCATTGATTTCATTTTCATCAAGCAGATGTTCCAGGCACCAAACAGTTCCTTCGGTAGGGCCATAGGCATTCCTTATTTTAGAGTTTGGCGCTCCTATTTTCCACTCCCTTACATTTTCATAGAAGAGCGCTTCACCTGTAAACACGGTGGTGTGGACAGAGGGGATTTTCACGTCCTTCAACAGTTTAAATTTCTTCAAATATGAAATTGACGAAGGAGGAAGAATAGCGAACGTAACTTTGTGGTCGAGAATAGATTTATAAGCATTTATGGCGGTAATTCCGTCAAATGAGGTCACGACCAAATGAGCTCCTGCTTGAAAGGTTAAAAAGGTGTTAGCCAAGGATACGTCAAATGATAGCTCAAAGGCTTGAAGAACAATATCACTTGCATTAACCTTCCAGCGGTCTTTTATGCCATCTAGTAATCCATCGAAATTCTCATAGGAGATAGGAATGCCTTTAGGTATACCCGTGCTTCCTGATGTGAATAACACATAAGCCGTATTTGTTTTTCTAGGAAAATTAATATTGGACTTTTTTTGTGAAACAGAGAGATTATCTATAGAGAAATAGTCAACGTCAGAATTTAAATTAGTAATTCTATTTTGAGAAGATTGACATCCGAGAACTTCTGTCAAATTTAGTTGAGAAATAATCGATTTAAATCGGTAGTCTGGAAATTTATGATTCAATGGAACGAATCCTTTTCCGCACATTAGAATCCCTAGAATCCCAGCGTATGTATAGAGGTTATTGTCTGTGTATACTCCTATTAAGGGAGAGTCAATTTTTTCTATTTTCTTAGCGATTTGAGCCGATAATTCGAATAGTTGCTTATACGTCTGCGTGTTATTGTCAATTGTTATCGCAGGGTAATCAGGAAAGTTTTCTACACTGTTTAAAAATCCTCGAATCATCTAGTTAAAAATAGCTTGTACAAACTTAAGGGATATCCATTTTATATGGAAACTAAATGGATTATTAGTGAAATAAAAAAGAGCGGTGAAAACCGCTCTTTTAATCTTTTAGTCGCTTTCCTATTAATCTACATTGTCATGTAAGAAAGAGTTGTTGTCTTTGAGCAGAGTCTCAGAGTTCCCTTGGTCATCTGTTTCTTCAGAAAGTGTGTAACGGCTTACTTGAGACTCTGAGCTATGGGCTATGTCATCTAGTTTTACGTTTCTTCTCACATAAGAAGGCTCATTTTCTAGTTGTGCCAAACCACCTGGGGTTCTAAGCTTGTGAGAAAATTCTTTAACTCTGTTCTCTCTCTGTTGATTCAGCTGAGCCAAGTCAGCCCTGCTGATTCTGTCAGTAGGCTCTTGGTGCGTAAACTTAATAGAACTGTCTACAGGTGCTTTGGGCGCTTCTGAAGTTGTTCTTAAGTCATCCTTATCTAATTCGTAAACAATCTTGTTAACTTCCTCTTTTGGTTCTTCGCTTGCAGGTTCAGAAAGGGTAGGAGTAGAATCGTTTGCGGTAGTGTTCTTTATAAAAGGCTCTTCTGTTTCTAACTCTTCGGTACTGCTAAATAAAGTTGAAGAATCTGACTCTTCCGTTTCGTTTAACCAAGACGGAGCTTCATTCGCTGTTGGAGTATTAGGAGTGTTGGCTTCTGGAGTTTCTTCTTCCGAAAGCTTTAAGAAAGGCTCTTCTTCAAGTGTCGTTTCGTCAAATTTAACAGGCTCGTTAGTTGGAACCGTTGGCTTAGCTATAGGAGAAGTGATTTGTAAGGGCTCTTTGTCTTCTAAAGAGAATTTTTTAATCTCTGGCTCCATTACTGGAATTCCAGAAATGATTTCCTGAGAACTAAATCCAGTAGCGATTACAGTCACACATAAATCATCTCCAAGTGTGGTGTCTTCTCCGTAACCCCAAATTACTTCTGCGCTCATGCCTGCTTTATCCTGAATGTAATCTGTAATTTCCATTACTTCATCCATCGTTACAGAGGCCGCACCGTGAGTTACGTTTAGTAGAACAAACTCAGCACCAGTAATGTCATTGTCATTAAGTAGAGGAGATTCCAATGCCTGCGTAACAGCGGTCATGGCTCTGTCTTCTCCTTTTGCTTTTCCTGAGCCCATTATGGCCACACCGCTATTTTTCATCACAGTGTTTACATCATTCATATCTACATTTACCTCACCGGTAAGTGTAATTACCTCGGCTATACCTTTAGCTGCGGTGCAAAGAACTTCATCTGCATGAGAGAAGGCATCTTTCAATGTCAAGTTTCCGTAAAGCTCACGAAGCTTGTCATTCTTTATCACTAAAAGCGTATCCACAGAGTCTCTCATTTCTTTGAGACCTTGTTCTGCTTGATTTTTTCTTTTTCTTCCTTCAAACATGAAAGGAATAGTCACAATCCCTACAGTTAGAATCCCTAAGTCCTTAGCGGCTTTAGCTATGATAGGCGCAGCACCAGTTCCAGTTCCTCCACCCATTCCAGCAGTAACGAAAACCATGGTCGTGTTCTTCGTCAATATCTTCATCACATCATCTAGGTTCTCTACTGCAGCATTTCTTCCTACCTCAGGAATAGCTCCAGCTCCTCTGCCTTCAGTTAGTGTAGCTCCTAGTTGTATCTTAAGTGGAACAGGGCTATGGTCTAAAGCTTGAGCATCGGTGTTACACACTACGAAGTCCACTCCATTAATTCCTTGTTCATACATGTAGTTGACAGCATTACTACCACCACCACCGACACCTATAACTTTTATGATTGAATTGTGCTCTGTAGGAAGCTCAAATCTCATTATGTCTGTTGTATTATCACTCATGACTTATGGGTTAAATTGTATTAATTAATCTAGTTTCTTTTGGTTAAAAAAGAAGGATGCGAATAAGCAAAAACTAGCTGAGTTATTATGGAAATTATTGAAGTAGTTTTCCATACCACGCAGCTTCTATTGTTAGCTTTTATTCTTCTTCATTTTCGAACCATGCTTTGATGTTGTCTAAAAACTTGACAGCACCTTTTCTACTTTCTCCTTGTTGTTTCTTAATTAGGTCATCAGAAGAAGGTTTACTTCCATTGTCAAACCCTTTCATAACCAGTCCTACACCTGTAGAGTAGGTTGGCTTTACTACGTCTTCATTAGGGGCTTTGTATAGGTGTTCATTCGGGTAGCCTATTCTACAATCCATTCCTGTAATGAATTCGAATAACTGAGTAATGTGCCTCATCTGAGAACCACCACCTGTAACTACTATACCACCTATGAGCTCTTTTTCGAAACCGCTGTTCTTAATTTCATAGTAAATGTGCTCTATGATTTCAGACATTCTAGCTTCTATAATGTTGGCCAAGTTTTTTAGAGAAATTTCTTTAGGATCTCTTCCTCTAAGACCAGGAATACAAACGATTTCATTCTCGTTGTTTTCGCTAGCTATAGCAGAACCGAATTTTTTCTTTAAGGCTTCTGCTTGATTTTTCATAATCGTGCAGCCTTTCTTAATGTCTTCAGTAATGATATTTCCTCCAAAAGGAATTACTGCGGTATGGCGAATAATTCCATCTTGGAAAACAGCGATGTCTGTAGTTCCACCACCGATATCTACCAGTACTATTCCAGCTTCCTTTTCTTCGTGGCTTAAAACTGCCGCGCTAGAGGCTAGTGGTTCCAGAATGAGTTGGTCTACGGTTAACCCCGCTTTTGCTACGCACTTATAAATATTCTGTGCAGCAGCTATATGGCCAGTGATGATGTGGAAATTAGCCTCCAATCTTACACCGCTCATGCCTATAGGGTCTTTAATTCCCTGTTCGTTATCTACTATAAACTCCTGTGGAAGCACATGAATGATTTCTTCACCGGGAAGCATCACTAG
>Ga0075117_1001398_pt1 | contig 14829 bp, 16 predicted proteins | sample AntAceMetag02UKJ_FD_69789 | JGI IMG/M metagenome (GOLD analysis project Ga0075117, IMG submission 69789) | Saline lake microbial communities from Ace Lake, Antarctica - Antarctic Ace Lake Metagenome 02UKJ | ecosystem: Environmental > Aquatic > Non-marine Saline and Alkaline > Saline | place... | reverse complement strand
GCTGGCAGGAATCTTCCGCAGCTCGAAATTGCATAACGCTCCGCTGTGTGAACCTGCTGAAGTTGAAGCGTACAACGCCGGGCAACAACGAATTAAAAACACCGAAGCCGCTGTAAAACAGTTTTTGGCCTCCGAAAAAACAACGGCTGCCGAAACGAAAGTCGGTGCAACAGCAAAGTACATCGAAACGGTGTGGCGGTACCAAGCGGTAAAGGCCAAGAACATGCCGGTCAAGACAGAATATCTTGCACAGCAGGCTGGCCTGAACGATTTTCTGTTGAAACGCTGGATCACATTCCTTGATGTCAAGAACAAGGGCAAGGTCCGCGCATTGAATTCATGGTTTGCTTTGATCCCTGTCCCCAATAACCTTGTCACCAGCAATTCAGACGAAGACGCAATGCTCGTCCCCGCAGAAGTCACAACGATTGCGAACGAGTTCCAGCAGTACATTCAAGAACTGCTGGACGTCCGCGATGGAGTCTCCACAACTCACCGAGTGAAGGCTGATGATGGCAAGAGCCGCAGGCCCGGCAGTCCTCGATTCGTTTCGCCGAATGTCACAAAGGTGCGTCCGACGGCAGGCATCGACGTCGACATCACAGGTGCAAAACAGTTGTACTTGGTTGTGTCTGACGGAGGCAACGGCAACAGTTGCGACCATTCTGACTGGATTGCTCCGACACTTGTCGGTGCAAAAGGCGAACTGAAACTCACGGAACTAAAGTGGAAGTCGCTGGAGGGATTTGGCGGAGGAAAGATCAACCGTAACTACACGGGCAAGCCGCTGAAGGTTGGCGGCAAAGAATACGAAAACGGCATCGGCGTTCACGCTCCGTGCGTGATTGCCTACGACCTTCCCGAAGGCTATCAGCGATTCAAGGCAACGGGCGGCCTGGACAACAGCGGCTCAGATCAGGGCGGCTGCGGCGAACAAGCGGCCATTCAGTTTAGTGTCTACACCGAACAGCCTGCGGAAGGGCCAATCAGTCCCGGTAAAGATGTGCTTTCTGTCGTGCTGGGCAAAGACGGACCGTTTGCTGTGCGTGACGAAGATCTCGAACACTTCTTAACCGGCGAAAAACGCGAACAGCTAACAACTCTACGAACCGACTTCGAAGACGCAAAAAAGACCGCTCCGCCGATGTACGCGGTCGCTCATAGTTATGCAGAAGCGAACGCGGCCGACATGAAGGTCTTCGTGCGCGGCAATCCGGCTCGAACCCGCGAAATCGCGCCCCGGCGTTTTCTAAGAGTCCTCGCAGGCGAAGACCGAACGCATTACACAAATGGCAGCGGTCGCCGCGAACTGGCCAATGCCATGACTCGACCGGACAACCCGCTGACCGCTCGAGTGCTGGTGAATCGAATTTGGCAGCATCACTTCGGTCGAGGCATCGTGGCGACACCTAGCAACTTTGGGGCTCAGGGAGAAGCTCCAACTCATCCGGCTTTGCTGGATTACCTTGCTACGCGATTTATCGAAGGCGGCTGGTCGATCAAATCAGTGCACCGCGAAATCATGTTATCCTCAACATATCAACTCAGCACCACCAACCACGAAGCCAATTCTGAAAGCGACGCGGACAACCGATTCGTATGGAGAATGAATCGGCAGCGTCTGGATGTTGAAGCTTGGCGAGATGCCTTGCTTGACGTCTCTGGAAAAATCGATCGCACCATTGGCGGACCATCGACGAACCTTGCCGATGCGAACAACGTTCGACGAACCGTGTATGCAAAAATCAGTCGCCATGAACTCGACAACCTGCTGCGACTGTTCGACTTTCCCGATGCGAACATTACCAGTTCCAAGCGAAGCGAGACCACGGTGCCTCAGCAACAGTTGTTTGTGCTGAACAGCCCGTTCATGGTGGAACAAGCGAAAGCATTTGCCGCTCGACTACACACAGAAGCACCGGACAGCGATGAAGCTCGAATTCAACGCGGCTTTCTTGTGGCGTATGGTCGGCCCCCGGTCGACGCCGAATTGGAAATTGGACTGAGTTACCTGAACAGCGAACAGGACCCGGAAAGCAAACTGACGTTGTGGCAAAGTTACGCTCAGGCGCTGCTGGGAAGTAACGAGTTTATGTACCTTGATTGATGAAACCAGTGGCCCCGACAGTCCGTGGCGGGGGATTTCGCCTACCCTTGAACACAACGCCGCATCACGGAGTGCCGCGGCTACCTACAACGCTCACTACTGCGAAAGCACAACCATGAATTCAATTCCACAACACTTCGGCATGACTCGTCGTGAGTCTCTGCAGCAGATGGGCACCGGCTTGGGCGTGCTTGGCCTTGCCGCAATTCTGGCGCAGGACGGAACGCTGGCGAACGCAGCGGACGCCGTTGCTTCGTCTAGCCCGCTGGCTCCAAAAGCGGCTCATTTTGCACCGCGAGCGAAGCACGTCATTCACCTGTTTATGAACGGCGGACCGTCGCAAGTCGACACCTTCGACCCAAAACCGGCACTCACCAAGTACAACGGCCAGCGTCCTCCAACGGCGGACCTTAAGACAGAACGGCGAACCGGCGGCCTGCTGATGTCGCCGTTTAAGTTTAAGAAGTACGGTGAGTCGGGCATTGAAGTCAGCGATCTGTTTCCGCACGTTGGTGAATGCATCGACGACATCTGCGTCATTCGTTCCATGCACACCAATATTCCCAACCACGAACCTTCGTTGTTGATGATGAACAGCGGTGAGACGCAGCCGACTCGGCCGGCGATGGGTTCTTGGTTGCTGTACGGGCTGGGCACCGAAAATCAAAACCTGCCCGGCTTTGTGGTGCTGTGCCCCGGAAAGCCTGTCGTCGGTCCGCAGTTGTGGAGTAACAGTTTTCTGCCCGGCATCTTTCAGGGAACCCATATTAACCACAGCCGCAGTGTCGACCCGAAGCAGGTCATTCAACACATCGACAATTCGTACCTGACCAGTAATGCTCAGCGTCGGCAGCTTGATCTTATGAAGCAGATGAACCAACTGCACCTCGAACAACGCGGCGGCCAGGACAATCGCCTGGAAGCTCGCATCGAGTCTCTCGAAATGGCGTTTCGCATGCAGACGGAAGCTCAAACCGTCTTCGATCTGGAACAGGAAACGAAGCAAACGCGCGAAGCCTACGGAACCGGTCCGTTTTCCAACAGTTGCCTTGCAGCCAGGCGGCTTGTCGAAAGCGGCGTTCGCATGGTGCAGGTCTATTACGGCAACGGGCAACCATGGGATGACCACGGCAACATCAAAGATCACGCCAAGAAGGCGAAAGACGTCGACCAACCCATCGCCGCACTGATCAAAGACCTCAAAGAACGAGATCTATTGAAGGACACGCTCATCGTGTGGGGTGGCGAATTTGGCAGAACACCCGTCGCTGAAAACGGTAACGGTCGAGACCACAATCATCACGGTTTCTCGATGTGGCTTGCCGGAGGAGGCGTCAAGGGCGGCATGACATACGGCGCGACCGACGAATTTGGTTTTGCAGCGGTGGAAAACAAAGTCCACGTCCACGACCTTCACGCCACCATTCTGCATCTGATGGGACTCGACCACGAAAAATTAACGTTTCGCTACAGCGGCCGAGACTTTCGACTAACCGACGTTCACGGCCGAGTCGTCCACGAATTGTTTGCGTGACAGCACAAACAACGTAGCCCTGACACACCGTGGCGGGGAATAAAAGGCAGTCCGATGTTGGAGTTCGAAAAACAGCCCCATCAATCTTTCCTGATCCGATTGTGTTTCACGTTGTTTGCCTGTTTATCCGCAGTGACTCCTCTTCCGGCGGCCGAACGATTTGAAGCATTTCTCAAGAGGCACTGCGTGCGTTGCCATGGTCCTGAAAAGGTGGAACGCGATTTGCGCATCGACCAGCTGTCGCGCGATTTTCAGGCCGGAGCGGATGGACATCTGTGGGCCGAAATCGTCGAACGAATCAACGCCGGGGAATTGCCCCGGAAAAGGAACCTCAGCCCACCGAAAACGAAACCGCGACCGTTATCGAACAACTCGATGCTGTCGCTTTCTCCCTCGCATGTCGAACGTTATTACCGCGCCGCAGAAATCGTGCTGTCCCGTGCGTTTTCCGAAAAACCGGTCGAAGCGAGAACAATCCGCAGGACCGCTGCGGATATCCGTTACAACGGCGGCAAAACACAGCAGGTATATCTTGATCGTTTCGGGATCAAGCGGCCGTTGCGGTCTCTGATCTTTCCGGGTCGCGTGCAACAGGCCTTATCGCCAAACTGGTTTGGAAAAACGGGGCCGGAGCACAGTGGCCTCTACCGCGCGAAGATGCAGGCCAGCGGAATCCGTCCGCAAGGAGGACAGCCGGCCCACTTGCGCATCGGCAAGCAAACAGGTGAAGCCGCCAACGAAGGTCTGATCGAACAATCTGCCCTTCGACCAGTTCGATGCCGTTGGTCAGTGGCGCACTCATGAACGAGTTGAAAAAGGGACCGGTGGCGACCCTCCGGTCAATCCGAGTGATACAATGCCCAACGGTCGCAAGTTTGCTGACGTAGAGCAGTTCAAGAAATTATTGCTCGACGACCGAGAACAGTTCCTTCAGGCCTTCGTCGAACACCTTTGCACTTGCGGCCTGCGGCGCGTGCTCACGGTGGATGACCGTGAGGGCATTCAGTCAATCGTGGATGCGGCGCAGCGAAAGCAATACCGATTGAAGGACATCGTGCGTGCGGTAGCGTTGTCTGAGTTAATGAAGAAACGATGAGAAACGATACATCACCACAAAGAGAAACTGAGAGTGTAGATATGGGCCATCAATCTTGGCTAATCGATCGTCGCTACGCCCTGCGTGGGCTTGGCAGTTTTATTGCTTTGCCGCTGCTCGACTGCATGTTTCCCGCGCGGGCGGCAGGAGCCGGCACTGCGGAAGCTCCTCGGCGCAGTGCGTTTATCTACCTGCCCAATGGGATCAATACGCTGGACGGCCGACGGAATTCGGCTGCCTGGCATGAGCCGTTGTCGTGAGATCTTTGCTCAGATGTTCGAACAGCCCAAGACAGGCACAGCGGCTCAGAGAAGGGCGCTTCGTCGAAAAGGCAGCGTGCTCGATTCAAACCTAGAAGAAGTCCGATCGCTCGAGAAAAAGATGGGCGCTGAAGACAGGGGGCGATTGAACCAGTATCTGACTGCGATTCGCGAAACGGAAATCCGCACGAAGCGAGACGACGCATGGCTCGACGTTCCGCGTCCTCCGGTTTCTGATGCCGATCGCCAACGTACCAACCGCGATGTCCCTCAGACGCAGGCTGGCGAGTACTTTCGCACCATTTACGACCTGATTGTGCTGGCCTTTCAGATTGACGCCACGCGAGTCGTCACGTTCAGCAGTGGCATGGAAGGTCAGGGCCTGGCGATTCCCGAGCTCGGCATCTCGCAGTCACGGCACGAACTGAGTCATCATAACGGCGATCTAGGACACATGGAGAAGCTGTCCCAGAGCGACACGTTCAGCGTCGAACAAATCAGTTACTTCCTGACACGCCTAGCCGAAACGAAGGACCTGAACGGCCGCCCGCTGCTGGATTCGGCCATGTCGTTATTCGGCAGTGGTATGGCCTACAGTCACAGTCACGGCAATGCCAACCTTCCGCTTGTACTCGCTGGCGGTGCGGCCTGCGGACTGCAGCATGGCCGCCACTTCGATCTGAACCAATGCCATTTTGACGGATACCAACTTGATGATCCTGGCCAGCATTATCGTCTGTGCAGTCGTCCGGCCAACGGCAACGCTCACATGAGCAACCTGTTGTTAACGATGGCCCAGAAGATGGGTGTCGAGACAGAGCGATTCGCCGACAGCAACAGCGAACGGGAAGTGTGATGAGAGAGCCCTCCGGAGTCCCGCGACGCCGTTCGCGGGACATCCATCAATTCACAAAATCTTCTCGAAGTCACGCGAACGGCGTCGCGAGGCTACTTTTCCTGCTGCTCATGTTGCTCGGGCTCGCCAATGTTCGCGCTGACGAACCCTTCCGCCCAACGCCCGGAAAGTTTCCGCCGTTTGCAGAAGCCAAAGCCTATCGAGGCGAACTCGTTTTCGTTGACCACGTGAATCGGCGTGGAAGCCTGCGACTGCATGTGGACGGCCATTACCACGAGGGTCGACTGCACCACTTCGCCATGTTGCCCTATGGCATGATCCGTTATCGCGGCGCTCCGGCCGAACTCCAGGATATCCCTATCGGCACGATCCTGTATGGACGCTTTTACCTGCCACCGGACCCCAAAACTTCCGCCGTCCCGCAGCAGAACCACGTGACCGCGCCGCCCGAGAACCACGCGATCCTGCTGGAGGATGGTCCGAGTCTGTGCCTGCGCGAAGGCAAAACATGGAAGTTAAAGGAAGTGGATGTCAACGGTTCGGAAGGTCACATCGTCGCCAGTTTGGAACGGAAAGAAGGCGGTGATGGACTTGGTGGCGAACACAAACTGACGATCGACGGATCCACTCGTATCTGGCGCGGTCGCGAGCTGCTTGGCCTAGACGATCTTGTGACCGAAGGAAACTGGCCGAAGGTCAAACCGCCAGTCGAAGAGCAAGTCGGTAGCTTCGAAGACCGCTGGCCCAGCCCGGACCTGTTTCGGAAGTGACGTCAGTGTGCAGGACTGACCGTGAGTTTACAACGATAGAAAGACTGTCGTCCGTGTGGACCGAGAATGGCCAGAACCGATTTGAAATCCACGCCGCGCATCGTACTTGTCTCGCTGCTGAAGCGATCGGTTTCGACTCCGATGTTTTGCAGAAGACTGACTTACAGATTCGTAACCAAGTAATTCTTCTTTCGATCAAACGCAAGGTGCCCGGCGTGTTTGAAGTCTCCGCCACCACATCCGGCCAAGACCGCAGCACCAAGTGAAACTGATTGCTCATTATCGCCTGACATCACGCAAGGCACGCGCAGTCTTGCCGGCCAGCGTTATCATGAGCGGATGTGGACGGCCATCGCGACCTGCGGAAAGCAAAAGAGAAGCTTCTTCGATTTCCTCAGAGTCGCCATCGAGGAAAAGCTGGCGGGAAATCCATCGCCTTCATTGCTCAATCCCTGAACGGTTACTGTTTTGTGTCCTTGTTATTTTGGTTGGACATGTCGCACCAAACGACATGAAGTGAAAACATGTCGCAGTTATGCCAAAAGTGCGACATGTTTTGTTGATGTGTCGCCAACGGAAACATATGCTGTCCGCATGCCAAAACGCAGCAAAACCTCAAAAAACACTAGCAAAACGCCCACCTGGTGCCCCGACCAACCGTACAACGACCTTCCTCCGCTACCTCCGGAAATTGAACTGGAATCGAAAGCGGTTCTGAAAGCCTGTATTCCCGCCCGAGCAGCTCTGGCGGAACTGAAGCAGGCGGCTCAGATGATTCCGAACCAGTCGATGCTGATCAATACGCTGCCACTGCTGGAATCGCAGGCGAGTTCCGAAATCGAAAACATCGTCACGACGACGGACCAATTGTTTCAGCACCAGCATCAGGACGAACACGCAGATCCCGCAACCAAAGAAGCGCTGCGTTACAGCCAGGCGCTTTTCGAGGGATTTCAGTCGCTCAAACGCAAACCACTCACCACAGGAACGGCAGAAGAAATCTGTACAAAGATCAAAGGCCACACGATGCCGATTCGCAAAGTGCCGGGCACTGCTTTAGGTACGGAATCTGGCGATATCGTGTACACGCCTCCCGTTGGTGAAATTCGGCTGCGAGATCTACTGGCCAACTGGGAAACGTTTCTGCACGAACAACGGGACATTGACCCGCTGATTCGCATGGCGGTTGGCCACTACCAGTTCGAAGCCATCCATCCCTTTACGGATGGCAATGGACGAACCGGGCGAATTTTGAACAGCCTGTTTCTGATTCAGGAAGGTCTGCTGAATCTACCGATTCTGTATCTCAGTCGCCACATTATCGATCATAAGTCGGACTACTACCGCCTGCTGCTGGAAGTCACCTGTGAGAACAATTGGGAAGCATGGCTCTTGTTCATGTTAAAGGCCGTTGAAGAAACGTCGATCTGGACACGAAGCAAGATCGATGCCATTCGCCGGCTGTTCGACCACACGACCGACTTTGCCAAACAACACGCTGGCCGAGTCTACAGCTACGAATTGGTGAGCTTAATTTTTGCTCAACCCTACTGCCGCATTCAGGACGTGGTGAATGCTGACATTGCAGCCCGTCAGGCGGCTTCGCGAAACCTCAAGAAACTTGTCGACCTCGGCATCCTGTCCGAAATGACGGTTGGCCGTGACAAGCTGTTTGTCCATCCAAAGCTGCTTCGACTACTGACAACGAATTCCAACACGTTCCGAACTTATTCGTCCACGTAACTGTAAACCTCAAACCACGTACGTGCCGTTGGGGGTCAGGCGAGCCTGACCGACGGTCACCAGAGTATCCAGCAGTTCTTCGATATTGGCAACTCGACCACGTCCGCCTTTGAAATACGCATCGACGTCTTTCGGAGTCATCGCGGCTTGTTGTTCGAGCAACACTTTGCGAACGGCGGAAATGCGTTCGGGCAGAGACTTCGGCCACGGCTGCTTTTCAACTTTGACTTTCGGTTTGACCGGCGTTGTTTCGTCGTCGACGATCAATTGCTGCTGCACTTCGTTGACGCCATCGGGATTCTGGAATTCCGGTCGCAGCCAGCGAATCAGTCCCCGAGCTTCTTCGGCCGCGCGTTCGTGATTCAGAGCGACCAGGCGTTCCAAGATTTCTTCGTCGGTCAGATCATGAGGCCAGCCGTAAGCATCAAACACCGCGGCATCCAGTTCGTCGTGGATTTGTTTCGGGACAGACACGAGTCCCTGTCCATGGATCTTCCGTTCTTTGTCGGTGAGTGGTTCGGCGTTAAAGTAGCCATCACTCTCCGAGTGATGAGGCATCGCGGACTGCGGCGTCAGCAAGTGTGCATCGTCGCCGTCACGTTCAGCATTTGCAGACGGTTGTTTGTCATATACGACGCAGACGCAGTTTCATAGAAAATACATCAGCATCGTTTTCAGAGCTTCAGTTAATTCTCTTTGCAGCAAATGCTATATTGGCGTGCCCTACTCCCCCGCACACAGTTGAGAAATCAAGTGGAACAGACGAACGAGACTCAAAGGAAGATTCGAGATGTTGTTGAGGCTCACCTTGAGTCAATCTACTCGATGATGGAACGAAAGATTCAACCATCGGACTTTCAGTCGATATTTGGACGACGATTGTCTTCCAGCTCTGGTCAATCAAACGTGCAGAGACTCTTACTCTCAACGCTGCAGGCTGATGTTCTCCGGGTAGCATTCGTTTGCCTTTACGCGGACGGGAAATTGCCAGACACGGAAGCGAGCCGCATGTGGGAATTTTCCTCAGAGTTTGCAGGCAATTTGTCTGTGATTCGTGGAAATCTGTATTCTGATTTTCGGTCGCTAAATCATGATTCAATCGGTAAGTTCTTCCAGACGTATTGGAAGGATGTCGGTGCTTTTGGGTTCGCGTGTGCCTCGACGAAATGGCTAGGCTTGAAGCTCTGTCAATCGGTTGACTCAAGGGTGGAAGACTCACACGTTGGAAAACGCTTCGCCGATTGCCTGCTGACACTTGCCGTGGAAATCATTCAAATTGATGGCGTGCCTACTTCGGAGAAGAATCCCTACAATACAGCACGGTCGGCTCAACGACTACATCGGATCGAAGTGCTAATTGCAAGAAGCCGTACCGACACTGATGGTCGGTTCCGAAGCCCATAGCGGCAAGAGATTTTTGGGGGCGGGAGCCGTATACCTCTACGTCCCAGTTCCGTGTTTTAGCAATTGAGATTCTGATAAGTTTCTTCGTGCCTGAATTCACATTTGCAAATCCTGCCGGTTTGCTTCGGGCTGAATCAATAGTTCCATGGACTTTTCTTGAGCAATCAAATGTCGAGCGATTCAGTAGCACTTGCGGCAAGCTGGCGTGAGACCGTTGAGAAATGTATCGAAGACGTTGGGCAATTCCTGTCGGATTTTGAGGCGTTGTTTGAGCTTTTTGAGTCTACTGGAACGATGGAAATGGAGGTCTTTGCAGATCCGATACGGGGTATCCCCTACCGAAAGAAAGGGTGGGGCCAGATACGTTCGACGTCCCTGATTCGTATTTCAGTAACTGGTTTTTTTCGAACTTTCCTGCCACGGCATTCACAGTCACAAAGAGTACCCACTATGAAAAAACCAAGGCAGAACAGCCACACCACAGAATTTCCAGATCTCCCAAGGCAATCAATTCCCCCGCTGGAGCGGATCGGAAGAAATTCTGGTAGTCTTTCCGCATCTTTCCTTTCCAGCGAATCGCCCACGGGCGATCTGAGCCGGGATTCCCTTCCGGCAAATTTAACATTCGGCAACGATCCACATGTTCGAAAACACGTTCAAGAACATTGACGACATTCTGCACAAGGACGCCGGATGTGGCAGTGAGCTGGACTATGTGGAACAAACGTCATGGATTCTGTTCCTGAAGTATCTGCACGACTTCGAACACGAACGGGAACTTGCCGCTGAACTGTCAGGTGATGAATACAAGCCCATCATCGCTGCGGACTATCGCTGGCCCGTGTGGGCGGCACCGAAGAAGGACGACGGAGAACTTGACCATCACAAAGCGTTGACGGGAGATGACCTGAACGACTTCGTGAACGGCGAACTGTGGCCGTACCTGTCGAAGTTCAAACAAACCGCCGACAGTCCGGCCACGATCGAATACAAGATCGGTGAGATCTTTGGCGAGCTTAAAAACCGGATTCAGTCCGGGTACAACCTGCGTGAAGTGATCAACCGCGTTGACGAACTGCGATTTCAGACCAGTGCTGAAAAGCACGAGATGTCGCATCTGTACGAAGCCAAAATTCAGAACATGGGTAACGCCGGACGGAACGGTGGCGAATACTACACGCCGCGTCCGTTGATTCCCACCATCGTCAAGGTGGTTGCCCCGCAGATCGGCCAGACGATCTATGACGGTGCCGTTGGTTCTGCCGGATTCCTTGTCGAAGCCTTTGAGTATCTGAGTGACCCAGTCAACAGCGGCAAGAAATCTCTGTCAGTTGCCGACCGTCGCACGTTGCAGCAGAAGACCTTCTACGGCAAGGAAAAGAAATCGCTGGCCTACATCATCGGCACGATGAACATGATCCTGCATGGCATCGAAGCCCCCAACATTGTTCACGCGAATACGCTGTCAGAAAACATCGCCGACATTCAGGAAAGTGACCGTTACAACACCGTGATGGCCAATCCCCCGTTCGGCGGCAAAGAGCGGGCTGAGGTACAACAAAACTTTCCGATCAGGACGGGCGAGACGGCGTTTCTGTTCCTGCAGCACTTCATCAAGATTCTGAAAGCGGGCGGTCAGGCGGGCATCGTCATCAAGAATACGTTCCTGTCCAACAGTGACAATGCGTCGGTCAGTCTGCGAAAGGAGCTGCTGGAAAACTGCAATCTGCACACGGTACTCGACTTGCCCGGCGGCACGTTCACGGGAGCCGGAGTGAAGACAGTGGTGCTGTTCTTCGAAAAGGGCAAACCGACGAAGAAAGTCTGGTGCTACCAGTTGAATCTCGACCGCAATCTGGGCAAGACCAACCCGCTGAATGAAGACGACCTTGCCGAGTTCGTGAAGCTGCAAAAGAAGTTGAAAGACAGTGACAACTCATGGTCGATCAAAGCCGCTGACATCGACGGACAGACGTTCGATTTGTCGGTGAAGAATCCGAACCGTCAGGATGAGACGGTGCTGCGAGATCCGGAAATCATTTTGGCTGAGATGGAATTGCTCGACGCTGAGGCCGCCGAAGTTCTGGAAACGATCCGAGGTTTGGCATGAGCCTTGATGGTTGGGTTTCAGCGACGCTTCAAGAACTAACAACGAAGATTGGAAGCGGTGCAACGCCAAGAGGCGGCAAGAAGTCGTACAAGACGGAAGGCATTTCGCTAATCCGAAGTCTCAACGTTCATGATCGCTATTTCAAAACGAAAAATCTGGCCTTCGTCGACGATGAGCAAGCCGCATTGCTGGATAACGTTGTGCTAGACGACGACGACGTGCTGTTGAACATTACGGGTGCGTCCGTCGCTCGCTGCTGCGTTGTTCCAAACATTCACTTACCGGCCAGAGTGAATCAGCACGTTGCGATTGTACGAGCCGATCAATCCGCAATCCTGCCAAAATTTCTTTGCTATTTACTGACATCCAAGGAATACAAAGACCAATTGTTAGCAACCGGTGAGAAGCAAGGTGCGACGCGGCAAGCTCTGACGAAATCGCTTATCCAAAACTTCCACGTCAAATACCCCAATGAAGTCGCCGAACAAAAGCGGATCGTGTCGATCTTGGATGAGGCGTTTTCGGCGATCGCCAAGGCGAAAGAAAACGCCGAGAAGAATCTCGCCAACGCCCGCGAGCTGTTTGAAAGCTATCTCAATCGCGTCTTCACCCAACAAGGCCCCGGCTGGCAGGAGAAGACGGTTACAGATGTTGCCCGAAAAGAGAGAGGCTCAATGCGAACAGGGCCTTTCGGAAGCCAAATGCTTCACAGTGAGTTTGTTGACGAAGGCATCGCCGTACTCGGTATCGACAACGCCGTTCACAACGAATTCCGATGGGGCAAACGCCGCTTCGTCACTGTGGAAAAGTACGCAGAACTCACCCGCTACACGGTCAAGCTCGGCGATGTGATCATCACGATCATGGGCACAAATGGTCGTTGTGCGGTCATACCTGACAACATCCCCGTAGCAATCAACAGCAAGCACCTTTGCTGTATAACCCTTGACCAAAAGCAGTGCCTACCAGAATACATTCACGTCTATTTTCTTCATCATCCGACAGCGTTGGAGTTCCTAAGACAGCGAGCAAAGAGAGCGTTTTCAAGAGACTAAACATGGGGATCATCAAGGAACTCCCATTGATGCTTCCGGATCTGGACACACAAAGACAGGTCGCGAACATTTATGCAAAACTGCAAGTCGAAACCTCGCGACTTGAAACCATCTACACCCAGAAGCTGGCCAACCTCGACGAACTCAAACAATCGCTGCTTCAAAAAGCCTTCACCGGCCAACTCACTGCACGTGAAATCGAGTCTGAGGTGATGGCATGATGCACGATCTCATCAGCCGCAGGGCGTTAGCCCCGGTTTCCGAACCAACCAGTCGCAACACCACAAACGAATAACCGGGGCTAACGCCCGTCGGCTCATTTTGAGGAATTCTCAATGGCAACTTCGACCCATCATGACGCAACATTAGATGACCAGATCGCCCCGGAAATGGTGCAGGTCTATCGAGAAAAAACGGCCACGCAACGGCTGAACATTGCCTTCGATATGTGGCGGTCTGGTCGCAAACTGATTACTGCCGCCGTGCGAAAACAATTCCCTAACTGGACGGACGAACAAAGGCAAAAAGAAGTTGCTCGAAGGATGTCCGATGGACTCGTATGAACTGCTGCTGTTTGCCGCACAGACACTTGATCGAATGGCCGTGCCTTACCTTGTGACCGGTTCTATGGCCACCATCACGTACGGCGAAGCTCGGTTCACCAATGACGTCGACATCGTCGCGGATTTGCAGCTTCAACATGTGCCCGGACTTCGGGAATCGTTTCCGGCTCCTGAGTTCTATTGCTCAGTTGAGGCAATGACAGAAGCGATTCGCAGGCGATCGCAGTTCAACATCATTCACCCGGAATCCGGCCTGAAACTTGACTTCATGGTGCCGAAGGCGGACCCGTTTAATGAATCACGCCTGAACCGAGGTGTCTCGATCGAATTGGATGACCACGGGAATACGGCTCGATTTGCATCGGCCGAAGACGCCATTCTAAAGAAACTGGAATACTACCGCGAAGGTGGTTCTGACAAACATGTGCGAGACATTCGCGGAGTTCTGCTGATTCAGGGAGACGCGATCGACTTCGACTACCTGAACAAATGGGCCGGGCATCTGGGAGTCACAAAACAGCTTCAGCAGGTGCTGGATATATGAACGAAGCCGAAACCAGAGCCGAATTGATTGATCCTGCCCTTGTTGCCGCTGGCTGGGGAGTTGTTGAAGATTCTCGTATTCGCCGTGAATTCAAAATCACGGCTGGCCGAATTCAACCCGGTGGCCAGAGAGCGAAACCTCTGTGGGCTGATTATGTCCTGACCTATCGCGGTAAAAAGCGGGCTGCGATGGAAGCCAAGAGCAACGAGAAGGAAGTCGGTGAAGGCGTCGGACAGGCGAAGGACTACGCCCTCCGACTGAACCTGAACACGACCTTTGCGGCGAATGGCAAGCAGATCTACCAGATCTGCATGAAGACTGGACAGGAAGGACTGGTCGATCGTTTCCCCACGCCTCAGGAATTGTGGGACCGGACATTCACCACGGAGAACCAATGGCGGGACAGCTTCGCCGCTGCACCTTACAACGATGTCGGTGGGTCGAAACCTCCACGGTTCTATCAGGAGAACGCCGTTGATGCTGTTCTGGATGCGATCGCTGATGATCGAGACCGCATTCTGCTGACGCTCGCGACGGGAACCGGCAAGACCTTCATTGCCTTCCAGATTGCATGGAAGCTGTTCCAGACTCGCTGGAACCTTCACCGGGACGGTTCACGTCGCCCACGCATTCTGTTCCTTGCTGATCGCAACATTCTGGCCAATCAGGCGTTCAATGCGTTTTCGGCATTTCCGGAAGACGCACTGGTTCGAATCAGTCCCGGAGAAATTAGAAAAGACGGCAAGGTGCCGACCAACGGAAGTATCTTCTTCACGATCTTCCAGAC
>Ga0075117_1001387_pt1 | contig 14870 bp, 14 predicted proteins | sample AntAceMetag02UKJ_FD_69789 | JGI IMG/M metagenome (GOLD analysis project Ga0075117, IMG submission 69789) | Saline lake microbial communities from Ace Lake, Antarctica - Antarctic Ace Lake Metagenome 02UKJ | ecosystem: Environmental > Aquatic > Non-marine Saline and Alkaline > Saline | place... | reverse complement strand
CAACCGTTCGACCGCCATGGTCCTCACGCAGCTTTGACACAATACGATCGCTCGCGGTGACGCCCATGTCTGTACGAATCAATCGCCCTTCGAATTCCTCCAGCAACGATTCGTCCAGAATGTCGCCCGCTCGGAACAAGTCACGAACATCTGTCCGCAGAATGTCCTTGGTTTTCTTCAGGCCAGCCTTCAGGCGATCAAACAATCCCATCGTCATCACTTTTCTATTGTCTACTCAAACTGTGAACGTGCGTGCTACGTGAGTTGCAGTGAATTACGGCGAGTCACACAGCGATTGAAATCGGCCCCAAACATCATTCCAAGCACTCGATTGCTGCGGAGCGTATTCGCCAATCGACTCAGACGCTCGCACAACATCACGGATTTCCGACAAAGACGAAAGATCTCCAGCCGCTCGAGCCTGCAGCAGAACATTCCCCAGTGCTGTGGCTTCCACGGGGCCAGCAAACACGGGTCGACCGCAGGCATCGGCTGTAAACTGATTCAGCAACTGATTCTTGCAACCACCGCCCACCACATGAATCACTTCGACTCGCGTGCCGGTCAGTTCTTCCATCCAGCCCAACACCATCCGGTACTTCAACGCCAGACTTTCCAAGGCACATCGCACAAATTGCCCTTCGGTTTCCGGCACAGGCTGACCGGTGCGACGACACTCTTCAGCGATTGCAACGGTCATCTCCGGCGGGCCCAGAAACGTGGCTTTGTCCGGATCGACCAGAGAACGAAACGGGGCTGCTTCCGCCGCCAAGCGAGTCAATTCGGGATAGTCGATATCTTTGCCTCGCGCTGCAAACGCGCGTTTACAACGTTGCACCAGCCATAGCCCCATGATGTTTTTCAGCACGCGAAACGTGCCGTCCACGCCACCTTCGTTGGTTACGTTTCGCTGTAGAGCTTGTGGAGTTAGGATCGCGTCCTGAACTTCGACCCCCATCAGCGACCAGGTGCCGCTGCTGATGTAAGCCCAGTCGGCGTTGCCCGTCCGCGTAGTCGGAATCGCCGCGATGGCCGCTCCGGTATCATGCGTCGCAGGAGTCACCACGTTTAGCTTTCCGAGTCCCGTGAACTCGGCCACATGCTTTCGCAGCGTGCCAAGATTCGTGCCGGGGTTCACAACTTCTGGAAACATTTCCGTCGGAAGTTCGAACTTACGAAGCATGTCAAATGCCCAATCGCGAGTCTTCGCATTCAGCACTTGACTGGTTGTCGCGTTCGTGAATTCCACCACTCGACTGCCGCTTAGGCACCAATGAAAATAATCCGGCACCATCAGAAACTTGCGCGCCTGAGCCAATAATTCCGGATCGCGTTCCTGCATCGCCAGCAACTGGTACAACGAGTTGATCTGCAGAAACTGCATGCCGGTTTCGGCAAAGATTTCAGAACGCGGGACTCGTGAACACGCCTTTTGAATCATCCCGTCCGTGCGACTGTCACGATGATTCCAAGGCAGCCCCAGCAGTTCATCGTTCTTGTTCATCAGAACATAGTCGACGCCCCAAGTATCAACGCCCACAGAAACCGCAGACCCGTTCAGCTTGGAAGCCGCTTCACGCAGTCCGTTCTGAATTTCACTCCACAGATTCGTCAGATCCCAACGCAGCGTGCCGCCAATGTTGACGGGACCGTTGGAGAACCGATGAAATTGCTCCAGAACAATCTGTTGTCCGTCAAATCGCCCGGCCATCACCCGGCCGCTTTCGGCACCCAAGTCGACTGCTAAATATGTCTGTTCCGCCATTTGTCTGTCTTTATCTTGCTGCTGCGAGAAGCCGGAGCGAGCGCCCAATGGCACTCGGTTTGTGAGCGGAAGGGCGCTAGCCAACGGCCGAAGCCCCGAAACCGCTGGTAAAACAAGCTGGCGGCTAGCGCCGTGCCGCTCTGGTAATCTAAATCGAGTCACACCCAACGTCATTCGCGGGTTTGTAGCGGAATTCGTCAAGAATTTCGACACATTCAGAACGCCGCTCGAAAGTCTTGACGACTTCCGCTACGTGAAACCGAACGTACCGACTTCCACTACGGGATGAACTCAGACTGCAAATAAACGGCGTCTGCCGAAATACCAACCTCTTCCAAGCTGGCCTTCAAATCTTCGTTGGCCGAAACACGAGCCGTTGTGCGCTGCAGAATACGGACGCGAATTCCGTTGCTGTCTCCGTCCGCCCGCTGCGCCAACTCCACCAGCCGCGAAAGTTCCGTCGGACGATAGATCAGTTCGGTCTCCGTCGGCACGGCCATCAAATACGAACGTTCATCGATCAGAATCGACAGCACCTTGCCCGATAGCGCTTGTTCTTCGTCAGCCGTCAGACCACCGCTGCTGTCGGATTCCAACGGCGAAGTCTCGGGGGCTTCCGTCATCTTCGGCTCGATGTCCGTGGTCATCATGGGCGTTCCCGAAGGTGTTTCACTATCGGGACCAGCAGGCCCTCCACCACCACGCATAAACATCAAAGCCAACAACGCAGCAATCACGACAGCCCCGCCGGCACCCGCTTTGACGGTCGATTTCATCACACTCGGACGCTTGGAATTCATGTCATCTAGTCCAGAATAAAAGAGCAGCGCTCTCAGAAAATTGTCCGACATCCCGACCGCAGTATGTCACAGACCACCGAAAATTTCGAGGCCGCAAATCAGCCATCGACCATGACTTCGTAGCGGAATTCGTCAAGAATTTCGACGCCTTCAGAACGCCTGCCGAAAGTCTTGACGACTTCCGCTACCTGATATCTCGCGTGTTTTTGCGGGTTAAAAATCCTTAACGCCCTCGCCGCTCGTTAGAATCGCTGGCACCCAATGCCTCTTTCTGCCGCCGACTGGGTCATCGACTCGCCTCGCCTTGGCCAAACAACGGTCCTGCGGGACGGAATCCCATCAGTGAAAAATCGAACCAACGAATATTGCCCGCATCATCGCGAAGTTGCCCCACCAGCTGAGGCATGCCATCCACCACCTGAGACAGTCGACCGGCCTGAGTGTCGCCGTAAGTCAGCAAAATAATCACCAGCGACTTCGGATCGGCAAACGACTTGCTGGCCTGAAATGTGCGAGACACAAATTCTTCCTGTGTCCCAAAAGAAACCGTCTGCGGAGGCCCGCCATCCGAAAACGCAGCCTGCCCATTGTCCTGCAGATGCAGTTCCCAGACAGAAACGTGTTTCTGCATTTCGTCGTATCGCAGCATAAACCGCAATAATTCATCGCCGCGCTGCGGCAATAGTTTCTTTAGCCGCTGGGCCGCCTGTTGCAAATTTTTGGCGTCCGTCGGACTGCCATCGGTTTGCAGCCGGAGCACTTCTTCCATCAGTGTTGTCGGAAAATCGAAGGCATCCGCCAAGGTCTGACCAGCCTGCTGATGCTGCTGCAAAATACTTTCGAACTGCTGACTGTATTGTTCACGTCGTTGTTTCAAAGTTGTGGACTGCAACGAAATTTCACGTTGCAGATCGGCGCGCTGTCGTTCGAGCTCAGCTTTGCTGTCATCAAACTGTTGAACCAATTGCTGCTGTTGCTGCTGCAGTTCCGCCTGAGCCAACGCTGTTTTTTGCTGCAGTTCGTTCTGAGCGGATTCGGCCTGTTGCTGCACTTCCATAAATTGTGCAAAGATCACGATCAGCAACAAATCCAACAGCGGTGTCAGCTGAAATGTCATCCGTCGACGTGGTTTCATCAGGCTTGACTCCCGCTGACATCCGCGTCCGTTTCTGTTGCCTTCGAAGGCGGTCCGACAGAAATCGCCAGCTCGCGTTTGGCCTTGGCCACCATGTCGCGGACGTGAGATCGACTTTGGGTCAATCGTTCGAATCTGGTCTCCAGCAAACTGTTCACAAACATCAAAATGATCGCGGCCGCCAGTCCGCAGAAGGTGGACCAAATCGCGTCGCCGAATCGAGTCACTATGCTGGACATCGTCGCAGTCGCATTGGCACCACCTGCACTGCGTTGCAACGCGGACCCGATTGCCAGAATGGTTCCGAGCACTCCAGCCAAGGGATACGCTTCGATCATCGTCCGGGCGACATTGCCGGCGGTTTCGAACGACAGCGAATCCAGATAGCTGCGGCGTTCGTCCAGAATGTGCATCCGCCGCAAACATTCGGCGCGATCTTCGACGCGAGTTTCATCATGCAGGACATCGTTAATATCTTCTGCAAACGCATCGATCTGATTGGTCAGTGGAGCGTTTCGGCCCAGCACGCTGCGATGCTTTAGCCCACGCGTGAAATCGTCGAGGCAACCGACAATCACGGACAGATCGCGTCGATACCACAACGACAACACAAAGAAGCAAAACAAATGAAACGCGGCGGCACCAACGATCACGATCGCGGTCAGGCCGGACAGGTATTCCAGCCAAGGACCAAGATCGTTCATTTCAGGCATGGGCATGAGCATTGGTTTCTGCGAGACATCATTCGCTTGACGGCCGTCCATGGTTCGACGTGAAAACCGCTCTTCCGTTGCTCGGGCTTGTTACGGGAAACACGGGCAAACGCAAAAAACGGCCGGAAGGATCATACGGCTTCGCAGAAGAATATGTTTTGTGGCATCAGCCCCGCAACCCCGCAACCGGATGTGCAGTGGCGGAAAAAACGCTGGGAGACCGCCGGACACACGAGCGACTCAAGGCTGGCCGATCCACAACCCTCGTATCGGCGGCATCTTGCCGCCGTTCAGACTCTGCGGCAAGATGCCTCAGCTACGCAACAATATTTCGTGCGTCCACGAAAAAAACAATGGCCCGCTTCATCACAGCGGTCGGCGAAAAAGAGGTCGGGTGGGTCGAATGGCGATCGCCATTTAGACCCACCCTTTTCTTTGTCGATACGGGGCGGATACGTGTGGTGGGTCGGCGTCGCTTTGGCTCCTTGAGCCACCCTACATAATCAAATCCCAACAATGAAGCGGGCCATTGAAAAAATCGGCGACCGTTCCTGAAAACGGTCGCCGTCACGTAATTTTCTGATGCTCGAACGCGAAGCTTAAATCGCTTCTTCGGTTGCCGGGCGACGACGCTGGCCGCCACCATCTTCACCGCGACCGCGAACTTGGCCGCCGCGACCACCACGATCTCCACCAAACCCGCCGCGTCCACTGGAACGCAGAGCAGCCAGATCGAATTCTTTGCCCTGCAGCTTGGTGAGCGTCGCTTTCTGGTCGCTCGTCAATACGGCCATCATCGCATCGGTGGATTTCTTGCGAAGGTCTTCCATCATTTTGCGAGGATCCGGACGTTCCGCTGCTGGCTCTACGCCTTCTGCGCCTTCTGCGTCTCGAGCGCCGTCTTCACCCCGACCACGTCCACGACCGCCGAATGAAGCTCGCATCTCTTCCATCATTTTCGTCATCGCTTCCTGATTCGTCTTTTCGACACCTTCCAACGCGGCAATCTGCTCATCCTTAATGCTGAGTTTTTGCTTGATGTCATCAGACTTCAATACGGTTGCCGGTGCTGCTGCAATGTTGGCTTGCAGCGCGATTTGGTCCAGTCGCGTAATCTGATCCGGCAGCAGCAGCGCGTTCAGCATTTCGTCGGTCTTTTTGTTCAGTTCTTCAGCATCCTTCCGCATTTTTTCGAAGAGTTTTGCGCGGTCTTCTTCCGCCAATTCCCGGAAGTTGGGCATTTCGCCACGAGCGGCTTCACGCTCTGCACGATAGGCTTCCAAGGCTGCCGTGATGGTGGCCCCTTGAGCATCATTGACTTCGATTTCTGCTTGGACATCTTCCGAACGCAGCAATTGAGCTCGACTGACCAATGGCCGAGCCGCACCACCGGGAAACCCGCCGCGTTGCTGACCGCCACGCTGACCACCACCCGGCGGTTGAGCGTCCGCGACAGCGGTGAAGCAAATGGCCGCCAGACAGGCGAGGGCCGAGAACCGAAACGAACGAAGTGTTTGCATTGAAAAACTCCTAGAGCGTCGAACGACAGATTGGGTTTCTTGTGTCATATAAGAAGGGCGACAGGACTCGCCTGCCTGTGGGGTAAAACCCGCTTTCAATCAGTCAGCGCTGCAGAAACAGAAAATTTGTTCAAATTGCACAAAAAGCCGCGTAATTTCGGGGGGGGCAACTAGACCGGAGCCGACAGCCTGTGAGTCGGTTCGGGGCGTCCGGGCCGGAAGCTCTGAGTCCGACGAAACTCGGCGGACGCATTCATCGCAGCCGCCGCGGCAGCCACGTGCTGTCGAACCAGAGTTTCCAGTAATTCCGGATCGCAAGCCACGCGCGCATTCACAATCACGTCCACGGCTTTGACCTGACAGTTCGAAGGCAGCGACAGTTCTGCCGAATTCTCGCTGCTGATCAGGTTGGCCACGCCGAAAAATCCTTCCCACAAACCGATCGTCTTCAAATGAGCGGCCTCGGCAGACACTTCCGCCAACCCCTGCTTCAGCCGCTCGACCACGTCCAGCAGAAAGTCGTCCAAAGCAAACTCGGTCTCAGACACAACTCGCAGACTGCTGTTCAACCAGCCGAGTTCGGCTTCTCCATCAGCATAGGTGTCGTAATCGATATCCAAAACTCGACGACCAAAGTCGCCGTCCTGAGCCAACCATTCGATCAGCGAATCGAAGCCTTCACCCGTCTTGGCAGAAATCCGCAACACAGGACGATCCGGCAGATGGTCGTGAATCAATGTCTCCAGTTCTGAAGCCTGTTCCTGAGTCAGCTCATCCACGCGGTTGATCAACACCAAGTCCGCTTCTTCGATTTGCTTCTTCAGAATGTAGGCGGCCTTGGGCGAAAACCCGGTGCCCGATTCGTTCTTCAACACGCGGCGACCGTGCGACGGCTTCAGAATCACGGCATAAGGCGCGATCACGAATTCGGCGTCGAACAACTGCTTGATGGGCTGAATGACGGTGGCGACGAGGTCTGTGCAACTGCCGACAGGTTCCGCCAGAATGATGTCGGGCCGTGTGTTGCTGCTGATCTGCTGCACCGTCGACATCAATTCGTCGAAGTTGCAGCAAAAACAGGCACCAGCCACTTCACCGACGTCGAAACCAAGTGACCGCAACATATTTGTATCCACAAGGTCGTCAGCCTGATCGTTGGTCACGATGCCAACATTCAGCCCTTGGTCCATGTAATGTTTGGCCAGTCGAGCCAACGTGGTCGTCTTTCCGGCCCCTAAGAAACCGCCAACCATGATATATCGAATTTGGTGCATAAATCCCTCGTCAAAAAACGTGTCAGCTCTAACCTTGAGACTCGCATTGCACACGAGTCACCAACGTTTGTGAACTCGACGGCGGATTATTGTTCGGAATTTCCGCAAGCCGCGATGTTCTTGATCGCGATTGCGATACCGTGGTTGAGAACACACGACCACTGCGATAATCTTCCCGCCCGAGCCCCACAACCTGCTTCAAACTCTGCTTCCCCAATCTGCCCGAAAACGGCTGCTATTTTCTCATGCTCGACCTCTCCGGACTCAACCCGCCTCAACGCCAAGCCGTGGAAACACTGTCCGGGCCGATGCTGGTGCTGGCCGGAGCAGGAACCGGAAAAACTCGCGTCATCACATTCCGCATGGCCAATCTGATCCGCCACGGAATTCGCCCAGATCGCATTCTGTCGGTGACCTTCACCAACAAAGCCGCCAAGGAAATGCGAGAACGCGCGCTCAAGCTGCTCGGCCCGCGCGTCAAAGCCAAACCCGTGGTGTCCACCTTTCACGCCTATTGCGTGCGAATCCTGCGCGAAGACATCAACGCGCTAGGCTACCCCAAGACGTTCGTGATCTACGACCGTGGAGACCAAGAAGCCGCCGCTCGAACAGCCCTGCGGGATATCCGTGTGGGCGACAAAGCCATGAAGCCCAGCGAACTGCTGAACAAAATCAGCACGTGGAAGATGTCGGGCATCACCGAACAAAAAGCCAGCGATCATGTCGAAGCAGACTTCGACTTTCTGGCGGCCATGGCTTATCGTCGTTATCAAAAGCAACTGCGCGCCTCCGGTGCCGTCGACTTTGACGATTTGCTAATGCTGACCGGACGATTGTTCGACGAACACCCCGACGTCCTGCAAAAGCACCAAGCAAAGTTCGACCGCGTGCAGGTCGACGAATACCAAGACACCAACGGAATTCAGTTTAAGCTGATCGAAAGCCTCGTCCATCAGCATCAAAACATCTGCGTCGTCGGCGACGACGACCAGTCGATTTACGGCTGGCGTGGCGCTGAAGTTCAACACATCATGAATTTCGGCGGGCATTTTCCGGGCACAAAAACGTTCCGTTTGGAAAACAACTATCGCTGTTCAGAGAGTATCGTGCGATACGCCAACCGCTTGGTAAAACACAATCGCAATCGTCACGACAAAAAACTCATCGCTCACAAACCCTCCGGCACGCCGGTCCGCATCATCGCGTACGAAGACGAAACTCAAGAATCAGAAAACGTCGTCAAAGAAATCGCATACCTAATTACTGAACTCGGCGTGCGTCCCAAGGACGTCGCGATTTTGTTTCGCACCAACGAACAGCCGCGATTGTTCGAAACAGAAATGCGGCGTCTGAACGTGCCTTATGTCCTGGTCGGTGGTCAATCGTTCTTTGACCGCAAAGAAATTCGCGACTTTTTGGCCTACTTAAAAGTCCTGTCCGCGCCACGTGACGAAGTTTCGCTGCTGCGAATCATCAACACACCCGCCCGTGGCCTGGGTGCGACCACCGTTGAAAAACTGGTTCAGCTGGCGGTCGAACGCGGCAAAAGCTTATGGGAAATCCTGCCAGAAGCCGTCACTGCCGGCATGGTTTCGAAGAAGGCCTTGGAATCCATCAGTGACTTTCGCGGTCTGCTGGTCCGCTTTCGTCAGTCGATGCTGGACCATCCGGAACACATGGCCGACACCGCCAAGCAACTGCTGAAGACGATCGACTACGACAGCGAAATTGACCGTCAGTATAAAGACGAAGCACAGGCCGAAGCTCGGAAAACGGTGCTCCAGGATCTGGTGAACTCCATCGGGCAATACATCGAAAAGAACAACGATCCATCGCTGGAAGGCTTCCTAGAAACCACAGCGTTGATGGACAAAGACGACCAGAACGACAAAGACTCAGAACTGGCTGACAACGCCGTACGACTGATGACACTGCATTCCGCGAAAGGCTTGGAATTCCCACGCGTCTATCTGGTGGGCATGGAAGAAAATCTGCTGCCGCACAAACGCAGTGTAGAAAGCGATCTGGAAAAGGACATCGCAGAAGAACGTCGGCTGGCTTATGTCGGCGTGACGCGAGCCATGGATGACCTGACGCTGACGCGTGCCAAGACACGTATGAAATGGGGCAAACGCCGCGAATCTGTGCCGTCGCGGTTCCTGTTCGAAATGCAAAAGGAACCGGGCGAAGCACTGCCTGAAGAACATGTCGGCGGCGAAGAAGAATTCGAAGACGACTTCTCAGCCCCGCCGCCGCGAGCACGACTGACAAGCTTATTCGAAGATCCAGACGCTCCGCCGTTTTAAGGACCGTTCGCGAACCGCGAGATGGTCATCAGACAGAAGAAATGCGGCAACGCTACAGACATCGGTCCTTCTCCCGTCGTTATTGAACGACTAAGTTCAAAACCGAAAACGTGTTGCGTAAGTGACGACTCGCCGAGTTACTACTCAGCCATTGATATAGATACACTGATTTGCTGTCGGATTTAGGATTTCGATTTCCCGGCAGGAATTTTTGGCTGACGGAAGCCGTCCGTGATAGAATTGAACTTCTGCGATCAACTACGGGAACGAATTATGCCAGTCACATCCGAACAATTGGACGCTTTTCATCGATTCGGTGCGGAGCAAATCGCCAACGGATCTTCCGATCTGTCTTGGGACGAATTGTTCATTCTCTGGGAATCGCAAGACGCCAGAGACGATGTGAATGCCGCTATTCGTGAAGGCATCGGTGACGTCGATGCCGGGCGGTATGAATCAGCCGATAAGGCACTTGCCGATATTCGTAACGAGTTCGGCTTCAAGGAATGAATTTTCTTCTGGGCGTGACCTCGCGGGCAAAACGTGACGTTCAGATCATTCTTCGATTCATCGAGAAGCGGTCGCGCCGAGGAGCAGACGCTTGGTATCGACGGTTCGAGCTGGTAATTTCAGGTATTTCTGAATCGCCTTCAGCATTTGGACTCGCACCCGAAAACGACGATCACGAAGAAACCATTCGACAAGCGATCTTCAAGACTCGGAAAGGTCTGGCGTATCGGGCAATCTTCATCGTTCGCGAAAGCACCGTGTTCGTAATTCACGTTCGCGGTCCCGGACAAACGAATCTCGACGCCGACGAGGTCGAATTCCCGTAACTTCTCCGGAGTTATCCCAGCGTGATATGTGGCGTTTCCATGACCACATGAACAACGGACAGAGAGTTACGGGGAGGCTGTTGAGACTCTGAAAACACTCTACGACCAGCCGTTGAGTTCCAAGAATTCGTCCTTCCAGTGGTACGCGTCCAGCAAACCGTCGACACAGCGATTCATGATTCGTAGCGCCGCATAAACGGCTTCCACGGTCGCCAATCCGCCCGTGGGATCTGCAAAGATCTTCGATGTGCGCGGATAGGCTGTCTTGAACTCTGGCAGCACACGGCACGGCAGATGGGAATAGGCGGGCTCCATCTTCTCCGCCAGCTTCCAAGTGCCATCCAACACCAACAGTCCAGAATCAGCATCCGCTTCCGATAAGACTTCGCCGCCGATCCCCAGCCGAATGTAATTCTGCAACGGCAACGTCACGGGATCAGGAAACCGCACAAATTCAAAGTCATCTCGCCCGCGCAGCGGTTCCACCGAACACTTACTGCGCCGTTCTTTCGGATGCACAACGATAATTGTGGGAGGGCAGGGCACCGAGCCCGAAGAGTGACTCATCGAACTTTAAGCCTCTTTGATCTTGTCGATTTCGGCCTGATAGCCAGCGACTTCTTTTTCCAGACGCGGCACGTCGGCCGGATCGTCCGGTTGCTTTCTGGCGGCATTCAACAGTTGCTGGGCTTTCTGCATCTTGTTTTTCAACGCGTCGATCTGTTTCTTTTGCTTCTTATTCAGAGTCATCAATGCGTAATCCGCTGCGTAAAGGAACTATAGGGAACGATTGGAGAATAACTGGACAAACGATTTGGTATGGTGCTGGCTGAGTGTACCGCACGTCCACAGATTACGAAACATGAACTCAGACGCCGAAAATTTCCACCAACTGGTCCACAACAGCCTGCACGACGGATCTTTCCGCAAAGCCGTCTTGAGCAAGCCCGCCCAGAAATCGGCGGACTTACCGACCAGAATCGACGTGCGACCCGTGATGCTCAAGCAGCAACTGAAGTTCCAGTTCACCTGCCGCACGGGCACTCAGGAAACACACGCGAACTTCGCTGCCGACGAAGCAGCGGAAGAACTGCGAAAATCCGCCGGAGCGATCTTTCGAGACGTGCTGTTACAGACGGCAACCGAAGAATGGATGGCGCGATACAATCGCAAGGGGGCCTGCAGCCTGAAGAAAACGCTCCGCAAATCCAGCGATGACAACACGCCTGCGGACCACAACCGTAGCCGACAGTATCTGATTCCTGACGGAAAATCTTGCCCATTTTTGATCGCCACGGGTATCATGTCGACGAATGGTCGCGTGCTGGCAAAACATTCACGCAAGTTTCGACAGATCAACAGATACGTCGAATTCATTCGCGATATCGTGGATCAGCTTCCGGCCGAAGGACCGATTCGCGTCATCGATTTCGGCTGCGGCAAAAGCTATCTGACGTTCGCAACGCACCATTTTCTAACAGAAATTCTGCAGCGAGACGTCGTCATCACGGGGCTCGATCGACGGCCAGATGTCGTCGCCACCTGCAACAAAATTGTCCAGGAACTTAACCTGCAGGGCATCCGCTTCGAAGAAGGGGACATCGCCGGCTATCAATCGGACCAACAGGTTCACCTAGCGATTTCTTTGCACGCTTGCGACACAGCCACCGATGATGCCTTGGCAAGTGCGGTGGCTTGGCAGGCCAACGTCATTTTTGCGGTCCCCTGTTGTCAGCACGAACTGGCGGCGACGCTGGCAAAAGATCGCCAGCCGCTGTTTTCCAATCACGGCATTCTGCACGAAAAATTCGCGTCGCTGGCCACCGACGCCATCCGCGCCAGCTTGTTGTCGGCGGTCGGATACGACACGCAGGTGATGGAATTCATCGACATGGAACACACGGCCAAGAATCTGTTGATTCGAGCCGTCCGTCGCCAAAATCCGATAACTCCGCAGGATCTCCAAGAGAATTCCACGCAACGGCTCGGATTTTCACAGCAGTTGGCAGTACCATCCCTGCGATTGCAACAAAAGCTGGAAGAGTTCGGGCTGTTGACTGCGCTGGAATCCGACTTGGTTGGAACATGAAACGTCTGCTGATCACTGTTTGCACTTACAACGAACTGGAAAATATCCGGCTGCTGCTACCCGAACTGCGCGAAGCCGCGCCGGACGCAGACATTCTGGTCATCGACGATAATTCTCCCGATGGCACTTCAGCCGCGGTCGAAGAGTTCGCAGCCACGGATTCCAAAGTCAGACTCATGAGTCGCGCCGAAAAGTTGGGGCTGGGAGCGGCAACTCTCGCTGGCTTCGAATATGCCATTCAGAACGACTACGAACTGCTGATCAATCTGGACGCGGATTTCAGCCATCCGCCGAAATACATTCCGGATCTGGTGCAGCTCAGCGAATCCTGCGATGTCGCCATCGGATCGCGCTATGTGCCGGGCGGAAAAATCGCGGGCTGGAGCCTGATGCGGCACTTCATGTCACGCTCGATCAATATCTACACACGCTTGCTGCTGGGCATGCAGACGCGCGACAACAGCGGCAGCTATCGTTGCTACAACGTCGCTCGCTTGGCTGAGATCGATTGGAACAGAACGCTGTCCAAAGGTTACGCCTTCTTCGAAGAAGTGTTGTACCGTTGCCGGCGTGCTGGCTGCTCGTTCAAGGAAACGCCGATCACGTTTGAAGATCGGCGTTTTGGGGAAACAAAGATCAGCACCAAAGAATGCGTCATCGCGCTGTGGGTGATTTTTCGGCTGGGCCTGCAACGCATCGCCGGCACGCCCGTCAAACGCTCAACAAAATAACGCCCGCTGAAGAATTTTTCAGGCGGGCGTTAGGATCGCATTTAACTGGAAATTCTGGTCTTAGCGCTGCTGGATCACGTCTTTCGCACTGACGCTTGCTGCAGACGTTTGTTCAACAGGAGACTTGGTTTCTCCGGTCAGGTAGTTGTCGATGCGGGCACCGTTTTCGATCTTCTTGAACATGTTGCCCACCATGACCTGCACTTCGCGTTCGCGTAGTTCTTCGTGCAACGTTCCTTGAACATCCTTGGGATCATGAGCAACCGGCTCCGTCGTGCCTTCGAACTTCAGAATCACGTACTGGTCCTGAGCGACCTGAATGATGCCTGAAATTTCTCCCGGCGTTTTCAGGCGAAACGCGGCTTTGCGAATTTCTGCGTGAGCCCCCGAGAATCGACGAATCGGTGGCACCGTTCCGCCCAGTGCTTTGCTGTTGGGTTCAACGGAATAGTCGCGAGCGTAGTCTTCGAATTCATCGGGTGCAGCTTTAACCTTGTCCCAGATTTCCTGAGCGTGACGAGTATTCGACAACACCATCATGCGAACTTTGGCACGTGGGCCGTAGTTGTCGGCGTAGGCTTCCTGCAACATTTCACGAGTGATACTGACTTCTTCACCAGCCAGTTTCTTCAACGCCAGCATTGGCCAGATCACATCGCGACGATACTGCAATGGTGTCAGGCCGCGTTCCGCGTGCAACATGGTTTCCCATTGATTGACGGGCAGACCAAACTTCTTCGAAATCTGCACGATCTCCTGTTCGACTTCAGCGTCAGACACGTTGACACCGGCCTCTGAGCAAGCTTGCTGAATCATCAGACGATTGATCACATTCTTCAGCACTTCAGAACCATGCCGTTCGATACATTCGCGTGCCAGTTCTTCGTAGCTAATCGATTGGCCGTTCACACGTCCGACTGGCTTTCCAAGAGCACTGACGGTGGCTCGCCCGGCGTCGGCGGCGGTCGGTTGATCGGCCTTCACATTCTGAGAACGCCAAAACTGAAAACCAATTCCGGCGGCCAGAATCGTGATCAGAGTTCCACTGATGAAGATGTTCCCGCGTTTGGTGCGAGATGATTCTGCGGTTTTGTGAGATGCATCCTGCATAGTAACGGCTCCGAGTAGTTTGCCTGGCGAATGTGCGTCACGCACGGCAGGCACAAAGAAGAGAGATGGGGAGTGAACGGTTGGGAGAGAATCTGATCGAGTGCATTTTCGCAGCCGAGGAACAGCTTTTCGAAAAGATAAGCTTGGCTGCCGCTGAAGAAATCAGCAGAGACTGCGCAACCGTGCCAGTTGAAGTTCTCGACATTCGTGTTTGTACGATAAATTCCAGATTCAGGTCAAGTTCTGTTTTCCGTCTGCCAGAACCCGCCCCGTCTTCGCGAATCCTCCGTTGTTGTCGATCAGCGCAATGGCGGCGGCATCGCCCCGCGCGGCGGTCACACAGCCGCGCGGGGCGATGCCCACGCGGTGAAGGATTTACCTGCGGAAATCCTTCACCGCGTGGCCCTCCGGAACAAAACACAATCCAACATTTGGTCGCTGCCAAAGCACTCGCCCGTTAATCCGCTGACGGCCGGGTTGGTTGAGGTGGCTTCGTTCCGAGATTCTTGCCAGCGATCACGAATTCCACCGCAATCAGCCCACGTCCCCCGTCAGCAGCCATTCCTGAAAGTGGTCCTGTTGCCCGACCAG
>Ga0075117_1001382_pt1 | contig 14903 bp, 8 predicted proteins | sample AntAceMetag02UKJ_FD_69789 | JGI IMG/M metagenome (GOLD analysis project Ga0075117, IMG submission 69789) | Saline lake microbial communities from Ace Lake, Antarctica - Antarctic Ace Lake Metagenome 02UKJ | ecosystem: Environmental > Aquatic > Non-marine Saline and Alkaline > Saline | place... | reverse complement strand
TGATCGCGCGACGCGGTACGTTTTCCGCGCCGAAAAAGTCGCTGGCGGCGTCTGTTCGAGTGACTTGGTCCAAGGTAATCAGCCGCGTTCGCGACGTGGCTTCTGATCCCGGTTCGTTAAAGCCAACATGGCCCGTGCGTCCGATGCCGAGCAGTTGGATATCGATCCCGCCGGCATCAACGATCTTCGCTTCGTAGTCACGACAATATTCGGCAACGGCTTCGACAGCCAGTGTGCCATCGGGAACGTGGACGTTGCGACGATCGATGTCGATATGATCGAACAGATGTTCGTTCATAAACCGCACATAACTTTGCAGCTCGTTCGGTTGCATCGGGAAGTATTCGTCTAGGTTAAACGTCACGACGTTGGCAAACGACAGACCGTCCTGTTGATGCAGCTGCACCAGTTCTTCATAAACGCCCACGGGCGTTGATCCTGTGGCCAGCCCCAGAATACAGTTCTTCTGTTCTGACGCTCGACGACGAATGACTTCTGCGATTTGCCCCGCAACATATTTGGCAATGGCGTCGGCGTTATCGTAGACGCGGCAGGCAATGCGTTCGATTTGGGAGTTCGGAGTTGCGATATCAATCACGGGTCATTTTCTTTCTGAGGGAGTGAAAAGTACGATCGGTTTCCAGCCGGTCTAAGCCGAACTGACAACAGGCTGCAAGCCCGTCGTGCGTGCCAGTTCCGCAGCGCCCAGCATTCCAGCGTCACTGCCCAGCGTGGCGAATGCGATTTTGACACCAGCGGCGATTTGCTCCAGTGAATTCTGGTGAACGGATTCAGTGACTCTGCTTAGGAAACGCCGCCCGGTCGCCGTCTGATTTCCGCCGAAGGTCATCGCACCTCCCAGCAAGACGATCGATGGGTTCAGCGTCTGACACAGAACAGAAATCCCAATTCCTAAAAAACGAGCCGTATCGTCAATGGCTGACTGGCACGCCGCGTTGCCTTGCTCCGCTTCTTCCGCAATGAGTTCCGGGGTGAGCGGCCGATCCTTTAATTTCGACACCAGCGGATTGCCGGGGGCGTGTTCCAGTTTGTGCCGCATGGTTTGCACAACGCCTGCGGCACCCGTGTACGCTTCGAGGTGTCCCCATTTTCCGCAGCCGCACTTGCGAGCCACCGGACTGCAATTGATCACGGCGTGTCCGATTTCTCCGCCGCAGCCGCCATCGCCGACAAACGGCCGTCCGTTTAGCACAACGCCGCAGCCGGTTCCCGTTCCTAGCGTCACCAAGGCCAGCGTTTCTTGAGTTAAGTGACGGTGTGTGAATTCCGCAAAGGCTGCGGCGTTGGCATCATTTGAGACGGCAATGTGGTTGCCAAACAGCTTCTGCAGTTCGTCTCGAATCGCAAACCCCGTCCACTTGGGAAGGTTGGCGACTTCCTTCAGCACCTGGCTACTTGGGGCCAAAACACCAGGAACCGCGACGCCAACATTGTGAACACTGCCAGCTGGAAGACCACGCACCTTCGCACTGTCGGTAACAAATCGAGCGATCTCAAGACACGCATCCCGCGGATCTTGCATGCTGGCCGTCGGAACAACTTCTCGTAGAACAATGCCGCCATCAGAATCGACAACGGCAAGTTTTGTATTTGTCCCACCGATGTCGACGCCGACTGTCAGGCTGGAGTTGCACACCAATGGCTGGAGATCTATGGCTGACATATGATTCTGGGTTCTCAGGCGACCTGTGACTCTCTTAATCGAACTTTTCCACTTTGGTAATCTTAGCGCTGCTGAGCGGTTATGTCTCAGCGTTCCTTTGCAAAATCTGATACTCTGTGTGCGCATCATTGGTGCGGCGAAAACATCCTTCCGCAGATCAGTTCTGTGCCAGCAGCGGCTCATGCCATGAAACCTTCGTTTGAAAAACTGGTGCCTTCGTCCGGTGAATCTTTTCGATGTTTCGATCGAAAGACTCTGCGTTCGCCGGTCAAGTGGCATCGTCATCCGGAAGTGGAACTCACGTTTGTCGAACGCGGTTCGGGCGCTCGGCTCGTCGGTGACCACATCGGCAGCTATGGCGACTGCGACTTAGTACTGCTGGGGTCCGACCTGCCTCACACATGGTCTTCTGACGAATACCGCGGCCAAACGTACGATCGTCATTCGGCGATGGTCGTTCAGTTTCACCCGGAGTTTCTGGGCGCAGATTTTTTTAGGTCTCCGGATCTCAAGCCAGTGGCAGCATTGATTCAGAAAGCAAAACGCGGCATCTCCTATCCCCCGCAAGTCGCGGTTGCCATCGGTGAACGCATCACCGCGATGCTGCACATGAAAGGTGCTCGACGACTGGCCGAACTATTAACGTGCCTGCACGAGTTGACGCTGGCGCGAAACACCGTGTGTCTGTCCAGTGCGTCGTACATATTCACGGCGACTCAAGCAGGAGAAACGCGCATTCAACAAATCTGCGATCATATTGCGCAACATCTGTCTGAGCCGAAACTGAATCACAAGACTCTGGCCGACCTGGTGTACATGAACCCGTCTGCCTTCAGCCGCTTCTTCCGCCAATCCACCGGCCGAACCGTGACCGCCCATATCTCGGAACTGCGAATCGGACTCGCCTGCCGCCTGCTGACGGAAACCGATGACACAATCCTGAACATCAGCCTCGAAGCCGGCTTTGCGAACCTATCCAACTTCAATCGCCGGTTCCGCGAACTGCGGAACACAACACCGCGTGAGTACCGAAAACGATACCAGATTATTGGCCACAGTGACTGAAGCCAAGATTAAGCCGCGCAGAGTTCCTCAGGGGCTCGCAGGTTCCGCCGCCGCTTGAATCGTCCGCCATTGCTGTTCGGTCAGGTATTCGATTTCTCCGACGTCATTCAGTCTGGTGCCGGTCCAGTATTGCAGATCATTGGGAGTCATTTCGTCGGATTGAAGGTTCAGGTTGTAGCCGATGAGTGTGTCCGAGGTTTTTGAAGTGGCCACGACTGTTGTCTGGTTGTTTTGGTGGATGACATCCTGCGCGGCGATCGAGATGATTGGCAGCACGCGGCGTGAATTGTTGAGACTCCACACATTCAGGTGATCGCTAAGCGTGTGCGTTGATGATGCGAACACGTATTTGCCGGATTCATCAAACCACACATTCCGTACGCCTCGTTCGTGATACAGGACTTCCGTAATCGGCTGCAGTGTTTGCAAGTCCCAGATTCGCAGGTCTCCTGTTCCTTCTTTTTTTGGACCGCCGTCGCCGACGCCCCACACCGCAATCTGTTTTCGATCAGGCGAAATCTTGGCCGCCAGATGCGGCGAATAGGCTCGCAAGGCCCCCAGCAGTTTCGCTGTCTGCGAATCCAAACACAGAATTCGACTTCCAGTCGACACAATCACGGTTTTGCCATCTGCCGACAGACACGCCGAGCGTAGCTCTTCACCCGAGCGAAGTGGCAAATCGTCATGCGTCCACTGCACGTCCGGCTGCTGAGTGCCGGAGCTCCATAGCGCCAGCCGCCAGTCTGCGGTTTGACCCGTGCCCCATGTCTCCTCAATCGTCAGCAGTTTTTGGTGCATCGCATCCCAGAAGGCGAAATTGACTCTTTGTTGCGCGGCACCCGGAAGGTCGACCTTGAGCTCAAAGTTTTCGTTGCTGATCTGGAACGGGGAATCGTCTTGGGTTTCAGTAATGATTGATGTCGAATTCCCGTTTTGCGTCTGCAGGATTTCGGCACTCGATGCGGTCAACATCGCATCCGGTTCAAATTTCCAAACTCGCACCTGTCCGTCGTCGCTCCAAGTACAGATTCGGTCTTCCGCTTGATTCACAAAGTAACCTTTAATCGCTGTCTGATGCCGAATCGAGAAAGCGGCCTGCCCGCGTCCATCAGTGGCGAAGATCTTCAGAACCCCATGCATCCGACCGCCGACATCGCTTGATGTGTCGAATTCGGCCAGATCTGCTTCTCCAGTCAGGCACAGCAGGTAGTTGTCGTCGTGCAGAAATTTTGATGAGATCGTCGGCAGTTCGGTGTTGACCGAAAATTCACTTTGGTTTCCATGAATGATTCCCGAAGAATCTGTCGTTAGAAAACAGCGGATTTTCTCGGCCATTTTAGTTTCGATGTTTTGCCCCGGACGTATTGCGATTTCGATTGTCCCTCCTGTGGAAATCGCCCCGATCACTCCCGACCCTGTCATTAACGGTTCTGGCATGCCTTGCTCTTGGTCGATCGCTTCGATGATCTGTGCCACTGAGTAGCCTGCTGTGCCTTCATCTCCAGAGATCACCACAGTCCGGCCATCGGGGTTCAGCTTGCCCCGTCTTCCGGCGAGTCCCGCCAAGTCAACGCTCGTGGCTTCACCTGATCGAACGTCAAAGATTGCGACTGCGTTGTCCACGCGGTAGAAACAAATTGCGATTTCCGGAGCCAACAGGAATCCGCTGCTATAGCCTGGAATGAAATGAACGGCTGTTGTTTCCCAACGGTCTTCTGAGTTCTTGCGAAGCAGGTAGGCTCCGGTCGACTGGACAAACATGGAGCGACCGTCAGGATGAACAGACGTGATCTGAAGTCGGCGGCGCTCAGCCCATTCGCGGTCGTCGGATTTTTGTTTGAATTCGCGCGTCAGGTCTGTGACTTCCGTCGGTGTTTCATTAAACCGCCAGTTCCAGATCGCCTCGGTGCTGACAGTTGTTCGAGGATATGGGACAGGGATTCCGCTGATCATCAGTTCTTGATCGTCACCGCAAAGAGTTCCACTCGTGTACGACATGGCATTGCTGACCGGCGCTGTGGCCAACGTTTCGCAGCCATCTTGTCCGACTGCGATCAGTTCGGGGGGCTTGTCTTGGTAAATGCAGATCAGACGATCGCCGTCTTTCGGAAACAGAATTTGCAGCGGCTTCGAAATTTCTTGGCGAACCGCTGGCTGTCCGGTGTTGGCGTCGCGAGTTTCCAGAAACGAGCCGTCTTTGTCTTGGCCCCAGATCAACAGCAAATCGCCGGCATGCAGTCGACGAACACCATCGACAGCGGCCTGAAAGTCAATCACGTTCTGCAGTCGCAGAGTCTTCGTCAGACTGCGGGCTGCCAGATTGAGTTCCGATGTTTCTCGTGGGTTTTCCAGAACGCTCGACGATTTCTGGAACAGATGTGCGGCCATGGTCCAATTGTCGTGGTCGTCACGAAACTGAAACGCACTGTCTCGTTCAGCCAGTGCCAGTTGTCGCGTCACGGTTTTAGCACTGCCTTCGGCCGCAACACGAGCGTCGCGGGCCTCAACAGAAAACCAATAACTCACAACGGCAGATGCTGCGATCAGTGCGATCGCAAGGATTCCCACACCTTGAAAAACGCGCCTCCAGCGTTTCGCGTTCGCTCGACGCTGTTGGCTGTAAAGAATCAATCGCCCTTCCGTATCGCTCGGCGCACGCGTTCCCTGAGTTCCGACTTCCACGACGCTCAAGTCATTCGCATCAAGCGGCTGTCCGCGCTGGTTGTGTTCCCAGTCGACGGCACGATTGTCAAGAATTCGGCGAGCACGCTGGCCTGGTTTGTCTGAGACTTCGAATTGTTCTCGAACCAGCGGTGCCAGCGTGTCATGAGCCAAGCGAGTTGTCTTGGCGTTCTGCTTTTTCTGAGTCGTGGTGACCGTTAGTAAGTGCAGATCTTGGCACAGTTGCAGAAGTTCGGGCAGCTGCGTTCCTTGGTGATCGTAATGCTGCTGCATTTGTTCCACAGTACACTGATCGGCAGTTCCCAGAGACGTGGTGTGCAACGCCAAGATGTCGAGCAGCAAACCGGAATGGACGGCGTCGGGATATCGCTGCTGAAACTTCACAATTTGTTGATTCAGAAAGTCCCGGAGTAGAATTCCGTCTCGCTTCAACTGCTGATACAGATCTGTTGTGAACGTGGGCGTTTCGTAGTTGTCTTCCGTGGCCTTGGCCCACATTTTTCCCAGTAGAATCTGCAACGTCGGGGCAATCGCCGAATCTCGATCAGCCAGCAAATCATCGGCAATGACATCCGGCAACCCGCCTTGCACCTGCAATCGATAGTGGTCGCTCAACCGCTGCGAAGTGGTTGGCCCGCGAACGACTTCGATGATTCCGCTGCGGTCCAGTGGTTCCAGAAACACGCGACTGCGAGGCAACGTGTGCGACGACAATTCTGTTTCCAGTTCTGCCAACCACTCTTTGCGAAATCCAAGCACCAATTTGCCTTGCGGTCTGTTGTGGGGGTTGGCAAAGATGGTGGCGATTGTTGACAAGAAGTCATTCAATTCATCGGGCTGCTCAACAATCGGTCGCGTGTAAAGTTCTTCCACCTGATCCAGAATGATGACCAACGGTTTGCCGAGTTGCGTCTCTGTCGCGTTCCATGCTGCGGCCAGTGACTCGCCAACCGCTGCCGGTGGCAACGCTTCGGCCAGAGTGTCGGTGAGTCCATCCTTTGTTCGTCTGCGATAATGGACTTCGTAATCTTGTTCCAGTCGTGGCAGAAGTCCGGCAGACAGGATCGAGGATTTGCCAACACCGGACTGTCCGTAAAACAACACAATCGGCGCGGAACGCGGGGCTGTCAGTCGATCGTAAAGCTCGCGAATCTGCCGACCTCGACCAAAGAAAATATCGGCGTGCTGGCGTTCGAACCAGCTGAGTTGCCGATAGGGGATTTCCGGAAGATCCTGGGCGGGCAATTCCGGCAGGCCGAACAATGGGTCGTTGGCGGCCTCCGGAAGATTCCACTGATCGGCTCGTTCCGAACCTTCGCGTTGAAAGATTTCCCACGGCCAGCGACCTGTTTCTGGCAGAGCGATGCCGGAGTTCTTGCTGCCGAAATACAGCTTCCGAGTTTCGCTGCCATGCTGCATCTGGATGCCAGCCTGAGCTTCTTGGAAGGCAGTGCGAATTGTGGCTGCTCCGGCCAGCCCTTGATAAAACTGCGTCGCGAAGTCAGTCGCCACTGCATCGACAACGTCGCGAGAGGTTGAGATGACCGCTGAAACGTTGGCCGCCAGTAGTCCCTGGGTCTGTTGGAGAGTTGAACACCCATTTAGGAAGACGAGATTCAATGCGCGCTGCTGTCCCAAAAACGCGGCTAGTCCCGCTCCGTCTGCTGTGGTCGCACTTCCATCGGCCGCTTCCAGCAGCAATTGGTAACTGTTGGCATGCCCCGCGTAGTGAAAGATGCCGATGCGATTGCGACATTTCGGGTGTTGGAAAATCTTGAAGATGTCACCGGCGGTACAGTCAGACCGCACGATGACTTCGCACAATCCCGCTTCCTCAGCAGGCTTCAACGCATCGCGTAGCTGCCGTTTTTCAACAGACAGCTTTCTTAACGGAATCACGTTTTCGTCAACCGGGCACGAAAACGCCAGAAAGATGATCGGCTTGGAATTGTCATCCGGCATGTTTGTCCCGCTGGATTTCTGATTGAAACGAACGTAATTACGAAGTGCTGAGTTTCCGTAGCCGCGTGGTGTCGTCAAGCTGTCGTTATGCTGTATGAATCAGCGCAGCATCGTGGCTCAGACGACATTCCATTGCCCCGTTGAGTCTACGTCAATGCGGAAAGTCTATCCGGCAGGGCAGGTATCACGAAGTTAATGGATGAGCATCCTGAACGCTTGTTCAGGTACAACAGCATCGCATCACGTAAATCACTTTACTTTTCCAACACTGGCATGGCAAAACGTAAGACAGAAATACGCATCCGTTCGTACGGCATCTACACACAGTGGGATTCCGGTGCCAAAGCACTGCCGCGCATCGCTGAAATCACGACGCATGTGCGGGCTGACATTGATGTCGAATTCGGCTTCATTGTGAACATCAAGACCGCCAAGAACCAAGCCGTCCGATTCTGTATCGAGCACCCCGGCATTCTGGATGCGGACGGCATTCGCCGTGCTCCATTTTCGGGAATCGAATACGTCAAAACCAACGACTGGGACTTTTATCTGGGCGATACGATCTGGGAACCAGTCGCCGATAAGCTCGGCAACTGGCACATGACACTGGAGCTCGAAGGAAAACTCGTGGCCGAGAAAACGTTCGAACTCTATGTCGACATCGATCCCTTTGCCAATTCCTTGGGGTGCGATCGCAGATGATTGTTAACCGGAGAAGGGTGGCCGGGGTTGGAACGAGGCACGAGTGAAACCCCAGGGATTCCCGTTGACGGCACGGATTGATTCGTAAAACTTGCCCATGGCTGACAACCTATGCAATGCAGCTGCGACACGCCACCGCACAGCGCGCGGCAGCGGCACGACCTTGCTGTATGGCGTGGATCTCAGCAAAGTCCCGGCCGGCCGCAATCATGCGTTGGCAAGCATCGGCACACGCTTGGCAAAGTGCTGGAGCCATGGTGCCGTGGCGCGCCAGCACTGTTGCCGTCACAGCGCAGATGTCGCTGCAATCGCGGATCGCTGCCATCAATTCTTTGAGCCGTTCAGCGCCGAAACTGAGCCGTGCAGTACAGGCGTCGAGGGATTCGTGGCAGGCTGCGGCGCATTCCGCCGCCGTGGCAGCGACGTTTGTGGCGTCTGCGAATATCTGATTCGTATTCGGCGAGCGTTTTTCAGCCGCTGCTGTTTGCGTGTTCGGTGGTCCGTATCCCGCGGCAAACGCTGTCGCTGCCACAAGAACATTGCGTCGGTTTAGTTTCATGAGTTTTCTCAGCGAACAAAGGACTTCAACGGTCGGGCGAACTGTCTCCCAGAGTTTAGCAGCCACACAGAATCTCGCCAAGACGATCGCCTGACTACGGGAGTTCGTTTACTGCGTTGAAAACACGGTCAGCCCGATCGTCGCGATGGTAATGGCTGGTTCGGTTGTCGGGCGATCTCAGGATGTCGGCTGTCCCGGAAACCGTAAAAAATACTCAACACCGCGGACAAGCGGGCTAGCCTGCAAGCAGCGTGCCGTTTTTTTGTGCGGTTTCTCGCTTTCGACGAATACGGGTGCTACCGGGTTGGGATCGTTATGAATAAGTCACAACTTGCTGTCGCATGTCTGGGCATTGCCTTGGCGCCGCCGCCGCTGATATTGGCCGCGATGAATGCCGACACGATCTTCGTGGAAGATCTGCAGTCCGGCAGTCTGTTGTTTTTCACAGAAAACCACTGACGCTGTAACAGAGCCAATTCTGCGGTCGCAGAAGTGATTCGTCAGGGATATCCGATCACTATCATTGCCGAAGATCGCAAAGATGCGTGGCAGAGATATCAGATTAAGCGTGGTCCGGCGTTCATTTTTGTCGCCGATGGTCAGGAAAAAAGTCGCCACGTCGGCAGTTTGACCGTTTCGCGAATCAAGAACTACTGGCGAAAACTCAACTTGTAGCCGGTGAGATAAGCTTTCTTTGCAGACCGAAAACGCTGTATAATGCGGCTTTGGCCATTTTGACCGACGGCAACGTTGGGGCAACCTGCGGGAAACAGACACCGATGAAATTCGTGAACGTTGAAATTCTGTGCGTCTCATTCTTTGCCGCACGTGCGTTCTGTGAAACAGAAAAACACGATTTCAAAGATGTGGCGGTCGCTGAAGTCTATAGTTTTGAAAATGGAATGCGTTTCTTGTTTCAATGGGTTGGCTTGATGGCGCAGCCGATGAAGCGAACTCGAATCGCTGTTGAAGAAGCCGTTAAAAGCTAAGAATATCACCGACGAAAAACGAGGCACTCCGTGAGTACACATCGATTCATCCTGAACATCGTCGGCGCTGCCATGCTTGTTGCCGCGACGAACGTCACACTGGCAGCAGACGAGACCAGCGAACAGCTGGCGTTTTTTGAAAGCCAAGTGCGACCGCTGTTGGTGGAACATTGTTATGCCTGTCACAGCGTGGGGGCGAAGAAGATTCAAGCAGGCTTGTTGGTCGATAGTCGCCCGGCGTTGTTGAATGGCGGTGATTCCGGCGAAGCGATTGTGCCCGGTGATGTCGACGGAAGTTTGTTGATCGAAGCCGTGCGGTACGAAGCGTACGAAATGCCGCCTTCAGGGAAACTGGATGATCAGGAAATCGAAACGCTCGAACGCTGGGTGGAAATGGGAGCTCCCTGGCCAGAAGAAGCCCCCCCGACGACTGACGCAGATCGACCGGAATTCGATCTACAACATCGCAAATCACAGCATTGGGTTTGGCAGCCTGTGCAATCGCCAGCGGTGCCGAACGTGATCGACAAATCCTGGCCGCGAGATCCACTGGATCACTTTGTATTGGCCAAACTGGAAGCCAGCGCAGCGAAGTTGCATCCGGCCGCAGATGCGGATCGAGCGGCGTTGATGCGGCGGCTGTACTTCGATCTGATCGGGTTACCTCCCACGCCCGACCAAGCGAAACAGTTTCTGGACGACACTTCGCCAACCACGACTGCGACGCTGGTGGACCAATTGCTGGCATCACCGCATTTCGGCGAACGCTGGGGCCGGCATTGGCTAGACCTTGTGCGGTATGCCGAATCGCGCGGACACGAATTCGACAACGATACCCCCAATGCGTTTCAGTATCGCGATTATATCATCCGCGCGCTGAACGCGGATGTGCCGTACGACCAGCTGGTGCGAGAGCACATTGCCGGTGATCTTGTGGCCACACCGCGACTGCATGCCCAGCAAGGCTTCAACGAATCGGTCCTTGGAACGGGCTTTTGGTTTCTGGGCGAATGGGTGCATTCTCCCGTCGACATTCGCAAAGACGAATCGGACCGCTTCGACAACATGCTGGACGTGATGTCCAAGACGTTTTTGGGTGTCACCGTGGCCTGTGCTCGCTGTCACGATCACAAATTCGATGCGATTTCGACCGCCGACTACTATTCGCTGTCCGGCTTTTTGCAAAGCAGCGACTATCGCCAAGTTCGGTTCGAATCCATCGAACAAAATCGCCGCGTCGCCGATCAGTTGGCGGAAGTCGACGCCAAATATCAGCTTCAAATTGGTGATCTGCTAGATGCGGCAGGAGTCTCTTTTCCGCGGCAGATGAGCTATCTCGACGACCCATCCATCGTCGTCGATTACAGCAATCTCCCGCAGCAGGACTACATGCAGGACGGGTTTGTTTTCGGAAAAACACCACTGCGTGCAGGTCAGCCGCACCTCGATTTCGATGATTCTTCAATCGTACGAATTGCCACACACGGTGCCGCCGCCAGCGATTCGTTTTGGAACGGTTTGGAATCGATCACTGAAGGACACGTGCAAGATAAGAGTGCGATCGCAAGTCTGCCGAAAAGCGGGCGGACGCTGCGGAGCCCCACATTCGAACTGCAAAGCGGCACCGTAAGTTGCCTCGTGCAGGGCACAGGTCATGTCTTGGCCTGCGTCGATTCTCACCGACTGATTGCGGGACCACTTCACAATCAGACCGTTCAAAAAGTCACCGCGAAAGACGAAAGCTGGGTGACGCTCGACCTATCCAGATACATCGGACATCGCCTGCATCTGGAATTCGTCCCAGCTGCGGACGCGCGACTGTCAATTCGAATGGTGGCCCAAGGCCTAGACGCTGCTGGCTTGGCAGACATCGAACGACGACTGGCGGCAACGGACAAATCGTTCGCAGAATATTCGACGGCTGCACAAGCGATTCTGAACAGTGATGTGAAGATTGAACAGCAGGTGTTCGCTGACTTTGAATCCGGCACTTACGAAGGCTGGACGGCGACTGGAGACGCCTTCGGCAAGATTCCTCAAACGCTGCAGACCATTGCCGACTATCAAGGGCAGATCAATGGTCAGGGAACGTACTTTGTGAACTCACACAACATTCGCCAGGGCGGTGATGTGGGACGCGGCGACAGTCTGACCGGAACGCTGACGTCGCGTCCGTTTACGATCGACTTCGACGCCATTGAATTTCTGGTCGGCGGTGGATCGCATGCGGGACAAACGTGCGTCAATCTGGTCATTGACGGCCAGCCGGTGCTGACCGCCACCGGTCAACGAAACAATCAGATGTCGCTGAACACGTGGAACGTCCGACCGTTCGCGGGCCAAGAAGCGCGCATTCAAGTGATCGACAATCACAAATCCGGTTGGGGCAATATCGGCATCGATCACATCGTGTTTTTGAAGCGAAACGGGGCGACCGGCGGAAACGCGACGGCCGCGCGAATTCTGCAGGCTTGGCGGCAGGAACGGACACGATTGAATTCTGATGTGATGCGCAAATCACGGCTGGCACTGGCCATGATGGATGGTTCCGGCGAAGACGATCGCGTGCTGATTCGAGGAAATTCGTCGAAGCCCGGTGACGTTGAACCTCGACACTTTCTGACTGCGATCACCGGTCACGAACCAATGCCCATTAAAGCGGGCAGCGGTCGCCTGAAATTGGCGGAACAAATCAATGATCCGACCAACCCGTTGACTTCGCGCGTGATCGTCAATCGCATTTGGCATTATCTGTCGGGACGCGGCATCGTGCCGACCACTGATGACTTTGGTGTGCTGGGGCAGCAACCCACGCACCCGGAATTACTCGACCATCTGGCGATGCGGTTTATGGCCGACGGTCGCAGCATCAAACGTATGATTCGAACCATCGTGTTGTCTCGAACCTATCAGATGTCGAGCCATCCGGATCCAGCAGCAATGGCCGCCGATCCGAAAAACCTGCTGTGGCATCATCGTCCACCAAAACGCTTGGAAGGCGAAGCGATTCGTGACGCGTTGCTGTCGCTGTCGGGCCAACTGGATGATTCACAATTCGGCGAACCCGTGCCCGTACATCTAACAGCCTTCATGGACGGTCGTGGGCGACCAGGCAAAAACGGACCACTCGACGGCGACAACAGGCGATCGATCTACACGGCGATTCGTCGCAATTTTCTGTCACCGTTTATGACGACATTCGATTCCCCCACGCCATTCAGCACCATGGGCCGCCGCAATGTATCGAACGTCCCAGCGCAGGCGTTGATTTTGATGAATGATCCGCTGGTGGTCCAACTGGCCAGCCACTGGGCCGCGCAGGCGATTGAAAAACAGTCGACCGTCGAAACTCGCATCGACTGGATGTATCAAACCGCATTCGCACGGCAACCAACGCCGCAGGAAGCAGCGGTGGCGATGGGATACATAACGAATCTTTTGTCCGACGAACAGACGGACAAAAACAACCCTCAACTGTGGGCGGATTTCGCTCATGCACTGATCAACACCAAAGAGTTCATTTTTCTGCGATAATCGAATCCTATGGCTCAACACATTTTCGATCGCTATCCGTGTCAACGACAGCAGTCTGCACCAACGTCGCGGCGTGAGATGCTGCAGCGGTGCGGCAGTGGCTTCGGCGCACTCGCGCTGGCGGCGTTGTCGCGAGATTCGGCGTTTGGTTTCGACACGGCCACAAACGTCGATCTGGGAGCCGCCGGGCATGGTCCGCACCACCAAGTGCGAGCGAAAAACGTGATTTTCCTGTACATGGACGGCGGGCCATCGCAGGTGGATACGTTCGATCCCAAGCCGGAACTCGACAAACAAAACGGCAAGTCTCCGGGCAGCTTGTTTAATGTGGAGCCCACGCAGTTCAATAACAACGGCAATCTGCTAGCGAGTCCTTGGAAGTTCCAGCAGCACGGAGAGTCTGGAATTCCGGTCAGCAGTTTGTTTCCGAATGTGGCGAAGTGTGTGGACGAACTGGCGCTGATTCGATCGATGGTTTCGGAGTTTCCGGAGCACACGTTTGCTAATTATTTTCTGCACACCGGTAGCGGATTGCAGGGTCGGCCCAGCATGGGAGCTTGGGTGAATTACGGGCTGGGCAGCGAATGTCAAAACCTTCCCGGCTTTGTGGCGCTCAATGGAGGACTGGTTCCTCCAGGCGGACTGGATTGTTTCGGCAGCGGTTTTCTTCCCGCCAGTTATCAGGGTTCAGTATTCAAGCCAGCGGGCAGTGGCGTCGCCAATATCGAACGCACGGAAACAACCGCCTCACAACAGCGTTCGAAGCTTGACCTCGTCAATCAGCTAGACGGTCTAGCGGTGCAACAGTTCGGTCAACACGACAGCGTGGAATCCGCGATTCGCAACTATGAACTGGCTTATGCGATGCAGATGGCGGTTCCGGAAGTGATGTCGGTATCAATGGAGCCCGCTCATATTCAAAAACAGTACGGCCTAGAATCAGACTACGAACCAACGCGAATCTATGGGACTCAATGCTTGATCGCCCGCCGGATGGTCGAACACGGCGTGCGGTTCATCGAACTAACGTGCCCCAACGTGGGCAACGACCGCTGGGATCAGCATAACAACCTGAAGCAGGGCCACGAAAAGAATGCGCGTGCGGTTGACCAACCGATTGCCGCTCTGCTGACCGACCTGCGGACACGCGGGATGCTGGACGAAACGCTGGTGGTGTGGGCGGGGGAATTCGGCCGCACGCCGTTCGCTCAAGGGCAGAACGGTCGAGATCACAATCCGTTCGGTTTTACGATTTGGATGGCGGGTGGCGGCGTCAAGCCGGGCACGATTTACGGAGCCACGGACGAATTCGGCTACAAAGCCGTCGAAAACCGGGTCGAAATTCACGACCTGCACGCCACAATGCTGCACCTCATGGGTGTCGACCACACGCGATCGACCTTTCGTTTTGGCGGCCGCGACATGCGCCTGACGGATGTGAAAGGACACGTCGTGCAGGACGTGATTGCGTAACCGATTCGAAAATGGCTGCCAAAGACTCGACCTTGCCGTGATTTGCCAAAACCGCGACAATTGGCGGTTCTCTGTTTATGCTCACGGATGAGCCACGTGCGAAATTTCGACACACAACTTGCGAAGTGCTGGCGTCTGGTGGTGACTGCGGTTCTGTTTTGGATCTGCGGTTGCCTATCCGGTCCGTCTGCGAATACGCCCGCGGGTGGGACCAACGCGATTCAGCTGCCGGCCAACAGTTACAACGTGACTT
>Ga0075117_1001379_pt1 | contig 14920 bp, 15 predicted proteins | sample AntAceMetag02UKJ_FD_69789 | JGI IMG/M metagenome (GOLD analysis project Ga0075117, IMG submission 69789) | Saline lake microbial communities from Ace Lake, Antarctica - Antarctic Ace Lake Metagenome 02UKJ | ecosystem: Environmental > Aquatic > Non-marine Saline and Alkaline > Saline | place... | reverse complement strand
GCGACACTTGATTTTTTTCACAACATTTTAGGATAGGTTCACAACAATAATATGGTTTTCAAAAGCGTTAGCTGCTATATTTATGGTGTTGAAACTATAGTATGCCCCAAGTAAAACCATAAACTTAACCTAAAAAGAAGCGTATGACACCACAGGAAACAGTACAAGTATACCACAACGATTTTTTTAGCGGTATCATTAGATTGACCAAAAAATTATTTATGCTTTAGAATTTTTTTGAAAGAATTACCCTAAACGAGCGACCTCCCCAAGTCGCTCTTTTTTGTGCGTATTATTTTGAGTTATCCCGTCCTTAAATCTGAGTGGCAAGCCGCACAAATGGATTGGAAATAGTATATCTTTAGGGCGTGGAGTTAGATTTTAAACAATGTAATGAGCATGATGTTCATGCGCTCTTACTACTATCCAAAAGCACCTTCATACAAGCTTTTGAGAAGGACAATAATCCGGAAGATTTTAAGGCATACCTAAATAATGCCTTTACTACCGACACCTTGCTTGCACAACTACAAAACCCAAACAGTTTCTTCTATTTCGTGTATGTGCACAATCAGGTAATAGGATATGTAAAGCTTAATCAAAATCAATCGCAAACAGATCTAAATTCGAATCAGGGCATGGAGTTGGAACGGATCTATGTATTGGAGGAATTTCAAGGTCGTAGTTACGGTGCAGTTATACTACAAAAAGTAAAGGAAGTTGCGATTAGCGCACAAAAACAGTTCATTTGGCTCGGGGTTTGGGAGAAGAATACAAGAGCTATTATTTTTTATGAGCGCTACGGATTTAAAAAATTCGGAACACATCCGTATTACATAGGAACCGACAAGCAGACCGATTTTCTGATGCGGTTGGATCTTCGTGAAACCTAAAAAATCGAACATATTCTCCCTATAAACTGCGCAAAACGGCTAAAGCGCGTGCTAAGGTTTCTTCTTTTTTAGCAAAACAAAAACGCAGTACGTTATCATTCCTATTGCCTAGATTAAAAGATGAAATGGGAATACTCGCCAGTCCTTTTTCGGTTATCAGTCTTTTTGCGAAAACCTCATCACGCTCATCTGTGATAGTGGTGTAATCTAAAAGTTGAAAGTAGGTGCCCTCGGAAGGTTTCCATTTGAATTTTGAACCCGAGAGCCCTTCAATAAAGAAATCCCTCTTTTGCTGATAGAATGCGTTGAGGTCTAGGTAATGACGTTCGTCCTGTAGATATTCGGTCATGGCTCGTTGCACGGGATGGTCTATACAAAACACGGCAAATTGATGCACTTTTCTAAATTCCTCCATAAGCTTTTGCGGAGCTGCACAATATCCCATTTTCCATCCGGTAACATGAAAGGTCTTTCCAAAGGAAGCACAGATAAAGCTTCTATTGGCCAAGTCGGGATAACGGCATGCACTTTCGTGTTCGTTCCCGTCAAAGACAATATGTTCGTACACCTCATCACTCAGTAGCAGGATGTTGGTAGGCCTTAGAATCGCTTCTAGTTGTAACATATCTTCCTTGGAAAGGATACGCCCCGTGGGATTATGTGGCGTATTTAAAATAACCATTTTGGTCTTTGGTGTAATCAATTCTTGAAAAGCACTCCAGTCTATGGTATAGTCTGGAGCGGACAACTGTAAATGAACTGGAATGCCGCCGTTTACGATAATGGCCGGCTCGTAACAATCATATGCCGGTTTGATAACTATAACTTCATCTCCGGCGTGAACAAAGGCCGTAATCGCCGTAAAAATTGCTTGCGTGGCACCTACGGTTATGGTTATTTCTGTTTCGGGATGATACTCGTACTTATGCGTTTTTAGGATTTTTTCTGAAATGGCCTCCCTGAGTCCGTAATACCCCTGCATGGGCGCATATTGGTTATGCCCGTTCTGCATGGCTTTAGAAACAAGATTGATGAGCTTTGGGTCGGACTCAAAATTAGGAAAGCCCTGGGAGAGGTCGATGGCCTCATGCTTTCGGGCCAAATTTCCTACGGTGGTAAAAATAGTCGTTGGTATATTGGGCAGTTTGGAAGGATGCTGCATAGCTGAAATCAATTTGTCTTAAAGATAGTTTAGTTCGTTTGATTTTCTAAATGGATGACTACCTCGTGTAGACAGGTCTCCAACTGCTTTTTTATCTCGGTTTCCCAAAATCGGAAGACGGTATAGCCCAAGTCGCCAAGTGTTTGGTTGACTTCCTTGTCCCGCTGTATATTGCGTTCTATTTTGGCGATCCAGAATTCACGATTGGTCTTTACTTTGGGTTTTCGTTCCGTCCAATTATGGCCATGCCAGTATTCGCCATCAATGAATATGACAGTTTTGTATTTTTTAAGAACGATGTCCGGTTTGCCTATCAATTTTTTATAATCGATTCTATACCTATATCCAGCTGCATATAGCGCCTTTCTGAAAGCGAGTTCAGGTTTGGTGTTCTTGCCCCTTATCTTGCTCATGATCTTAGATCGTTGAGGTGTGGTATAGAATCCTGATTCCTCGTTGAAGCGGGGGACGATTATGCGTTCTTCTGGATATTCGTTCGGCATGCCTTAAAAATAGAAAATCCCACACTATGCAGTATGGGATTTTACAACTATTTTAAACGGTATTCGATTATCCTTTAACGCTAGCACTTAGATATTCACGGTTCATACGTGCAATATTTTCTAAAGAAATCCCTTTAGGACATTCTACCTCGCAAGCTCCGGTGTTGGTACAGTTTCCAAAACCTTCCAGGTCCATTTGACGCACCATGTTCAGAACACGTTCTGTAGCTTCTACCTTACCTTGGGGTAATAATGCGAATTGCGAAACTTTGGCTGAAGTAAACAACATGGCACTGGCGTTTTTACATGCGGCAACACACGCACCACAACCAATACAGGCAGCGGAATAAAAGGCCGTGTCCGCATCGTGTTTGTCAATAGGAATTGCATTCGCATCCACCGGACGACCAGACGTATTTACCGAAATATAGCCACCAGCTTGTTGTATGCGATCGAAAGCACTCCTGTCTACGATCAAATCCTTGATAATAGGGAATGCCTTTGCCCTGAAGGGCTCAATGACAATGCTGTCCCCATCTTTAAAACTCCTCATGTGCAATTGGCATGCGCTAACTCCGGAATCCGGTCCATGGGGCTGTCCATTGATCATTAAAGAACACGAACCGCAGATGCCTTCACGGCAATCATGGTCAAATTCAACAGGCTCTTCTCCTTTCGTTATTAATTCTTCGTTCAGCACATCTAACATTTCCAAAAAAGACATCTCATTTTCTATCCCTTCTAGAGGATAGTCGACCATATTACCTTTGGTCTTCGCGTTCTTTTGTCTCCATATTTTTAAATACAATTTCATAGCACTATTGTTTTATTTATAAGAGCGAGTTTTTACTTCAATGTTTTCGTACACCAATTCTTCTTTATGTAGCTCTGCTTTACTAGGGTCTCCTTTATACTCCCAAGCTGCGACATAAGTATAATTTTCATCGTCTCGCAGGGCTTCTCCTTCGGGAGTTTGGTATTCTTCCCTAAAATGGCCACCACAAGATTCGTTCCGCTCCAGTGCATCTTTGGCAAATAGCTCTCCAAGTTCCAAGAAATCTGCCACACGCCCAGCTTTCTCCAACTCTTGGTTTTTGGTATCCGCTGCCCCTGTCACTTTTACGTTCTCCCAGAAATCCTTACGCAGTTCTGCTATTTCGTCCATGGCTTCCTTAAGTTCCTTGGCGTTCCTGGCCATACCGCATTTGTTCCACATGATTTTACCCAATTTTTTATGATAATAATCTACGGAATGCTGGTTATTGGTGGACATTAACTTTACGATACGATCGCGCACATGCTTTTCAGCTTCATCAAATTCAGGGCTTTCAGTAGAAATAGCCCCTGTCTTAATATCATTTGAAAGGTAATCTCCTATGGTATAAGGTAATACAAAATAGCCATCGGCCAAACCTTGCATCAGTGCCGAAGCTCCCAAACGGTTGGCGCCGTGATCACTGAAATTGGCCTCACCTGCCGCGTAGCAACCGGGTATGGTGGTCATTAAATTATAATCTACCCAAAGTCCGCCCATGGTATAATGCACCGCTGGGTATATCATCATTGGGGTTTTGTATGGGTTTTGGTCCACAATTTTTTCATACATCTGAAAAAGGTTGCCGTACTTGGCCTCCACTACTTCCTCGCCCAATTTTTTAACGGTGGGCTCATCTGGGTCGTTTAAACCCGACATTAATGCCTTTTCCGTGCCATAACGCGTGATGGCTGCTTTAAAATCTAGATATACTGCCTCACCTGTTTTGTTAACTCCATAACCCGCATCACATCGTTCTTTGGCTGCGCGCGAAGCAACATCACGGGGTACAAGGTTGCCAAAAGCAGGGTAACGTCTTTCTAGGTAGTAATCTCTATCCTCTTCCGCAAGCTGTGTCGGTTTTAATTTTCCTTCGCGGATTGCAATTGCGTCCTCTTTTTTCGCAGGAACCCATATACGTCCGTCATTACGTAACGATTCCGACATCAAGGTTAATTTAGACTGATGATCGCCAGAAACCGGAATACAGGTAGGGTGTATCTGCGTAAAGCATGGATTGGCGAAGAAAGCACCGCGTTTGTGGGCTTTCCAAGCAGCCATAACATTGGCTCCCATACAATAGGTGGATAGGAAAAATAAGTTTCCATAACCTCCTGTGGCCAAGACCACGGCATGGGCGGAGTGTCTTTCAATTTCACCGGAGACCAAGTCTCGGGCTATAATGCCCCTCGCTTTTCCATCGACTAGAACCATATCCAACATTTCATGACGGGTAAAGGACTTGATCTTTCCACGATGAATTTGACGGTTCATGGCCGAGTAGGCACCCAGAAGCAACTGCTGTCCGGTTTGCCCCTTGGCATAAAAAGTTCTAGATACCAAAACACCTCCAAACGAACGGTTGTCCAAAAGACCTCCATACTCACGGGCAAAGGGAACTCCTTGTGCCACGCACTGGTCAATGATATTTGTGGAGACTTCTGCCAAACGATAAACGTTGGACTCGCGAGAGCGGTAATCACCCCCTTTTACGGTATCGTAGAAAAGACGATAAACGCTGTCCCCATCTCCTTGGTAGTTTTTTGCAGCATTGATTCCGCCTTGGGCCGCAATGGAATGCGCGCGACGTGGAGAATCCTGATAGCAAAAAGTTTTTACGTTATATCCCAGTTCCGCCAAGGTAGCCGCAGCAGAACCTCCAGCAAGACCTGTACCTACAACGATAATATCGATGTTTCGTTTATTGGCTGGGTTTACAAGATCTATTTTATTTTTATGGTTTACCCATTTATCGGCCAAAGGGCCTTTAGGAACTTTTGAATCCAATACTCCCATTTATTTAGTGTGTTATTGGGTTAAGGTGATGGTATATAGCTATGAATGCGAATCCCAAGGGAATTCCAATAGCATATATCTTCGTAAATGTTGTTATAGCAGGTGTGTATTTGTTGTTGACACCCATGCTCTGAAAAGAGGATGCAAAACCGTGTAATAGATGCAGAGCCAATAGCGCAAAGGAAGCCACATATATGACCGTTCTGAGCAAAGGTTCAAATTTCTCTACGGTTTCGGCGTAATAACGCGTTGGATCTTCAGGATTGGCCTCAATATACTTGTAAGCCATTTCATGGATCCAAAAGTCGTACATGTGCAATCCTAGAAACGCCAATACTACCAATCCGGTAATGATCATGTTCCTTGAAACCCAAGAAGCGTTTGCGCTCCCCTTGTATTTCGCATAGTTGACCGATCGCGCCCTGTTATTCTGGATTTCTAAAGTAATTCCCATAACAAAGTGTACAATGACACCGGCAATAAGGATAGGTTGTAGTACAAATTGTACCAAAGGATTGTAGCCCATAAAGTGAGACCACGAATTAAAGGTATCCGGAGCAATGACTGAGGTAATGTTGATGACGAAATGTTGGCCTAGGAAGAAGACCAAAAAAAGACCGGAAAGTGCCATCACTACTTTTCGGGCAATTGAAGATGTTAACAATCCACTCATTTGTTGCTTTTTTATCTTAGCAAATTTAGGGTACGGGTTAGTTATTAACAACTTTTATAAGCGTTTAGTATATTATTTAGACCCATTTTGATCTTACTGAAAAAGACTGTTTAGATTTTGGGGGCTTAAAACAATATTTTAGGAGATTTCATTAAACAGAAATAAAAGGCTGAGGATGCTTAGCAATATAAAAAAGGCACTTTACACCAAAATTCCACATCAATTTGGCAAATAGCACATGGCGGCTTTATACGTTGTGTGACGCAAGCGCAACTATAATAATCCATTCAGCAACATGGGGGCTGTCGTTATTTTGGCGGCAAGTCAAAAAATAGGATACAGCTGTTATAAATACGTTTTATACTATGGGTGTAAATAAAGCGTTACAAGAATATTTGGAGGATAACAAGGTTTGGAAAAGTTGAATTGTTGTTACGGTGAATGGGGTAGTTGCCAGTGTGAAAAAAGGCGCATAGAGGCTGGTAAATTCCGCTGTTATATTTACTAGGGCTGAACGGCGATTGAGATAAGGTTGGCCGGGAACGTAAAAGATAGCTTTAACCTTATAAACTTTTGGGCTTGGTCGTTTCCGGCTTAGATTTGGTACGGTCAAATAGCGGTGCCTTGCCTGTAGCGCCGAAGGCTTTTGCCTGACCTCGAAAAAAATAGTTTTCTAACAGTGTTTAGGGATGAAAATGAAAATACAATTTATTGAAAAATGGAAGTCATAAAAGAAAATAGAACAATTACCATAGGAGGGGAGTCCGTTTCTCCGGGCAAGGCCAAGTTTGTAAATATTACGATAGACCGCCTTCCTACGGGTACGCTTATCGATATCCCGGTATACGTATTCAATGCAAAAAAACCTGGGCCTGTTGTTCTGGTGCAGGCCGGGTTGCATGGTGACGAAGTCAATGGTATCGAAATAGTGCGCCGTATGCTGTACGATGGCAGTTTCAAGGTGAGTGCCGGCGCGGTAATAGCTGTTCCGATTTTGAATATATTCGGATTTATTCATTTTTCTAGGGATGTACCGGACGGTAAGGACGTAAACCGAAGTTTTCCGGGAACAAAATCCGGATCCATGGCCAGTAGGATCGCCTATTATTACCTAAACGCGATTATCCCTCAAATCGATTTTGCGATTGATCTACATACCGGTGGGGGACAACGTCATAATTATCCCCAAATAAGATACACCAAGGAAGATTTAAAAAGTAAGGAATTGGCCCACATGTTCAATGCTCCTATAACTTTTTCATCCGGACTAATAAAAGGGTCGTTTAGAAATGCGGCATATCGTTTTAAGAAACCTGTTATCGTATTTGAAGCCGGGGAAAGTATGCGTTTCGATGATTTTGCTATCCAACAGGGCATATCGGGTATTCTGCGTGTTTTTGTACGTTTGGGAATGTTGGGGTTGCCAAGTTTAGACAATACCGAACCAAAACAAAACATTCATTTGGAAGGGCGAAAATGGTTGAGGGCACCCACAGCAGGGATTTTTATACCCCAGATCTTGAACGGAAGTAAAATTGAAAAGGGGATGCTCCTCGGTATTGTTTCAGATACCTATGCCAAGAAAACCAAACAAGTAAAGGCACCTTTTGAAGGTTATATTATTTGCGTGAACCATCAGGCAGTCGTAAACCAGGGAGATGCCTTATTGCATATTGGCACCGTCGCCCGTTAATGTAAAGCCTTGTTTTTTCCCTAATTTATCCAAACTCCAGGCTATTGCCTTTTCCAAATCGGTAAATTGCTTAAGGGATCCATTGAAAAACATTTTTTCCAAAAGCGTACTTGGAAGACTGCCCTTGGTGCTGCCTACTACAGAATAATAAGTAAGTTTATGGCGGTTGTTATAAAACTTTGGCCAATCTACGGGCGCAACTGTATAATTGTGAATGCGGTTAGATATATAAGCAATCGGCTCCTTTTCGCCATAGAATTCTTTGGAAGCTTTAACGGCTTTTTTGGCCATTTCCCATGTAAAAAACACACCTCTGTTAATTTCAGAGATAACTAGACCATCGAAAAAGTAAAAAACTCCAAATTCGAATTCTCTAACTTCCCGTATCTTCTTAAAGTAGCTTAGCTCTTTTACGCATTTCATAACTAAAGCTTAGGTTTGGCAGGATAATAAATATAAGGAAATTTGAGCCTTTAATTAATAAATAATTGCGGTTTATTTCATAATTAATAGAAAAAACCTACATGTTTTTGGCAACGTGTAGGTATATGTAAGTTATTTCTTTATTCTTGAATGATTTTTAACAAGAACAAGTTCTCCCAAATTACATCCTATTACCAGTAATTAACTCTCGCCCTATATTTTTCGGGACTTCGTAGCGATACTTTTTTATTTTAAAAGTTATAATTTTATCGATATATTCTGCTTTTTAACGAAAAGCAGAACTCGTTTTGGTGCAGCTTGACTTTAAATTTCATTTTTAAAAGCCAGACCAAACACTAACTCGAATGAAATCAATACTGCAGCGTCCAAAAAACTACCTTCTTGGAATCGCCGCCTTGTTGCTTTTCAGTGTCATGTCCTTCTTTTCGGGGTCGGGAACAGGGCAAAAGTATTTAAAAAATAAAATGCCTATTGTATTTGGATCGATGGAACGGACGGCATATCTTGGTACTATCATTTTTCAGCCCATGGGCGCCGGTTAAAAAAATGCGGACAGACTTAGGGTCTATTGATCGCCGCGTACTTTTCATGAAGCAATTCGGTACAATGGAGGGCCCCCGCAGGACCACCAAAGGTAATTTTCTCCACCCGCTATCCGATATACTTTTCCTTGTCATATCCGCTGTGGTCAGTGGTGCCGACGATTGGGGGACCATCGTCCTTTTTGGCGAGAACCAGTTGAAGTGGCCCAAAAAATACGGTGGCTACAAGAACGGGGTACCCTCCTGCGATACCCTGAAAAGGGTGTTCTGGGCACTTGACACCAAATGCTTCAACACCTGTTTTATGGATCGGGCAAAGGATATCTGCGAACCTGGTGCCGGCGCGGTGGTCGCCGTGGACGGCAAGGCCATCAGGGGCACAAAGCAAAAAAAGCTTCCCCATACCGTCTCGGCGTTCGCCGAGGGAAACCGCCCGACCCGCGGCCAGGTGGCCACGGACGAAAAGAGCGACGAGATCACGGCCATACCCCAACTGTTGGGCCTACTGGATATAGGGGGCACGACCCTAACGATAGATGCCATGGGGTGCCAAAGGGAAATAACAGAAAAGATGATCGACAAGGGAGCCGACTACCTGCTTGCGGTAAAGGGGAACCAGGGAAGCCTTGAAGAGGCAATATCGGATACCGTACGCCTCGAAGTACCCATGGACAGGGATGTCCAGAGCGACCTGGGCCACGGAAGGATAGGGACAGGGACCTGTTGGGCATACGATGACCTCAGCCATATCGGGGACGGCGAAAAATGGGCCGGCCCAAGGACCTTGGCAAGGTTGGAGGCCGTTAGGATCGACAAGAAAACGGGAAAAGAGAGCAGGGAACAGCGAATGTACATATCAAGCCTGGCCGCGGACGCAAAGATCCTTAATGAGCGGGTAAGGAAACACTGGGCGGTGGAGAACAACCTTCATTGGACCCTGGACGTGCTCTTCGGAGAGGACGCATCACGCAAAAGGAAGGGCAATGCCGCAGAAAACTTCAACATAGTGCTCAAAACGGCACTCGGCCTCATAGTGCGCGAGACAACTCTCGAAAAAGGTAAAAAGAACAAAAGGATGTTGGCCGCCTATGATTATAGGCATAGGGAGAAGTTGCTCGGATTAAGTTAAATGCTTTTGCCCTGCTTGCCAAGGCCAAGCTTAAGTCGGTTGACGATAGTTTCGTTTATAGATGCGTCAATAGCGGACAAGCCTTTTAAAAAAGCTTCCAGAGCGTCATCGTACAAGCCGTTCAAATATTTTCCTTCCCCTAAAAGTTCTTGCGCCCTTGCCACATACGGCGGAGGCATTTAAGATTTCGTATATATTTGGGGAATGTTTTGAATGCGTTTGCCATAATATTCCACGGAATCCGCATTGCCATAAGTGCTATGTTCTTGTCCAATGGCATATAAAATAGGAAGCTGTTCTTCCTGCGAAGTTGCCCCGTACAACGGAGCATACAAAGAATCGTTGACCAAATTGGGCATGTAACCAAAGGCCTTAAAGTTGACCTTGTCCTGTGCACTAAGGCTTGATGGAGAGCCAAATATCAAGAACATAGTGAGACACATCCACATTAGTAAATGACGATGCAAAGCATGATTTTTTGAGCTTTTTGAATGAAGTTACCGTAATGTACCAGCAAAGGTGCCAAAATTGTAATTGAATTTTAAATTTTTTAATAGGTCGATAACCTTAGGCCCATCAACATATAAAAATCAAAATTAAACTATTCAAAAAGTAAAAGTACCCTGTTTTCAGGGAGTTTGTTCAAATGCCCCATTTAAACCTTGAATAGATACTATGGTTTACAAAGGGATACCTCCTGCGGATGGCGTTATCTTCACCATCTAAACCCAAACAATTACGTACCGTTTGATGGAATGGGTTTTCGGTCGTAAATTAGGAGAATAGAAAAAGTGGGAAGTTGTTAGACGGAAGATGTTAGTCGGTGGAGTTAGGAGTTAGGAGTTAAAAAAAGTGAACAGTTTGCAGTTGGCAGTTTGGAGTAAAAGTAATTAGTAAAAAGTGAACAGTAATATGTAAAACCTCTTTGCGAGGAGGGAGACGAGGACTGAAATGATGAGAGAAGGTTGCCGCGTACCTAGCAATCTGTTGAAAAAGTGCGTAGAAGGTAGTTTTTAGAGGGTAGTGAGAGTTAAAAAAGTGAACACTTGGAAGTTTGGAGTAAAAAGTAATTAGTGAGCAGTAATAGGCAAATAGAGTGAATAGTAAACAGAGAAACAGTGCACAGTGCACAGTGCACAGTGCAGTATAATGTAATTTCGATACAACAACAGAAACAGCATGGAGAAGTATATCATTAAAGTAAACGAATCAGAATTTGAGGTGGATATAGATGCCCTTGAGGCCTTGGACATGCAAAAACAGCACGGTACAGGTTATCATGTATTAAAAGACCATACCGCCTATACCGTACAACTGTTACAAACCGATTTTGAGTCGAGAACACTAAAACTTTCCGTAAACGGAAATTCCTATACCGTTGCTATTATGGACAGTTACGACCAATTAGTCAAAAAAATGGGATTGCTGTCCAACACCTCCCAAAAGGACAAGAACATATTGGCACCTATGCCCGGTTTGATCATGGATGTGATGGTAGAAGCGGGTCAGGAAATCCTTGAAGGCACACCTTTATTGGTGCTGTCGGCCATGAAAATGGAAAATCAGATACTTTCCCAAGGTGCGGGAAAAATAAAATCGGTAGAAGTCAGAACTGGGGATACCGTTGACAAGGGGAAATTGATAATTGAAATGGAGTAGAAAAATGACGCTTAAGCGGTGGCTAAGCGTAGCCGAAGTCAAATCGTTATCGGTAAACTAATCAAATAGATTCCCGCCTTTGCGGGAATGAAAAAAGAGATTTATGCGAAAAATACTAATTGCCAATCGTGGGGAAATTGCCTTACGCATCATGAAGACGATTCGGAAAATGGGGATTAAGACCGTTGCCGTATATTCGGAGGCCGACCGTAATTCGCCCCATGTACGTTTTGCCGATGAAGCTGTTTTATTGGGAAAAGCGCCCTCATCGGAATCCTATTTGGTTATGGAGAAGGTCATTGCAGCTGCCAAGCAAACCGGTGCGGATGGCATACATCCTGGATATGGATTTTTAAGTGAAAATGCTGTTTTTGCGCAACTCGTGGCCGATAACGGAATTACCTTCATTGGACCCTTACCCCACGCCATAAGGGTTATGGGGAATAAATTGGCGGCCAAAGAAGCGGTAAAGGCGTACGATATTCCTATGGTGCCAGGCATAGACGAGGCAATAACCGATACCGCACTCGCAAAAAAAGTAGCTGGGGAAATAGGTTTTCCTATACTCATAAAAGCTGCGGCGGGTGGTGGTGGAAAGGGTATGCGTGTTGTGAATAATATGGAAGAACTTCCAGAACAAATGGAACGCGCCATTGGCGAGGCGGTCGCCGCTTTTGGGGATGGTTCAGTGTTTATAGAAAAATACGTGGGTTCCCCACGCCATATAGAAATTCAGGTATTGGCAGATACGCATGGGAACGTCGTCCACCTTTTTGAACGGGAATGCAGCGTGCAGCGCAGGCATCAAAAAGTGGTGGAAGAAGCACCTTCTTCCGTCTTAACGCCCGCCATACGTTCGGCCATGGGAGAAGCCGCGGTTCGCGTAGCAAAGGCCTGCGATTATGTGGGTGCCGGTACGGTGGAATTCCTATTGGACGAAAACAAAAACTTCTTCTTTCTGGAAATGAATACGCGCTTGCAAGTGGAGCATCCGGTTACGGAACTGATTACAGGTTTAGATCTTATAGAACAACAGATAAAAATAGCAAGAGGGGAAAAGTTGGAATTCACTCAGGCCGATTTGAGTATCAAAGGCCATGCGGTGGAAGTCCGTGTGTATGCGGAAGACCCCTTGGATAATTTTATGCCCAGCATCGGTACTTTGTCCACCTATAAAACGCCAAGCGGGGAAGGCATTCGGGTAGATGATGGTTTTGAGGAAGGCATGACGGTGCCTATGTTCTACGACCCCATGATTTCCAAACTGATTACCTACGGAAAAACGAGGGAAGAAGCGATCCAATTGATGATAGATGCCATAAACGGTTACAAAGTGCAAGGCGTGGCCACTACTTTGTCTTTTGGGAAATTCGTTTGCGAGCACAAAGCCTTTACCTCGGGGAATTTTGACACCCATTTTGTCGAGAACCACTATAGTCCAAAAGCATTAAATGCGAAATATGTCGAAGAAGAACACATTGCCGCTTTAGTAGGTTTGCAACTGTATTTGGAGGATAAAGACAAGATAAAAGTACCTAAGGCAACAGCCGCAAACTGGAAACAAAATAGAAGCTAATAGGAAATAAACTACTTCGAGGCAGAGCCCACGAGGTATTAAAATCAAAAAAAAGGAAAATTCCTCCCGAATACTCGGGACTAAAAAATAACGAGCCAAAGCCTTGGGGTAATCAACCCCAAAAAACTACTAAAATTTGCTTGATGAACGATAAAATTAAAATTCTCGAAGCCAAATTGGCAGCCTCACAAATAGGTGGTGGCGAAGATCGTATAAAAAAACAGCACGCCAAAGGAAAGCTAACGGCAAGGGAGCGACTCCATTTCTTATTGGACGAAGGTTCTTTTGAGGAGTTGGGCGCTTTGGTTACGCACAGGACAACCGATTTTGGTATGGAAAAACAAAAATTCTATGGCGATGGCGTGGTTACAGGCTATGGCACCATAAACGGCAGACAAGTGTGTGTGTTTGCTCAGGATTTTACTGTTTTTGGCGGTGCATTATCGGAGACCCATGCGGAGAAAATCTGCAAAGTGATGGATATGGCGCTGAAAATTGGCGTTCCCATGACCGGACTCAATGATAGCGGTGGTGCGCGTATTCAGGAAGGCGTGCGTTCCCTTGGTGGCTACGCCGATATTTTTCACAAAAACGTAAAGGCATCGGGTGTAATTCCCCAGATTTCTGCCATTATGGGGCCTTGCGCAGGTGGTGCGGTATATTCGCCCGCCATAACCGATTTTACCTTGATGGTAGAAAACTCCAGCTACATGTTCGTAACGGGGCCCAATGTGGTAAGGACCGTTACAAATGAGGAAGTCACTTCCGAGGAACTGGGCGGGGCGATAACGCATGCTACCAAGTCGGGCGTAACGCATTTAACCGCCGTAAACGATATCGAATGTATCGCACAGATCAAACACATGCTGTCCTACATGCCACAAAATTGTGAGGAGCGGCCTGCTATGTTGCCGATAGAATTAGGCAATGAAATAAGGGAAGAACTGGAACAGATCGTGCCGGAAAACCCCAATCAGCCTTATGACATGCGTTTGGTCATCAAGGGGCTTATAGACGAAGATTCGTTTTTTGAAATACATAAGGATTATGCCGAGAATATTGTAGTCGGTTTTTCTAGAATAGGCGGTCGAAGTATTGCAGTTGTCGCCAATCAACCCAATAGTTTGGCAGGTGTATTGGATGTGGATGCCTCCAAAAAAGCGGCACGTTTTACCCGTTTTTGCGACTGTTTCAATATCCCATTACTGGTCTTGGTAGATGTCCCCGGATTCTTGCCCGGAACCGATCAGGAATGGAACGGCATCATTACCAACGGCGCCAAATTGCTGTATGCTTTAAGCGAAGCAACCGTACCAAAAATAACCGTAATCACAAGAAAGGCCTATGGTGGGGCCTACGATGTGATGAATTCCAAACACATTGGTGCCGATATGAACTACGCATGGCCCGGTGCCGAAATTGCCGTTATGGGCGCCAAGGGAGCGAGTGAAATCATATTCAAAAAAGAAATTGCCAAAGCCGACGATTCAGAAGCCAAACTGGCCGAAAAGGAAAAAGAATATGCTGATAAATTCGCCAATCCCTACAGCGCAGCGGAGAGAGGTTTTATAGATGAAGTCATACTCCCAAAAGACACCCGAAAGAAACTGATTAAGGCCTTTGCGCTGTTGGAAAATAAAGTGGAGCAGATGCCCAAGAAGAAGCATGGGAATATTCCGTTGTGATGGTGTATTTTGATATAGCTAACATATTTCCCTAAGTTTACCACGAACATGAAGCAAAAACACCTTTTCGAAGAATTCCCAGAAGTCTCCGCCAAGGCTTGGAAACAAAAAATACAGTACGACCTTAAAGG
>Ga0075117_1001376_pt1 | contig 14939 bp, 14 predicted proteins | sample AntAceMetag02UKJ_FD_69789 | JGI IMG/M metagenome (GOLD analysis project Ga0075117, IMG submission 69789) | Saline lake microbial communities from Ace Lake, Antarctica - Antarctic Ace Lake Metagenome 02UKJ | ecosystem: Environmental > Aquatic > Non-marine Saline and Alkaline > Saline | place... | reverse complement strand
TGGAGGAACACTATGCGATCAAAGCCACCGATATCAACGAAGCCAACGCACAATTTGAGACCGGCACCGATATTAGAAACCTTATTACCTATGCTGTCTCGGTAGCCTTGTTGATAGTGGCCGGTTTTGGCATCTATAATATATTGAATATGCTCATTTATGAGAAAATGAAGGACATCGCCATTTTAAAGGCAACCGGTTTTTCGGGGAAAGATGTACAGCTTATTTTTATGAGTCAGGCCATGCTCATTGGCACCGTTGGGGGATTATTAGGTTTGTTGGTAGGGTTTCTTTTATCCGTATTGATAGATCAAGCCCCTTTTCAAACCGATGCAATGCCTACGTTGACAACCTATCCGGTAAGCTTTGAGTTCATATACTATCTCATTGGGATTATTTTTGCTTTGGTATCTACCTTTATAGCAGGGTATTTACCTTCCAAAAAAGCGAAAAATATAGATCCGGTAAAAATTATAAGAGGAACGTAAATCATGGCGCAGGTCTTAGCTACAAAACATGTCGATAAATATTTTCATAAGCCCAAGGAATTTCATGTGCTAAAGGATATATCCATGGCCGTGGAACAGGGAGAGTTCGTTTCCGTAATGGGCAAATCCGGTTCTGGCAAATCCACCTTGCTCTATATTCTCTCTACCATGGATACCGATTATACCGGCGAACTCTATTTGAACGATAAATTGATAACGGGCCAGTCGCAGCAGGAACTCGCCCGCATCCGCAATAAGAACATTGGTTTTGTTTTTCAGTTTCATTATTTGCTGTCCGAATTCAGCGTGATCGAAAATGTAATGCTCCCAGCCAAAAAATTGGCCGAAAAATCCCATGCCGAAATTGAACACGATGCCCTAGTGAAGTTAAAGATGCTGAATATTGGCCACTTGGCACAGCAACGTGCCTCAAGAATCTCGGGCGGGGAAAAGCAACGTGTGGCCATCGCCAGGGCACTCATAAACAAACCGACCATTTTAATGGGCGATGAACCCACGGGAAATCTGGACAGTCACAACTCGGAGAACGTATTCGAAATTTTTAAGCGCCTAAAGGAAGAAGAGGGACTTTCCCTGCTCGTAGTTACCCATGACCATGATTTTGCAAAACGCACGGATAGGATTATAGAAATGGAGGATGGGAAGATTATCAAGTGATGCTGAAAACTGAATCTCTTGCTTTAAGACCAAGATTCAAGAGAAAAGAGAAAATAGAAAAGAGAGAGTACAAAAATTAAGAGAGGTGGGATTACATCGGATTAAGAGGTTTTACAAAAAAATCATGCTACAACGGTTCGCCTTCCGTCATCCTGAGACCTTCTGCAAAATATTTGAAAAACGGAGGGATTGACATTGTAGTTTAGTTTTTAAAATAACGATATGTGGCGGAGGGGAGCACTCGCAATCCGATACAGGGTTTATTCCTAAATATTACTGAGCGGGCTATATGAATTAAGCTGTAATGCTAGTTATTAGATTTTCAATAAATTATGAAATTATATAAATGATAGCGTAACCATTTACCCGTTACGAAAGTCTGGCAATTTCTGCCCTCTATTCCTCTCCCGATAGGTATCGGGACTAATAGGGGAGAGTGTAGAAATCGTCTTGGATCCCTTTAGGGCTAGGGTAAAACAAGAGGATTTCTGGCAGGGGTGCATAGTTACATAATAGTGCGGTCATTGAGCCAAGTCGAAATGCAGTCGATGGACAACGATGGTAATTGGGGCGCAATGCAATAGTCCGACTATAAATTTTTCTGTAATTTTTAATGGAAATATGTGTCTTGAATCAATATTTTGAAACTTCGGCAACCAATCCAAATAGTAGCTTATTATCGCTCTGTATCGTACTGTTAGTAAATAGTTGTACAATTAAAAAGCAGGCCTCCCTATTTTTTAACTTGTACATACAAGTTAAAAAAACTATATTTCCTTTTTTAAACGCCCCATGCCTTAAACTGGCTAATTTTAAAACGGTATGAAAATAGAAATGGATAAGGGAAGAAGGGCTTTTGTGAAAAAATCTGGCTTAGGTGCTGCCGGAACGCTCATAGCAACCAGCGGATTGGCGAATACTGCCGTCTTTGGAACGTCTTCTGTAAAGATTCCAATTTATGCCCATTTGTGGGTCTATGCCAGTAAATTTCCTCCAAATTGGGATTGTACCCCTGTTTTAGATACTATTTTTTCCGATTTAAGCTATGCAGGAATAGAGGGACTGGAACTTATGGAAGGGCAGTTACGGCACGAGGATTCCGTTGAACGCTTGACCAGATTAATAGAAAGATACAATTTGCCCGTTTCCGGATCTTCTTACGGCGTGGGCTTTAGTATGTGGAGGGCTGACGAGCACAAAGCTATTTTAGAGGATATCAATCTAGTTGTCCCACGTTTGAGCGAAGTTGGTGCAAAAACATTCGGTATTTCCGTTGGAGGTAAAAGTGACGGACTAAAGACCGAAACGGAACTGGATGCACAGGCAGAACTCTTGTTAAAAATAAGAACCATTTGCACGGACAATGGTATAGAAGCCAATCTGCACAACCATACCTATGAGGTGGAGAACGATTTGCACGACCTAAAAGGTACGCTTGATCGAATTCCAGATTTTAAATTAGGTCCAGACCTCAACTGGTTGATCAGGGCGGGAGTAGACCCCGTGGATTTCATAAACACCTACGGAGAACAAATCGTTTACCTGCACATCCGTGACCAATACAAAGATGGTACATGGTCCGAATACGTAGGGCAGGGCGATACCGATTTTGAACCCATTGCCAAAGCCTTAAAAGCCCAGAATTTTAATGGGCAAGCGGCCCTAGAACTTGCTTTTCCAAATGATTTTACCCCAAAGAACGAGCTTAAAGAGGACTGGAAACTAAGCAGGGATTTTATAAAGAAAACGTTTAAATGGTCATGATTCCAAGAATAATATATTTTGATATGAGGTATAAAAAGTCTCTTTATTCCAATGGAAATACCATATTGATGAATACCTTTAAAGGAGCTTTAAAGACAAATAGGCTAATTGTATGATGGCCAGGTAGACCGGCCTACTAAGTTACAGGTAAAATTTATAAAGAACAATAAAATTTAAACAGATGAAAATAGCCATGCTAGGCTCGGGTTTTATCGCCCGTTTTTATGCCGAATCATTACACGCCCAACGCCGTAAAGACCATGTAGTTATGGTCTATTCAAGAAACGAGGATAACGCCAAACGCTTTGCCGCTGATTACGGCTTGCCGCATTTCAGCACTGATATGGACGAAGCCATTGCCCACCCCGATGTGGATGTGGTCTTGATATCGCTTCCCAACCACTTGCACGAGGCCGCGGTCATGGCCTGTGTAAAAGCCAAAAAACATGTCATCTGCACCAAGCCACTAGGTAGAACTGCCCAAGAAGCCAAACGCATGCTCGATGCCGTTGAGAAGGCCGGAATTTTTGGGGGATACCTAGAAGACCTTTGCTATACACCAAAATTCCTGAAATCTATGGAGAGCATAAAACGTGGGGATATTGGCAGGGTACTTTGGGCAAAATCCCGCGAGACGCACCCCGGACCTCATAGCGATTGGTTTTGGGATAAGGAAAAATCCGGGGGTGGTGCCATTATCGATCTCGGTTGCCATTGCGTGGAAATCAGTCGGAATTTCATTGGAAAAAATATCAAACCTTTGGAAGTCATGTGCTGGGCGGATACCCAAGTGCATCCTATTGAAGCAGAAGACCATGCGATAGGCCTAGTAAAATATGCCAACGGTGCAATCGGTCAATTTGAAGTGAGCTGGACCTTTAGGGGCGGCATGGACCTTCGCGATGAGGTTATGGGCACCGAAGGAACTATTTGGGTAAATAGCTTTTTACGTACCGGTTTTGAGATGTTCACCACGGGAAAAGGAGGAGACGGCTATGTGGCCGAAAAAGCGGAATCGAATACGGGCTGGTTATTTCCGGTTGGTGATGAGGCCCATGAATTGGGCTATCCGCACATGTTCACGGATATGTTTACTGCAATCGAGGAAAAGCGCGACCCCTTGGAAACCTTTTACGATGGCTACGTGGTCAATGCTATTTTGGACGCAGCTTTCAAATCTGCGGAAACAAAATTTTGGGAACCTGTAGTCTTGGAAGATTGGCGTGGCGACGAACCCAATGCATCCGAAAAGCAATGGCAGTTCTACGATGACGAGCATTATTTGATAAAGGAAGAAGTCTTGCCAAACGGTGACAATGTGTTGCTCTTAAAACATAAAAAGACAGGGGATATTACTCGAAAAATAACGCAGGCCTAATGGATACTCCTTAAAAATCGACTTTGTTAACTAAGTATTGTAAAGGGCTATATCTCGCGCCTTACGAACAAGCCTATCTAGCTGAGCAATCGAAACTAAACTATGGATTTTAAGAACACCACATATATTATCATGGGCGGCACCACAGGAATGGGTATCGCCGCGGCTATGGCCTTGAAAGAAAACGGGGCCAACATCCTTGTGGTAGGCAGAAACGAGGATAGTTGCAGGACTGCCGAACAGGAATTGGGTGGTAATGCGTTGGCCTTATCCGGTGACGCCACAAATGCCGAAACCATGCGGAATGCCATAAAAATGGCACACAATACGTTCGGAAATATAACCGGACTCTTTCATGTAGCAGGCGGTAGCGGTCGCCGTTGGGGCGATGGGCCATTGCACAAAATAACCCTTGAAGGTTGGAACAAGACCATGGAACTCAACCTTACCTCCATGATGCTTTCCAACCAAGCGATGGTAAACTATTTTTTGGAACATAAAACTACAGGGGTCATTCTAAATATGGGGTCCGTTTTGGGCTATTCGCCATCGCCCAAATATTTTGTAACGCATGCCTATGCCGCCGCAAAATCGGCCATTATAGGATTTTCAAAATCCATAGCGGCGTATTATGCGGAAAACAACATTCGTGTGAATGTACTAGCGCCCAGTCTTTTCATTACCCCGATGGCGCAGCGCGCGGCCGAGGATGAAAATATCCTTAAGTTCTTAAAAACAAAACAACCCTTGGACGGTGGTCGTCCTGGTGCATCCGAAGATATCAATAGCGCGGTATTGATGTTTCTTCATCCCGATTCCAAGTTTATCACAGGTCAAGTTTTGGCAGTAGATGGCGGCTGGACCTTGAGCGAAGGGCAATATTGATGGGAAGTCTATGATGGAAAAACACTATTTAGGAATCGATATTGGAGGCACAAAAATAAAACTTGTTGTGCTTGATGAACAGGGAACTGTCCTTGAGCAAAATGAAGTGTTGACGGAGGACGATGCATCCGAAAAGGAACTCTGGAAGAAAAAAATAATTGCTATTATTCAACAAAAAACGCAACAGTATGCCAAAACCGATCAAAATGGTCTTAGCATCGGTATTTCTGCGCCCGGTCTGGTAGATTCAAAAAATAGAATGACGCTTCACATGCCCGAACGTTTAATGGGTATTGAAAATTTTAATTGGTCATCGGAACTCGGTCGGGATATTAGGGTTATAAATGACGGCCAATCTGCCTGCTTGGCAGAATACGAATCTTTTTACAGAACGGAAGGTGTTCAACATCTATTAATGCTGACTTTGGGCACGGGAGTTGGCGGCGGTATTATCATCAACGGGCAATTGTATCAGGGAAACCTTCAGCGCGCGGGACATGTTGGACATATGACGGTGGACTACAAGGGTGCGCCCACCATGACCAATATGCCCGGTAGTCTGGAATATGCCGTGGGTAATTTTTCGGTTTTCGAACGCACAAACGGACAGTTTAAAAGTGTTAGGGAATTGGTTGATGCTTACGAAAAAGGAGATTCCAAAGCAGAAGTTTGGTGGTTGGAATCCGTTCAAAAACTGGCAATCGGTCTGGCTTCATTGACGAATATACTTTCCCCGGAATACATTGTATTAGGCGGAGGAATTTCCGCAGGGGCGGGGAGGCCCCTTTTTGAGCCTTTAGAAAACTACATGTCGCAATACGAATGGCGTCCGGGAGGGCATAAAATAAAAATTAAAAGTGCAAGATTGGAAGGGTATGCCGGAGCTATAGGAGCGGCCTATTTTGCAAAGAACAATAGTTAATCAAAACAGAACAATGAGCGTAACAAAGCAATATTTAGAAAAAGGAAAACATATTATTTCCGTTGTGGAACAGCAGGAGTCGGTCATACAAGAAGTGGCAAAATTGTTTGCACAATCTATTTTAAACGGCAGAATGGTACACCTTTTTGGATCCGGTCACAGCCGTATGATGGTAGAGGAAATGTGGCCCAGATATGGCTCCTTTCCCGGATTCAATCCCATTGTAGAGCTCTCCCTTTCCTTTCATAATTTGGTGGTAGGCGCAAATGGACAGCGGCAAGCGATGTTTCTGGAAAATGTGACGGGACTCGCTGCCAGGATTCTCCGAAACTTTGATACTTCTACTCAGGATACGGCTTTGATCGTTTCTTCTAGCGGTTGTAATGTGGTGCCTATTGAAATGGCGGAGGAGTTTCAAAAACGAAATATTAAAGTCGTTGCCTTGGTAAGTAAACTGCATTTGGAAGGAAGTACCTCCAAAAAGGCCGACGGAAAAAAATTGATAGATTTTGCCGACTATGTGCTGGATACGGGAGCTCCCTTGGGCGACGCCATGATCTATTTGGACGGACTGGATTCACCGGTCGCTCCCGGGTCTACCTTGGGCGGGGTATTGCTCATCAATTGCCTGAAAGCCGAAATAGCGAAAATACTGCATGAAAACGGAAAGTCGCCCAAAGTATTGAGCAGCGGTAAAATTGTAGGAGAGCAACGCGCCGTGGAACTGTTTGAGTCCGCCTACGACGAGCACGCGCATTTAATGGCCAAATTGTACGAGAACGTAGGAAATCCAAAGAAAGCATAAATGAATTTTTCAACAACCATATCAAAAGCCTTCCAAACCGATATCCTGATTATTGGTAGTGGTAGTGCAGGGGCAACTGCGGCTATCGCGGCGGCAAAAGGAAAGTATAAGGTAACGCTGGTGGAGCGCTACGGATTTCCGGGTGGCACGTCAACGCAAATGTTGGATACCTTTTACGGATTTTTTACCCCAGGGGAAACACCACGGAAAATTGTGGGCGGTATTCCCGATAGGATAGTAAATGAATTAAATACATCGGGCGATATTTTTCTTCGTCCCAATACTTATGGGGCGGGCACAGGGGTCAATTATAATCCCGAGAAATTGAAACATGTCTGGGACCGGCAATTGATGATGAGCGGAGCCACCCTGTTTTATCATACTACTTTAGTGGGCGTGGAAACTATTGGCGAGACCACAACCTGTGTATTCTTCCATAAAGGCACCGGATTTTTTACTATAACCGCAAAACGAATTATTGACGCCTCCGGGGATGCCGATTACTGTCATTGGGCAGATATTCCGTATGAAAAAGCGGGCGAAAAAGAACCGCCGCAAAGCATGACCACCACGTTTCGCATGTCAAATGTGGAACATTCAGAATACGAAGCAGCGGGCGGCAAGAAGATGCTCAAGGAAAAAATGGCAGAAGCCTATGAAAAAGGAACCCACCCCCTGCCGCGAAAAGAAGGTTCTGCACATGAGATGTGCCAGCCAAAATGTATCTCTACGGTTGCCGTCAAAGTAACCGATCTAGACCCCTTGGACGTGGAGGAAATTACCAAAGCGGAAATCGAAGGGCGTCGTCAGTCCTTTATTTTCGAAGATTTCTTTAGGGCAGAAATACCCGGATATGAGAACGCCAAGATTATTGGACTATCCAATCAAATCGGTGTTCGTGAAACGCGACGGGTATATGGTAATTATCGCCTTACCAAAGAAGACTGTATGGCTGCAAAAACGTTTGACGACCAAATTTTCCTATGCGGTGCACCGATAGAAGACCACAGAAAAGGAAGTAATGGCAGTTCTGAAACCTATTGGCAATATGTGCCCAATGGAGGAACTTATGGTGTTCCGTACGGTACCATTGTGCCAAAAGAGAGTAATACTACTTGGGTCGTTGGGCGTTGTTTTTCGGCCACCCATGATGCGCATGCCTCCTGCCGTTCCATGGCGCAGACCATGAGCATGGGGCAGGCGGCCGGCACGGCTGCGGTATTGTCCTTGGATAGTGATGTAGATGCAAAAAATATCAATGTTAAACACCTGCAGGAGGCACTTATTAAACTAGGTACTATTTTGCAAATGCCAGATAAAATTGCGGATATTTCCCGCAACGGATGGGCCAATAATTAAGGATATGTCAAAGAATTTTTTTAGAACGGTTTTGGGCGATAGACCAAGCACGGAAATGGGCCTGACCTATGCCCATGAACATATCGTAATCGATGATTGTTATATAACGGGCAAACACCCCGAGTTTTTACTCAACGATGTGGATAAGATTACCGAAGAACTAAGCGATTTTTACCAAGCCGGAGGAAGAACTGTGATAGACGCCATGCCGGCCAATGCAGGACGGAATGTGTTAAAAGCCGCAGCGATAAGTCAAAGTAGTGGGGTGCAGATTATTTTATCGACAGGGATGCATTTAGAAGAATACTATCCTGAAAATCATTGGCGTTACGCGTACACGGAAGACGAGCTTACCCAACTTTTTATTGCAGATGTAACAGAGGGAATAGACGAATTTGACTACTCTGGACCGTATGTGAAGAGAACTTCCCATAAGGCTGGTTTAATAAAACTCGCCACCGGTGATGACCCATTTACAAAACATCAGGAAAAAATATTCCGTGCCGTTGTCGACACCCACTTGGAAACGGGTGTGCCCATTCTTACCCATACCAATTTTGGCAGACAGGCATTGGAACAGGCCAAACTTTTTGAAAAACTGGGCGCAAAATTAGATCACGTAGTGCTTTCCCATGTAGATCGGGCCAAAAGTGTGGACTATAACCGTGCCGTGCTAGATGTTGGCGTTCGTGTAGAATATGATAGTGCCTTTAGATGGAAAAAAGAGGCTCAGAACCAAACGCTTAATCTTTTGGAACATTTGCTACCCGACTATCCAGATCAGATTACCATGGGCATGGATATGGCTAAGAGCGCGTATTGGAAAAGCTATGGTGGCAGCCCTGGCTTAAATTATTTGATCGAGACTATTCCAGGTTTTTTGAAATCAAAAGGAATGGAGACGTATTATGAGAACCTATTTTTTGAGAACCCTAAAAAGTTGTATTCGTTTTTTTGATGGTGCTATTATTATCTTGCCTTTCGGTAGCTACGGTGTACCCACAAATATTGATTTTTTCAACCTAAAATTTTGATGCTCCTCCCTTTTTTACTTGCCTCCGACGACCGAAATATGAGGGAGAGGAAGGCACAGGTGTCAGCTTGCTGCTGGAGGGATTGTGTGATAAAGTTTCGCATCCATGGCGGATGGGGTGCCCTCCTCTGGCGGGCAAGGTTAAGCCCAAGCCATCCATTATGCCCCAAAACCATGCTTTGAACGCAGTACCTCGCTTATAACCATTCTAGACAAAACGACTAATCCGCTTCAAGGAATAATCTATCCTTTCTTCCGCAAGCGGAATTCATTCCCCTCTTTAAAAAAGAGGGGAGCTTTTGACTGTTTCTTATTTCGAAGTATTAGTTCATGTTGTAGTTCCTCCCTCTTTCTTCCGCAAAGCGGAATTCATTCTTCATTCCACTAATTATCGAGATCAAAAGGGGAGAGCCGATAAAATGAAAATTTCAGTAACAAATCACAATGCAAAAAGATGCGGGTACACCGCAGCCTCTGGCAAGTTGGTGGTAGAACACTTTTTGATGCTGCGTAAAATCACAAGAAATAGCTATTGCGAATAGGATAGTCCGTTGTATTACAATATAGATCTCCGTAAAGGTTAAAACCCGGCTTGCTTGTCCTAAACCGAACGGAAATGTGCAAAATAGAATCGCCCTCGTTTATCCCAAGATTCTGAGACACTTCCTTGGATGCGGGAATCGATTTTAGTTCCTGTTCGGCACCCATGACCTCAATAAAATATTTTTGACTGAGCGTTTTAAAAAAAGAACCCTGTATAAAATCATTTGGCTTAATAACTTCCATGGCATCTAGTGCGTACCAATTGTTTTCCAAAACAACTGGTTTGCCATTAATACGCCTTACACGTTGAAAATAAACACATTTTGACTCTCGTTCCTCTTTAGTCAACGGAAAGGCGATAATGGCATCCCAATCGGTAATAGTGGGTTTTTTGGTAAGTATGGTTTGCACCTCGTAATCTATAGCGCCCGAAAAACCTTTGACCGTTAGAAGCCCTAAAGATTTTCTGCGTTCGATTACCTTGCTGCCCTTGCCTTGTTCCTTTTCTATAAAACCTTCTTTCAATAATTCGTCCAAGGCTTTTCTAGCGGTCGTCCTTGTAGTTTCAAATTTTTTGCAAATATCGTTTTCCGAGGGTAGATAACTTCCCACGGGATATACGCCTGTTTGTATGCGCTTTTTTATAAACTCTTTTATGTGCAGGTATTTTTTAGTCGCTTTCAATCCTTATTTTAAAATGAACCGTTAAATAGGTTTAAATATAGCCAATAAATACACAATAACTAAGGGATGTTCGTTGTCGTTTACGGGCAAACTACTTCATTAGGAATTGGTCTGAACGAGTCGTATTCGAATAATTTTAATCTCTTAGGGTTAAATTCCCCGATGCTTGCATCGTTTGTAAAGGAAAGTTTGAAAACCTAAGGTTTTCATTGAAAAAGCTTTCCTCAACTAAATACCTCGTATGCTTGCATCGAGGCAGTTCATTTCATTTTAAAAACATAAATAGGATAGGCTATGTTGATTTCATAGCCCTTGTCTAAGGTGCGAGGTCGTTTTTTGAACAAGTAGGGAAAGAACGCTTATAAACCTTACTTTTGACCGCTGATAATTATCCGAAATGGGCAAACCGAGAATAGCTTTGATTGTTGGAATTTTAGGAATTTCCATTTTTCCGGTACTGATCAAACTTGGCTATAGTTCTGGGTTGATCTCGGCTTTTTATCGCATGGCCATTGCCTTTGTGGTGCTTTTTCCTATCGTAGTATGGAGAGGGAAGTTCCAATGGCCACCGAGAAAAATGTTGCTTTTGGCCGTTCTTAGTGGCATCCTTTTCGGCTCGGATGTCTCCGTCTGGAATATAGCCATTCAGGAGTCCACCGCCACGCAGGCCTCTTTGCTCACCAATCTTTCGCCAATTTGGGTGGGTATGGCTACTTTTTTCTTTTTAAAGAACAAGCCTACCCGGAATTTCTGGATAGGGACCGCCGTTGCCCTTGCGGGAATGGTCATTATTGTCGGTTTTCGGTTTTTTACACAGCTTCAATTTGATCGGGCATTTCTGTTCGGTCTTCTTTCTGGGGTGTTTTATGCGGCGTATATCATGGTTTCAAAAGCAGTAGTGGAACGTACGGATATTACGACCTTTATGCTCATCAATCTTCTCTCGTCCTCCATTTTCTTGGGCATCGTTAACAGTTGGGCGGGCGAAGCCTTTTATGGTTTTCATAACAAGGCCTGGTTTATTTTGGTCGTGCAGGCAGTCGTTTGCCAATTAATGGCCTGGCTCGCACTTAGCTATGCCCTGCGGCATATTAGGGCCACAAGAGTGTCGCTTAGCCTCTTGTCACAAGCTTTTATTACCGCGCTATTGGCGTGGGTGTTTTTGAACGAGACCATAACCGTACAAATGGTCGTTGGTGGCATGGTGCTCCTATTGGGTATTGGGATAACTTTTGTAAATGGTCCGCTCGCCCTCCCCAAACGCATGTATAACAAATGATAATGCCACCAAAAATGTATACCTCATGGGCTTGACCCGAGGTTCCTTGCCGGATTTTTTATGAAGACCGAATACAATACTGCAAAATCTAATACTATATTGGTTTCAGGTTTATTTTAGTATTTTTAGGACTTCCATCCCATCTAGGTATTTTTTGAGTTGGCTTAATTTAAAGTTAAAACCCTATGAAACGCCTTTTGTTTTGGTTTAAGCTTTTCGGACCTACATAGTGCCACTAATTTCTCCTGCTTGTTTAGCTGCGGATGCAGCACACGGGCCATTTTGTACTTACGAACAATGTTTTCTATTTCTCCGCCGCTCAGGTCGTATCGCGAGCCTAGTTGCATTGCCGGTACTGTATTCAATTCATTGAGCTTGGCTTTCCATATTTTCGACCTAATCTCAGCCGTTGGTTTTTCAAAACATATTTTAAAAAGAAATCTGCGTTCAAAAGCACTATCCAAGCTTTCCTCGAGGTTGGTGGTAGCAAAAAGGATGCCCTCAAAATCTTCAAGATAATCCAAGAAAATATTTTGGATCGCATTTTCTGCTTTAGCGGTGCTAGAAGTAGTTTGAACGTTTCGCTTTCCTAAAATCGCATCGGCTTCATTTAGGCGCAGAATGGGGTTCGTTTTTCACGCATACAGAGTTCTTCATAATTCTTGAAAAGTGCCTTTACCAATTTTTGACTTTCCCCGAACCACATAGATTTTAGCTCGCTCAGATCCACCTTCCAAAGAGCTCTTCCCGTGGCTTTCGCGATTTGATATACCCCTTCCGTTTTACCTGTTCCCGGTGCGCCATAGAATAAGGTACAGATACCTGTTCTAAAGTCTTCGGATTTTAATGTAGTTGTGATCTGCCTATATTTTATACCAATTTAAATTTTAACTGGTGTTATAAATTCATTGATATAGTGGTGTTTAGCCATTATGATCTGACTGTTTCGGCCTTCATTTCACATACCCATATTAGGCAGCCACTCTTTCATATCTTCCATAGTTTCCAATCGCCTGTTCTCGAATCGGTTCTGCATATACTGCCATACCTGTTAACATGGGTTTCGTTCTGGATTGTAGGGCGTTATTCTTAATAGATAGATATTGTGCGGTATCGTGATATTTTTTGTGGAATGAAATCCTGCGTTGTCGATGACCACAATTTTGTACTCTTTTGGATTATAATCGGTAATGCGTTAAGGTATGCCTCGAAGATTCTTTGCTTACGCCATTGATTTCCCAAACAAAACTGTCCCCGTTGATCGGTGAGAAGCTTCCATAGAGCTACGTTGTTCTGTAAACATGCTGGTCTGGTAGTTCACTATCGGTTTGATGTCGGCGGTCAGGTTCAGGTCGGGGGCCTTGAGCTCGCGGTGCAGCCGAACAAGCTCGTCCTTTTCCCCTTGTCCAGATTGTTTAAAAAATTATGCAGATCCATTTATTGGATATTTATGCTTAAAGACTGTAAAAATCTACATTATTCTAAAACATCAACATTAAAAATAACTACCCCATTAACTATTTAAATAGGTATTATTCGTTTTGTGGCACAGGTATTCCTACCTATATTATTTTGAACGATAAAGAAAATAAACATAACAAAAAGGAAATTTTTACCATAAATGCTGGCAAGAGCCTTTTTAAACACGGTAACAAAAACCAATTACGAGAGCAAGACTTTCATAAAATAGCGGATGTATTCAATCAAAAAGATCAAGTCCATGGTTTTAGTAATAAGTATCCTTGTAAGGCGTATCGAAATCACTGGAGTAGACACAGCTGGCCAAAGTTGAATTATTTATTCCTTGGGAGGCGGACTTACCGATGTCCACCCTCCGTCCACTATAATGGTCTGGCCGGTAATCTGACTTGAACTATCGGATAATAAAAAAAGTACGGTATTTGAAATGTCTTTTGTTGTTGAAACGACACCTGTGGGTGTTATTTCTTCCCAAGTTGTCCTATAACTTTCATCGGATTGCGTGCGCTCCGTTAACGTGGCTCCAGGGGCAATGGCATTGACCGTGATCTTATATTTTGCCAATTCCACGCTCAAACTTTTTGCCAGCATTTCAAGGGCTGCCTTGGTCATACCATAAGCCGCTAGTTTTGGGTGTGCTTGATGTCCCGTAACGGAGGACATGAAAATCACTCGCCCCCCTGTTTTTTGTTCAATGAATTGTTTGGTAGCTGCCTGCGCTAAAAAGAACGAACCTTGTAAATTAATGGATGTTAGGGCTTGGAAATCTTCCAGTTTATAGTCAACAAAGTCTCCAAACGTAGTGATGCCTGCGTTTGCAATAACAAAATCCAATTGGCCGTATTCATTCTCGGCAGTACTGATCAGTTGTTTTATGATGTCCAAATCTCCAGAATTCCCCTGAACTCCAATACACTTTGCTCCCAAATTTTTAATGGTCGTCAATGCTTTTTCAAGTGCTTCCGCATCTATGTCGTTTAGCACGACCGATGCACCCGAATCGGAAAGTTGTTTGGCAATTTCAAATCCGATACCGATGGCTGCACCCGTAACTATAGCCACTTTGCCATTAAAAGAATAGCTTATCATAAAATCAACTGTTAAGGGTTAAAAATCCACCAGCGATAGGATAAAAGCTGGCGAGAACAAAACCTGCCTCATCAGAACACGGAAAAAGGGTAAGGTTTTCAATCCCCTGAGGTATTTTCGCTTCCCTGTTTCCAAATCGTACTAGTTTCATTGTTTTTTAGCAATTTATGCTTTTGTCCGTTTCTATTTTTTTTAATGCGAATCCCTTTTCACTTCGCTTCCGGATTTTCCTTTGAGAAAGTCCAGATCCACTCCTTCATGTGCCTGCTCTACATGTTCTATATACATTTTGGCATAGCCTCTGGTGTATCCTAGATCGGGGGCTTTCCAGCCTTTTTTACGTTCTTCCAATTCTTCGTCCGAAACATGTAAGGTCAGTTTTCTATTGGCCACATCCAACTCGATCATATCTCCCGTTTGCACTAGTCCAAAAGTTCCACCGATGGCAGCTTCCGGGGAAACATGCAATACTACGGTTCCAAAAGCGGTACCGCTCATTCTACCATCCGAAATGCGCACCATATCCGTAATGCCTTTGTCCAACATCATTTTT
>Ga0075117_1001367_pt1 | contig 14989 bp, 13 predicted proteins | sample AntAceMetag02UKJ_FD_69789 | JGI IMG/M metagenome (GOLD analysis project Ga0075117, IMG submission 69789) | Saline lake microbial communities from Ace Lake, Antarctica - Antarctic Ace Lake Metagenome 02UKJ | ecosystem: Environmental > Aquatic > Non-marine Saline and Alkaline > Saline | place... | reverse complement strand
GATGCTGTAGGTGACTTGATCTCAGGGTATTCTGGCGATCTGGTGAACACGGGTTGAGTTCGGATAAATTGCCGTACGCATTTTAAGTTTTTTCTGATACATTATCTTTGAGAATTCAAGGCGTGCTTTACGGGGATTTGGTGTTGTGTTTCCCAATCAGGGAGGCGGGGAGCGAATGTTGAAAAAAGTAGAAGCGTGGAATCAGTTTGAGATTGTGGGCATGATCGTAATTGTCCTGCTGAGTAATCTGATGCTGGTGTCTTGCTCTGGATTGAAACAAGTCGTTCCTGCACCAATTGTGTTTGATGAACAGTCAAAGGAGCTTCTTAAAATTGCACCGCTGGGAACACCCAAAGCAGAGGCGATTCAAAAACTGGAAGCGGCAGGCATCTCGGGGGAATTCGCTTCGAGCCCTTCAATTTATTACTGTGATTTGTGGGAACGTGAAAATGGAAAACGTTGGCACTTAAATGTTGCCTTGCTCTTCAATGAAGCGGGAGCGCTTTATAAAACGCGGCCCGCTCAAGCTGATGTCTCGTGGAAGAGTGAAGCTGATTCCCAGAGTGTAGAAGCTGTGAAACAAAAGTAGCACTCAAAGTTGGGGACAGGATAGATTGAACCCCGGTGATCGGTGTTTTCAACCATCAACCGGATCTGCGGGTTTCTCCAGTAACTGAATCTGTCCCTGGCAGAATTTACAGGAAGCGGTGGATCCCAGGTATTTATGTGCAACGCGTAGTTCTTCACTGCAATGCGGGCAATTCGTATAAAAACATTGCGAACTTGTTTTGCTTTGGTCAATGCACAGCTTTATTGGAGTCTTACAGAAATTACAACTGACTTGCTTGCCTAGATATTTTTTATGAACGCGCAATTCTTTTGTGCACTGAGGGCATTGGAAATAATAGCCTGTTGGAAAGACATCACAGCAGACAACAAGTTCTTTAAGAGGTTGAAATGCTGGAATCTCCACTGTGTCGTGCTCCAAATCTGAATTCAGCAGTTCACGACAGGTTTGGCAATGAACCAAATTGGGAGGCATATCTTCGCTGCAGTTCGGGCAGGGGCCACCGGGCCAAGCGGGCATAATCAATCCTTGTTCAGAACAATTTTTTTCAAAACTGAAGACAGAATCAAGATGGCCCAAAATCTCGTTTACTGTCATTTTACGTATGTGATGAACGTCCTGTTTTCTTGCGAGAAGAGGGCTCAAAAAGCGATCTTCAATGAGATCCATTTAAATATATCAAAGATCCTCACTGTTTTAAATCACATTTTTCCCATGAGTACTATTATATTGCTCAAAAGTTACTTTCCCGCATTCAGGCAAAATAGATTTTTATAGGTTCGCAAAAACATTTGACCATTGGCAACAACGACCGTTGCATGGCTGGGGTCATTCAGTTTGATTTTGCCATGAAACTTAAATTTGGGTGCCGCATCAACCATGGCAACTTCACCATTTTCGCTCATACAGTAGAGGATTCCATTGATGCAGACCGGCGAACTGCTATAGCCCCCGTCCACTCTTTCAGTCCAGACATTTTTCTGAGTTGCGAGATCAATACAACTCACAACGCCATTATCACCCCAGAGATAGAGATGACCTTCAAACACAATGGGAGTGGGAACGTAAGGCAGTTTTGTTGAGCGAGTGAACTTGATATGCGTTTCTTTGATGTCGCCGGTTCCCGTGGGATCAATAGCGTATAATAGCTTCCCCCGGCCTCCGCCTCCGCATTTTGCAAAGATCAATCCCTCACCATAAACGGGAGATGAAACGGTTCGACTTGGAAATGCTCCGGTGGTCCAGTTCACCTTGCCTGTTTCCGGATCGAGACTGGTGACGCCCGATGCGCCGCTGACACATATCAACTGGGGGTTGGTATTCGGGTGATTAATCAGAATTGGAGTCGCGTAAGATGTTCTTCGTTCGGCTCGTTCTGCCTTCCAGACAGTTTTACCAGTCAGTTTGTTAAATGCGGTGACTGAACTGGGACCCATTTGGTCCTTGGTGGCGATGACTAGATTTTTATAAATAATGGGTGAACTGCCATGGCCATGCTGGCTGCTGAAGCCTCCCAGGTCCTGTTCCCAGATTTTCTTGCCCTGCATGTCATAAGCGATGAGCAAGTATGATTCTTCATCTGCAAACTCGACATAAACATGTTCGCCATCTGTAGCAGGTGTACTGGAAGCCCAGCTACCTTTTCTATGTTTATGGCTCTTTTTCAATTTTGTTTCACGACGCCATTTTTCTTCACCGGTTTTAGGGTCTAAACAGAAAAGATAGCGAGTTTCGCCTTCTCCAATGGCGGAAGTGACAAACAGATTATCACCCCAAATTGAAGGAGAAGAGTGTCCCAGCCCGGGCAGTTCTTTTTTCCAGGCATAATCTTTATCAGTCCATTTCAAAGGAAAGCCAGCGTCATCGGAAATTCCAGAGCCACCAATCCCGCGAAAGCGAGGCCAATTTTCGGCTTGCAGGGTGGTCAAAGCTGAAAATGAGAGAAATACACCTAGGATAATTCTCATGGTGTGAGAGAAAAGACGGGTGAAAAGTAATCGATTCATGGGGGATTCTCTACTACAGGCGGGATGTTATTCAGATTTCACTACTTTAGCTTGACGAATTTTATGTTCTGGTGCAAGTTAATTGAATATAATAATTGCTAGAGCTATCGTAAGTAAATAGAGCGTATTGATTTCGGCTTTGTGGGGAGCGGGCGTAATGCCTGGCTTTCAGGTACGGTCAGGCTCATTGATTTTCAACAGTGCACCATTTCCTGCGTTATAATCTATGCAAAAATCTGAGAAACAAAATTCAAACAGCTCATCGAATGTGGCATACCTGATCGTTCAGGGAGCGGATGAGCGGGGTAAAGTCTATCGTCTGGTGGATCGCCAGGTCACTACGGTGGGGCGTGCGCCTACGAATCGAATCGTTCTGGACGACGAGGTTTGCAGTCGTAACCATTGTGAGATCTTTTACAGTGATTCCGCATGGGTCATTCGTGATCTGGGAAGCCGTAATGGGACGATGGTGCAAGGTTTGAGTATTAACCAGGATCATGAATTGCAAGAAGGGGATGTCATTGAAATGGGGGAGAGTGAGGGGATCTTCACGTTTGATGTCTCCCGCTTTACGTCTCGGCCTACTTCGGACGGTTCCAGCGGTGAGTTGGAAAGTGCCACGATTGGTGTGGGGAGCCAGTCCAGTTGGGAAGAGTTTAACGTTCCAGAAATAATCCAGCGCAAAAGTAACACTCGGTTTCACACGCCGCCTCCCGCTTCTTCACTCGATCGAGACCGAACGAGTCGCGAATTAGGGCGATTGTATCGACTTGCATTGGATATGGGAAATTCCCAATCGGAACAGCAACTTTCCCTGATTGTTTTGAAGGGGCTCTTTGAAGGGACCAGTGCAGACATCGGAGCGATTTTGTACTTTGATCCCGCTCAACAACAACCGCGTAAGCCAGAGAATTTGAAAGTCATTGCATTTCAATCTGTCGACGAAATTCCTTACCAGAAGCCATCTCATGTTCTTTCCGAGATGGTATTTGAAGGGGGAGATGCGATTCTGGCACACAATATTGCCGATGACAGTAAACTTTCTACCCGGGACAGTCTGGGGAAAATTCACGCGCAAAGCGTGATTTGTGCCCCGCTTCGCATCAAGCAGGGAGTTGCGGGATTGATCCACCTCTATTCAACGGATCTGGATAATCCGCTGGATTCTGATGACCTGGAATTTACACTGGCTTTAGCGGATCAATTAGCAATCTCCTTTCAAAATCTGAGTGAGAAGAAGCAGCTTTCCGATGGGTTGGCGCGTGCGGAAGGGGAAAATCAGGCCCTGCGCGAGCAATTGGAATTGGAAAGCGAATTGGTGGGAAACAGTCCTAGTCTGGTTGCGATGAAGCAGCAGATTCTTCGTATTGCCCCTACTGATGCCAGCGTTCTGATCCGTGGGGAAAGCGGTGTAGGCAAGGAGCTGGTAGCCCGTGCGATTCATTTTAACAGTCTTCGCAAGAAACATCCTTTTGTTTGTATGAACTGTGCCGCCTTGAGTGAAGGGCTTCTGGAAAGTGAACTGTTTGGGCATGAGAAAGGGGCATTCACGGGAGCTACGAGTCTAAAACCAGGGAAATTTGAGCAGGCGGACCAGGGAACTCTGTTTTTGGATGAAGTGGGTGAGATGTCTTTGGCGATTCAGGCGAAGTTTTTACGCGTACTGGAAGGGCATGCGTTTGAACGGGTGGGTGGCAGTACAACGATGAATGTGGATGTACGTGTTGTGGCCGCTACCAACCGTGACATGGAAAAAGCCGTTTCCCAGGGAGTCTTTCGACAGGACCTCTATTTTCGACTCCATGTTGTCGAGATCAGTGTGGACCCCTTACGCGTTCGGTCTGATGATATCCTGGTATTGGCGAATTACTTTCTCAATCGATTTGTGGTCAAGACAGGGCGTCCCATTCGAGGCTTCACCGATGAAGCCAAAGAGCTACTGGAATCGTATCATTGGCCGGGAAATGTCCGTGAGCTTCAGAATACGATCGAACGGGCATTTATTTTATGTACAGGTGATTTTATTGATGCAGAAGACATTCAGCTCTCTGCAGTCGGTATGGAAAGCGATCCCAAGTGTGTCTTACCCCCGGCAGTAACCGGCTTCCGGGAAGTTCCTTTGGATGTTGTGGAACAGGAGCATATAATGGCTGTTTTAAACAATACCAACTGGAACAAATCGCGATCTGCTCAAATTCTGGGAATCGAACGATCAACTCTTGATCGTAAGCTGAAACGTTATGGAATCCAGCGACCATAGGGGGGATGCCTTCTGATGGATACCTCCTGCTTGAAATAATTTTGAGTCATCAAAATTTCAATTCATCGAGGAGAGTGCTGGAAATTTATCCGAATTGATCGCTTCAACTATAAACACAGGGGTTTAAGACCTGTTCAAAGATTCGATTTCAAAGTAGTTTGCAAAAATGTCAAAAATCTTGTTGACATTTTATGACAAAAACTAAAGAATTGTCCTAGAAACAGGGGATACCTAAAAGGTGTTCCTGCTCGCAGCTTTGAGCTGCAGCCCTAGTACCAGGGATGTTTTTTAACTACTAATTTTAGAAGAGTTTCCCACCTGAAAAAACGTCCTGCACCCTTGGAGGGTGTTGCTTTGAATCTCCCAAATAACGCAATGGATGCGTACGCTACGAGCGATTGAATTTCTCGGTTTGGTTGAGATGACTGATTTGTTTAGTTCCACGTAGAAAGTTTATCCATTCATATGGTATGAGTGGAAGGCTCGCATTTTGTATTGCTGTTGGAGAAAGAAGAAGAGAATGTCGGCATTTTTAATGGGTTCGAGTGAAGTTGAAAGTCTTGAGTTCGAAGTTCAAGGTAACCAAACGCAGGTTAGCTTTGAGACTGGTTCCTTCCAGGAATTCTCGGATGATGGATATGATACAAACTTTGATGCTTTATTTGGCGAAGAAGAGTATCGCGAAATGGGAATTAATCCCGATGACGCGACTCAGTCGAAGCCTGGTTCAGAACAAAAAGTTCTGATGCTGGCTGCTCGATACGCTGCTGGTTTGCCTCTTTGGAATAATAGTGATTGTTATGATCACGGTCCGGGAGAGAACTTGCTGCAAGGGCTTCTTGCTTAAAATCGTCAAGTTTGCAGCACGGTTGGATTAAACCGAGCCGCTAATTTATATAAAAGGGTCTTCAAATTTTTATTTGAAGACCCTTTTCTTGCGCCATTATATTCTCTGCTATCCACGGCTTTCTTTCTTATGGAGCGATTTGCTGAATATCACAAAACATCCAGCTCATTACTTATATGTTGATTTCAGTGAATGAGATGATTATGAATCTCTGATGCGTGTCGTTTCATTATCCTGCCTTCGCAATTTTGGCAATCGATACGGTTTGTGTCGCATTGATCAGCACACAGATTGTGCAGATCGCAAACAAAAATTGCAGATCGATGATGAATCGATGTGGTCCCAAATATTTATGGCAGATGAAGATTCCGTTCAAAATTGATTTATCTAAGTCTCGAATATTGTATTAGATAGGGTTTTGTTTTATCTATGTCTGCAGACAGGACTCATAGTTTTTTTTGATCTACTTCATTTTTGGCATGTGATTAGCAATTGTCGGGAAAGTAGTTCGAATCCAACCCGAAACTCTTTTTTAAGATAGATAATGGCAATGTCTTTGCAGATTTTACAACAGCCATGCAATTCTTTTGCAGAAGAAACAAGTTCTCCAGCAAGTCTCTTTGAGGACGGTCAAGGCGAGCCCGAAAGGGAAACTTCCAAGCGATTTGAAGCCAAATGGAAATCCTGTCCGGCACCTGAAAAACTGGAAGGCGAAATTCTCGTGGGAACTCAACAGCAGGTACGGAATATTAAAGTTTGCTGTGATCATTCTGGAATTACTGTATATGGTGTCAGTTCCAGTTATTATCTCAAGCAACTGGTCACTCAAATTGTACAGACATTTGCGCCCTCCATACCGCTGATGAATCGAGTTTTGGTACACGCTAAATGAGTCTGGGATTTCCGATGATCAGCCTGTTATAACGGTGCTGGTCTGAGAGAAAACTTACAGATTGAAAATAAAAATCGCGGCATGGGATATTTCTCATGCCGCGATGGTTTTTAAAGGCCTGGCTCGGAGTCAGTCATCAATCTGGATGACTTCAAATCGGAGTGTTCCGGAAGGAACGTCCACTTCGACCTTATCGCCTACTTTTTTGTTGAGTAATCCCTCTGCCAGTGGGCTGCTGGTTAGAATCTTCATTACCTCGGTTGTGTAATCTTCTTCGCCGGGGCCAACGAATTCATATTGTTCATCCAGGCCATCATCAAGATTTTTCACAGTGACCACTGATCCGAAGGTGACGACTCCTTTGGGCATGGTGGATTTGTCAGCGATGTAGCAGTTAGCCAGTTTAGTTTTCAACTGATTGATTTTCGCATTTGTCATCCCCTGGGCTTCGCGCTGGGCATGATATTCGGTGTTTTCTTTCAAGTCACCTTCAGCCCGAGCGTCTGCGATACCCTGTACGATTTCAGGCATTCTTTCGTTTTCGAGAAAACGAATTTCTTCTCGCAGCTTATCGTATCCTTCTTGTGAAATTGGATGACGGTCCATTATTTTGACTCCCGATTATTTCTCATCAATAATTGTAATTCATTATATAGCAAAAACGGGCGACTTGAGGCGTCGCCCGTTTTTGTTAAGGCTTAATATGAAAGTATTATAACAAGTTTCCTTGAATTAATGCTATGCAATTTCGACCCATTGCTTGTCTTTTGCGCTCTGAAGAACGGCATCACAAACTTTTTGAGTCTCCAGTGCAGCTCGGAAGTCCGGTTGGGTTGGCGTGCCGGAATCGAGACCCTGGAAGAAATCGGCTAGTGCGTTTGTAAAGGTGTGCTCATAGCCGATCGTACAGCCTGGAACCCACCATTTATCCATATAGGGGTGTTCGAAGTTGGTTACATGAATACGGCGCCAGCCAGTCAGATGGTCTTCGACTTTCTGACCGGTCGTGGGATTTGCGTATTCGAAGTATTGCAGAATTTGTGGATCTTCCAGATCAAAGAAGACGGAACCATCTTCACCATTCAGTTCGAATGTGTTGAAGTTTTTTCGACCGCGAGCATAGCGCGAACTTTCAAACGTTCCCAAAGACCCATTGGCAAAGCGGGCTAAAAACATACAGGCATCATCAATTTCGACCGGGGTTTTTTCACCGGTATCCTGATGGACGCGTTCTTTAACAAAAGTTTCAGTAGCAGCTGAGACAGAGGTAATTGGTCCATTGAGCCAGATTGCCGAATCGATGGAGTGCGCCAGCAGGTCACCTGTGACGCCACTGCCTGCCACTTTCGCATCGAGTCTCCAGAGAGTTGCACCTCCTTGAGGCACGTCTTCCGCGATCGTCCAGTCTTGCAGGTAACAGGCGCGATAATGGAAAGGGCGTCCGATACGTTTTTCATCAACCAGTTGTTTTGCCAGCGATATAGCGGGAACGCGACGGTAATTAAACCAGACCATATTTGCCACACCCGCTTTTTCAATGGCGTCGGTCATCGCAACCGCTTCTGCGGTATTCATGGCGAGTGGTTTTTCGCAGAGCACCATTTTGCCGGCCTCTGCGGCAGCAATTGCGATGTCGTGGTGAGAATTGTTAGGAGTCGTGATATCGATCAGGTCGATATCATCCCTTTCGATCAGCTTGCGCCAATCGGTTTCGTAAGATTCCCAACCCCAGTTCTCAGCGAAAGCTTTAACCTTATCTTCACTACGGGCACATACAGCCTGTAAAACGGGAGTGTGTTCAATATCAAAAAATTTACCGACTTGTCTATAAGCATTGGAGTGGGTGCGTCCCATGAATCCGTAGCCGATCAGACCGACGCGTATGGGCTTGGTCATTGGATTAGTTCCTTGTAGGGTAAAACAGGGTAGGGTAAAACAGGTTGAAAATTAAAGAATCGAATTTGAAATTATGACCATCCATGTGCATTTCTGACATTGATCATCGCTGCCAGAATATCGTTCCAGGTTTGAGGGTTCATCATGACTTCATTAGAAAACATGCAACCGTCCCAGCAGATATGCTGATAGTTCTTTGTTGGGTTGCCATTTTCATCGCGTAGCCAGAAGCCGGCTCGCTTTGTAATATCAAGCTTGCCGTTAGGATCATTGGGCAGGCAGTGTCTGCCCGTCTTATCGTGTGAGCCAGTGCCGTGGGCCGTGCCGTCATTCTGAGCCACATGGAAATCAATCGTCCAGGGACGCAGGGCATCGGTCAAAGTTTTATAAGCGGCATCAAACGTCGCTTCGTCATTCCAGTCGAAATTTTCTGGGAGCAGGCGGTCTTCTGGAGAATTGTAGCCCATCAAATACAAGAGTGTGTGTGACATGTCGGCCTGAAAACCCAGTACATCAGGACGATCGACCAATTCGAGCAGTTGCACCATGCGTTTCCAGCTATGCATCCCACCCCAGCAGATTTCTCCTTCAGCGGCAAGGCGTTCGCCATGATCTGCGGCGATATCAGCTGCTTGCTTGAACGTTTCTGCGATCTTGGCCTGATTGCCTTCCGGATCATCAATCCATTCACCAGGGCCGGCAGCGGAATCGATGCGGACGATACCATAGGGACGCACTCCCAAATCACGCAGTTTTTTTGCGATGCCACAACCTTTGCGCACTTGTTCCAAAAACTGACCGCGTTCTTCTTCGCTTCCCATAGCAGAGCCGCCGCCTGTGGGAGGCCAGACAGGAGCCACTACAGAGCCGATTACCAGGTTGCGGCTTTGCACCTTCTCAGCCAGTTGTTTTAAATCATCATCACTGGAGTCTATGCTGACATGTGGGTCAAAGAGGAAGAGATCGGTCCCATCAAATTTAATTCCATCCACCTCAGCGGCGGCGGTCAGGTCCAGCATGGTATCCAGGTCAATCGGGGGTTCCGAATCAGGACCTTTTCCAACGACTCCCGGCCAGGCTGCATTATGAAGTTTAGGTAAGGTGTTGGATGTGTTATCACTCATAGGATGGTCCTTCATGTAAGCAGAAATTGTAAGATCAAAAAAGAAACTGCCCGAGAGTTCGGGCAGTTCAAAGTGACTGATCGTTTATTTTTTATGATCGCCGATGTTAGGGGCAGTGGGACAGGCACCGGGACCAAAGTAGCGGAGTGAAACTAAAGGCTCGCTACCAGTATTCTCAATCGTGACTCCTGCCTGTGCCGTTTTTTCTGAGACGAAGACTTCGTCTTCCGTCATCTCACCAAAGCGGATCATCGCAGGTGTCTGCAGTCTCAAATTGCCAATGGTACCTTCACCTTGAACTGTGATCCAACTGTAAGCACCCGTATCTTTAATGGTTACTTTAGTACCTGGGTCCACGGTCAATTCTTTGGCTGTGAAGAGCTGCTCGCCTTTCACCTTGCCATAGACGATCCAGCGATCCATGTAACCTTCGGCGGCTGTATCAGCAACCGGGATTGGTTCTAGATAGTTATTGTCTTTAAAGTTGGGGTCTACATTGGCTTCCCAATCGAGAGCATCAACTAGATAAGCATTATCATCGTGTTTGTCTTCCGGGAAGTCTTTGGTCAACAACGATCGCGGTACGGCGCGGCCTTCGACCATTGACTGGTACATTCCAAATACATCACTGCCCCATTGAGGCTCGTATGTGACGAGGCTTCCGGGAGCATGTAACACGCAGGGAGGAATCAACCAGCCAGTTCCCGGCTTGAGCCGATAGGCTTTGGAGAGATCAAGAATTCCATTGTCTCCATCATTCCAGCGATCCAGACAGTCGATCACATCTTGTTTTGAGGTGCCAGGTTCGAGCCCCATGAATGTGTAGGGGAAATTATTTCCAATGGCATTCATTTGCGGCGGGAAATAATACGATTCCGGTTTTCCTTCCTGGCCAACCAGGGCAGCCTGCTCGGCGCTTTGATGCATATGGTGTGGAATCGGTCCCATGTTGTCAAAGAATTTAGAATATACGGGCCATTTCTGAAATTTACCCCAAATCGAATCCCCAATGACTTCGGCTCCCAATTCGGAAATCACATCGCGAAGAGTAAATTTTTCTCCACCGAAGGCACAGTAGCTCAAGCCTTCGTCATCTGGAGCCCCTTCATTTGCGGCGACAGTCGTTGATCCAAACCAGCGTTCATCAATCCCGCCTCGATGGGTTCCCAGGGCATAATAGTCTTGGGGATGTAGTTTCAAACGACGTCCGGGTTGAAGAAACGAACGGGGAACCCATGTAGGAGACAATCGTAAAATTCCACCACCTTCAGTGAGTGCATCGGCGGCAAGTTTGGCAACGTTAGACATTCTTTCCTCTTCTCATTCCATGTTAAACTGGCGAGTGATCATTTGAGCTCCTGACGATCAATTACAAAAACCCCCTGATAATTAAGGAACTCTGAACATCGACCTCTAGAATTGCTGTCTCTATAAAATGACCTGAATCAATGGTTTTATTGTGATGTTTCAAGAGGTTTTTGAAAAGGAAACCGAATTGATTTTGCAGCTTTCTTTGAAAGAATCATCACCATTTTCAGTATGAGCGTTGACTTTGTTAATTCTAAATAATCATTATAAAATCAGGAGTATTAGCAGGAAATTTGAACCAACTCCCAATTATGTTGCTATATCAGCATCGCCCTGCTTTTGTTTGTAATAGTGATGGAATACGATCCTGCAAAAAGAGAGAAAGCGGGCGATCCTTTTGGGACGAATCCTTGTCGTCTTCTTATTCGCTTCTAAAATAGTTGTTTCAGTGATCCCTGGTAGAAGCCGATGATGGTTTTCCAGCACTTAAATATTAGTCAGATCGGGAAAAGATGACGAAAGTTGCCATAATGGGGGCCACCGGTTATGCGGCCCTGGAATTGATCAAAATTCTATTACGAAATCCGGACGTCGAAATCGTTGCTTTGACTTCACGTCAGCAGGATGCTCCCCATATCAGCGAAGTTCATCCCTGTCTTGCTGGACGTCTGGATTTGCGATGTGAAGCACTTTCGGCAGCGGAAATCACGGAAAGGGCTGATTTTGTCTTTTGTGCACTACCGCATGTGGCCAGTATGGAAGTCATTCCTGATCTCCTGGCTGATGGATGCCGGGTTGTCGATTTAAGTGCCGACTACCGTCTGAACGACCCGGCTGTTTACGAAAAATGGTATCATCATGTGCATACGGACCCCACTCGTTTGGGGAGTACCGTGTATGGTCTACCTGAACTCGGGTCAGATAAAATTCCTTCAGCCGACCTGATTGCGAACCCCGGATGCTATACCAGCACGGCGATTTTAGGTCTTGCTCCGTTATTGGCAGAAGGTTTAGTTGAGCCTGCTGGTATCATCATTGATGCCAAAAGTGGTGTGAGTGGTGCCGGGCGGAATCCTAAACTGGGAACGCTCTACTCGGAATGTAACGAAAGCATCACCGCTTATGCCGTGGGCACACATCGCCATACTCCGGAAATCGAAGAGGTGCTGACCACTGTGGGGGGTAAAGAAGTGAAGGTTGTCTTCACTCCGCATCTGATTCCCATGAATCGCGGCATTTTGGCGACCATGTATCCTCGATTGATCAACGCGGTGAGCCGTGAAGAATTACTCAAAATTTATCGATCGTTTTATCAAGAGAAACCATTTGTACGGGTCATAGATCGGATACCTGTAACAAAAGATGTTTCGGGTACCAACTATTGTGACATCTCAATACAGTTTTCCGGCGATCAATTGATTGTCTTTTCTGCATTAGATAATTTAATCAAAGGTGCTGCAGGAGTTGCCGTTCAGAATTTTAACTTGATGTCAGGTTACCCTGAAACGACGGGTTTAATCGTCTGAAAATTTTATACTTAAACTGAATACAGACAAATATATCTAAGGAGAAGCAGTTGGTGGCTGAAATGATTTTACCGCAGGGATTTCAGGCTGCTGGTCTGGCTTGTGGGATCAAGGAAAATAAATCGACCTTTGATTTATCATTGTTCGTTTCTGATGGGCCTTGCAGTGGTGCTGGAGTATTTACTACCAATCAGGTGTGTGGTGCGCCAGTGAAAGTTTCTCGTGAACGTGTTCCCGCCGAGTCGATTCGGGCGGTGATCATCAATTCGGGAAATGCCAACGCTTGTACGGGGGACCGGGGAATTGAAGATGCGCGCTGGATGACACAACAAGTGGCAAGTGGTCTGGGAATCAATGATGATGAGGTTCTCGTCTGTTCCACCGGAATTATTGGTCACTTTTTACCGCGTTCACCAATTGCAGCAGGGATTCCTGTCGCCATTCAGCAATTGAATTCTGATTCCCAGGCTTTTCTGAATGCAGCTCGGGGAATGATGACGACCGATACGGTTCCGAAGCAGGCCACGCGCACCATTTCCGCTGGTGGGAAAAGTCTGCGAGTAAGTGGTGTCGCCAAAGGGGCTGCGATGATTGCTCCTAATATGGCAACGATGTTGTCAGTGATTATGACCGATGCGCCGCTGGATAAGTCTCAGACGTCTCACATGTTGAAACATGCTGTAGACCAGAGTTTCAATTGTGTTTCGGTAGAAGGGCATACGAGCACAAGCGATACCGTTATTTTACTGGCGAACGGAGCTGCGGGGGCAACTACATTATCAGAGCAGGAACTAAGTGAATTACAGGCCGCCATTAATGAAGTTGCCGTCGAGTTAGGACAAGCTATTATTCGCGATGCCGAAGGGGCCGATCATTTCGTGACTATTAAGGTTGCAGGCGCTCAACAGAGATCAGACGCATTTGAAGTTGCCCAGACCATTGCCAACGATGCGTTGGTCAAAACAGCGATTGCCGGTTCGGATCCTAACTGGGGACGGATCGTGTCTGCCATTGGACGAACCAGCGTCAAATTGACTGAACGGGACATTGTGCTCCATATCAATGGCATGTTGATATATAATAATGGTCTGCCTGCCGATTTTGATGAGCAAGCTGTTTCCGATGGCATTCGTCAAAATCGAGATGTGTTGATTGAAGTACAACTGCCTTTTGGAGAAGCTGCGGTTGTTTTCTGGACGAGTGATCTGACGCAGGAATATGTGCGTCTCAATTCAGAATACACGACTTAGTGCTTTATCAAGCTTGTAATTTAGGGCTGGGAGTGTTGTTGACGTGCTCCGTTGTTGCACTCCCGTGATCTCCATCACCCCAAAATTCAAAAATGACACTCCACCAGTGCTTTATCAAGCTTGTAATTTAGGGCTGGGAGTGTTGTTGACGTGCTCCGTTGTTGCACTCCCGTGATCTCCATCACTCCAAAATTCAAAAATGACACTCCACCAGTCTATCTCCTGATTTATTGCACGCTTTCAGAGCCTTCGGAATTGAAGCTGCTATGGTTTCAGTGCAATCTGACATTTAGCTGGCAGGTAAAAAAAGAGTGGGAGAATCTCGAAAGAATCTCCCACTCCCGTTACTGCATTGTAAATCCTCATTTCATTTCATATCCAATACCCTGGCCCGCAAATGTGTATTGGATTGAAGTTCAAAGAGTGTCTACTGCTTTTTAGTAACTTTAAATCCTTTAGCAAAAGCTTTGTCGTTGAAGATCAATTTAATCTGATCATCACCTTCTGCTTTGGCTGCTTTTCCTTTGCATCCACCACAGCAGAATTGTACTTCAGTACCAGCAACGGTTACTGATTGTGCTGGGTTTACATCTTTGCCGGCGAAGGGGCATTTAACCTGCTTGGCCTGTCCTGTGGAAACCAACTGTAAATTTGCTTTGGCAGCAAACTTGGCAGGATTCTTTGAAAATGCTGCTTTACATTTGCCGCAGCAGAGGCTGACTGTTGCCCCTTTGTAATCAACAGTGACATTAGGATTGGCTGCTTTACCGGCAACCGGGCAGAGTGCTTTGCCTTCACCTTCGGCAGCGATAGTTTGACCAACAAACGCAACAACAGCCAACAAGGCTGCGATAGAAAGAACTTGACGCATCGTTTTCTCCTTGAAAATAAAAATGTGTTTAATCGTTTCAATTCACTTTGAATAAGTCATTTCTGAGAGCAATAACCGTTCAAATTTCCTGTAGAAGTAACTGGTCCAACAAGAAAGGCGCATATTGTCAGAAATGAAGACAAATGCTTGTGGAACGGATTGGGTCAATCCGATTTGGAAGAGGTGTGATTTAGATCAACCAGAGACAGTAATGTGCGCAAAGCTCCCCTGCAGAGTAAGATCTAACAGGCTGAGACGTCTCAAAAGTGAGTGCGGTTACATTATGTGCAGACAGAGAATATTTCTCTGTCAGATCAACTGAATTAACAAGGCAGTTTAGTTGCTCAGTGAGTTCAGTCGATTTTACAGAGGCGATGATCGCTGGTTGAGAGACGATCCGATGGCAGTGACAGCTTTGTTTCTGGCACTGAGTCTGCTTCG